>JAESGJ010000398.1_pt1 | contig 28627 bp, 29 predicted proteins | sample 9266241 | NCBI WGS metagenome assembly JAESGJ01 (sample SAMN14514841, study PRJNA621669) | algae metagenome | isolation source: Brasilonema octagenarum HA4186-MV1 and co-occurring heterotrophs from wet... | place: USA: Manoa Valley, Hawaii | collected 2009-07-20 | reverse complement strand
CGCTGGTGACGACGAGGGTGATCTGCAGAGCCAAAATCATGGTCGCCAGAATACCGGGCGACCTGGCGGATCAGGGAATCGGCCCGCCCGCGGCGATCGCCGAGAGGATCGCGAACTGCTCGGCGTCCAGCGATGCGCCGCCCACGAGTGCGCCGTCGACGTCGGGCTGACCGATCAGTTCACCGATGTTCTTGGCGTTCACCGAACCGCCGTAGAGCACCCGGACCGCGTCGGCGATCGCGGGCGTGGCCAGCTCTCCCAACTCCGTCCGGATGGCAGCGCAGACCTCCTGCGCGTCGGCAGCGCTGGCCACGCGTCCGGTGCCGATCGCCCACACCGGTTCGTAGGCGATGACGCTGGCGGCGATCTGATCGGCCGACAGGCCGGCGAGCGAGCCCTTCAGCTGGTTGACGTTGTAGGCGACGTGCTCCCCTGCCTCGCGGATCTCGAGCCCCTCGCCGATGCAGATGATGGGCGTCAACCCGTGCTTGAGCGCCGCAGCCGCCTTGGCGGCCACCAGCCCGTCATCCTCGCCGTGGTACGTGCGCCGTTCGGAGTGTCCGACGACCGCGAACGAACAGCCCAGCTTCGCCAGGAACGCCCCGCTGATCTCGCCGGTGTACGCGCCGGAGTCGTGCTTGGAGACGTCCTGCGCGCCGTAGGTCAGCTTGAGCTTGTCGCCGTCGACGAGCGTCTGCACGCTGCGCAGATCGGTGAACGGCGGGATGACCGTCACGTCCACCTTGTCGAAGTACTTCTCCGGCAACGAGAACGCGATCTTCTGCACCAGGGCGATGGCCTCGAAGTGATTGAGGTTCATCTTCCAGTTGCCGGCGATCAGCGGCTTGCGAGCCAAGGGTGCTCCTAGTTCAGTGCGACGCTCAGTGCGACGTTGCGGACGACAGGATCTGGATACCGGGCAGTTCCTTGCCCTCAAGGTATTCGAGCGAGGCCCCGCCGCCGGTCGAAATGTGTGAGAAGCCGTCCTCGGGCAGCCCGAGTTGGCGCACCGCGGCGGCCGAGTCGCCGCCACCCACGACGCTGAACGCGCCCTTGGCCGTCGCGCCGATGACGGCCTCGGCGACGCCCTTGGTGCCCGCGGCGAACGCCGGGAACTCGAACACGCCCATCGGCCCGTTCCAGAAGATGGTCTTGGCGTTGGACAGCAGGGCGGTGAACCGCTTGACCGACTCCGGACCGACGTCCAGACCCATCCTGTCGTCGGGGATCTTGCCCGCGGACACCGTCTCCGGCGGGGAGTCGGCGGCGAACTTCTCCGCGACGACGATGTCCACCGGCAGATGGATCACGTCGCCGTAGTCTTCGAGAAGCTTCTTGCAGGTGTCGATCATCTCCGGCTGCAGTAGCGATGTGCCCACCGAAACCCCTTGCGCGGCAAGGAAGGTGAAGCACATGCCGCCGCCGATGACGATGCTGTCGGCCTTGGTGGCCAGGTTCTCGATGACGGCCAGCTTGTCGGACACCTTCGAGCCGCCGAGTACCACGGCGTAGGGCCGCTCGCTGGACGAGGTGAGCTGCTCGAGCACCTTGACCTCGGTGGCGACCAACGTCCCGGCGTAGTGCGGCAGCAGCGTGGCGACGTCGTAGACGGACGCCTGCTTGCGGTGCACGACGCCGAAGCCATCGGACACGAATGCACCGTCGTCACCGACCAGTTCGACGAGCGCCGTGGCCAGCGCCAGCCGCTCGGCGTCGTCCTTGCTGGTCTCGCGCGGGTCGAAGCGGATGTTCTCCAACATCAGCACGTCGCCGTCGGTGAGCCCCTCGGCGCGGGCCAGCGCGTCGGAGCCGACCACGTCACCGGCGAGCTGGACGTGCCTGCCGAGCTGGGCGCCGAGGGCGGCGGCCACGGGAGCCAGCGAGAACTTGGGCTCCGGGCCGCCCTTGGGCCGTCCGAGGTGCGCGGCGACGACGACCTTCGCGCCCGCTTCGGACAGCGCCTTCAGCGTCGGCACCGAGGCGAGGATCCGGCCGGGGTCGGTGATGTTGCCCTCGTCGTCGAGTGGGACGTTGAGGTCGGAGCGCACCAGCACGCCCCGACCCTCGACTCCCGCGGCCAGCAGCTCGTCGAGTGTCTTGACGGCCACGGTTAGAGCGACTTGCCGACCAGCGCGACCAGATCCACCAGGCGGTTGGAGTAACCCCACTCGTTGTCGTACCACGACACGACCTTGGCCTGGTTGTCGATGACCTTGGTCAGCCCCGAGTCGAAGATCGAGCTGTGCGGGTCGGTGACGATGTCGCTCGAGACGATCGGCGCGTCGTAGTACTTGAGGATGCCCTTGAGCGGCCCCTCGGCGGCGGCCTTCATGGCCGCGTTGATCTCCTCGGCCGTGCCCGGCTTGGCCAGTTCGGCGGTCAGGTCGGTGCAGGAACCCGTCGGGATCGGCACGCGCAGCGCGTAACCGTCGAGCTTGCCCTTCAGCTCGGGCAGCACCAGGCCGATGGCCTTGGCCGCACCGGTCGAGGTGGGCACGATGTTCAGCGCGGCGGCACGGGCCCTGCGCAGGTCGCTGTGCGGGCCGTCCTGCAGGTTCTGGTCCTGGGTGTACGCGTGCACGGTCGTCATCAGACCGCGGACGATGCCGAACTCGTCGTTGAGAACCTTGGCCAGCGGGCCGAGGCAGTTCGTGGTGCACGACGCGTTGGAGATGATGTTCTGGCTGCCGTCGTACTTGTCGTCGTTGACGCCCAGCACGATGGTGATGTCCGGATCGGTTGCCGGCGCGGAGATGATGACCTTCTTGGCGCCCGCGTCCAGGTGGCCCTTCGCCTTGGCGGCGTTGGTGAAGATGCCCGTGGACTCGACGACGACGTCGACCCCGAGGTCACCCCACGGCAGTTCGGCCGGGCCCGCCTTGACCTCGAGCGCCTTGATCTTGGTGCTGCCGACGACGATGGTGTCGTCTCCCTCGAGGCTGACGTCGTAGGGCAGGCGTCCCAGGATCGAGTCGAACTTGAGCAGGTGGGCGAGCGTCGCATTGCTGGTCAGATCGTTGACCGCGATGATCTCGACGTCGGTGTTGACCCCCTGCGCCTTCTGCGCGTCCAGGGCTCTGAAGAAGTTGCGTCCGATTCGACCGAAGCCGTTAACGCCTACCCGAACCGTCACTGTCTCTGCTCCTTGGTCTGTGAAATTCCCCGTCGGATTGCTTCGGCCTAAGCCTAGTGGCGGGCGGAAGACCTCGCGCGACCCGGTCCGCGGCTACCCCGGACGCGGGTCGAGACGGCTTCCAGCCGGGTGACGACCTGCTCGGGCACCTCGAGCGGGGACAGCTGACCCGTCCTCTCCAGGATCGTCTCCGTCGTCTCCGTCGTCACCGTTGCCGGTCTCCCCACCCACCGGCGTCGACCATGTCGTACCACGTCGTCGGCGCGCCGTTGCGGTGGACGAGCTCGTGCAATAGTCCGGGGAACGTCATCGGGGCACCCTTGACCGGGTTGGCGTGCACCTGCGCGGCGATCAGCTCGGCGATCGCGTATCCGAGGTCGTGGCGCGGCCATGCGGCGTGCACCCGGTCCGCGAATTCGGTTGACAGACCTTGCCTTCCGACGCCGACGACGTCGACACCGATACCTGCCTGCGCCACCGCGGCCAACGTGCCGAAGCGGTGCGCCAACCCGATGCTGGTGTGCAGCGCGATGGCCGTCCACACCGACTCGACCCGACCCTCCTCCAGATCGTGGTCGCGCAGCCACGTGGCGGCCGCGTCCGCTCCGTCCACCTCGAACCTTTGGTCGCCGTTGGCGTGGTCCGTGATCCCGAGATCGTGCAGCACGCAGGTCAGCAACAGCAGCTCGTCGTCGTAGTCACGCCCTGGCCGCAGCCCCGTCCCCGCGGCGAGCTCCCTGGCGAACAGATAGCTGCGGACGCAGTGGTTGTACACCACCGGCGTGGCCACCTCTGACACGAAAGTCATTGCCGCACTGCCGATACCGGCATCCGGCAGGTCGAACTCCGACATCGCCCGCTCGTCGTGAACCGTCATGCACCAAGCCTGAGCGCCCGGAGCAACCGACACCAGTGGCCAGACGGACACATGTCGCTAAGATCTGGCCATGATCGTCGCCGTGCTGGGTCTCGACGCAGTGCTGGGCTTCGAACTGATGATCCCCGGGCAGGTCTTCGGGATGGCGAACCTCGCTGCCGCCGAGGACGGGGGCACGCCACTGCCCTACGAGGTCCGGATCTGCGCGCCGGGCGGATCGATCACCACGATCGCCGACTGGGGCAGGGTCGAGATCCGCACGGAATTCGACCTCGACGGGATCCTCGACGTCGACGTCGTGATCGTGCCGGGCACCGAGCGGTTTCTGCACGGTGTCGAATCCGCCGTCGTGGAGTCGTTGTGTGCAGCGTCCTCCCGGGGCGCGCGCATCGCGTCGATGTGCGTCGGCGCCTTCACCCTGGCGGCAACGGGTCTGCTGGACGGGCGGCGCGCGACCACGCACTGGCAGTGGGCCGACGAACTCGCCCGCAGGCATTCCTCCGTCGACGTCGACCCGACCGTGCTGTTCGTCGACGAGGGCGCCGTGCTCACCTCCGCGGGGGTGGCGTCGGGCCTCGATCTCTGCCTGGAGTTGATCCGGCAGACCGGCGGCCCCGACCTCGCCGCCAGAACCGCCCGGCGCCTCGTCGTCCCCGTGTGGCGGGACGGCGGCCAGGCCCAGTTCCTCGAGCACCGCGACCCCACCCTCGCGACCCATCCGCTGCAACCGACCATCACCTGGATGGAGGCCAACGCGGGCCAACCCCTGCGCCTCGACGACATCGCGGCCCGCGCGGCGATGAGCGTGCGCAGCCTGAACCGGCAGTTCCACCTCCACGCGGGCATGACCCCGATGCAACTTCTCGTCCAGATGCGCGTCGACCGGGCACGCCGGCTGCTCGAATCCGGTCAGCTGAGCGTGGAGCGAATCGCCGCGGAGTCCGGCTTCGGCTCACTCGCCTCGCTGCGCTACCACTTCACCCGCTCGGTCGGGGTGGCCCCGAACCGGTACCGGTCGAACCACCAGGCAATGAAATCACCCCGCGTCTAACCCTTTTGGACACCTCCGCGGGTGCGTAGGCAGGAGGGAATGCCTCCGTCGACCATCAGCCCCGCCGTCGAGGACGTCGTCGGCCACCGCTCGTCGCACACGCTGCGCACGGCACTGTTGTCCAGCCTCGTCGGCACGACCATCGAGTGGTACGACTTCTTCCTGTACGCGACCGCCGCCAGCATCGTGTTCAACCACGCGTTCTTCCCCGACCAGAGCTCTCTGGTGGGGACCATGCTGTCGTTCGCCACCTTCGCCGTCGGGTACTTCGTCCGGCCCATCGGCGGTTTCGTCTTCGGCCACGTCGGCGACCGCATCGGCCGCAAGCGCACCCTGGCCCTCACGATGTTCCTGATGGGCGGAGCGACCGCGCTCATGGGCGTGCTGCCGACGGCGTCGCAGATCGGCGCGCTCGCCCCTGTCCTGCTCCTGGTGCTGCGCGTGGTCCAGGGCTTCGCACTCGGCGGCGAGTGGGCTGGCGCCGTGCTGCTGGCGGTCGAGCACAGCCCGTCCCGCAGGCGCGGTCTGTTCGGCAGCATCCCCCAAATCGGACTGGCCCTGGGCCTGGCCCTCGGTACGGGTGTCTTCGCTCTGCTCCAGGTGGCGCTCCCCGAGGACGCGTTCGAACGGTACGGCTGGCGGGTGGCCTTCCTCATCAGCGTCGTGCTGGTGATCTTCGGCATCGTCGTGCGACTCAAGGCCGCCGAGACCCCGGCCTTCGAGAAGATCCGCGACGACGACGAGCGCTCGACCGTCCCACTCCGGGAGGTCTTCGGTCCACCCGTCCTTCGATCGACGGTGCTCGGCATGCTGTCGCGATGGGGCGAGGGTGCGGCGTTCAACACGTGGGGGGTGTTCGCGATCGCCTACGCCACCGGCGCACTGCACCTGGCCCGGGTACCGGTGCTGATCGCCGTGACCGCGGCGGCACTGCTGATGGCCGTGCTGCTTCCGGTGTCCGGGTTGCTGACCGACAAGTTCGGCGGTCGTCGGGTGTACGCCACGGGCATCGCGGCCTTCGGCCTCGCGGTCTTCCCCGTGTTCGCGCTCTTCGACACTCGGAACATCGCGGTATACGCCATCGCGATGCTGCTCGTGTTCGGCGTGATCCATGCCTGGTTCTACGGCGCCCAGGGCACGCTCTACGCCTCGCTGTTCCCCGCCAGGGTGCGCTACACCGGGTTGTCGACGGTGTACCAACTCTCGGGGGTCTACGCCTCGGGCATCACTCCCCTGATCCTCACCGCCCTGATCGCCGCGGGCCACGGGACGCCGTGGCTGGCATGCGGTTACCTGGCCGCGGTCGCGGGCGTCAGCGTGATCGCGACGCTCCTGCTCCGCCCGATGCACCAGGACGGTTAGAGCGCCCCGAGGCTCTGATCCCGGTAGGGGTTGCCGAGCCACGTGCGGCGCAGGTCCTGCAGGGTGCCGTCGTCCTCGAGCGCCTGCTGCGCCCGGGCAATGCGCTCACGGGTGACCTCGTCGCCCGTCGCGACGGCGATCGCGATCTCCTCGCGGGAGATCCCTCGCTGCACCACCTCGACGTCGGGAAGGGGCCTGACCAGTTCGGTGAGCACCGGCGCCAACTTCATGAAGGCGTCGCAGTCGCCGGAACGGAGATCGGCGAGCGCCGTGCGGATGCCGCCGTAGTCGTAGACGCGAACCGCCCCGGCCTTTCCTTGTGCGACAAGCCGTTCCGCGATCGGCTGGCTGGTGTTGCCCTTCTGGACGCCGACGGTCAGGCCAGCCAGGTCGTCCACCGAACGCACCGCGGGCAGACGCGCCGTGTCGACGGCGAGCGACTGACCGGAGACGAGATAGGGGGGCGCGAACAGTGCCCGGTGGGCCCGCTCGGGCGTCACCGTGGTGCCTGCGATCACGCAGTCATAGGCTCCCGCGGACAGGTGGTCGAAGATGCCGTTGAAGTCCGCGCCGTCGTAGGCGACCGTCGTGACGTGCATCCCGAGCTTGGCGCCGATGGCCCCGATGAGGTCGACGTCGAGACCTCCGCCGTCGTCGCCCATGGCGTTGAACGGCGGATCCGGAAGCGCCATCCCGACTCTCAGGATCTGCGAGGTGCCCACCGGGTCACGCGTCGTCGAGCAGATCCGGTGTCACGGCCGACTCGGTGTCGGGAATGCCGTCCTGCTTGGCCTTTCGGTCCGCCATCGACAGCAGGCGCCGAATCCGGCCTGCCACGGCATCTTTCGTCATCGGAGGGTCGGCGAGCCTCCCCAGCTCCTCGAGCGACGCCTGGCGGTGTTCCACGCGGAGCTTGCCCGCCGCCGACAGGTGATCGGGAACCGAGTCGCCGAGGATGTTCAGTGCGCGCTCGACACGGGCGGCCGCGGCCACCGCCGCCCTTGCGGACCTTCGCAGGTTCGCGTCGTCGAAGTTGGCGAGCCGGTTCGCGGTGGCCCGCACCTCGCGGCGCAGCCTGCGCTCCTCCCACGTGAGGCGGGTGTCCTGGGCGCCCATCCTGGTCAGCAGCGCACCGATGGCCTCGCCGTCGCGGACCACGACGCGGTCGCTGCCGCGCACCTCGCGCGCCTTGGCGCTGACGCCGAGTCGCCGCGCCGCACCGACGAGGGCGAGCGCGGCCTCCGGTCCCGGGCAGCTGATCTCGAGCGACGACGAGCGACCGGGCTCGGTCAGCGAGCCGTGCGCCAAAAACGCTCCGCGCCAAGCGGCTTCGGCATCGCCGACGCTGCCGCCGACGACCTGGGCCGGCAAACCACGCACGGGCCTGCCGCGGAGGTCGAGCAGGCCGGTCTGCCGGGCCAGTGCCTCCCCGTCCTGCGCCACCCGCACCACGTAGCGCGTGCCCTTGCGGATCCCGCTGGCGGTCAGCACGTGCACGACGGCGTTGTAGCCGTACAGGTCGTGGATGTCCTTGCGCAGCCGCCGCGCGATGACCCCGAGGTCGACCTCGGCCTCGACCACCACGCGTCCACCGACGATGTGCAGTCCGCCCGCGAAGCGCAGCAATGAGGCCACCTCCGCGCGGCGCGCACTGACCGAGTTGATCACGAGTCGGCTGAGCTCGTCCTTGACCTCGGCTGTCATCGCCACGAAATCGTCACCTCTCGTCGACCGACCGCACCGTGGGAGTCGGAACCGTCGGCGCCACGGGTGCACTGCTACGCAGGCGTACCCGATCGAGCGCCGCGGCCAACCTCGCCGGGTCATGTAATGGTGTACCAGGTCTTGACACGTCAGCAAACTCAACCTGCGCCTCGAGGCTGGCAGCGGTGCGTCGCAGTTGGTCGCGTTCCCGTTCACCCGGCACGCGTCCCGCGTCGACCACGATGTCGTGCACGGTGAATCCCGGCGCGTGCTGCGCCAATACATGAATGTGGCGCTCGGCGGAGAAGCCCGCCGTCTCACCCGGCTCGGCGACCAGGTTGAGCACCAGCGCCTTCCGCGCCTCGGTCGCCTGCAGCGCCGCCACCAGCTGGGGCACCAGCACGTGCGGGATGACGCTGGTGAACCAGGAACCAGGGCCCAGCACGACGAGGTCCGCGGCCATGATGGCGTCGACCGCCTGCCGCGTCGCCGGCGGATTGCCGGGCAGCAGCCGCACCCGCCGCACCTTGCCGACCGTGGTGGCGAGCGCCACCTGCCCGCGGATCACCCGGCTCATCCTCGGGTCCGACTCCAGGCCTGCGACGTCCGCCTCGATCTGCAGCGCGATCGGACACATCGGCAGCACCCGGCCCTTGAGGTCGAGGATGCGGCCCAGTTCGTCGAGCGCCGCAACCGGATCGGCGAGCACCTCGTTGAGTCCGGCGAGCAGCAGGTTGCCGATCGGATGGCCAGCCAGGGCGCCGCTGCCACCGAACCGATGCTGGATGATGGTCGCCCACAGATGGCCGTGCGGGGTGTCGGATGCCAACGCCGCCAAGGCCATTCGAAGATCACCCGGGGGCACGACGTCGAGTTCGTTGCGCAGGCGGCCCGACGACCCGCCGTCGTCTGCGACGGTCACGACGGCCGTCACGTGCGGCGTGAGCCGACGCAGGGCCGACAGCGTCGCGTACAACCCGTGGCCGCCACCCAGGGCGACGATGCGTGCGCTCATTCGCGACCCAGGTCCCGGTGCAGGACGCGCACCGTGAGATCGCCGTCGCCGCCGAGCCGGCCCGCCAGCGCCTCGGCGATGGCCACGCTGCGGTGCTTGCCGCCCGTGCAGCCGATGGCGACGGTCATGTAGCGCTTTCCCTCCCTGCGGTATCCGTCGATGACGACGTCCAGGAGCCGATGGTAGGTGTCGATGAACTCCGCCGCCCCCGGTTGCCCGAGGACGTAGTCGCGCACGGCGGGATGCTGACCGGTATGCGGACGCAACTCGTCCACCCAGTGCGGGTTGGGCAGGAACCGGACGTCCATCACGGTGTCGGCGTCCATCGGCAGACCGTACTTGTAGCCGAAGGACTCCACGGTGACGTTGGTGTGCGCGACGGTCTCGGCGGCGAAGGCGCGCTCGATGGTCTCGCGGAGGGCGGGCACCGGCAGCGACGAGGTGTCGATCACGAGGTCCGCGCCCGCCCGGATGGGGGCCAGCATCGCGCGCTCGGCGGAAATGCCCTCGGCCAGAGTCTGATTGCCCTGCAGCGGGTGGCTGCGCCGATTCTGCTCGTAGCGGCGGACCAGGATGTCGTCGGACGCCTCGAGGAACAGCACACGCGGGGTGATGTCACGGGCGGCCAGGTCGTGCCGCACCCACTCGAGATCACCGGTGAAGCCCTTGCTGCGCACGTCCATCACCACCGCGAGCTGGGTGATGCGCGAGCCCGCAGCCAACCCCAGCTCGACCATCCGCGCGATGAGTTCGGGAGGCAGATTGTCGGCGACGTACCAGCCGAGGTCCTCGAGGACCTTCGCGGCCGTGCCCCGGCCCGCTCCGGACAGCCCGGTGACCAGGACGACGTCGATGCCCGCCGCATGCTCATCGGTCACGCCCGAGCCGTCGCCGGTTCCGCGCTCCTCGGTGGTCCCCTGGTCCGTCATCCCTGCTTCGCCGTCCCTACCTCGTCCTTGATCGTAGGCACGCCGAGTGCCTCGAGGACGGCGTTCGCCGTGGCCACCCCGATTCCCGGTACGGCAGTGATCTCCTCGACGCTGGCGTCCTTGAGTCTGGCCACCGAGCCGAAGTGCGTCACCAATGCCTTGCGCCGGTGCTCCCCCAGTCCCTTGACGGAGTCTAGTGCCGACGCGGTCATCCGCTTGGACCGCTTGCTGCGGTGGTAGGAGATCGCGAAGCGGTGCGCCTCGTCGCGGACGCGTTGCAGCAGGTACAGCCCGTCACTGTTGCGCGGCATGATCACCGGATCGGGCTCCGAGGGGACCCAGACCTCCTCGAGCCGCTTGGCCAGCCCGATCACGGCCACGTCCGTGACGCCCAGGCCGTCGAGCACGGCAGCGGCGGCATTGACCTGAGGCGCGCCACCATCGACGACGAAGAGGTTGGGCGGGTAGGCGAACCTGGCCGGACGGGCGCTGGCGCGAGGACCGTCCTCGGTGGCACTGCCGTCCTCCACGACGGGCGTCTGGGCATCGGCCACGTGCCTGGCGAACCGGCGGCGCGTCACCTCCGCGATGGATGCCACGTCGTCGGAACGGCCGTCGCCCGCCGCCTCGCGGATCGCGTAGTGCCGGTAGTCCGACTTGCGCGGCAGCCCGTCCTCGAACACCACCAGCGACGCCACCACGTCGGTGCCCTGCACGTGACTGATGTCGATGCACTCGATGCGCAGCGGCGCATCACGCAGGCCGAGGAACTCCTGGATGTTCTGCAGCGCTTCAGATCTCGCGTTGAAGTCACCGGCCCTCTTGAGCTTGTGCTGCTGCAGCGCCTCCTGCGCGTTGCGCTGCACGGTCTCGGCGAGCGCCCGCTTGTCACCACGCACCGGCACCCGCAGCTGGACGTTCGAACCACGCAGCCCGCTGAGCCACGCCGCAAGCTCGTCGGCGTTGTCGGGCAGCACGGGGACCAGCACCTGTCTCGGCACCGCGTTGGCGGCGTCGTCGGCCGAGCCGCCGAGCTCGGCCTGCTCGCCGTAGAACTGGGTGAGGAACTGTTCGACGAGGTGCTCCTGGCCCGATGCGCCTGGCTCACCGGACTTCTCGACCACCCACCCGCGCTGACCGCGCACCCGGCCGCCCCTGACGTGGAACACCTGCACGGCCGCCTCGAGCTCGTCGTCGGCGAAGGCCACCACGTCGGCGTCGGTGCCGTCGCCGAACACCACCGTCTGCTTCTCGAGTGCACGCTTGAGCGCCCCGATGTCGTCGCGCAACCGGGCCGCCCGCTCGAAGTCGAGCTCCGCCGCGGCGGCGTTCATCTGCTGTTCCATGTCGCGGGCCAGGCGGTCGGTCTTGCCTGCCAGGAAGTCGCAGAAGTCCAGCACGATCTTGCGGTGCTGTTCGGCGGTGACCCGTCCGACGCACGGCGCCGAACACTTGTCGATGTAGCCGAGCAAACACGGCCGACCAATCTGGTTGTGCCGCTTGAACACCCCGGCAGAGCAGGTGCGCGCAGGGAATACCCGGGTCAGGAGGTCGAGGGTCTCCCGGATCGCCCAGGCGTGCGAGTAGGGGCCGAAATAGCGCACGCCCTTGCGCCGCGGACCACGGTAGACGAACAGCCGCGGGTACTCCTCGTTCAGCGTGACGGCCAGCACCGGATACGACTTGTCGTCGCGATACCGGATGTTGAAGCGCGGATCGAACTCCTTGATCCAGTTGTATTCCAGCTGCAGCGCTTCGACCTCGGTGCCCACGACCGTCCACTCGACGCTGCCCGCCGTCATCACCATCTGACGGGTCCGCGGCGCCAGCCCGGACAGATCGGCGAAGTACGAGTTGAGGCGGCTGCGCAGGCTCTTGGCCTTGCCGACGTAGATCACCCGACCGTGCGGATCGCGGAACCGGTAGACCCCCGGCTCGACCGGTATCGAGCCCGGAGCAGGCCGGTAGGTCGATGGATCGGGCACGTCTCTAGGTTAGTTCGCCCCCCGACACGCCAGCGCCACCGGAGGGGCGTGCCGAGCGAAGCGTCAGCTCAGCGCGTCGATGAAACCGCAGAACGCGGCGCCCTTCGCCTCGAAGTTGGCGAAGAGGTCGTAACTGGCGGCGCCGGGTGACAGCAGGACGACGTCGACGTCGGTCAGCGATGCGGCCGTGCGCACCGCCTCCTCGAGGCTCGTCACGAGGTGCGTCTGTGCAGGATGTTCGGCGGCGAATCCCCGACCGATCGACGCACCGTTGCTGGGCGCCTGGATGAGCGACACCCGCCGCGCACCGCTGCGCAGATAGTCGTCGAGCCCTTCGTAGTTCAGCGCGCGGTCCATCCCGCCGACGATCAGCGCGACGTGCTCGTCGGGCGCCATCGCGCGCAGGGCCGCCACGACGCTCTCCCCCGTGGTCGCCAACGTGTCGTCGATCCAGCGGATGCCGCCCGTGGTCCTGACGGTCTGCAGGCGGTGCGGCAGCCCCCGGTAGCCGTCGACGGCGGCGTCGAGCTCCCCGACCGTCACCGGCCTGCCGATGACCTCCGCGGCCGCCGCGGCGGCCAGTGCGCCGTTGATCACGTTGTGTTCGTAGGTCATCACCGACCGGTTCCCCGTGCCTGCCCGCCGCACCCGCGCCGGGTCGACGAGCCGCAACTCGGCGTCGCCGGGGGTGATGTCCAGGCGTTCCAGGGTCGCGACCACCTCGGGCGTCGTCACCAGCACGCGGGCGCCGTTGCGGAAGACGTTCGCCTTCGCCCGGTGGTAAGAATCGCGGTCGCCATGCCAATCCAGATGATCCTCAAAGAGATTCGTGATCACTGCGACTGCGGGCGACGTGGTGAGCAGAGCCGCCTGCTGGCTCGAGATCTCGGCGACCACCTCGACGCCCCTATCGGGCGAGAGATCCGAGAGCGGGGTCCCGATGTTGCCTGCGACGACGGTATCGACGCCGACACTGTCCAGGAGGTGGCCGAGGAAGGACGCGGTCGTGCTCTTGCCCTTGGTGCCGGTGACGCCGACCGTGGCCGCGCCGTGGGTGGACATGAACCAGTCTGCGGCGCTGGAGATCCGGATGCCCGAGTGCCTCAACCGTTCGAAGACGGGCTGATGCCACGGGACGCCGGGGCTGACGAACACCACGTCGCACGCCGTCAGTCTGTCGAGGTGCTCGGGACCGCGATACACGACGAGGTTCTCGATTCCGCCCGGTTCCTCGTAGGGGCGGCGTCCCACGTCGTCGACGGCTTCGATGCGCGCCGCGCCCGCCGACGCCGCGGTGCGCGCCATCGAGACGCCCTCGCGGCCGAATCCCCAGATGCCGACGGTCAGCCCCGCGAGGTCCGGCGCCGCCGGGCTCATGGCAGGGCCAGCGCCACGACGTAGCGAGCGGGGACGAAGTCCACGGCGGCCTCGGGCGGTTGCGCCTCGTTCGACTGCGCCACCTTCTCGAGTTCGTCACGCCGGGAACGGAATTCCTCGACCAGGGGGACACCGCGCCACTCGTCGTCGTCGAGAACCGACAGCAGCGACTCTGCCGCTTCGTAGTACTCCCCGACGCATTCGAACGGCTTGTGCACACCGAGCCCGACGATGTCCTCGAACCCGGGCTGGTTGGCGGGATCGGCGTACAGGTCGTGACCGAAGATCGCCTCGACCTCGGCGCGCCCCAGGCGCGGTGCCATGAGCCCGTACACGAACAGACACTTGGGACAGTGGCCGCACCAGGTGGCGCCGCGGCGCCCCCTGTCGATCGCGAACGGCCGGTTGCAGCTGATGAAGTCGCGGAAGTACTGCGGGCTGTCGCGGAACCGGTCGGCGATCTCGGATTCCGAGAGCGGTCGCAGCAGGGAGAAGTACCGGTCCGGGTTGAGCCCGTATCCGCTCAGGGTGTTCCTGAGCAGCGACTCGTACGAGATGCTCTTGGACCATTGATGATTGACATCGCGACCCAGCCAGGTGATGTTGCCGACGTTGGACGACCGCTCGTTGGACAGCACGACGGGGCCGAGGCCGTTGACGTCGGCGACGATGAGGCCGATGACGCTGTTGATGGCGGTGACGGGGACGTGTCCGTTGTGGGCGCCCTGCGCATTGGCCTCGATGAGCCTGCGGTCGATCGTGCGGGTCACGTGCAGACTGGCCAGACCGCTGATCGCGATGCACCGGTCGATGGGGTCGAACTCGTTGACGCTGAACAGAGTCGGCACGAACCCGTGGCCCTTGAGCGCCTCGATGCTCACCACGGAGTCCTTGCCGCCGCCCACGGGGACCAGCGGCTGCGCGTCGGGGTCCCAGTGGTCCGCGGCGGCTGGGACGTCCGCGGCGTCGGGACCCGTCACCTCGGGTGTCAGGGCATCGGGAAGTGCGTTGCGGTAGGCGAACTCGCCGAGCCCGCCCGCGATCAGCTCCCGCAAATAGGTCCGCTCGAACTCGCATGTCGGAAAGGCGATCTCGATGACCGGCGGCGCAGCCGCCTTGTAGTAGCTGGGCGAGCACGTCAGCGCCAGGAGCCGGAGCAGCCGGTCGTCGGGCTCGCGATCACCCGGCGCCCCGGTGAAGTCCACCACCTCGGTGAAGGAGACGTCGCCGGATCGCGTCGCCCGCAGCGTGTAGTGCGCGCTGAACCGCCCGTCGACCAGCTCGTAGCCGTCGATCGTCATGGTGTCGAACGACGTCGGATCGAAGGCCATCATGACCACCTCGCGAACGACGGAACCGCGTCGCATTCCACGACGAAGTCCAGCCCCGCCAGCTCGACCACGGGATGGATCCGGTACTCCGGCGACACCCACCAGACGCGATCGGCGCCGGATGGGCACGCGCCAGCCCGTTCGAGCTCGGGAAGCGCACCGCACGCCGCCAGCTGGTCGAGAACCGATGTCGGCTCGGGGTTCTCCACCCCGACCAGGCCATCGGCCGTCTCGCACACCAGGGCGCCGAGCAGCGGCTCGCCGTCCGAGAGGCCGTCGACGTAGCCGCGCCGGTTCAGCCAGCGGGCCAGCTGGTCGACGGCGCCCCAGCTGGTGGTCCTGGCCGCCATCCGCCGCCAGTGGGGGTCACCCGCGCGGTGGACGTGGGGTGCGGCGTCGGCCTCGAGCCGCACCGCCTCGGACCGGGCGGGCACCTCGGCGCCCGACACGACGATCCGGGGCGCACCCTCAACGACCGTGACGGTCGCGACGGCCAGGGCCGCATCGTCGAACACCTCGGCGGCGAAGCGGGCCAGCGCGGCGGCGAGCTCGGCGGGCCGTGGCATGGCGACGCCGAAGAACTCGGCGGGTTCGGCCAGGTAACTCCAGATGCCGTCGACGTCGGGCTGACGACCGCGGACCACCGGAACGACGAGGGTCGGCAGGGTCCCGGGACGGGCGATGAGCTGGGGGGCACTCACGTGTGGAGCATCGGTTTCCAGAGCGGTCACCGACGTGCGAAAATGGGTCACTATCAGCGAATTCTAGCGTACCGCGGGAAGGAGCCGTGCAAGGCCTCGTGAGTGTTCCCTCGGTCACCCGGCTCGCCGAATCGGACTGGCGCATGTTCGCCGCGCTGCGGCTGCGCGCGCTGACGGACACCCTCGGGACGGGCGATCAGCAGTACCGCCACGAGATGACCTTCACCGCCGCCCAGTGGCGCCGGCGTCTCCGGGCACACGCGCAGTTCGCGGTGCGCATCGACGATCACCTCGTCGGTCTCATCGGCGCGCAGCGCCAGAGCACCGAGGCCGTCTACCTCTATTCGCTGTGGCTCGAGCCCGCCATGCGGGGCCGCGGACTGGGCCACGACCTCGTCATCGCCGCGGTCGACTGGGCACGGAGCCAGCGCGCCCGCGTCGTGACCCTTCGCGTGAACGTCGCCAACGCGACGGCGCGGGGAGTCTACGAGGAGCTGGGCTTCGACGTCGTCGACGCCCCGGCGACCGCTGACGAGCTCACGATGTCGTTGAGCGTGTGACGTCAGGGCGGTAGTGGACCAACAACCGTCGCACGGCGTCCATCGCGTCGACCGCGCGTTCCTTGTCGACCGCCTGGATCGCCATGAGCGGGACGTATTCGTCGTCGGGCAGATCGACGCGCGCCCAGCGGGCGCCGGGGGGGAACGAGACGTCGACGACGTCGTTCCACGGAATGAGCCTGTCGGTCAACAGGTTTCGCAGAATGAGGCCGTTCGCCCCGACCCGAAGCCGCGGACGGGCGAACAGCAGCACGACACCCGCGATGATGAGGCCGAGAATTCCGATCGCCACCTGGTCGGCGGTCTGGAAGATGACACCCGACGAACGGATCTTGAGCAGGAAGCCCACCGTGATGTGGGCCGCCGCGATCAAGAATGCCGCGCCGTAGGCGAAGTACGGCGTCAGATGCGGTTTGACCTCCAGGTCCCAGCCTGGCGTGTCGGTCACGAGTTCTGGCGCAGGGCACGCAGCGTCAGCGCGGTGGACAGTGCGGCGGCCGCAGCCTGCGCGCCCTTGTCCTCCGACGATCCCGGCAACCCGGCCCGATCGAGCGCCTGCTGCTCGTCGTTGGTGGTGAGCACGCCGTTGGCGACCGGTGTGCCCTCGTCCAGCGACACTCGCGTCAAACCCTGCGTGACGGCATCGCAGACGTAGTCGAAATGCGGCGTCTGGCCGCGGATCACCACGCCGAGAGCCACGACGGCGTCATGTGACTTCGCCAATTGTTGTGCCACGACCGGTATTTCGATGGCACCGAGCACGCGGACCACATCGGGATCGTCGATGCCCGATGCCGACGCGGTCTTGCGCGCCCCATCGAGCAGTGCATCGCAGATCGTGGTGTGCCACGTGCTCGCCACGATCGCCAGCCTCAGATCCGACGCATCGACCGCAGGCATGTCGGGAACGCCTCCTGCACCGCTCACTGCGGGGCGCCTCCCGTCGGCGGCAGCCGGTCACCGAGCAGGTACACGCCCTCGTCGTAGCCGTTCATCTTGACGGCCTCGTCGTAGTCGTCGAGCCCGGTCAGGTCGTGGCCCATCCGGTCCCGCTTGGTCATCAGGTAGCGGATGTTCTCGGCATTCGCGCGCACGGGCAGCGGGACGCGCTCGATGATGTGCAGGCCGTAGCCGTCCAGACCCACGCGCTTGGCGGGGTTGTTGGTCAGCAGACGCATCGACCGGATGCCGAGGTCGACGAGGATCTGCGCGCCGATGCCGTAGTCGCGGGCGTCGGCAGGCAGGCCGAGCTTCAGGTTGGCGTCGACGGTGTCCTCGCCGGCGTCCTGCAGCTGATAGGCCTGCAGCTTGTGCAGCAGGCCGATGCCCCTGCCCTCGTGCCCGCGCATGTACAGGATCACGCCGCGGCCCTCGCGGGCGATCATCGCCATCGCGGCGTCGAGCTGCGGACCGCAGTCGCAGCGGCGCGAACCGAACACGTCACCCGTCAGGCACTCGGAGTGCACGCGCACCAGCACGTCGTGCCCGTCGCTGTCCGGCCCGGAGATCTCGCCGCGGACCAGCGCCACGTGTTCGACGTCGTCGTAGATGCTGGTGTAGCCGACGGCACGGAACTCGCCGTGGCGGGTCGGGATGCGGGCCTCGGCGATGCGCTCGATGTGCTTCTCGTGCTTGCGGCGCCACTCGATGAGGTCCGCGATCGAGATGAGCGCCAGATCGTGGTCGTCGGCGAAGACCCGTAGCTCGTCGGTCTGGGCCATCTCGCCCTCGTCCTTCTGGCTGACGATCTCGCAGATGGCGCCTGCGGGCTGCAGGCCTGCCAGCCGAGCCAGGTCGACGGCGGCCTCGGTGTGGCCGGGGCGACGCAGCACGCCGCCGTCCTTGGCGCGCAGCGGCACGACGTGGCCGGGCCTGGTGAAGTCGTCGGCGACCGCAGCCGGATCGGCGAGCATGCGCATCGTCGTCGCGCGGTCCGAGGCCGAGATGCCGGTTCCCACACCCTTCTTCGCGTCGACGGTCACGGTGTAGGCGGTGCCGTGCTTGTCCTGGTTGACGGCGTACATCGGCAAGAGGCCGAGGCGGTCGCACACGTCACCGGACAGCGGAACGCACAGATATCCGGACGTGTAGCGCACCATGAACGCGACGAGCTCGGGGGTCGCCTTCTCGGCGGCGAAGATCAGGTCGCCCTCGTTCTCGCGGTCCTCGTCGTCGATGACGACGACGGCCTTGCCCGCCGCGATGTCGGCTATCGCCCGTTCGACGGAATCCAGCCTCGTCATCCCTGCCACCCTTGCCGTCCCGCCCGGGACCCTCGTGCACGCACCAAAGAACGTCCACAAGTATGAACCCATTGGCCCCAACTCTTATTGCCCACCCTCTGAGCAGCGCAGACGCGATGCGCGCACCGCGTGATCATGGGTAAGACCTGGCACGATCGACGCATGACGGTCAGGTACCTGCTCGCACTGGTCGCGCCACTGCTGCTGACGGCGTGCGCCACCGGGGGCGGGCCTGCCCTGAGCTCCAAGGACAAGCTCTTCCTGCAGAAGATGGAGGCATTGGGTAGCCGGATGACGGGCGACGGTGCCGAGACCAACGCACTCGCGATCGGCAGGACGTTCTGCGTCGAGATGCGCTCGGGAGCCGGCCGACAGCAGGCCGACGAGACCGTGTACACGAAGTATCCGTCGGTCAGCCTTGCGGACATTCACGACGCGACCATCGCAGCGGGATTGATCTACTGCCCGGAGACCCTGCCGTAGCACCCGCCACGACCCTCGGCCGCTTACTCCCCGCCGGGGACGTCCTTGCGGTCGAGCAGTCGCTCCACGTACTTCGCGATGACGTCGACCTCGAGGTTGACCGGGGTCCCGACCACCGACTGGCCCAACGTGGTCAGCGCGAGGGTCGTCGGGATGAGTGACACCTCGAACCAGTCGGCCCCGAGACCGGACACCGTCAGCGAGATGCCGTCCACCGTGATCGAACCCTTCTCGACCACGTAGCGCGACAGCGTGTCCGGCAGCGAGATCCTGACGACCTCCCAGTGCTCGGACGGCGTGCGGACCAGAACCCGGCCCGTGCCGTCGACGTGGCCCTGCACGATGTGGCCGCCCAGCCTGCTGTTGAGTGCCGCGGCGCGTTCGAGGTTCACCCGACTGCCGACCCCGACGCCCTGCAAGCTCGACCGGTCGAGGGTCTCGGCCATCACGTCGGCGGTGAATGCGCCGTCCGGCAGCACGTCGACGACGGTGAGGCAGACGCCGTTGACGGCGATCGAGTCGCCGTGGCCCGCATCGGTGGTGACGAGCGGACCGCGGATGACGAAACGGGCGGCGTCGGTCAGGTCTTCCTTGCCGACGACCTCGCCCAACTCCTCGACGATGCCGGTGAACATGCTCGTCAGGGTAGCGCTACCGACCGTCCACGGGCGCTGCGCTCCCGCGCGCCGAGAGTCGCTTCTCCCCGAAGAACGTGGCGACCGGATTGGCGTTGAAGTTGCCGATCGGGACGTATCCCTCCCGCTCGTAGAACGCCTGCGCGTGGCCCTGTCGCGGCCCGGTGTCCAGCCGTGCGACCGCATACCCCAGTCCCAGGGCCGCGTCCTCGAGCGCGTGCAACAGGGTCCGCGCCACCCCCTGGCCCCTGGCGTGCGGCACGACGTACATCCGCTTGATCTCGCACGTCCCGTCGGGCAGCCGTTTGAGCCCTCCACCTGCGACGGCGACGCCGTCGCGGTAGCCGACCAGGAAGACCCCGCCGGGCGGCCCCAGCTCGGCAGGGCCCGCCTTCGGCATGTCGGGAGAGTTCAGGTCGAGGCCACCGGAGCCGGCGCCCCCGACGTCCCAGTAGAGCTCGCGCATCTCCTCCAGCATCGCCGCGACCAGTGCGGCGGCATCGCCCTCATCGGAGGGAACGGCCCGAAATACCAGCTCAGTCGCCATGATTCCCCTCCCATCGGGTGCCCGGGGCAAAGGTCCGTCCGGCTGCACCCACTACGATGCAACCATGCAGACGCGCCCTCGCATTGCCGTCCTCGTATCCATCGTCGCCGCTGTCCTGCTGATCGCGGGATGCGGCTCCTCCACCAAGTCCGATGGGCCGCTCCCCGATGGAGCCTCGCTGCTCAAGCAGTCCGAGCAGACCACCAGGGGCGAGAAGAGCGTCCACTTGGAGTTGACGGTCACGGGCAAGATCAACGAACTGCCGATCGAGACCCTCAGCGGCGACCTGACCAACACGCCCGCGGTCGCTGCCCAGGGCAAGGCCAGCATCGTGGCCTTCGGCCAGACGTTCAAGGACGTCGACTTCGTCGTCGCCGACGGCAACCTCTATGGCGCGCTGACCCCCGGCAGCTTCACCGACTTCGGTCCGGCCGCCGACATCTACGACGTGTCGCGGATCCTGAGTCCTGACGTGGGTCTGGCCAACATCCTCGCCAACTTCTCCAGCCCGAAGGCAGAGGCGCGCGAAACCATCAACGGCGTCAACACCGTGCGCGTCACCGGAACCGTGACCGGCGAGGCCGTCAACGGCATCGCGCCCAACATCGGCGCCACGGGGAACGTACCCGCGACGGCGTGGGTGAAGGAGGACGGTGATCACGAGTTGATCCAGGCCAAGCTCGAGGTGACACCGGGCAACAGCGTGCAGATGACGATGAGTGACTGGGGCAAGAACGTGACCGTCACCAAGCCCGCCGTGTAATGCCGGGGACCCACAGCATCCCGGAGCCGGCCACGGCGTCCAACCGGCGCATCGCGATCACCGCGGGCGGGCTGGCCGTCCTGCTCGGCGCGCTCGACACGTATGTCGTCATCTCGATCATCAACGACATCATGCGAGACGTCGGGATCGCGCTGAACCAGATCCAGCGCGTCACGCCGATCATCACGATGTACCTGCTCGGCTACATCGCGGCCATGCCGCTGCTCGGCAGGGCGTCCGACAGGTTCGGCCGCAAGCTGGTGCTGCAGTTGAGCCTGGCCACCTTCGCCGCGGGCTCGGTCGTGACGGCGCTGTCGAACGACGTGGTGACGATGGTCATCGGTCGCACGATCCAAGGCACCGCAAGCGGTGCGCTGCTCCCGGTGACCCTCGCGCTGGCCGCCGACCTGTGGAGCGCACGCAACCGGGCCACCGTGCTCGGCGGGATCGGCGCCGCCCAGGAACTCGGCAGCGTCCTCGGCCCCCTGTACGGCGTCGCGGTGGTGTACGTCCTGACGACGTGGCGCGACGTGTTCTGGATCAACGTTCCGCTCGCGATCATCGCGATGGTGATGGTCCACTTCAGCCTGCCGTCCCAGGACGCGGACGCGCCGAGGGAGAAGATCGACGTCGTCGGCGGACTCCTTCTCGCCCTCGCACTGGGCCTGATGGTCTTCGGCATGTACAACCCGGCGCCCGACGGCAAACAGGTCTTCCCCAGCTGGGGTTTGCCGGTGCTGGGCGCCGCCCTGCTCGCGTCGATCGCCTTCTTCGTCTGGGAGAAGTTCGCCAGCACCCGCCTCATCGACCCCGCGGGCGTGAAGTTCCGGCCGTTCCTGTCGGCATTGGCGTCGTCGCTGTGTGCGGGGGCGGCGTTGATGGTGACGCTCGTCAACGTGGAGCTGTTCGGTCAGGGCGTGCTGGGCAAGGAGCAGAACGAGACCCTCTTCCTGCTGCTGTGGTTCCTCGGCTCGCTCCCCATCGGCGCACTCATCGGCGGCTGGGTCGCCACCAGGGTCGGCGATCGCATCGTGGCGTTCGTCGGCCTCCTGATCGCTGCCTTCGCCTACTGGCTGGTGTCACACTGGACCGTCGACGTGCTGTCCGCCCGTCACGACCTCGGGCTGTTCACGCTCCCGACGTTCGACACGGACCTGGTGTTGGCGGGTGTCGGTCTCGGTCTCGTCATCGGACCGCTGACGTCGGCCACGCTGCGGGCCGTTCCCGGCGCCCAGCACGGAATCGCTTCTGCGTCAGTGGTCGTCGCGCGGATGATCGGCATGCTGATCGGGCTGGCGTCGCTGAGCGCATGGGGCCTCTACCGCTTCAACCAGTATTTGGCCGAGCTGCCCAAGCCCACGGGCGGCAACCTGCTGGAGATCGGCAAGGTCCTGGCACAGAACGTCAGAACCGCCTACACGATGCAGTACAGCGAGATCTTCTTCATCACCACGGTCGTATGCGTCGTGGGCGCGGTCTTCGGCCTGTTCATCACCGGCAAGAACGAGCATGCCCAGGATCCGGACACCGCGACGGAGACCGTCGCGGCCCAGAATTGATCGTCAGCAGCGTTCGACGCCAGGGCTGATCAGCTTGAGTTCGGCACGCTCGGGGGCGTCCGGGGTGCTCAGTACCGCCCGCAGTGGACGGCAGACCATGTGCTTGATGGTGCTCTGATCGACGGGGCGAAAGCTGAGCCACTCCTGCAGTGCAGTCATTGCTCGCCGTCCTTTTCGATGATCGAGTCGTTCTCCGAGGCAACCGGCCGGTCGGCCGTGCCGATGCTCCAATTTTACGGGCGCACCGGACACCAACCGGGTCCCAACGGGGCGGCTGAGGTCTCAAACCAGTAACGAGTGCCCCAACTGATCGATTCCGCGCGTGATGTGAGTCACATTGGCGGCCAAAGGAATTGCAGGTCTCAGCGATCTCGGGAACCGAGGGCGTCGCCCGGCACCAGGCTCACTCGCAGATCGGGCCCCAGTCGCTGCACTCCGTCGAAGCGCCAGCGCTGGGCGTGCCCGATGTTCGCCACGCCGACGTCGTCGACCACGGTCATCGGACCCCCGAGCAGGATCGGGGCCACGTAGGCCAGGATCCGGTCCACCACGCCGGCCCTCAGGAACGCGCCCGCCAGCGTGGGACCGCCCTCCAGCAGAACGTCGGTGCGATCGGACAGTGCCTTGATCACCTCGTGCGGATCGCGTGTTCGGATCACCATCGTGCGCGAGTCGTCGTTGAGCACCTTGGCGTCCGGGGAGATCTCCCGCTCCCCGACGACGACCCGCAGCGGTTGCCGGTCGGCCAGCGAGCCGTCCGGCAGTCGCGCCGTCAGCGTCGGATCGTCGTCGAACACGGTGCCGGTGCCGACCACGATCGCGTCGGCGACCGCACGGAGGCGGTGCACGTCGGCACGCGCCGTCTCCCCCGTGATCCACTGGCTGCTGCGGTCGGCGGCGGCGCTGCGCCCGTCGATGCTCGCCGCGAACTTCCACGTCACGTGTGGCCGTCCGGTGCGCTGCCGGTGCAGCCACTGCCGCAGGGGGCCTCCCGCGACGTCCTCGGCGAGGATGCCCGCCTCGACCGTCAGCCCGGCATTGGCGAGCCGCTGCGCGCCACCTGCCGCCACCGGGTTGGGATCGGCCACCGCATAGACCAGGTGGGAAATCCGTGCTGCGACAAGGGCATCCACGCATGGCGGGGTGCGGCCGTGGTGGCGGCACGGCTCGAGCGTCACGACAGCGGTGCCACCGACGGCGCGCTCTCCCGCCCGTCGCAGCGCCACCACCTCCGCATGCGGTCCACCTGGCGGCTGGGTAGCCCCGACGCCGGCGATGTCACCGTCGCGGTCCAGGATCACCGCGCCGACGGGCGGATTCGGGTAGGTCGTGCCCTTGACGGCGTCCGCCTGGGCGATCGCCGCCCGCATGGCGTCCGCAGCGTTCACGGCGTGGTCACTGCCCGAGGTGTCCGGATGCCGCGGCCGCCTGGCGCCGCAGCTTCTCGACGGCGAGCCCCGGGTCCGACGCGCCGAACACCGCCGACCCCGCGACGAAGCAGTCCACGCCCGCCTCCGCGGCCGCCTCGATGGTGTCGGCGTTGATGCCACCGTCGATCTCGACGACGATGGTCAGCTCCCCCGCATCGACCAGGCGGCGCACGACGGCAACCTTCGACAACACGTCCGGAATGAACTTCTGCCCACCGAATCCCGGCTCCACCGACATCACCAGCAGGGTGTCGAAGTCCCTCAGGATCTCCAGATAGGGCTCGATCGGCGTGCCCGGCTTGACGCTCAGGCCCGCCTTGGCGCCCGCGGCCCTGATGTCGCGTGCGACCGCGACGGGATCGTCGGCGGCCTCGGCGTGGAAGGTGACGTTGTAGGCCCCCGCCTCGGCGTACGGCGGCGCCCAGCGGGCGGGATCGTCGATCATCAGATGGCAGTCCATCGGGATGTCGGTCGCCGCGAGCAGGCTCTCCACCACGGGCAGCCCCAGCGTGAGGTTCGGCACGAAGTGGTTGTCCATGACGTCGACGTGCAGCCAGTCCGAGCCCGCGACCGAGGCGGTGGCCTCGGCAAGGCGGGCGAAGTCGGCGGCCAGAATCGACGGCGCGATCAAGGGTTCAGCCATGGCGGCCAGCTTAGGTTCGGCGCCAAGGGGTGATGGGACCCGGGGCCGGTCGACGTGGGGTCAACGCTGCACCCGCAGGGCGGCAGCGAACATCGCGTCCGTCCCGTGCCGGTGCGGCCAGAGCTGCACGTGCGGGCCTGGCCCGAGACCCGTCATGGGGGTGACGCCGTCGAACAGCGGGCGAGTGTCGATCGCGCTGACGGGCTGGCGACGCAACGCGTCCGCCACCACGCCGACGGTCTCCGCCAGGTGGGGTGAGCACGTCGCGTACAGCACCACGCCGCCGTCGCGGGTGAGCGCGATGGCCGACGCGAGCAGCTCCTTCTGCAGTTTCGCCAGACCGGGCACGTCACCGGGCTGACGGCGCCACCGCGCCTCCGGCCTGCGGCGAAGTGCGCCTAGGCCCGTGCACGGCGCGTCGACCAGCACCCTGTCGAACGACGCGGGCGGCAGACCGGTCTCGCGGCCGTCGACCCGCAGCACCTCGACGTCCAGACCGCGGACGGCCTGCTCGACGAGGTCGGCGCGGTGCGGCGTGGGCTCCACGGCGGTGACGCGCGCGCCCGCCGCCGTCGCGATCGCGGCGAGCAGTGACGCCTTGCCGCCGGGGCCGGCACACAGATCCAGCCAGTTGCCGTCGGCGCCGTCGACGGGTGCCAAGGTCATCGCCCTCGCGACCAGTTGGCTGCCCTCGTCCTGCACCTGGGCGGCGCCGTCGCGCACGGCGTCCAACTGACCGGGGTCGCCGCCGGACAGGTAGACCGCGTACGGCGAGTACCGGCCGACCTCGCCGTCGACCGCCTCGGCCACCGCGGCGGCCGTCGTGACGTTCGGCCGGGCGGCCAGGTGCACCAGTGGGCGGTCGTCGTCACTGGCGAGCAGGGCCCCCAGCTCGGCGGCGTCGGCACCGAGTGCATCGGCGAACGCCTGCGCGATCCAGCGCGGATGGGCGTGGGTGAACGCGATGTGACCGACGGGGTCGCCTGCAGTTGGCGGGGCAAGCTCGGCCACCCAGGATTCTTCGTCGCGCGCGGCAATCGTACGGAGCACACCGTTGACGAAACCCGCTCGCGCCGTGTCGAATTCGATCGCCGCCTGCTCGACGGTGGTGTCGACGGCGGCATGCGCGTCGACCCGCGTCCGCAGCAGCTGGTAGGCGCCGAGGCGCAACAGGTCCAGCAGCACGGGGTCGATGCGGTCCGTCGGACGGTTCGCCGCACCGGCGATGACGGCGTCGAGCAGGCCGAGCGCTCGGCACGTGCCGTAGGCGAGTTCGGTGGCGAAGGCGGCGTCGCGGCCGGTGATCCCGCGATCGCGCAGCAGCCCAGGCAGCACCAGGTTGGCATAGGCGTCTCGCTCGGACACGGCTCGCAGCACGTCGAAGGCCGCGCGCCGGGCGGGGTCCAGCGGCTTGCGCGGGGGTCTGCGACCGCCCTGCGGTGGCCGACGGTCGCCCTCCGAGCGGTTGCCTCCCCGTGGGCGGTTCACCGAGCGCTCGTGTTCTCGTCGAGTCGGGCGCCCCTGGCCCAGTCGGCCGCCTTCATCGGCTTCTTGCCCGGCGGTTGGATGTCGCCGAGCAACACGGGCTGGGTGGCCGTACCGACCAGAACGCCGTGCCGATCGACGTGAATCCCGCCGGGCGGCAACGGTTCCGCACCCGAGATCGTGACGGGACCGACCTTGACCCTCAGCTCGCCGATCATGGTCCATGCGCCGGGATTGGGGGTCACCGCCCGTATTCTCCTGTCCACTGCTCTGGCCGGGAGATCCCAGCGCACCCTCGCCTCGTCGACCGTGATCTTCGGCGCGACGGTGACGCCGTCCACGGGCTGGGGCACCGCGGTCAGCGAGCCGTCGGCGATGCCGTCGAGCGTCGTCTCCAGAAGCGCGGCCCCGGACAGAGCCAGCCGCTCCAGCAGGTCCCCCGCCGTGTCGGTGGGCCGGACGGTTTCGGTGACCACCCCGAACACGGGACCCGAGTCCAGGCTCGGCTCGATGCGGAACGTCGTCGCGCCGGTGACCTCGTCACCCGCGGCGATGGCGGCCTGCACCGGCGCCGCACCCCGCCACGCGGGCAGCAGCGAGAAGTGCAGGTTGATCCACCCGAGCGGAGGAACGGCGAGCAGCCCGTCGCGCAGCAGCGCTCCGTAGGCCACGACGGCGCAGCAGTCCGGGGCAAGCTCGCCGAGCTCGGCGACGAACTCGGCCCCGTTGGGTTTGTCGGGTCGCAGCACCGCGATGCCGTGCTCGGCGGCCAGTTGTGCCACGGGCGACGGCGACGGCCTGCCACGCCGACCGGACACCGCGTCGGGACGCGTCAGCACGGCGACCACGTCGTGCCGAGGTGAGTCGATGAGCCGTCGGAGCGACGGAAGCGCGGGTTCTGGAGTGCCCGCAAAGATGATGCGCACGAATTACCTTGGTATCTGGTAGTACTCGCGTTCGGACACCCCGGTCAGCGGCGCGACGAACATCCACGGGATGGTGGTGACCGCCTTGTTGAGCGTGGCGACCGCGTCGTTGTAGTACTGCCGGGCGAAGGCGAGTTTGTTCTCGGTGTCGGCGAGATTGTCCTGCAGGTTCAGGAAGTTGCTCGACGAGTTGAGCTGCGGATGGGACTGGCCGAGAGCGAGCACCGGAGCGAGCGCGGTGTCGAGATCCCGTTCGGCCGCGCTGCGTTGGGCCACCGACGTGCCGCCGGTCGCCGACGTCAGAGCGGCCCGCGCATCGGTGACGTGGTCGAGTACTCCCTTCTCGTGAGCCGCGAATGTCTGCACGGCGTGAACCAGGCTGGGGATCAGTGAGGCCCGTCGGGTCAGCTCGACGTCGATTCCCGCCAGCGCCTCCGAGACGCGGACGTCTGCGGACCGAATCTTGTTGTAGCCCAACACGAAACCGACGAGGACGAGTACCAGCAGGATGACGATCAGCACGAGCACCCAACTCACCACGAGCCGCCTCCTCCTCCGCCGCCTCCGCCGCCACCGCCCCCGCCTCCCGAGCTGCCGCCCGAGGACGACGAGGATTGCGACGCGGTGTACGCCCCGATCGACGACGACAACGCTGATTCGAAGCTGTCGAAGTTCGGTCCACCGGGATGGCCACTGACGCCCCACCCGCTCGACGTCGACGACGAATTGTACCAATATGGTTGCGGAGCAACGGCTCCCACCGTGTCGCGGTACTTCTTGGCCCACAGGGCCGCCGTCCCGGCGGCGACGGCGAACGGAACGTAGGCCGTGTACAGGTCCTTGCGGGCGGCGAAGTCGAACCGGGTCTCGGCCGAATCGGTGGACAGCAGCCGGTGGAATCCCCCTGCCTGCGACCACACTTGGCGTCCGGCCGCGGTGCGTCGGGTCCCGACCCCGGGAGTCCAGGATCGTCGGGAGAACAGGAAGAACGCCAGGGACGGCACGCCCCACATGGTGGCCGGGAAGCCCCAGCGGAAGAACCCGCACACCATCAGGACGACGGCCAGCCCGTTGGCCGCGCGCACCCAGAGTTCCTTCCTGCGCTTCACCATCAGACCGCTACCGGTCGCCCAGGTGACCACCGCGACGGTCATGTCCGTCTTCGCCGTGGTGAGCTTCTCCCCGGCCTTGACCGTCTTGGTGGCCGCGAACTCCCGGCCCTGCCCCGTCACTCCGAGCGCCGAACCGACGGCCACACTGACCGGGTCGACGCGGGCCCAGTCCGCGGGTTCCCCGATGCCGCGGACGTTCCACTGGTCGCCGTTCACCTGGCGCAGGTCGACCAGCTTGCGTTCGGCGAGGTAGAACAGGGTGGCCGTCAGCCCGTTCTTGGGCACCGCCTCGGTGCGGACGTACTCGGTCTGCACGGGTCCCAGTCCCGGCGGAGGGGCGTACTGCACGGGGAAGCCCGGATCCGGCTCGACCGTCGTGCGATACCACAGGTGGGCCACCAGGGCGCCTGCGATCGAGAGCCCGACCACCCATCCCACGCCTGTCAGCGAACGACCGAGGACCAGGTCCCACTCGTAGGACCACGGCAGGCTGAGGCGGTCGGGGGTCGGCACGTCGACACCCGCGCGCAGGGTCACGGGCGTGCGGGGAGCGAGATTGCGCGTGCTGAGTTCGACGGTGTTGCCGGATGTCGTGAGCCCGTCACATGCACGTTCGGGCGCGGTGCCGACGGAGCATTGCGCACCCGTGACGTCGGCGGGCAGGGTGGCGCGTACGTGCACCTGCCGGATGTCGTTGTTCCACGACGGCGCGATGACGTTCCAGAAGAAGACCGACGTCGAGTTCGGGTCGCCGACGGTGCCTGCGAAGGCCTTCT
>JAESGJ010000397.1_pt1 | contig 29260 bp, 32 predicted proteins | sample 9266241 | NCBI WGS metagenome assembly JAESGJ01 (sample SAMN14514841, study PRJNA621669) | algae metagenome | isolation source: Brasilonema octagenarum HA4186-MV1 and co-occurring heterotrophs from wet... | place: USA: Manoa Valley, Hawaii | collected 2009-07-20 | reverse complement strand
CGCGGGCCCTCGTCGAGTTCGACGAGGGCCGCCACGTAGGGCAGGCGTTCCTTGAACGGAGCCAGATCGTTCACGTAGACAGTCGAGTACGTGTACAGGATGCCACTGCCGCTGGCCTGGACTGGGTGCACGTCCTCAGCCCAGCAGTGCGGGCAGAACGGCCGCGGGTAGTGATGGACCCGCCCGCACGACCCACATTCGGCGATCAGCAGGCGCCCCTGCTTGGCCGCCTCCCAGTAGGGTGCGCTCGCGGCGTCGATGGTCGGGAGGTCCGCGCGTGCCACGCCTACCACCCGGTGAATTCGGTCGGGCGCTTCTCCATGAAGGCCTTGACGCCCTCGGTGGAGTCGTGCGCATAGGACTGCAGTTCCTGTGCCATCGCTTCGGCGACGAACGCGCCGGGCCGGTCGGTGTCGGGGGAGTCGTTGAGAAGGCGCTTGGTGAAGGCGATCGCGCTCGTGGGTGCACCCGCCAACCGGCCGGCGAAGTCGGCGACGGTCGCCTCGAAGTCCTCGGCGCTGACGACCCGATTCACCAGGCCCAAGTCCAATGCCTCAGCGGCCGTGAGCTTCTCGCCAAAGAACGCCATCTCCTTGGCCTTCTGCATGCCGATGCGGCGGGGTAGCAGGTAGCACCCGCCGCCGTCGACGACCAGCCCGCGCTTGACGAAAGACTCGGCGAAGTAAGCGTTTTCGGTCGCGATCACGAGATCGGAGGCGTAGACGACGTGGGCGCCGAGCCCGGTCGCGGCCCCGTGCACCGCGGCGATCACCGGCTTGTTGCAGTCCAGCACGCTCGCCACCAACCGTTGGGCGCCACCCATGATGCGCTTCGTCGGCTCCAGCACCCGCTTCTCGCCCTTGGCCCGGCGCTCGGCCAGTGAGCCGACGTCGGCTCCGGAGCAGAAGTGCTTGCCGTTGGCGCGCATTACCACGACGCGGACCTTCTCGTCGGCATCGGCGGTACCCAGCAGGCCGATCAGCATGTCGCGGTCGTCGGGGCGCACGGCATTGGCCGCGTCCGGGCGGTTGAGGGTGATCGTCATGATGCCGTCGGTGATGTCGGACAGCACGGTGTCGGTGCTCATGGTGTGTAGGTCGCCTCGAGGTGTTTGATGCCGTTGACGAAGTTCGACCTCAGCATGACCGGGTCCCCGACGGACGTGATGTCCGGGTAGCGGTCGTACAGCATCTCGAATGCCACGTTCAATTCCAACCGGGCCAGGTGCGCGCCCAGGCAAAAGTGCGGTCCGGGCCCGCCGAAGGCGATGTGGTTGTTGGGTTTTCGGGTGATGTCGAAGGTCTCTGGGTCGGCGAACACTGCCGGGTCGCGATTGGCCGCGGGATACCAGACGACCACCTTCTCACCGGCGCTGAAGGTGTGTGTCGTGTGCCCGTCGGCGTCGGTCAGGGTGACGCCGTCGCGGGTGACGGTGCGGCGCATGTGAATGACGGGGCTGGCGTATCGCAGGATCTCCTCGATCGCGGGTGAGGCCAACTCGTCGTAGTTCGCCAGCAGCCGAGCCCGCTGGTCGGGGTGGGCACTGAGGATCAGCAGCCCATGGGTGAGCGCGTTACGGGTCGTCTCGTTGCCCGCACCGATCAGCAGGATGAAGAACTTCGCCAGCTCCTGGGGCGTCAGGTTCTCCTCGTCGGAGGTGACGAGCTTGCTGATCACGTCGTCGCGGGGGTGGGCGATGCGGTCCTCGGCGATGCCCTTGAGCAGATCGATCAGCTGCTCGCTAATGGCGGTGACCGCGGCCCCGATCCCCGCGACGGTTTGGTCGGGAACGTACTCCGGGTCCGAGGCGCCAAGCACCACGTTGGTGGCCCGGACGATGAACTGCTCGTGCTCGCGGGGGACACCGAGCATGTCGTCGATGATCCGCAGCGGCAACAGCGTCGCGAACTCGGTGACGAAGTCGCAGCGGCCCGATCGCGGCATCTCGTCCAAGATCTCGGCGGTCGTCTCCTGCACTAGCGTGCGGAGTTGGGACAGCATGCGGGGGCTGAAGCCGCGCGAGACGATCTTGCGCAACCGCATGTGCTCGGGATCGTCCATGTCGATGATCGAGCCGCGGTATTCACGCATCTCCGCGGTTTGGTCGAAGATCTGGGTGCCCTCCCCGGACGCGAATTCCTCCGGGCGACGGCTGATGTTGGCGACGTCGCGATGCGTGCCGACCGCCCAGAAGCCACGGACCCTGGGGGAGTCGGGCCGGTTGGTCCGGACGAACACCGGCCCGTCGGCCTCGCGGAGGCGGCGGTAGAGATCGGCCCGGTCGTCGGGGCGTTCCTGCCACCACTGAAGGTCGATCAACGGGGCGAACTGCTGCTCGTCGATGTCGGTCGTGCTCACGACATCCGATTCTGGCACCCATGTCACTTATAGGCAATGGCCGGGTACCGGCCCGAATCGGCGAATGCGCCCAATCTAAGCCCTTGAGCCCGACGGTTATCTAACATTAGTGTCACTACTGGTCGAGGAGAGGACTGCACATGACACTCAGGGTCGGCATCATCGGCGTCGGCTGGGGCGCGCACGTGCAGGTGCCCGGTTTCCGGGCCGCAAAGGGCTTCGAGCCCGTCGCACTCTGCGCCCGCACGCCCGATCGCCTGGAGCGGGTGGCGACCAAGCTCGGGATCGAGGAGACCTCGACCGACTGGCAGTCCTTCGTCACCCGTGACGATCTCGACGTCATCTCCGTCGCGACGCCGACGACCCTGCACCGCGACATGACCCTGGCGGCGTTGGCTGCGGGGAAGCCCGTGCTGTGTGAGAAGCCGCTCGCGGGCGACGTCGAGGCGGCGCGCGAAATGGTCGCTGCTGCCAAGGCGGCGAACGTGCCCACCGCCTGCTGCTTCGAGAACCGCTGGAACCCGGACTGGCTAGCGGTCGCCGACAGGGTGCGTTCGGGGTTCCTCGGCAAGCAGTACCTGGCGCGGGTCAGCCGCAGCGCGTCCTACTGGCATCCGAGCCGGAGCCTGCAGGCGCACTGGATGTACGACCGCGAGCAGGGCGGCGGATACCTCGCCGGGATGCTGGTGCACGACCTCGACTTCCTGTGCAGCCTGCTCGGCCGCCCGCTCTCGGTATGCGCGGAGGTGCGCACCAGCGACCCCGTCCGCGAACTGCCCGATGGCGGCACCCTGAACGTCACCGCCGACGACACGGCGGCCCTGCTGATGCGGATGGAGTCCGGCGTCACGGCCGTCCTCAGTGTTTCGGTGATGGGCATCCACGCCGACCACTATCGCCTCGAGCTGTTCGGCGCCGACGGCACGATCATCGGAGACGGTGACTTGCGTTCTGCCGCTTACAGTCTCGGCGCGGCGACCGACGATGGGCTGCGGCCGTTGACGGTCGACGAGCGCGAACCCGCGCACCCCGAGCAGCTTCCCAAGGGGCTTGCGGGTCACGCTAGCCGCGCGATGGCTCTCATGCTGCAGGACTGGCTGCCCGCCTTCGACGGCGCGCCGAGCGACGCCGCCACCTTCGAAGACGGCCTGCTGTCACTTGCGGTGATCGATGCGGCCCATCGGTCTGCCGAAGGCGGCGGCTGGGAAGACGTCCGGATCTAAGGCCGTGACGACGTCGGGATGTGTGGAAGCGAAGGGAAGTGGTTGATGAGGGGTGGACCGTCGATCAAGCATCTCGACGACGTGCCTGCAGAGGAGATGCTGCGATACGAGTTCGCAGACGGTCGCGCGGCGTCGATCTGGGAGAAGTGGATTGAACTGTCCCCGCGCTACTTCGCCTTCTGGAACAGGTGGGACCCGGGGGCCATTTCACCGCAGCACGGACACACCGGTGATCACAGCAATTTCATCCTTGCCGGCGAGATCCGCTGCGGCGACGTCGTCGCACGTGCGGGCACTCACATCATGCTGGAGTGGGGGGACGTCTTCGGACCGTGGGAGGCCGGCCCGCAGGGATGCGAGCTGTACGGTTTCATCGCCGGTGAGGGGCAACCCTTCAGTGGTGACAACGCCGCATACGAAGCACTCCTCGAGGCCCGTGGCGCCAGGCCGGTACCGCTGCCGATGCCAAAACGCCTGCCGCCGTGGATCCTTGCAAAACTGGGCAGTTCCTTCACCTCGTCGGTCACCCAGTGGGATCCGTCGACCTAGCCCAGTGACGCCTCGGCAGGTGGGTAGATCAACACGCCGCGGATGTTGGCACCCGCATGCATGTCCGCGTAACCGTCGTTGACCTTCTCCAGTGGGTACGTGCGGGTGACCATCGCATCGAGGTCGACCTGTCCGGCGCTGCCCAGCTCAAGGATCTTCGGGATGTCGGCCCGCGGATTGCCCGAGCCGTACAGCGTGCCGACGATCTGCTTCTCGGTGAGTGTCAAATCCATCAGGTTGGCCCTGATGTCGCGCTCCAGCATCGGGTGGATGTTGGTCACCACCAATTTTCCTCGCTTGGCGGTCATCGCCAGCGCCTGGCCGATCAACTGCCCGTCGCCGACTCCCATCGCACAGATGAACTTGTCGACGCCGCGGTCCCAGGTAGCCTTGGCGACAACGGCTTTCGCCTCCATCCAGTCCGCGGCGGTGTGGGTGGCGCCCATCTTCAGCGCCTCCTCCCGCTTGTACTCCGACGGGTCGATGACGGTGATGGTGCGTGCTCCGGCGAGCCGGGCACCTTGGACGGCGGCGGCACCGATGCCGCCGACACCGGCGACGGCCACCGTGTCACCGGGGCGGACGTCTGCCGCATAGACCGCAGATCCCCACCCGGTGATGAAGCCGCAGCCGAGGAGACAGGCCGTTTCCAGCTTGTAGTGCTCGGGGATCTTGACGCAGCTGGCCTCGTGCACGACGGTGTGATGCGCGAACGACCCGACGCCGCAGGCAAGTGCGAGGTCGTCGCCGTTGACGTGGTGGCGGGCAGTACCGTCGTGAATTTGCATGCCCGAGTAGATCTTTGCGCCGAGGTCGCACAGGCTTTGATGGCCGGTCGAGCACGACGGGCACCGCCCACACGACGGGATGAAGCTGAACACCACGTGATCACCGGGGGCCAACCAGGTCACGTGGGCCCCGACGGCCTTCACGACGCCGGCACCCTCGTGCCCGCCGATGCAGGGCAGCCGGATGGGCATGTCGCCGGTGACGAGGTGGTCATCGGAATGGCACATCCCGGAGGCGTGCAGTTCCACCAGCACCTCGGTGGCCTTGGGCTCGTCGAGCTCGATGGTCTCGATGGTCCACGGCGTGTTGCGTTCGAACAGCACCGCTGCTTGCGTCTGCACTGTGAGATACCCTCCGGCTCAACGAATGATGGCTTGATGTTCGACGAAGCCGGCGATGCCCTCGGGTCCGCCCTCGCGGCCGATGCCGGACTGCTTGAAACCCCCGAAGGGACTGCCGAAGTCGAGCACGGCGGTCGAGTTGACGGCGACGGAGCCCACGCGAAGGCGCGCGGCGACCTCGGCGGCACGGTCGGGGTCGGCGGACCACACGGCGCCGACCAACCCGTAGCGCGAGTCGTTGGCGATGGCCACCGCGTCGTCTTCGGTGTCGTAGGCGATGACGACTGCGACCGGTCCGAACACCTCCTCGCGGGCGATCTCCATGTCGTTGGTGGCCTCGACGAGGGCTGGGGCGACGAACCACCCTGCCAGATCGGGGCGTTCACCCCCGGCGAGGACGGTGGCCCCGTCGTGGCGCGCGCGGGCGAGGAAACCCTCGATCCGGTCGCGCGCTGCCTCGTTGATGACGGGGCCGACGTCGGTGGCCCGATCGGCGGGATCGCCGACGGTCAGCGCAGAGACCGCCGTGGTCAAGGCATGGATGAATTCGTCGTAGCGGTCGCGCGGCAACAGGATTCGCGTGAGCGCCGCACACAGCTGACCGTTGTTGCCCATCACGCCGCCGACCAACCCGGCCACGGTGGTCTCCAGTGGCGCGTCGGCGAGCACGATGGCCGCGGACTTGCCACCGAGTTCGAGGCTGCAGCGGCGGATTCGTGAACCGCACGCTGCGGCGATACGAGCCCCGACGGCGGTCGAGCCGGTGAAGCTGATCTTGTCGACGCCATCGTGCTCGGTGAGCAGCTGGCCGGTGGCGGCGTCACCGTTGACGACGTTGACCACGCCGTCGGGAATGCCGGCCTCCTCGACGGCCTCCATCAGCGCGGCGAATTCGAGGGGGGCATCGGGTGCGGGCTTGAGCACGACCGTGCAGCCGGCGGCCAGCGCGGGTCCGAGCTTCAGCGCCGCGATGAAAAGCGGTGTGTTCCAGGGGACGATCGCGCCCACCACGCCCACCGGGAGCTGACGTACCCGGACCGTGCCGCCCGTCATCGATGGTCGGTCGGAAGAGAAGGGATGCCCACCCGTGATGGCGGCGTAGGCCCGAAACACGCCGACCGCCGTGATGATCTGTCCGAACGTGCTCCAAGAGCGCGGCGAACCAATCTCGGCGGTGGTCAGATCGGCCAGTGGGCCCTTGCGGGCGTTGAGCGCGTCGGCCAACCGGCCCAGCGCCGCGCCGCGGTCGGCCGGGGAGGTCAGGCTCCACGACACGAGCGCCCCACGCGCGGCTGCGACGGCCGCGTCAACGTCCTCCGCCCCCGCAACGCCGATGGAGCCGAGCACCTCGCCGGTGGTCGGAGACGTTACCTCGAGTCGTTCGCTGTCGGCACCCGTCGACCACTTCCCCCCGACATAGCTCGCCGCCAACTCGACCATGGGGCCGATTCTGGCAGCATTGTCATTTTTGGACAAGCTCCTCATTCCTAGTGAAGCCCTATTTTAGTTTCCGTCCTGCGGTTTTTCTGACACTATTGGTCACTATGACCGCAGCGCCAGACAGCGACGCCGACCCGAGCGTGGGTCAGCCGTGGGAGGTGGTAGTCGAGCGGGGCAAGATCGCCGAATTCGCCGACGCCATGCTCTGCACCGATCCCGCGTATCGCGGGCCGGATGCCATCATTCCGCCGACGTTCCTTACCTCTGGTGCCCGTTGGGCGCCGGAAGGAGTCCGGGTCACCGTCGGCTTCGATCGCAAACGCCTCCTGCACGGTGAGCAGGAGTACGTCTTCCACGGCCGACTGCCTTCGGCGGGAGACGTGCTCACCGCTCGCGAGCGGATCGTCGACAGGTACTCCAAGCCAGGCAAACGGGGTGGCGAGATGCGCTTCGCCACCGTCGTCACCGAATACCGCGATGCCGGAGGGGAATTGGTGGCAGAGGCGAATGCCACGTTCATCGAGACGGCACCGCGGTGACAGCCGCGACCGAGTTAGCGGTGGGCACCGAGGCGCCGCCCCGAGACTTCGGACCACTCACCCGACAGATGTTCGTCCGCTACTCCGGCGCGTCCGGCGATCTCAACCCCATGCACTACGACGACGAGCTCGCCCGCTCGGCGGGATACCCGTCGGTGTTCGGTCAGGGCATGTTCTCAGCGGCTCTGCTGGCCGGGTATGCCACCGACTGGCTTGGCTCGGCGGGGGTGCGCCGGTTCGGCGTCCGCTTTCGCGAGCAGGTCTGGCCGGGTGACGTGCTGACCTGTGCCGGCGTCGTCACCGCCGTCGCGGAGGAGTCCGACGGCGATCTCCTGACCGTCGAATTGACCGCCACCCGCCAGACCGGCGGCGTCGCGATCACCGGCCACGCGGAGTTCCTCGTCTCGCGAAACGCGGCCGGGCACCACGCGGTCAGCCCCGAAGAGCCATAGGCTGACACGACCATGTCCGAAGCCTCGATCGTCCGACGGGCCAGTTACGGCCCCTCCAGCCCCGCCATCGGTGCGCGCGGTGCCACTACCCGGGGCCGCATCACCGAGGTGTCGCTCGAGCTCTTCGGTCGACTCGGCTACTTCGACACATCGGTCGACGCGATCGCCAAGGCGGCCGGGGTCTCGCGAGCGACGCTGTACCAGTACTTCAAGGGCAAGGACGAGATCTTCCTCGAGCTGCTCAACGAGTGCGGTAGCGCGCTGTTCCGCGTCGCCCGTCGCATCGGACCGCTGGGACCCGACGAGACCGGGCTGGACAATCTCAACTGGTGGCTTGGTGAGTGGAGTTGGGTCTTCGAGAAGTACTCCACGATGTTCGTGCAGTGGACGGCCATCGCGTCCTCGGACACCAAGGTGCGGCCGGAGATCGCCAGCTTCGTGCGCAGTTACAACCATCGGGTCGCCGAGCGGCTCGCCGCATCGGGTCTACAGGGCATGGACCCCGAGGTGGCGGCCATGACGATGACCGCCCTGGTGCACCGCATCAACCTCTTCGTGCACACCGACCGGGCCTACGGGCGCAGCGCCAAGGATGCCGTCGACACGCTGTCGGTGTTCCTGCAACTGGCGCTCTTCCCGGAGACCCCACCTTCGGTGCTGACATCGCTGCGGCTGCATGCAAGTTCAGACCCCACGGCGGACGTCGACGCCGTCCCCATGCCCGCCGCGCCGGTCACCACCGGGTTGTCCATCACCGAGCGCACCGCCGGACTGAGCAAGCGCGCCGTCACCACCGTGACTGCCCTCGCCGATGCCGGTGCCGCACAGTTCCGCGCCAGGGGATACCGCAGCACCAGCGTCGATGACATCGTCGAGGCCGCCGACGTCGCGCGAGGGACGTTCTACAAGTACTTCAGCGACAAGCAGGATCTGCTCGCCGCCATCGCCGCCGAGATCTACGGCGCAGGCATGGCCTTCGCCGACCGGATCGCAACCGTCGATCCCGTTGACGACGAGGCCACGCTGCAGTACTGGCTCGCTACGTACGTGGAGTTCTACGACCGCTACTCGGGGTGCATCGACGCGTGGGCCGAGGGCACCACGGACGACTCGACGATCGTCGGCATCGGCGAACATGGTCAGGTGATGATGGACGTCGGCGCGGCCCGAATGCTGATTCACGGCCCCAGTCCTTATCCATTTGACCCCGTGGTATCCGCTCTCATCCTGCGCGCGCTGGTGACCCGGGTGCCGCAAGCCGCCCTCGAGATGCCGGAGCCCATGGCCGGCGACGGCGTCATCGAACTGTTGATGACGTGTCTTCGACGCGGATTCTTCGGCCGCGCATAGCGTTTCGTTAAACAGTCGTCACGCCTGCCGTGACCAGCTCGTCGATCTCCGATGCTGAATACCCCAATTCGTTCAGAATGTTCCGGCTGTGTGCGCCCAGCGCCGGAATGTCCCCCATGAAGGGGTCAACCCCGAGCAGCGAGGCCGGTGGCGGCAACGCGGCTGCAGGACCACCGGTGGTCTGCACCTGGTGCCACCGTTCGCGTCCGGAGAGCACGGGATGCTGCCACAGCTGCTCGACGTCATTCATCCGGGCATGGGCCACGCCGGCGCGGTCGAGCAGCTGTTCGAGTTCGGCACCGCGGAGCCGGGCCGCCGCGCCCGTGATGATCGATTCGAGCTCATCGCGATGCGCGACGCGGTCGGGATTGGTGGCGAAGCGCGCGTCGGTGACGAGATCTGGTCTGTGCAAGACGATTTCGCACAGTCGCTGCCACTCGGGGGGATTCTGCACCGCGAGCAACACCGTCATGCCGTCGCCTGCGGTGAAGGGACCGTACGGTGCGATCGTGGGATGCCTTGCGCCGGTGCGTGCCGGGGGAGTGGCGCCATAGTGACCGTAGTAGAGCGGTTGCGACATCCATTCCACGAGCGCATCGAACAACGAGACCGACACCGGCCGTGCCACACCGGTGGTGGCCCTGACGTACAGCGCGGTGAGGATCCCGGAGTAGGTGAACATGCCTGCGGCGATGTCGGCGATCGAGACGCCGGTGCGCGCGACCTCGGTCGGCGAACCAGATACCGATAGCAATCCGGCTTCGGCCTGGACCAGGAGGTCATAGGCCTTGCGATCGCGCCACGGACCGTCCTGACCGTACCCGCTGATGGTGGCGGTGATGACCGTCGGATGCTGGAGGGCAACCGCTTCGGCGTCGAGCCGCATCCTGGCGGCCGCACCGGGCGCGAGGTTGTGCACCAGCACGTCCGCATCGGCGAGCAGGCGACTGACGACGCGCAGGCCCTCGGGCTCCTTGAGGTCCAGGGTCAACGATTCCTTGCCGCGGTTCAGCCAGACGAAATAGCTCGATTCGCCATGCACCGCACGGTCGTAACCGCGGGCGAAGTCGCCACCACCGGGGCGCTCGACCTTGATGACCCGCGCCCCGAGGTCCGCAAGCTGACGGGTGGCGTACGGCGCGGCCACCGCCTGCTCGAGGCTGACGACGGTGATGCCCGCCAGCGGCGCAGCCGTCATCTCTACTCCTTGGCGTGACATTGGTGTCAGAATGCTTCAGTATCGCGTCGAATCGTACCCAACTGCGGCGGCTGATCGTGTACATGATGTCAGATTTACGCGATAAGCTACGCGGGTGGACGATGCCAATCCGTCGTTGCCGACGGGCCCGCTGGTAGGCGTCACGGTCGTCGAATTGGCCGGCATGGGTCCTGGGCCGCACGCGGCCATGCTGCTCGCTGACCTGGGTGCCGAGGTCGTACGAATCCAGCGGCCCACCGCCGCAGTCAGCGGCGCACAGCTGCGCGGCCGCCGAATCGTCGCGGCCGACCTGAAGGATGCCGACGATCTCGACCGCGTCCGCCGCCTCGTCGACGGCGCCGACGTCTTGCTTGAGGGGTTCCGTCCCGGCGTGACCGAACGCTTGGGCCTCGGTCCGGGCGAATGCCTCAGCCGCAACCCAGGATTGATCTACACCCGCGTCACGGGGTGGGGGCAGACCGGTCCCCGCGCGCAGCAAGCAGGCCACGACGTCAACTATCTCGGTCTGACGGGTCTCTTGCATGCGATGGGCCCAGCCGACCGACCGCCTGCACCTCCCCTCAACCTCGTGGGCGACTACGGTGGCGGTTCGCTCTTCGCGGTCATCGGGGTGCTAGCGGCGTTGGTCGAACGACAGACGTCCGGGCAGGGTCAGGTCGTCGATGCCGCCATCGTCAACGGGGCGACGATGCTGGGACACGTCGTCTGGGCGATGCGAGCCGATGGCCGATGGTCGGATGAGCGGGGCGCCAACGTCTTCGACGGTTCGGCACCGTTCTATTGCACGTATGAATGCGCGGACGGACACTACGTCGCGGTGGGAGCACTCGAGCCGGAGTTCTTCGCCGAGATGTTGCGACTGTTGGATATCGACGCGAAAACCCTTGGCCCCCAGCGTGATCGTGCTCGCTGGCCTGCCATGCGTGACGTGCTGTCGGCGACGTTCCGCAGGCAACCCCGCGAGCACTGGACCCACCTGTTCGACGGGACCGACGCCTGCGTCACTCCGGTACTGACCGCCGCGGAAGCCGCCGAAGACCCACACCTGCAGGCGCGCAACACCTTCGTCGACGTCGATGGAGTTCGTCAGCCTGCGCCCGCACCGATGTTCTCGCGGACGCCGCCTCCGCAGCCGAGACCTGCGCGATCGGCAGCGATCACACCGACGTCGCGACCGCCATCCCCGTGATCCACTCCGGCACCGGCTCGTAGACCAACGGTCGGACAGGGCGGCCGCTTCCTGCGGCGCCTGCGGCGAGCCAGGTCCGCACCTCGTTCGCGCCCGCACCGGCCCGCTGGTGCGCGCCGTCGACGAGCTCGATCAGGGCCTCCAGATCCCAGGTCGACATCGCCTCTAGCACCTCGCCGTCCCAATCGGGGCGAATCTTGTTGCGGGCGTCTGCCATTCCCTCGGCAATGATGCGGGCTCGATCCTCGTCGCTGAGGTCGTACGTGTCCACCTCGAGGCTGGGCGGTGAATGGGAGAGCCCGCCGGTGCCGATGACGAGGACCCGCTCGCCGATGCCGTCGAGGAAGCGGCCGACCTCCGCCCCGAAGTCGGCGACCCGACGTCCCGTCGGCAGGGGAGCGGTCGCGCAGTTGACGGGAACCGGGATGACCGGCTTGGTCGTCAGTTCACCAAGGAGATCACGAACGGGTTGCGCGAACGCGTGATCCAGTTCGATGTCGCGGCAGGCGGCGACGTCGAAACCGGCGGTCAAGAGATGCTCGCACAACCGCCGCGCCAATGCCGTCGGCACGTCGAGTGGCCCCGCCGGGTGGCCCCCCTCGGCCAGGATCGTGGCGGACAGAGCGACCCCGAACGCAGGCACCACGTGGCGGAAGGCTCGCCGATGATCACCGCCGAAGACGATCACCACGTCGGGATCGAACCGAGCCACCTGTTCGGCGGCCGCCGTCAACGCAGATCGGAAGCGGTGGCCGAAGGCGTGCTCGACGTCGCGCTCCTTACCGGGACTGTGGCTTGCGCAGACCACCAACCGCTCTGACGTCACGCCCTACCTCCTAGGAAAGTGACACCAATGTTAGATGACGACGGCGCCCGGCGGTAACCCGGATGACTCCTACACCGTGATGAGGATGCCCTGCGTCAGCGCCACGATGATGCCGAGGACCACGATGAAGGCGGCGCAACCAACGATGAGCCGGATGGTTTCGGTCTTTAGTGCTTCATTGGACTGCGGCGGAAGGAAGAATTCAGCGGGCATGTCCTTCATGGCTGGCTCCTCGATGCTTTACGGGACGTAGGGGCTGGGGGCGCCGGTAGCCCAGCGCATGATCACCAGCGGGAGGACGAGGAAGACGAAGAAACTGACCTGGAACACGACGAACCAGGCGCCAAGCCGCATCAACTCGAAACGCCAACGCGGAATGGTCACCTCGTAGTTGAGGTGGTCGTCGAACTCCTGCTGCTTGGTCGGCCGCGCCAACTTGGTGGCCACCGCGACAGGGCTGGCGGACCGGATGCCATCGGATCGCTCCATCGTGGTCTTCGGGACGGTGAAGCGGTCCAGCCGACAGAAGCGCTCGATGTGGTTGAGCCCGCGAATCGGGGGCTTGCCTGCCCAGTAGGCGATGAGGTTTGGCCACGTGCACATGATGCCGACGGTCCACAGCAGCGTGATGCGACCGCCGTTGCTCCACTCGAGTACCGGTCCGATACCCGGATCGTAGGTCCACCAGCCCATCGCCGTTGCCGTCCCCTCGACGACGAAGTCCCAGACGTAGTTCACCGGAATGGCAAGCACGATCATCGATTTCAGCATGCTCCAGCCGAACCTCGAGGCAACCCACTGACTCAGCCACAGCACGAGCAGCGCATGCACGCCCCAGTAGACGGCGTAGGCGAACGGCATGAAGAGGGGATCGTGCGGGGTCTTGATGGGAAGCCATTCCAACAGATGGTGCTGGGCGAAGGCGGGACTGTAGAACAGCATCTGTCCCCAGTCGCCGATGGTCTCCATCCAGTAGACGGCGAGGCTGTTGAAGAGGAATAGGAAGCCCCAGGTTAGGCGGCGTCTCCGGATCGCGTCGGCAATGGCCAGCACGATGAAGATGCTGCCCACGATGGGCATGACCCAGTTGAAGAACCACACTCCAGAAGGTACGAGGGTGGCAGGTGGTGCCAGGTCGGACGCGGCTAGGAGCATCGTTGCCTCTCGAGGTGCAGACGGTGGCGAACGGTGCCATGACTGCGGTCACGGTGGACGTATCTAACTTAGTTGACCATATGCGCGCGCGTCTAGTAGCGGCAGGACGCGGACGAGCGCTTGGGTAACCGTTGACACTGTGACAGCGAACTGTCATGTTTGTGGAATCGTCGCCGAAGGGACTCCCACCCATGACTGAAGTGGATAGCGCCGAAAGGGTCGATCAGGCGTCCCTCGTCGCGCGGCCCGCCGTCGAACACGTACGGCCAGTGCTGTTCTGGTCGGCGGTAGGCGCCGTGTGCATCGCCGTCGCTGCCTACGTCTACACATCGTGGATCTTCTCCGGCAATGCCGCTCGGGTCGGACCGGGTCCAGACCCGATTCCCGCTGGCACGCAACTGGCGATGACGGTGTTCCAGGTCGCCTGCCCGCTGCTGGCCCTGACCGCCGTCGTATACGTCGTTCGCAAGAGCATCCGCGAGCGGACGCTATGCGTCGAGGCGGCCGTCGTCATCGGTTCGACGATCGCGTGGTGGCACGACCCGTTGATCAACTGGTTTCAACCCGTGCTCTTCTACAACGCGGGTCTGGTCAACTTCGGTAACTGGATGGAGAACGTGCCGGGGTCGCTGAGCCCAGGTAGCCGGTTCATGGCCGAACCGGTGCTGATGATCGGCATGATCTACGTATGGATGCCACTGGCAATGGGCTCGATCGCCCGGTGGGCCATGGGGCGGGCACGTCGTCGAAACCCCACGCTCGGCCCGGTGCGCACGTTCCTCTGCGGCTGGCTTGCGGTGTACGTCATCGAGTTTCCGCTCGAGATCTTTGCGGTGCAGCATGGTTTGGTCGGCTATCCGGCAGCGATTCCCGCCGTCACGCTGTGGGCGGGGCAGCCGGTTCAACTTCCGCTGTACGGGCCGATCCTGTGGTCGCTGGTACTCAGCTCGAGCGGCGCCCTTATGTTCTTTCGCAACCGCTCCGGCCAGATCAGGGTGGAGGCGGGCGTGGAGACCCTGCGCTGGGCCGGCCCGCGCGTCAGGAGCGTCCTGCGCGTGCTGGCGGTCACCGGTTTCCTACACGCCGTCGCCATCGGCGTGTACGACGTCCCCGTGACTTTCGCGGGTTTCTATGCCGGCCCGACGCAAACGTATCCGAGCTATCTGCGCACGCACTACTGCGGGCCCGGCACCCCGCGGCACTGTCCAGACGGGACCCTCTTCGCCGATCACAGATGAGCGGGTGCTACTTCAATACCGCTGGCAGCGAAGCGAACTCCTGTCGAATGATGTCCTCGAGTGCTCGCCCCGGCGTGGCCAGCCACTGATTGAGCGCGCGCTCGACGAGGAACATGCCGACGGACGCCAGCAGACGGCATTCGTCGTCCGGCGTCGGAAGGCCCCGCCGCTCGGCGATCACCTTCGCGACCGTCTCCGCGTTGGCCTCGTGGTTCTTGCGTTCGCGACCCAGCAGCACCAGCGACGACGCCACCGCCTCGTGGTACTGGGCGATCCGCTTGCGAATTCGCTTGAGCCCCGGAGCCAGTACTGCGAACGAGTTCGCCATCGCCTCGAAGTCGGACATCTCATCGGGTTGGGCGAGGTACACCCCGCTGACGGCATCGACGAAGTCGTACTCCCCGAAGAAGAGCACCGACTCCTTGGTGGAGAAGTACCGGAAGAAGGTGCGTGGCGAGACCCCAGCACTCTCGGCGATCTGATCCGTGGTGGTTTCGTCGTAGCCATTGGCGCTGAACAGGTTCAGCGCGGCTTCCAATAGGTCGTTCCGTTTTCGATCTGCGTGTTCACTTCGCGGTGAGCGATCGCCCCGTGCCATGACGTCTCCTCGAGCGTGCGGTAGTGCGACTCTACAGCGGCGGCGGATCTCAGCGCGTCGTTGACACCCACGGCGCCGCAGCTCATACTTTGCCTCATATGGCAGTCGACTGTCACTGTTTGCGTGGTACGGGCAAGGAGGCCCCAAGACATGACGGAAGTTCAAGTTAGTGGCACGGTGAACATCAACGATCTTCCGTTCGCGGTGGACCGTTCGCGCGCCTGGCGGGAACTTCGCGAGGGCGGTGAAGCCGTGGCCTCCGGAGAGGAGGTCGTGCTCACCAGCGCGGCTGCCGTCGAACGCGCCGCGAAGAACCCCGAGCACTTCTCCTCGGCACGGGCGTTCGACCGGTTGGGTAGTCCGGTTCCCTTGATTCCCATAGCGATAGATCCACCGGACCACACCCGGTTCCGTCGCATTCTCGACCCGTTCTTCGGCCCGAGGAAGATGGCCGAACGCGAGCGCGAGCTGCGTGCCCAGGCCGGCGATCTGATCGACGCGATCATCGCTCAGGGCAACCGGTGCGACGTCGTGCCCGCTCTTGCCACGCCCTTTCCCTCCCAGGTGTTCTTGACGCTGTTCGGGCTTCCCATGGCGGACCGTGACCGGTTGGTGCGGTGGAAGGACGCGATCCTGCAATTCACCGACCCGAGTAGCACGGAGGCGACTCCCGAGGTGATGGCGCATGCGCTCGAGTTGTTTACCTACCTCACCGAGCACATCGCTGCCAGGCGAAAGGACCCGTCGGGCAGTGACATGCTCAGCCAGCTGATGCAGAACACCGACGAGGGAGCCCTCGACGACAACGAGATCCTTGGGCTGTGCTTCATGTTCGTGCTCGCCGGTCTCGACACGGTCACCTCGGCGGTGGGATTCGCACTCGCGAAGCTCGCAGGCAATGCCGCACTGCGACAACGGATCGTGGGCGATGCCACGCTCATTCCGCCTTCATCGAGGACCTGCTCCGTGTCGACGGCCCCGTCCCGTTCGCGCCCCGGGTGACCACCCAGGATGTCGAGATCGCGGGTCGCATGGTGCCGAAGGACACCACGGTCATGCTGAGCTACGGCAGTGCCGACCGGGATCCCACCCGTTATCCCGACGCCGACGAGGTCCACCTCGACGGCAAGGCCGTGCACTTTGCGTTCGGCCGAGGGCCGCACCGATGCCTAGGCTCACACCTTGCCCGGCTCGAACTGCGGTTGGTCCTCGAAGAGTGGCATGCTCGCATCCCCGAATACACGTTGCTCGACGGTCAGACCCCTCAGATCCCCTGGCCCACGGGGACGATGAGCCTATCGTCGGTGCCGCTGAACATCGCCCCGGCGTGACGGGACCCGACGTGCTAGCCGTCAGCCCACCTTCGGGATGACCTCTTCGGCTACCCACTGCATGTGGTCCAGGTAGGCGTTGACGTCGTTCACCGGAGGTGGGTTGACCCAGGTGTCGGTGACACCCCGCTCGGCGAGCATGTTGCAGTTGTCGACGACCTGCTGGGCGCTCTGTCCAAACTGTGCGCCCGGCTCGTCGACGATGGCGTGCTCCTGACCGATTGACAGAACTGCCAGACTGTAGAACACCGAGAACGGTCGGTCGTTGAAACCGGGCTGTGAGCGGAGGTAGTCCAATTTGGCGGGCAGCTCGTCGGGCCTGGTGAGCCAGGGCGCCCACCCGTCGCCGAACCTCGCCGCCCTCCGCAGCACCGCATCGGCGTCACCGCCCATCCAGATCGTCGGGTGAGGAGACGAGATGGGCTTGGGCCCGAACCGGATGTCGTCGAAGCTCACGAATTCGCCTTCATAGCGTGGTGAATCGCTATGCCACAGTTCGAACATCGCCTCGAGGATTTCGTCGGTCACGCGACCCCGCCGGTGGAAGGGCACCCCGATCGCGTCGAACTCGTCCTTCAGCCAACCGACGCCGACGGTGACCTGCGCACGGCCGCCACTGAACCAGTCGAGGGTGGCGATCTGCTTGGCCGCGACGATCGGGTTGTGCAGCGGCAGGATGGTCACCATCGACCCGAGCGTGATCGTCGAGGTGGCCCCCGCGACGAACGCCTGTGCGGTGGTGGCATCGAAGTAGTGATTGCCGGACAGTTCGACGTGCGACGAGGGGGTGAAGAAGTGCTCGGGTAGGAACACCATCGAGTATCCGAGTTGTTCGGCCCGTTGCGCTATTCGGGCGATGTCACGGCCGGTAAGGTCGTGCTCCCACGGCTGCGTGATGGCGGCCACGTCCATGCAGTTGGGCAGGTAGACGGTGAATCTCATTGCCGGCCTTCCGGGTTGGGCTCGAGGGCCACGGCGTCACCTGGCCATTGGGACCGAAACACTATGGCAGTTGACTGTCATAGTCAATGGCTCTCGGGTCATGAGCGGGAAGTGTTTCGGGAATGCGTTGACTGTGACAGTTGACTGCCATAGTGTGGGTGGGGCCGCCCGAGTGGGTGAGTATGCGCGAAAGGCATAGCGGTGTCTGGTAATCGGTTCATCGTCCTGAGCAATCCCATCGAGGGTGAGGACGACACGTTCAACAAGTGGTACGACGAGGTACACGTCCCGGAGGTCCTCGACGTTCCCGGCGTGATTGCGGCCCAGCGCTACGACCTGGCCGAGCTCGACATCCCGGACGACGAGGATTTGCCAGCGCAGCTGCCGCCGCCCACGCACCGGTACCTGGTCATCTACGAGCTCGACAGGGCGCCGCAAGCGGTGATGGCAGAGTTCATCGACAGAGTGATGACGGGCAAGCTATCGCTGGGCGAGACCCTTGATCTGACCACGGTGTCGATGACCGGTTGGTCGGCGCGTGGAGAACGCCGGCTGGCAGACTGAGGTGGCGGAACTCCGAGACCTAATGCGGGCGCAGCGCGCATGCAGGCGGTTCGATCAGGATGCCGACGTACCCGACTCGGACGTCGAGTGGATGCTGCAATGTGCGGTGCACGCACCAAGCGCCGAGAACACCCAGCCGTGGTCGTTCGTCGTCGTCCGCGACGCCGAGACCCGAAAGTCATTGGCCGATTGGTGGACCGAGACGTGGAACGCCGGCGGAGGTGAGTTCATCAAGGACAGTCTCGACGACCAGGCGCTGATCGCGGACCTCGAATACGGTTTCAGTCGAGGAGGATTCGCCGCTGCTCCCGTGGTGATCGTGGTGTGTGCCGACACCGAGAAGGTCATGGACGTTTACGCGCCGTCCTCGATCTACCCGGCCGTGCAGAACCTCCTGCTCGCTGCAGCGGACCTTGGCTATGGGTCGTGTCTCACGACCGGGCTCACCACCTTCGGCGTCGACTGCGTGCGAGAGCGCCTCGAACTTCCCGACACCCTGCTGCCCATGGCCGCCGTCTACGTCGGCCGCTCGACGAAGAAGCTGGCGCCGCCTCGGCGTCGACCCGCCATCGAGGTCACCTATCGCGAGAAGTTCGGCGCCGCCTGGTGATTCGACCCGTCCCCTCGAGTAAGGCTTGCACATGCCCTTGGCACTAACCGACGACCACCGCGAGCTGGCCGACGTCGCGAAGGCGATGGTCGCCGGGCGGGGCGGCATCGCAAACGCGCGACGCATCCTGCTCGGGGCCGACGACACCGGTCGATGGTGGGAGAACGACGCACTCTGGAAGGAGATCGCCGCCACCGGATGGCTCGGTCTCCACGTCGAGGAGGGGTTCGGTGGTCAGGGCTACGGCCTGCCCGAATTGGCGATCGTCATCGAGCAGCTCGGCCGCGCCGCGATCGGTGGCCCCTTCCTGCCGACGGTGACGGTATCCGCCGTCATCGCCGAGGCGGGGACCGACGACCAACGGCGCCGCTGGCTTCCTCGGCTCGTCTCCGGCGACATGGTCGCAGGCATCGGCACCGCAGGCGATGCCCGCCTGACGGATTCGACGGTGTCCGCCGGTGCCGTCGCAGCGCTTGCCGAACCGAGCGCCGACGTCTTCGCGCTTCCCGTCGGCGACGATCTGGTCCTGGTCGAAGCGGGCAAGGGCGTCACCACACGTCGCACGGATTCCATCGATCAGCTGATGCGGCCGATCACCGTATTGACGCTGTTGGGCGCCAACGTCGTCGACGTCCTTCCCGGTGCCGCGCCCGTCGCGGCGCGGCTGATCCGCCTTCTTGCCAGCGCCGAGGCGGCGGGCGGACTGGCGGCATGCACCGAGATGGCAACCGCATATGCCGCCACGCGTGAGCAGTTCGGCAGGCCCATCGGATCGTTTCAGGCGATCAAGCATCACTGCGCGAACATGCTGATCGACACGGAGGCAGCCGTGGCGGTCACGTGGGACGCCGCCAGGGCGAGCGGGCTGGAGGCGGAACTGGCGTCGACGATGGCCGCGACGCACGCGTTGCCCGCCTATCAGCGGGTCGCCCTACAGAACGTGCAGGTACACGGCGGCATTGCCTACACCTGGGAACACGACGCCCACCTGTTCATCAGGCGGGCAACGGTCTTGCTGGCCTTCACCGGTGGTCGAGATGCCCTGGCGCGCAAGGTCACCGAGCTCCAGGTAGGCGGGCTGAGACGGGGCAACTCGGTCGACCTCCCGCCGGAAGCCGAACAGTACCGGCAGTCGGCGCGCGCCTTTCGAAGTGAACTCGACCGCGCGACCGACGAGAACAGGCAATCGGTGTGGGCGCGCAGCGGATACCTGCAACCCCACTGGCCGAAACCCTATGGTCGGTCGGCAGATTCAATCGAGCAACTCATCATCGAAGAAGAGCTCGCGGGTCTCGACAAGCCGAGCCTCGGGCTGGGCGAATGGGTCGTGCCCACGCTGCTGCAACACGGCAGCGACGAACAGATCGAACGCCTGCTGTGGCCGAGTCTCGAGGGCGACCTGCGCTGGTGCCAGTTGTTCAGTGAACCGGGGGCCGGATCGGACGCGGCAGCGGTGGCGACCAAGGCCAAGCGGGTCGACGGCGGCTGGGTGGTCACCGGTCAGAAGGTGTGGACCAGTGATGCCATGAACTGCCAGCGCGGGCTGGCCACCGTGCGAACAGATCCGGACGCGCCCAAGCACAAGGGCATCACGATGCTGATCGTCGACCTCGCCGACCCTACAGTCGAGATCCGGCCGCTCACCGAGATCACCGGTGAGACGCTATTCAACGAGGTGTTCCTCAACGATGTGTTCGTGCCCGACCACGACGTGGTCGGCGCCGTCAACGCCGGCTGGACGGTGGCGATGGCGACCCTCGGCAATGAGCGGGTCACCATCGGCGGGGGATCGGTGACCATGACCGCCGACGCCCTGCTCGGACTTCTCGAACGCTTCGCGCCCCATGACGCGGGATTGGCCCGCGACGTCGGCGCATTGCTGGTCGAGGCGTATGCGATCCTGTCGCTGAACCTGCGACAGGCCGCCCGGGCCGTGTTCGACACCGGTCCCGGCATCGAAGGCAACCTGGTCAAGGGCTACGGCGCCGAACACGCCCAGCGCGTCGCCGAACTCGCGATGCGCATCGCCGGGCCTGCGGTCCTGCTCGGGGACGAAACGGACGTCGTGCATGACTACCTGTTCAGTCGCTGCCTGACCATCGCGGGCGGCACCTCGGAAATCGTGCGGAACCTTATCGCCGAACGCATTCTGCGGCTGCCGCGCGATCCCGCACCGAAATAGAACGGATCACGACATGACCTGTGCCGTAGTGGGAATCGGGCGCACCACCTACAGTCGCAACTCCGGCCGCACTACCCGAGGCATGGCCGTGGCCGCGTGCCGGGACGCCATCGCCGATGCCGGCCTGACCACCGCGGACGTCGACGGCATCTGCACGTTCATGGCCAACGACTCCGAGCAGCCGATCTTCGTGGGGTGGGCGCTCGGCATCGAAGAGCTCGCGTGGGCGAACGCAATGTACGGCGGTGGCAACCTGGTGGCCGACCAGATCGCCACGGCGGCGGCGGTCATCGAGGCAGGAATGTGCAAGGCGGTGCTGGTGTACCGCTCGCTCAACGGTCGATCGGGGTATCGGTTCGGCCACATCGACGGGCCCATGCAGGTGCCGCACCACGATCAGTTCGACACCGCGTCGGGATTCATGGTGCCGCCCCAGTGGTTCGCGATGTGGGCACGTCGACATCAGCATGAATTCGGCTCGACCTCTGAGGATCTGGGGCAGATTGCCATCACGCAGCGTGCGCATGCCGGACCCAATGAGCATGCCCTGCGCCGCGAGCCGCTTTCGATGGACGAGTATCTCGCCGCGCGCTGGATCAACGAACCGTTCCGTGTGTTGGACTGCACGTCCGAAGTCGACGGTGCCGTGGCCATATTGATCACCGGCGAGGAGATCGCCCGCAACTGCGCACAGGATCCGATGTGGCTGGTCGGGTCATCGAACTCCCAGAGTGGTGCCGGTTGGACCGAGTGGGCCGATCCGACCGAGATGTACTCGCGGACCGCCGGACCCAGGATATGGGCGAAGACCGGATTGTCGCCTGCCGACATGGATCTGGCGTGCATGTACGACTGCTTCACCTACACCGTGATGGCGACCATGGAGGGCTTCGGTTTCTGCGAGAAGGGAGAGGTCGGCAAGTTCTTCTCGACGGGCCGCGCCACTTACGGTGGTGACGTCGTGGTGAATCCGCACGGCGGCCTGTTGTCCGAGGGCTACATCCATGGCTTGAACCATCACTACGAGGCGGCTCTGCAACTGCGCCACGCCGCCGGAGTCCGCCAGGTCGACGATGCCCAACTCGCCTTGGTGACCGCGGGCGGCGGACCGTTCGGTGGTGCCAACGTCTACAGCAGGGAGAAGCCATGACTGATCACGCGCTGCTACCACCGGTTCCGGTACCCGATCCCGATTCCGTGCCGTATTGGGAAGGGCTCAAGAGCGGCAAGCTGATGCTGTGCCGCTGCGACGACACCGGTCAGTGGATTCACCCGCCACTGGAACGCAGCCGGTTCACCGGGGGCCCGGTCCACTTCGAAGAGGTCAGCGGCAAGGGCACGGTCTTCAGCTACATCGTGGTGCGTCAGGCGCTCGTGCCCGGCCGGACGCCGCCCTATGTCGTGGCACTCATCGAACTCGCCGAACAGCCTGGACTGCGCATCAACGCCGTCGTCGACGCGGACCCCGCCGCCATGCGCATCGGCCAGGCCGTCGAACTTCGTATCGCCGATCTCGGCGAAAGTGGTTACCGGATAGCGGAGTTCGTCCTCGCCTGACCCGGCGAGGGGCGAAAGACCGCCGCGACACACCGCTATCACGGCATATTTGCGACTGCTCGCGCGAAGGAAGCTATGCCCGAACCGGTCGAAACAGCGGAATCCACACCCGGCTGTCCTCCTCGCCCGACAGTGACGTCCAGTCCTCGAAGAAGACCTCGACGGCCAGTCCCACGTTGACCTCGTCCACCGGCACGCCGACGACGTTGGTGATGAGGCGAACGTCGGGTTCATCGGCCAACTCGACCATCGCGACGACGTATGGTGGCTCGAAGCCGGGAATCCAGGTCTGGCGATTCACGGTGTACGCCACGACGGTCGCCTTCCCGGAGACCGCTTCCGGAGCCACGTCGAGGCTGCGACAGCGCCAGCACGCGGGACCAGGCGGATGGAAGAAGTGGCCGCAGGCGTGGCACCGGTTGATGAGTAGCTCACCGTTCTGGCCCCCGGTCCAGAACGGGCGCGACTCCGCGGTCGGATTCGGCGCCAATCGCAATTGCGGCCGCTGGTACTCGATGTCGGTCGTCATGCCGCCACTCCCTTGCATCGTATCCGCGTCATCGGTCGAGCGATCGACTGATGACCAAGCGCTGGATCTGGTTGGTGCCCTCGAAGATCTGGGTGATCTTGGCTTCGCGCATGTAACGCTCGACACGATAGTCCCGGGTGTAGCCGGCACCGCCGAAGACCTGCACGGCGTCCGTGGTCACCTTCATCGCAGCGTCGGTCGCGATCAGCTTGGCCACCGACGCCTGGCGCGAGTACGGCAGTCCGGCGTCGCGCCGACGGGCGGCGTCCAGATACGTGGCGCGAGAGGAGTCGACGGCAGCCGCCATGTCGGCCAGCAAGAAGCCCAGCCCTTGATGGTCGATGATCCTGCGGCCGAAAGTCGTTCGCTGTTGGGCGTACTCGATCGCTGCGTCGAGGGCAGCCTGGGCCAGGCCCACGGCCACCGCCGCGATGCCGAGGCGCCCCGAATCCAGTGCGCTGAAGGCGATTTGGAGACCTTGGCCCTCGGTTCCGATCCGGCGCTCGGCGGAGACGAATGCATCGTCGTAGTGCGCCGTCGTCGTGGGGATCGCGTGCAGGCCCATCTTGTCTTCGGGCGGGCCGAAGGTGAGCCCTTCGGTGTCCTTGTCCACGAGGAACGACGAAATGCCCTGGCTGCCCTCTCCGGTCCTGGCGAACAGGCTGTAGAAGTCGGCGATTCCGCCGTGAGTGATCCAGGCCTTGGCGCCATTGATCCGATATCCGTGATCGCCGAAGGTGGCCTTGCACGTCAGCGCCGCGGCATCCGAACCGGCCTGCGGTTCGGACAGGCTGTAGGCGCCGATGGTTCGACCGCTCAACATCGCGGGCAACCACGTCGACTTCTGCTCGTCGGTGCCGAATGCGATCAGCGGATGGCAGGACAACACGTGCACACTGACGGCCACCGCGACCGCCGCCCAGCGCGCTGCCAGCTCTTCCAAGACCTGGAGATACACCTCGTACGGTTGCCCGCCGCCGCCCCACTCCTCGGGGTGGGGCAACGTCAACAGCCCGACCTCGCCGAGGGTGGCAAAGACACCGTCGGGGTAGGTCTCCGACCTTTCGTGCTCGTCGACGATCGGATCGAGCGTCTTGTCGGCCACGTCGCCGGCGAGCTGGACGAGTTCGCGCGCCCCGGCGGTAGGCAAGAGGCGTTGGACGGTCATCCCGGTTCCCCCTGCCACTCGCACCCGGTCAGTTCCGCTGAGATCTCCCACAGCCGCCGGGCAGTCGTTGCGTCGCGCGCCTTTGGTTTCAATGTCGTGGGTTTCGGCGCGCCCCATTGGTGCAGTGGTCCGCGCGGTGCGAAGTACGTGCCGTTGGGCAGGTCGGTCGTCATCGCCACCAAGGTGGATCGTGCGCCTTCGGCAGGCGTCTGCGCGATGCGGGGTGAGATCACTCGGCCTGCCCACTGCAGAACACCTGACCCGTTGCTGGTGATCGCGGTGTCCGTCATGCCCGGATCCGAGGCGTAGGCGGTCACTCCACGCGCGACGAGTTCCCGGACGAACAGCAGATTGGCGAGCTTGGACTGCCCGTATGCCGTCCATGGGTTGTACCGGCGCCGCTCGAAGTTCAGGTCCTCGAAGTGCATGTTCGCGGTGGCGTAGTTGGTGCTTGCCACGGCGATCACGCGGTCGCGGATACGACGGCCGAGCAGGCAGGTCAACGCGAAGTGCCCGAGATGATTGGTGCCCAGATGGGCTTCGAACCCGTCGGCCGTGCGGGTCAGTGGCAAGCCGAGTACACCCGCGTTGTTGACCAGCACGTCGACGAAGTCGACGCCGTCGGCGAACGTGCGGATGCTGGTGAGGTCGGCCAGATCGAGCTCGCCTACCTGGACGTCACCCGGCATCGACGCTGCGGCCGCGCGCCCCTTCGCCAGCGTCCGGCACGCGATGATCACGTCGTGACCTGCTGCGGCCATCGCGGTCGCCGTGGCCTTGCCGACGCCGCTGTTGCCACCCGTGACGATGATCCGCACCGACGCGTCCTCCTCCGACCATGATCCCGTAAATAGTAAACTATTTATCGCTTTGATGACACGGTCCCCACCGGCTCAGTTCTGCACGTAGCCGGGCGGGTCGGGGGAGTCGACCCACAGATCAAGGCCCAGTTCGGCACCGGGCACGCAGTCGTACACCGACAGGTCGGTGACGCCTGACTCCAGCAGCACGTCCTCGCACAGCAAGCTGTTGCCGGTGTAGTTCGCCGCGGGCTTGGTGAGCACGGCGTAGGCCGCATCGGCATATACGGCGGGCTTGCGCGCGCGGCCCATCGCCTCGTCGCCGCCGAGAAGGTTCTGTACGGCCGCGGTCGCCACCAGGGTGCGCGGCCACAGCGTGTTCGAGGCAATGCCGTGGACGCGCATCTCCTCGGCGATTCCCAAGGCGCAGAGGGTCATTCCAAACTTCGCCATCATGTAGGCGGTCGGCTTGAGCCACTCGCTCTCGAGTCGGATCGGTGGTGACAGCGTGAGAATGTGCGGGTTCGCTCGGCCCACCATGTGGGGGATGCACGCCTGTGACACCGCGTACGTACCCCGCACCTGAATTCCATTCATCAGGTCGAAGCGCTTGAGTGGCACCTCGGTGATGGATCCCAGGTTGATGGCCGAGGCGTTGTTCACGCAGATGTCGATGCCGCCGAACTGCTCCGCGGCCTGCGCCACGGCGGCATCCACCGAGTCGCCGTCCCTGATGTCGCCGACGATCGGCAGCGCCTGCCCGCCAGCCGCCTCGATCTCCTTGGCAGCGGTGTACACGGTTCCCTCGAGCTTCGGGTGGGGCTCGGCAGTCTTGGCCACCAGTGCGACGTTCGCGCCGTCGGCGGCCACCTTCTTGGCGATCGCCAGGCCGATGCCCCGGCTGGCGCCCGAGATGAACAAGGTCTTCCCCGATAGCGACACGATGGTCCTTCCTGCCGTATGAGCGCTGATCGGCGCCAGCATAAAGCGTTAAACAGTTACTGCATTAGCGGGCCTCGGCTACAGTCATACGGGTCACAGTCGACGATCTGCAAAGGGGTGAGTCGTGGATCCCAATCCTGACTACGACGCGAGCGACGAAATCGAGTACTTCTTCAACTTCGTGCCGTGGGGGCTCCGCGGCGTCTACCCGCCCCCGGCTTACCCGCCCGTTTAAGCCTTGACCTCAGTGGCATGACGTGGGTCCAGCGGCTGTGCGCCATCCACGGAAATAGTCATCGACCCGCAGTCATCGACGAGTCCGGCGTTGTGACGGGCCGGGAACTCATCGGCAAGGCGGTTCACGCGACCGAATTGCTCGCTGCACTCGACCTGGTAGCGGGTCGGCCGGTGCCCGCGTTGGTCACGACCAACGCCGACGCCCTCGCGCTGCTGGTCGCCGGCGCCGCCGCGAACCGACCGCTTGCTCCGCTCGGCCCACGGCAGACCGTGGCGGAACTGGCACACATGGTGCGCAGGACCGAATCCGCCATCCTCCTCGCCGAGGCGGCGTTCGTCGACACCGCTGCCGAGGTGGCCGACGCAGTGGGAATCCGGGTGCTGCCGATACCCGCCCTGCAGGTGTCCGCGAGACCGATGCACCGCGAAACCGGCGCGGCGGCGGTCTACCTGCACACCGCGGGCACGACCGGTGAGCCCAAACGCATCCCCCTCACCGAGCACGTGTTGCACGCCCGCGCCGAGTTGCTCTGCGCTATCACCAGCCTCGGTCCCGACAGCCGATACGCCACGGGCTCGCCACTGCACCACATCGGCGGACTCGGCAATGTCCAAGCCGCATTGATGGGCGGGGCTGCCGTCATCTGCACGACGAAGTTCTCCTTCGACTGGTGGCGCAGTCTCAAGACGCTGGACGCAACCCACTGTCTGCTGGTGCCGACGATGATCGAAATGCTCTTGGCCCAGCGACTTCTCGACGCCGTGCCCCTGCAGACGCTGATCTATGGTGCCTCACCGATCACGGTCGGCACGCTACGAAGAGTTCTCCACACCCTGCCTGACGTCGACGTCGTCAGCCTCTACGGACAGACTGAGGGCAGTCCCATCACCAGCCTGAGCGCAGCCGACCATCGCAGGGCCGCGTCAGAGAATCCCGACCTCCTGGGTACGGTCGGGCGCCCCGTCGAAGGACTCCGGCTGCGGATTGACGGACCAGATTCTGCCGGGGTCGGTGAGGTGTGTGCCGCCGCCGACCACCTTGCGGCACCGGCAGCCGACGGCTGGTTGCACACCGGCGACCTCGGCAGGATCGACGACGACGGATATCTGAGTCTGTCAGGGCGTAAGCACGACATGGTCATCCGTGGCGGTGAGAACGTATACCCCGTCGAGGTGGAGAACGCGCTATCGGCACACCCCGGGGTGGCGGCCGCAGGAGTCGTCGGCGTGCCCGACGCGCGACTGGGTGAGACGCTCGCCGCATTCATCGTGGCCACCGACCCGGCCCGGCCGCCGTCGCCGACCGAACTTCGGCCCTTCTGCCGAAGCACGCTCGCCGGGTACAAGATCCCGGAGTACTGGTATTCGGTCGACGAGCTGCCGCTCAGCGGCGCGGGCAAGGTGCTGCGCACCCAACTTCGCCAATTGCACATCGAGCACGAAGTCAACGATGGACGGATGGATCTGACATGAGGGTTGTCTCAACGCTTGTTCGGCTGGCCTGCACGATCGTGTTGCTGGGTGTGATGTGGGGATCGGCACTCACGAGCGGGACGTTGGGGGCGGCGCGGGCGGCGCCGGCCTTCGAGAACCTGATGGTCCCGTCGGCAGCGATGGGCCGTGACATTCCCGTCGCGTTTCTCGCCGGCGGGCCCCATGCGGTGTATCTGTTGGATGCCTTCGATGCGGCACCTGACGTCAGCAACTGGGTGACGCAGGGAAATGCAATGAATACCCTTGGCGGCAAGGGAATTTCCGTGGTGGCACCGGCTGGCGGTGCCTACAGTATGTACACCGATTGGGAACAGGACGGCTCCCGTCAATGGGACACCTTCCTGTCCACCGAACTTCCGGACTGGTTGGCCGCGAACAAGGGCTTGGCCCCCGGTGGGCACGGTGTCGTCGGCGCCTCGCAGGGAGGTTATGCCGCGCTCACTCTCGCGGCGTTCCACCCGGACCGCTTCCGATACGCGGGGTCCATGTCTGGATTCCTGACGCCGGAGCGCACCGGCGTCGACGGCGCGATCACCGCGGGATTGCAGCAGTACGGCGGAGTCGACATCCGCAACATGTGGGGCCTGCCGCAGCTGGGCAGGTGGAAGTGGCACTCGCCCAACGCGCACATCCAGTCATTGGCTGACAACAACACCCGCCTGTGGGTCTACAGCCCGACGACGCTCACCACGTCCGATCCCGCTGGGATGATCGGCTACCCCGACCAAGCCCAAGGCACAAATCGCGTCTTCTTCAGCCACTACAACGACGCCAACGGACACAACGGCCACTTCGACTTCCCGCCGACCGGCGACCACGGGTGGTCGTCGTGGGGACCGCAGCTGGCGGTGATGTCCTCGGACCTGATCGCCAACGTCAAGTAGCCCTGGCACTCAACGTTGTGGCGGCGGCGACGACGGGAAGGCGACGGAGGACACCTGACCATCGCCTGAGGACCAAATGCTCTGTCGTACAACATGTCCGAAACCTAACCTGCCACCATGACCAAGCAGAGACCGCTACTGGCGTGGGCTCTGGCGGCAGTGAGTCTGCTGCTGTTCTATCGGACACGCGTCAGGCCGTGGATGTACGGCTGGGGGGCGACCACGCGGGAATGCGCTGCCACACTCCCGGGCGACGAGCTCGTATACCCGGCCCGGACGCGCACCACGAGGGCGATCGACATCGCCGCTCCCGTCCAGGACGTCTGGCCGTGGCTTGCACAGATCGGCGAGGACCGGGGTGGCTTCTACAGCTACAGCATCCTGGAGCGGGCTGCTGGGGCGAATGTCCACAATGCGAGCACCATTCACGCGGAATGGCAGGATGTGCACGTCGGAGACGTCGTGTGGCTCGCCGAGCGGTATGGCGAGCACGCCTGCGAGGTGGTGGCGGACGTGCAGCCGCAGAGTCATCTGGTCCTGATCGCCAAGCGGGACGTCGAGCGCATCGAGAAGGGCGAACGTGCCAGCGGCAGTTGGGCGTTCATTCTACGTCCGACGGCGAGGGGAACCCGGCTGCTGGTTCGGGGCAGCGGTGACCTCGTTGGTCATGCCTTCTTCGACGTGCCGCACTTCGTCATGGAACGCAAGATGTTGAAGGGAATTCGTCGCCGCGCCGAGCACCTGGTCTAGGTGT
>JAESGJ010000395.1_pt1 | contig 29465 bp, 33 predicted proteins | sample 9266241 | NCBI WGS metagenome assembly JAESGJ01 (sample SAMN14514841, study PRJNA621669) | algae metagenome | isolation source: Brasilonema octagenarum HA4186-MV1 and co-occurring heterotrophs from wet... | place: USA: Manoa Valley, Hawaii | collected 2009-07-20 | reverse complement strand
GTTTGAGATCACCCCTCAGGATGGCCTCCCGCAAACGGTGCGTGGCGAGCTCGACGAGGGTTGCGGGCAGCCCATAGCCGTCCGACGCCATGGCTCACCGCCTCTCGTACTCGCCCCATCGAGGAACCCGATTTGTCGACAATCGTAGAAACCTTTTCCATCATGCGCCTCCCCGAGGACGGGAGGCGGTCACCGCCACACCGGGTGCGCGGCACCGTTCAGCGAGGGTGCGACGGGCGATCCGCGTGCTGGACCTCGTCGAGGAACGGCACCACGTGCCCCAGCCACTCATCCGGGGCCGACGCGAAAACGACGTGGCCCGTGCGTAATTCGCGCCAACGTGCACCGGGAACGGCGGCCAGCACGGCACGGCCCCAGGCGATCGGCGCCGTGAGATCCCTCGTCCCCCAGGTGATGAGGACCGGAGCGGCGATGTCCGCGCCCCGCTGCCGCAGATCGTGGGCGGGAAGGGCGAAGCTTCGCCAGAGCGCGGCGACAGTGCGCGCCCCCTGGTCGGTCCGCGCCCGCGCCAGTACACGGGTGGCGATCGCGTGGTCGGCGGCCGTGGAGCCGCGCAGGTACGCCCTGATGAAGAGGGGGAACACCGCCTTGGCGAAGGCGGGCCGTCCCATCGCCGCGCAGAACACCCGCGTGATCGGCGTGTGTGGCGTGAAGCCGCCGGTGTTGACCAGCACGACGCCCGCCACGCGGTCGGGCCGTTCGAGCGCCAGGCGACAGGCTGCGTAGCCGCCGACCGAGTTTCCGACGACGACGGCGTCCGTCAGTCCGAGGAGGTCGGCGAATTCGAGGGCGACGTCGCCGAATTCGGGCGCGCCCAAGGGCTTCGCGGGGGAAGGCGATTCGCCGTGCCCGGGAAAGTCGAGCGCGATCACCCGCCGGCCCGCGGCCAGCGCGGCGTGCACGGAGGCATAGTCGGCCCGGTCGTGCAGCGCCGCGTGGAGCAACAGGACGATCGGACCCGGGCCGCCGGTGTCCGAGTAGGCGACCGTGGCGGTCGACGTGTCGATGGTGGGCATGGCGTGTCCTTTCACTGACCGGTCGGTCGGTCAGTTAGACTAGTCGCGGCGTCGACCACTGACAAGGAGGGGGGCGACGTGACACCGTCACCCGCAGTTCCGAAACGCAATCTGCGCGTCGAGGCGGCCGAGCAGACCAGGGCCAAGCTCATCGAGACCGGGCTGACGCTGACCGAGAGCCTGGGGCTGGAGGGCTTGAGCGTCAATGCGATCGTCGCTGCCGCAGGCGTCTCGAAGGGCACGTTCTTCCACCACTTCGCCGACCGCACGGCGTATCTCGTCGCGATGCACCGGAGGTTCCACGACGCGCTCGCGGAGGAGATCGCCACGGTGATGTCCGATCTACCGCCCGGCGCGGAACGACTGGACGCCGTTGCCGAGACCTACCTGGACGGGTGTCTGCGCGACCGCGGCGTCAAGGCCCTGCTGCTCGAGGCGCGCGGACACCGGCCGATCTCCGACGAGGTGATGAGCCGCAACGAGCGCAGCGTCACGATCGTCACCGCCGACTTCGAGGCCATGGGTGCGCCGTGGCCCCGCCAGCAGGCACGCCTCTGGGTGGCGGCGACGGCGGAGACCGCGCTGGTGGAACTGGAACTCGGGCGCCAGGACATCGCGGCGCGAGAAGCGTTGCGGGGGTTCATCCCTCGGGGACGGTCAGCCACCGGTTGAGCCAACGGCGCAGCCTGTGCGCCTGGCCGGCATGGCCCGCGGCGGCGAGATACCCGTCGGGTCGCACCAGCAGCCAGCCCGAACCGGGTACCAGCTCCCCGGGCAGCCGCACCTCGCGCACCGTGATGACGTCGGCCCACGGCGCGAATGCCTCGGCGACCTTCTCGGAGCCGCCGGAGACGAAACCGGGAACGAAGCCCGACACGATCAGCGTCGGGGCCGAGGTGTCGAGCAGGTCGTAGAGCCTGCCGTCGGCCAGTTCGACGTCGGGCACCCGGTCACCGGCGCGCAGCGCACCGATTCGTCCGCCGCCCTTGGCAATCTGGGCGTCCCGGTACGAGGCGGCGATCTGACCGAGCCGTGGCGCGGCCTTGTCCTGCACCGCCGTCCACGACAGTGCCACCGGGGCGAAGCGCACCAGCGCCCGGTGGACGAGCGGGTTGGTCGAGTTGAACACCCGGGTTGCGCGCTCGGTCATGCCGACCAGTTGGCGGATCACCGGCAGCCGGTCGGACTCGTAGGTGTCGAGCAGCTCCGGGCGTGCCGCGCCGCGCACGACCATCGCGAGCTTCCATGACAGGTTCACCATGTCCTGGATGCCCGCGTTCATCCCCTGCCCACCGGCGGGGCTGTGGACGTGCGCCGAGTCGCCGCCGAAGAACACCCTGCCCCGGCGCAGCGTCTGCATGTGACGGCTGTTGATCCGAAAGCGCGAGCTCCAGTTCAGCCGGTACAGCTGCGCGGGCAGGTGGACCGTGCGGTCGTAGAGTGCCTGGATGTCGGCGAGGGAGGGCTCATCCGCTTCACCGGTGACACCGTCGGGATCGGTGGCCATGAACCGGAACCTACCGTCACCCATGGGGAAGACCGCCAGAAAACCGTTGGCCGCCACAAAGATCGACAGTTGATCCTCGGGGATGGCGCCGGCCACGTGCACGTCGCCGAGCACGTAGCTCTGAGGGAGTGCACGACCGGTGAAAGGCAGTCCGAGGAACTTGCGGACGGCGCTGTGGGAGCCGTCGGCGGCGATGACGTAGGAGGCCTCGACGGCCTCGAGACCACCGTCCGGCGTCGTGAGCGTCACCTCGACCGACGCCGAACCCTCGACGAGGGAAGCGAATTGGACGCCGCGCTCGACCTTGACACCCTGGCGGCACAGTTGCTCGGTCAGCACGCGCTCGGTCTCGGACTGCGCGAGCACGAGGATGAAGTCGAACTGGCTGCGCATGCGCGTGAAGTCGATGTCCGCGATCTGCCTGCCGTCGGCGTGCAGCGCCGTGCGCCTGGCGCGGTTCCCGAGCCGCACCATCTCGTCACCGACTCCGCGGGACCTGAGCAATTCCAACGTGCGGGCCTGCACGCCAAGCGCCCGCGACGTGGTCGACGGCTGCTGCGTCCTGTCGACGATCCGCACGTCGACGCCGAGGCGCGACAGTTCGAGTGCCGCCGTCAACCCCGTCGGCCCCGCACCGATGACGAGTACGGGCAGGCGGTCCGCGTCGTGGCTCATGGCGCCTCCGAAAGCTAAGTCAACGGTTGGTGACTTTGACCGTAGGCGTGGCGGCTGGTCGTGTCAACATCCGATGACATACTCTCGACCCATGGTTTCGACTCGGGCCCGCAACGCTCAGGAGACCCGTGCCGACATTCTCGCCGCGGCGCGGGTGCGCTTCGGCGCCGACGGTTTCGAACGCACCACCCTGCGGGCGGTGGCCGCCGATGTCGGCGTGGACCCCGCGTTGGTGATCCGGTACTTCGGCAGCAAGCAGGACCTCTTCGCCGCCGCCGCCGAGTTCACCCTCGATCTGCCGGAACTCGCAGGCACCGATCCCGACCGGGTGGCCGAGCTGCTGCTGCCGAAGTTCTTCGCGGTGTGGGAGGACGACACCACCTTCGTCGCCTTGTTGCGCGCGGCCATGACCAGCGCGACCGCGGCCGAGACGATGCGGCAGGTCTTCGCCAGACAGGTGGCGCCCGTGTTGTTCGCCGTCACTCCGGATCACCCCGCCCAGCGCGCAGGCCTGATGGGCGCCTTCATCATCGGTCTCGCGACCACCCGGTACGTGCTGAACAACCCCGCAGTCGCGAACCTGAGCCACGAAGAGCTCATCCTGTGGGCGGGTCCCGTCATCCGACAGCTGCTGGTCGGTCCCGCGCCAACGGGGTAGCGGCTCGACAGTGCCGCTAGAACGTGTTCTAGTTCAACGGTGCTTGACTTCCCCGTGGAGAACCTCAGCGCCGAGGACGTCGAACGGTTGCGTGACATCTACGAGCCCCTGACGAAGTCGGTCCGCGAACTGATCGACGCCACCATCCGGACCGAGGTGGACGGTGCCGCCGTCGCCGCCGCGAAGGCCGCCATCGACGCGGCCACCGCACGGTTGCGCAGTCGCCAGCTCGACGGGGCGTTCGGCATCCGGTTCGGCAGCGACGGCGACCAACTGCCGTGGGGCAACGTCGTGATCGGTGTCCGCAATCCGGTGGCGCCGCCGCTGACGCTGAGCGCCGTGCCCGGCGGCGGGGTGGCGGGCGACTTCCACCTGGGCGCCGCCTACGAGGGACCGCCCGGCCACGTGCACGGCGGCGTCGCGGCGCTCATCCTCGACCACGTCCTCGGCGAGGCCGCCAGCAAGGGCGTCGACGAGAAGCCACGGCTGACGGGCACGATCACCCTGCGCTACCGGCGCATCACCCCGCTGGGCGATCTGCACGTGGAGGCGGCCGTCGTCAGGACCGAGGGCGTCAAGACCTTCGCCACCGGTCATCTCGCCGACGCGGACGGCATCACGGTCGAAGCCGAAGGCGTGTTCATCCAGCCCCGGTGGGCACGCGGATAGCGTTGTCGCGCAGATTGATTCAATCGGTGATGCCGACGAGGTTGCGGGTGATGTCACCGATCTCCGCGACCAGCACGCGGCTGGCCACGTCCTCGGGACCGAGCGCTCGGGCGGCCTCGCGAATGCGCTGCTCGGCGGCCGCCACGCGGTCCCCGTCGATGTGCCACGGCGCTCCCGGGTTGGCGGGTGCTCCGCACAGCGCCTCGGCGTATTCGTCGACGGCCACCACGAACTCGGTGCTCAGTGTCGCCGAGGGGCGTGCAGGCAGACTCGACTCGAGCGTCGCGCACGACGTGGTCACCGCGTTGAGGGCGCTGCGATAGGACTTCAGCCAGCGCCGCAGATCACCGGAATCCGACGTCGTCGCACCGGCCGCCGCCTCGAAGGCCGCCCGCGCGCGGAACGCTCGCTCCCACGCCGCCGCCATGGCCTCGCCCGGATGGTCGAGGGCGTGGACGAAGGCCTTGATCACGGTGGCTGCGTAGTCGATCTCGGTCTTCAGCAGTTCACCGGCCCGCTGCCGCAGCCGGATCAGCGAGTGGTCGGGCAGCGCGACGTGCACGAGGATCGCGAGCGCGCCACCGATCAGCGTCGCGATCAACCGGTCGGCCATCGCGCCCGCATCAGCGACGGCGCTGACGTCGATCAGGAACACGACCGCCGCCGCAAGCGCCGCGCTCAGAGCAAGGTAGCCGAACCCTGATATCGCATAGGCGATCCCGAGCGCCACCACCGCCAACACCGCTGCCGACAACCCGGCGGGCTGCCAGATCATGGTCACGATGGATGCCACCACGATGCCCACCGCGTTTCCTGCGATGCGGCCGACGCACCTGGTGTAGGTGTGCGCGGTCTCGGGTCGCAGCACCATCAGGACCGTCACGGGAATCCAGTAGCCGTGGGGAACGTCGGCAAACCGCTCGACGGCCACGCCCGCGCCGACGGCGGCGGCGAGCCGGATGGCGTGCCGCAGGATCGGCGATCCCCACGTCAGGTGGGAGCCGACGGCCGCAGCGGCGCTCGGTACGGCGGAGAGCACGCCACCGCGCGCGAGTCGCGTCAGGTCCTCCCCGTGGGGTGTCAGCTCACCGAAGCGCAGGGCCACCGCTTCGCGAAGCTGGTTGGAAAGTCGATGTGCCAGCGCCACGTTCGCCACGGCGACGGTGTCGGCCGCGGCGTCGACCAGACGTACCGCGGCGAGCGCCTGGCGCTTGGCGCCGCTGCCGCGACTCGCGACGGCGCCCAGCACACCGGAGGCCGCGCGCAGCACGCCCGCCACCGCCTGGTCACCGGATGACCGCCCCGCGAGCGCCGTCAGCGTCACCGAGATGCGCTGCGGCAGGCCATACCAGGCGCGATAGGCAAGGGGTCGGTGCCTGGCCTCCCGATCGGTCAGGGTGAAGGTGTCGCGTAGCCACAGCCGCGGCGCGGGATCGATCCCGACCGCCGGGTCGGCGGCGATTTTCCCCGCGTCGACCCCGAGCGACCGGTACGCCCTCGTCAGCGCGTCCCGCTGGATCCGCCACCGGCGGCGCGGCCACAACCCGATCAGCAGGGCCTGGACGAGTCCGCCGCCCGTGGCGAGCGCGGTGGCCCAGAGCACCGAGGGCGGCGTCGGCGCGACGGGCGGCGCCGTGACCAGCAGGGCCCCCGCGGCCGCCGCGATGATGCCTGCCGTCGCGCTGATCGCCCACTGCATGCCCGCCGCGAAACACCACGCCGTGGCCACCAGGACGAACAGCACACCGTACGAAGACGTCGAGGTGCCGAGCAGCACGGCGGCGCCCATCTGGAGGGACAGTGCGCACACCAGGGGGAGGGGTCCGCGCGGACTGTCCTGCAGCGCAGCGGCTCCCGCGATGGCAGCCGCCCCCGCCGCGGCCGTCGCAGCACCCGCCGAACCCCAGTGAAGTCCTGCCGCCGCAGCCACCAGGACGCCGAGAAGACTGCGTCCCACCGCGCCGAGATCGGGCGTGGTGAGTCGCTGCGGTAGCCCCTTCATCGCCTGCCCATCACTACCCGTCAAAACCTACCGAATCAGACCGCCATTGTGAGTCAAGGCCACGACCGTGGCGGTAGGTTCGTGCGGTGGAGAAGGTCATCATCACGCTCCGGGGGACCGCGGGCGACGACGCGTGGTGCCGGCGGATGCGCACCGGGATCGCCGACGACCTGCTCGCGTCGGGGGCACCCGGCGTGGCGGTCAACGTGCGGGACGCCGAGGTCGCCGACTCGCTCATGACGCTGACCACACTCGCGCCGCCCGTCGTCGGCTTCGTGAGCATCTGGACCCAGCAGTCATACGGGCCGCACGTGCTCGGCGCACTCGACCGATTGAAGGGGGAGTGCGAGCGCGTCGACGCCTACCTGGTGACCGAGTCGGTCCCGCTGCCGCCGCCACCGACGGCGCCGGGTGACCGCACGCCGGGCTTCGCGAACGTCGCACTGCTGCGGCGACCGGCCGAACTGGACGAGGACACCTGGCTCGCACGCTGGCACGTCGACCACACGCCCGTCGCCATCGCGACCCAATCCACGTTCGGCTACACCCAGAACGCGGTGGTGCGGGCGCTGACCGCGGGCGCGGCCCCCATCGACGCGATCGTCGAGGAGTTGTTTCCCATCGAGGCGACCAGGGATCTGCACGCATTCTTCGGCGCCGCCGACGACGACGACCTCTCCGACCGGATGACGCGCATGGTGTCGAGCACGACGGCGTTCGGCGCCAATGAGAACGTCGACACCGTGCCCACCAGCCGCTACGTCATGCGGTCACCCTTCGCAACGGAGGTGATGGCATGACGACCCTCGACGAAGCGGTCGCGCTGGCGGCCGACGACAGCGGGCTGTGCGTGGTGTCGACCGTGCGCGCCGATGCCACCGTGCAGGCGTCCCTGGTCAATGCCGGCGCGTTTGCGCACCCCGAGACCGGCGAGCCGACGTTGGCGTTCGTCACCTACGGCAGGGTGAAGCTCGCCAACCTGCGGGCGCGACCCCAGATCGCGGCGACGTTCCGCAGGGGATGGCAGTGGGCCACGGTCGAGGGCGTCGCGGAACTCGCGGGGCCGGACGACCCGCGCCCCTGGTTGACGGACGACACCTTGCGGGTGCTGCTGCGCGACGTGTTCACCGCGGCGGGCGGAACCCATGACGACTGGGCCGAATACGACCGGGTGATGGCCGAACAGGGGCGCACGGTGGTGCTGATCGCACCCACGCGCGTCTACTCCAACGGCTGACGCATACGCTGCAGCCGTGCTGGTAGAGATCGACGACGCCAACGGCGTGCGCACCCTGACGCTCAACCGTCCCGAGGCGCTCAACGCGTTCAACGAGGCGCTCTACGACGCCACCACGATCGCCCTGCGCGAGGCGGACGCCGACCCGACCGTCGCCGTCGTCCTGCTGACCGGCGCAGGGCGTGCGTTCAGTGCAGGCAACGACCTGGTCGAGATGCAGGCCCGCATCACCGATCCGGACTTCACCTCCGGCGAGCATGGGTTCCCCGGCATGATCGAGACGCTCACCGCGTTGGCCAAGCCACTGATCCTGGCGATCAATGGTCTCGGTGTCGGCATCGGCGCCACCATCCTCGGATACGCCGATCTGGTGTTCATGTCGTCTACCGCCCGGCTGAAGTGCCCGTTCACCAGCCTCGGCGTGGCGCCCGAGGCGGCCTCGTCATATCTGCTGCCGCGGCTCGTCGGGCGGCAGAACGCGGCGTGGATGCTGCTGTCCTCGGAGTGGATTGATGCCGAGCAGGCTCGGCAGATGGGCTTCGCGTGGCAGGTGTGCGAGCCCGATGCGCTGCTCGGCGAGGCGCGCAGACACGCGGAAATCCTTGCCGCCCGCCCTATTCCGAGCCTGATCGCGGTCAAGCAGACGATGGTGGAACCCACCAGGGCGGAGATCACCGCCGCCGCGGCGCGCGAGTACGCGCAGTTCGAGAAGTTGTTGGGGGCGGCGGCCAACGCCGACGCACTGGCGGCCTTCACCGACCGTCGAGCCGACGGGTCCGCCTAGCTCATCGCGTGAACGGGGCAGTTCTTTTCGGCGCCGGCGGCCTCGATGATGGCCCGCAGCGTTCGACGGCAGCGACCACAGTCCGTCCCCGCCCCGCAGGCGTCGCCGATCTGCTTTGATGTCGACGCACCCGATGTCACCAGGTCGGTGACGGTTTGACTCGTCACTCCGTTGCAGAGGCAGACGAACATCAGTCGCTCAGCCTCCTGAATTCGATTCGCCGATATCCGAAGGTGGCGGCGACATTCGCAGAACCGGATTCGCGGGAATGGGCTCGCGCCGGGTAATTCGATGGAATTCCGATGGATGCCGAGGCAGTACGGAAGGGCGCGTGCATGGCGTCCTCACACCTCCCATCCACCTCGATCTTCGGTGCGCCACGAGGTCTCGGAGCAGCACGGCCAGCAGATTAAGGCAGTCTAACCTTACTTAGGGCAGCCAGTCCACAGTCCGGGGCTAAAACTCTGGTTTGGCTATCCTCAGCTGGGCCGATGCGGCCTGGACGGTCACGACAACACGCCGAAGGAAGGCTGCGATCCGTCGCTTGGGAGTCATCGGTGCACTAGATTGAGAGCGCGCTGGAGGTCCCGATCGGCTCACGACGCGACTCCGTCGCACTGCGTCCGCCACTGATGAGAGACCAGCCCCCACGGTCTATAGGAGCAATGATGATGCAAGGCGATCCCGACGTTCTGAAATTGCTGAATGAGCAATTGACGAGCGAATTGACGGCGATCAACCAGTATTTCCTGCATTCGAAGATGCAGGAGAATTGGGGATTCACCGAACTCGCGGGATACACGCGAAAAGAAGCGTTCGAGGAGATGAACCACGCTGAGAGCATCACCGACCGCATCCTGCTGCTGAACGGTCTGCCGAACTATCAACGCCTGTTCTCGCTGAAGGTCGGGCAGACGCTCCGCGAACAGTTCGAGGCCGATCTGACCATCGAGTACGACGTGCTGGCCCGACTCAAGCCCGGTGTCATCATGTGCCGCGAGAAGCAGGACTCGACCAGCGCCATCCTGCTCGAGGGCATTCTCGCCGACGAAGAGGGCCACATCGACTACCTGGAGACCCAGCTCGAGCTGATGGACAAGCTTGGCGAGGAGCTGTACTCCGCGCAGTGCGTGGCGCGCCCGCCGCACGTCGGCGGCGCAGGACACTAGTCCGCGTACCGAGGGTGGCACCCCTGCACGCCGCCACGAAAAACTAGAACGTGTTCCAGTACGGCGGCGTACGATCCCTCCATGAGCAGAATCGGAGACTTCGCCGACGACGACGCCGCTGCCTGGGTGACGAAGTCTCCTGACATCGGCATCCCGATGGCCGGCTTCACCAACGCCGTTTACACCAAGAACCGGCTGCCGATGCGGACCCGCGAACTCGCGCGCATGGTCATCGCGCTCGACAACGAGTGCGTGGTCTGCCAGAACACCAGGGACTCGGAGGGCACGGCGGCAGGCGTCGACGAAGACCTCTACGACCACGCCGCCGAATGGCAGACGTGGCCCGGCTACAGCGGCCAGGAGCGCATCGCCGCCGAGTTCGCTGCCCGCTTCGCCGGCGACCACACCGGTTTGCGGGACGACGAGGACTTCTGGGAGCGCTGCAATCGGGAGCTCACGCCCGAACTGCTGACCGACCTCGCGCTGTCCTGCGCGATGTGGCTGGGCATGGGCCGCATGCTGCGCACCCTGGACATCGGCCAGTCCTGCTCGATCACGCTGTAGCGCTCGGCACCCCCAGGCGGGTCGCCTCGTGCAGAATGGGGCCATGGCAGCCACCCCGCTGATTGCGGCCACCCTCGCGCAACTCGAATCCGACGGTGTCACCACCGTGCTGGGCACGGTCGTCAACCCTGCCGGGCTCATCCATGCCAAGACCGTGTCGGTGCCGAGGGTGGCGGCCTTCGCCAAGCCCGGCCTCGGCGCCAGCCCGGTGTGGCACGTCTTCGCGATCGACCAGGCAGGCGTCGTCGTCGGCGGTGACATCGGGGTCGTCGGCGACCGACGGATCCGCATCGACCTCGACGCCCAGGCGACCCTCGGTGGCGGCCTGGCCTGGGCGCCGGGTTCGTTCTTCCACCAGGACGGTTCGCCCGATCCCTTCTGCAGCCGGGGCACACTGGGGCGTGTCGAGGAGCGGCTCGCCGCCGCAGGACTGACGGCACTCGTCGGGCACGAGATGGAGTTCGTCCTCGTCGGACCCGACGGCGCGCGGCTGCCATCGCACCTGTGGGCGCAGTACGGTCTAGCCGGCGTCCTCGAGTACGAGGACTTCGTCAAAGACGTCACCGAGTCGGCCCTCGCGGCAGGCGTCGCCATCGAGCAGTTCCACCCCGAATACGGGGCCAATCAGTTCGAGATCTCGCTGGCTCCGCGCTCACCGGTGGCAGCCGCGGACCAGCTGATCCTGCTGCGCATCATCGTCGGACGGGTCGCGCGCAGGCACGGCGTCCGGGCCAGCCTGTCGCCGGTGCCATTCGCGGGCAGCGTCGGATCCGGCGCGCACCAACACTTCTCGCTGGTGCACGACGGCGTTCCGCTGTTCTCCGGAGGGCACGGCGCGCACGGCATGCGGCCATCCGGCGAGGCCGCGGTGGCCGGGGTTCTCGCCGGGCTGGCGGAGGCCCAGGCGGTGCTGTGCGGGTCGATCCTCTCTGGCCTGCGGCTGCAACCCAGCAGCTGGTCGGGGGCGAGGGTGTGCTGGGGGACCGAGAACCGCGAGGCGGCGGTCCGCTTCCTGGAGGGCGGCCCCGGCAACCCGCACGGCGCCAACGTCGAGGTGAAGGTCGTCGACCCGTCGGCCAATCCCTACTTCGCGACGGCCGCGATCCTGGGCCTGGCCCTGGACGGCATCGAGCGCGAACTGCCGCTGCGGCAGGAGACCACCGTCGATCCGGCGACGCTCACCGAGCAGGAGCTCACGGAGGCGGGCATCGCGCTGCTGCCCGACCAGCAGTCCGTGGCGCTGGACGCGCTGGCCGAATCCGCCTTGCTGCGAGGCATTCTCGGTGACGCCGCGGTGGACTCCATCCTGGCCGTGCGGCGCTACGAGCAGGCGAACTTCGGCGACCTCACCCCCGACGAACTCGCCGAGCGGTTTCGGCTGGCGTGGAGCGTCTAGCTCACACCAGACCCGTCGCGTCGAAGATCCACGACATGTCCGCGTTCGCGAAGTCCTCCATCCACGTGGGCGGGGCATGGTTCGCCAGCGCGCCCATGTCCCAGTAGTCCTTCCACAGGGTGATCTTCCCGTCCTCGATGCGGTGCACCGAGACGAACTTCAGCACCGCGGATTCACCCGTCCGCCAATGCCATTCCTCGTGATGCTCGTACATCGCGTCGACGCCGTCGCTGAGGAGCAGCCCGTCGAAGTTCTCGTAGGACGCGAGCGGCTCGATACCGATCTTGAGCCTCTTGACGATGTCCTCCGGCCCGCGGGCGGCGGCGGTGGGTCCGACCGGCATGTCGAGGTAGATGCAGTCGTCGAACAGGAACGTCTTCACCGCCTCCCAGTCCCGCGCCGACAGCGCCTTCCACAGACCGCGAACCGTATCCTCAACCGACACTTGTCAACTCATCCTTCTGGGTAGGGGTGGCGGGGGCCTGGTGCGCCGCCCGTAGAAAGCGCCCGGTGCGGCGGTGTCCGACCAGGTCGGTTGCCTCGCCGTCGACGAACACCGCCCGCCCGCCGACGAGCACCGCGCAGACGGTCTGCTGATTGCGGTTGACCATGCGCGACAAGCCGCCGTACTGCGCGACGCGATCCTCGGCGTAGGCGTCGAGCTGCTCGTCGAGCCGGGCCGGGTCGATGATCGCGACGTCGGCGCGGTCCCCGATGCGCAGGTGGCCCGCGTCGAGGCGGTACCAGTCGGCGAGCTCGCCCGTCAGCCGGTGCACCGCCTGCTCGACGGACATGAAGGGGTTGCCCGCCTTCTCTGCGTCGCGGACGTGACGCAGGAGCCGAAGGCCCATGTTGTAGAACGCCATGTTGCGCAGATGGGCACCCGCGTCGGAGAAGCCCATCTGGACACCGGGATCACCGGCCAGCTTCCTGAGCACCTCGGGCCGATGATTGGAGATGGTGGTGCGCCACCGCAGCGCCGTGCCGTGCTCGAGGACCAGGTCGAGGAACACGTCGACGGGGTGTAGCCCGCGTTCGTCGGCGATGGCGCCGAAGGTCTTTCCGACCACGGAGGCCTCAGGGCAGGCGACGATGTCGGCGTCGTAAAAGTCGCGCTGCCACACCCGGACTCCGAACTTGTTCTCGTAGTCCCTACGGAATTGCCTGCGGTACGTCTCGTCGCGCAACAGCTCGTTGCGCTCGACCTGGTCGCGCAGGTGCAGCGCCGCCGCGCCCGACCCGAACTCCTCGAAGATCACCAGATCGATGCCGTCGGCGTACACCTCGAACGGCACGGGCAGGTGCTGCCAGCGGAAGTCGGCACCACATCGGTTGACGATTCGCGCGAGGGGCGCGAAGATCCGCACCGCGTAGGGATTCGACTTGACGTCGGCGGCCGACAGCAGGCTGGTCTTGAGCGGATTGCGGAAGATCCCGAGCGACTGGGCCACCTGTGAGGCGAGATTCAGCGGGTTCTCGATGTCCGGCCCGGACTGCAGCACCCGACCCGCCCTGCGCAGCAACGACTTCAACCTGCGCAGCTCGCGCGGTTTGGCATAGGTCGACGGCAGCGTGCGCGACCGGCACACCTCGCCGTCGATCTTGTCGAACAGCAGTTGCATCGACGACATGCCCACGAAGCCCGCCGCCAGCGCCTCGGAGAGCATGCGCTCCATCTCGGCCTGTTCGGTGCGACTGGGCCGTTCGCGCTTGCGCGTCGCACGATCGAGTCCCATCACCGCCGTTCGCATGTCGGAGTGTCCGATGAACGCCGCCACGTTCGGCCCCAGCGGCAGCCGCTCCAGCGCCTCGACGTACTCGTCGCACGTGCGCCAGGTCTTGCCGCCGTCGACCGCGGCGATCACGTGCTCGCGGGGGATCGCCTCGACGCGGCCGAACAGGTCACCGGCCTCGGTGCCGTCGACGTGAATCGTCGACAGTGAGCACGATCCGAGCATCACCGTGGTCACCCCGTGCCGCAGCGACTCGGCGAGCGCGGGTCCGTTCAGGACCTCGACGTCGTAGTGGGTGTGGATGTCGAGCATGCCGGGGATCACCCACCGGTCCGTCGCGTCGATGACGTCGGGGCAACCGGTCTCGTCGAGGTCACCGGAGGAGATCGCCACGACGTGACCGTCCTGGATGCCGAGGGTCCGCACCGCGGATGGCGCGCCCGTGCCGTCGAACCAGCGGCCGTTCCGGATGATCGTGTCGTAGGTCACTCCGCTATCGAACAACCCGCGGAGTGCCGGTGTCAACGAAATCGTGAACACATTCGAGAATTTGTCTACTGCTCCGCCCAGGCGTCGGGTTGCCGACCGTCGACGTCGGTGAATCCGTAGCTGCGCGCCAGGTCGACCGAACTGACCGACCGTTGATTCCACCGTGCGCGGTCGGGGTCCGCTGCGATCGCTGCGACACCACGGCCCACGAAGCGCGGCGTCTCGGAGGCGGCGAACGCGGGCGGCGCCGTCGGGGCGCCGCCCTCTCGACCTGGCACGAGCGCGTCGCGCCACTCCGTCGCGCTGACCGCATAGTTCTCGAGCATCATCTCCGAGCGCAGCCACCCGGGCGTCACCGCGACGGCGGTGCAGCCGAACGGCGCCAGGTCGTGGCCCATGCTGAACGCGATCCTGTTCGCCGACACCTTGGCGAGGTCGTAGAAGACCGAGAGCCGGTAGTGGTGCGCATTGAACTCGGCGGTTCCGTCGGTGTTCAGAATTCCGGGGCATACTCGGCCCTGTGACTCCCATGCAGCGCTACATCGCCGAAGAGATCGCCACCGACCACGTCGACGGGCTGCTGTCCAGACGCGAGGCGATGCGCAGACTGGCGCTCATCGGAGTCGGCGCCACGGCGGCGTCCGCGCTGATCGCCGCGTGCAGCCCGTCCGACAAGCCGGCTGCCAGCAGCACGCCGACCGCCGACGCCCCCGTCACCTCGAGCGGGGCGGCGACCGAGAAGGCGCCCCCGCCCGGGATCGAGAACGCCCTGCAGACCGAGCCCATCACGTGGGCGGGCCCGCGCGGGGAGCTCCAGGCAGCGTGGTCGGCGGCCCAGAATCCCAAGGGCGGCGTCCTGGTGATCCACGAGAACAAGGGTCTGACCGACTGGGTGCGGTCGGTGGCGGGCCGCTTCGCGGGCATCGGGTACTCGGCCCTCGCGATCGACCTGCTGTCCGGCGAGGGGGGCACGGCCAAGTTCACCGACCCCGCCGAGGCCACGGCGGCACTGAGCAAGATCTCGCCGGAGGACTTCGCCGCCGACATGAAGTCGGGGGTCGAGGAGTTGCAGCGACGCACGCCAGGGGTGAAGGTCGCCGCGGTCGGCTTCTGCATGGGCGGTGGCCTGGTATGGCAGCTGTTGGCATCGGGGGAGCCGCAACTCGCCGCGGCGGTCCCGTTCTACGGCCCGCTTCCCGACGGAGCGGACTTCAGTGGCTCCAAGGGCGTTGCGGTGCTGGGGTTCTACGGCTCCGAGGACGCCAGGGTGACCGGGACCAAGGACGCGGCGCAACAGGCGCTCGACAAGGCGGGGCTGGTGAGTCAACTCGTCGTCGAGGACGGCGCGAACCACGCATTCTTCAACGACACCGGGGACCGCTACGACCCCACGGCGGCCGCCGACGCGTGGCAGAAGACGCAGGACTGGTTCACGAAGTACGTCGGATAGCCGCGCCTGGCCGACGCGGTACCGGCGGGGACCGGTATTCACACGGCGTTCAGGTGACATCTCACCCACCGTTCGCGTGTGGTCGCGCGCTGCCGGTCAGATGAGGCATGCGGGTTGTCCAAGTGGCGAACTTCTATGGCCCGCGTTCCGGTGGTCTGCGGACGGCCGTCGACCGACTGGGAGCCGAGTACTGCGCCCTCGGCCACGAGGTGTACCTGATCGTGCCGGGAGCCGTGGCCGCCCATCAGCAACTGGACTCAGGCGTCGAACGGATCTCCCTGCCCGCCAGGCAGATTCCGTTCACCGGTGGTTACCGGGCCGTGCTGCCGCGGCCGATCACCGCACTGCTGGCCGACTTGAGGCCCGACGCCCTGGAGGTCTCGGACCGACTGACCCTGCGGTCGCTGGGACCGTGGGGGCGACGACGCGGGGTCGCGACGGTGATGATCTCCCATGAACGGCTGGATCGCCTTGCCGGACAACTTCTTCCGCGCCGAGCCGCCAGGGCGATCGCCGACTTCGCGAACCGGAGGACCGCCGCGAACTACGACGCGGTGGTGTGTACCACGGCTTTCGCGCGCGAGGAGTTCGACCGCATCGCGGCACCCAACGTCGTCACCGTGCCCCTCGGGGTCGACCTCGAGCAGTTCCATCCGCGGAGACGCTCGGCGCACGTGCGCAGCCGCTGGGCGACGCCCGCGCAGACGCTGCTCGTGCACTGCGGCAGGCTGTCGGTCGAGAAGCACGCTCATCGCAGCATCGACACCGTTGCCGCCCTTCGTGATTCCGGCATCGACGCGAGGTTGGTCGTGGTCGGGGAGGGACCGATGCGCGCCAAGCTCGAACGCCAGGCCGCGCGATTGCCCGTCGAGTTCACGGGCTTCATCGGATGCCGCGACACCGTGGCGTCGATCCTCGCCTCCGCCGACGTCGCCCTGGCCCCTGGCCCGCACGAGACCTTCGGGCTTGCCGCGCTCGAAGCGCTCGCTTGCGGCACCCCGGCGGTGGCCTCGCGAACGTCCGCGCTCGCCGAGATCCTGACGACCGACAGCGGCGCCGCCGCGGACAACGACCCCGGTTCGATCGCCGCCGCGGTGACGCGCGTCATCAGCAGGCCGGAGTCGTCCCGCCGCCTGCACGCCCGCAGGCGGGCCGAGCAGTTCTCGTGGCCCACCTCCGCGGCGGGAATGCTCAGCGCACTGGGCGCCGACCGGTCACCCGACGGGCGCGACGACCGCTAGGTTGTCCGCATGAGCGGTCCTCCCTCACCCCTGGCGACCGACTTCGACCGGGCCAGGACGCTGTGGTTCGCCCTGCTGCTCACCCTGACCAACGGCTTCATGGACGCCCACACCTTCTTCGTCCGCGGCGGTGTCTTCGCCAACGTGCAGACCGGCAACGTCATCTTCTTCGCCATCGACATGTCCGAGCGCAAGGTGGCCGCGGCGATGGCGCACGTGTGGCCGATCCTCGCGTTCATGGTGGGCATCTCCCTGGCGGCCCACATCAAGTCCGGCCGGGCCGAACACGTTCTCGCCCACCCACTCCGCTGGACGATGGCCGTGCAGGTGATCGCCCTGGTGGTGATCGGCTTCGTCCCCGTCACCATCGCGCACAGCTACGTGACCGTGCCCATCGCCTTCCTGTCCGCCCTGCAGATGGGGCTGTTCCGCAACATCGGCGATCTGGCGTACCTGCCGGTCGCGACGACCGGAAACCTGATGCGGTTCGTCGAATCCGGGTACGACGGGTTCGTCGAGCATCGACAGGAAGCGCGCCGCGCCGCGAGCGTCTACGGCGCGCTGATCATGGCGTTCGCCGGGGGAGCATTGGTCGGTGCGTTCGCGAGTCGCGCGTGGAGTGCCCACGCGATCTGGCTCGCTGCCGCCATTCTGGCCGTCACCCTGGTCCTCTTCATCGTCGACGAACGCGTGCTGCGCTGATCGAACCCCAGTGCCGCCGGCGACGTGTCTACGAAAGTCACGCCGCCAACGGAAGAGGGATCATGACCAGATTCGGTGCACTCGTCGGAGCGTTGCTGCTCATCGGCGCGATCGCGACGGCGTGCAGCAGCACGCAGTCGTCCACCGCGAGCTCGGCGTCGAGCAGCTCGCCCGTCGCCATGACCGGCGGCCCGGCCGACACCCCGGCCGCCTCGGGGCCGACCATCACCATCTCGGGGATGGCCTTCGGCGAACCGCTCGTGGTGTCGCCGGGAGCAACCATCACGATCGTCAACAAGGACTCCGTCGAGCACTCGGTGACCTCCAAGCCCGACGCCGGGTTCTCCACCGACGTCGACGCCGGGGAGCAGAAGACCTTCACGGCGCCCGCCCAGCCGGGGACGTACCCGTTCGTCTGCAGGTACCACCCGAACATGAAGGGCACCTTGACCGTCCAGTAGGTGCCTGATCACCCGGGCGCGGTTTGAACGACGGACATCCCGGGCATCCGCGCAATCAGCGGTTACGTCAATTCAGGGCGTGCCGAAAGCCGAAGGAGGCCCGAGATGGGCAACAACACCGTCGTCATCATCGTGGTAGCCGTAGTCGTCGTCCTGCTCGTCATCCTCGTCGCGGCGTTCGCCGCTCGTAGCGCGCGGGACAAGAAGCGTCAGGCCGAGGCGGACCGCATCAGGGACGAGGCCCGCGAGGAGAGCCGTCGCGTCGAGAAGCGCGAGGCGATCGTCGCCGAAACGGAGGCCAAGGCCCGTGCCGCGGCCGCCGAAGCCGAGGCCAAGGCGGCCGAGGCAGCACGTCTGGCTGACCGGGCCGCCGCACACCGCGACGAGGTCGCGTCGTCGCGCGAACAACTCGACTCCCAGTGGGAGCGGGCCGACTCGCTGGACCCGCGACGCAAGGACGACGCCGACCAGGCCTACGTCGAGGCGCAGAAGGTCAACGCCAAGTACGACGACGGTGCGCACGCGACCAAGAACGACGAGACCACCTACGACGGGCCGAACCGGACCGAGCGTCCCGCAGTGACCGAGCAGCAACACCGCGTCGTCAAGTAGAGCTCACGCAGGCGGCGTCCACGCCACGGGCAACCGCTTGATGCCGTGGATGAACGCCGACTGCAGCCGTGCGGGTTCCTCGGTGGCGGCGATGTCCGGGATTCTCTGGTGCAGCTCCTCGAATGCCACGGTGATCTCGCGACGGGCGAGGTTGGCTCCCAGACAGAAGTGCGCGCCGCCGCCGCCGAACCCCACGTGCGGGTTGGGGTGGCGCGGGACGTCGAACGACCACGGGTTCTCGAACCGGTCCGCATCCCGGTTGGCCGACCCGTACCACAGTGAAACCTTTTCTCCCGCAGCGAGTTTCACCCCACTGAGTTGTGTGTCGCGGGTGACGGTGCGCCGCATGTAGGCCACCGGCGACGCCCAACGCACGATCTCCTCGACGGCGGTCGGGGCGATGTCGTCGTAGTCGCTCCACCAGTCGTCGCGCTGGTCCGGGTGACGGCTGAGCGCGAGCACGCCGTGGCTGATGGCGTTGCGGGTGGTTTCGTTGCCTGCGACCACCAGCAGGATGAAGAACGACGCGATCTCCCCGGAGGTCAACCGCTCGCCGTCGAGTTCGGCCCGCACCAGGCTGGTCGTCAGATCCTCGCCGGGGTGGGACCGCCGGTCGTCGGCCAGCGCCCACGCGTAGGCGCCGATGTCCATGGCAACCTTGACGAACTCGTCGAATTCGGTGGCGATCTCGGGGTCGCCGAATCCGAGGATGACGTTGGTCCAGTGGAAGATCTTCTGGTGGTCCTGCTCGGGGATTCCCATCATGTCGCAGATGATCTGCAGCGGGAGCGGACCTGCCATCGCAGACACCAGATCGGCGGTGCCGTTTGGATTCTCGACGATCATCGTCTCGACGAGGCGCCTGGCGCGGTCCCGGACCGAGTCCTCGATGCGGGCCAGTACCCGCGGCGTGAACGCACTCCTGACGATGTTGCGCAGTCGGGTGTGGCGGGGATCGTCCATCGCGATCATCGACCCGAAGTACTCGGCCAACTCGGGAGTCTGGTCGCCGATGACGATGCCCTGTGCCGAACTGAAGATCTCCGGGTGTCGGCTGGCGTGGAAGACGTCGTCGTACCGCGTCACCGCCCAGTGCCCTCGACCCTGTTCGAAGCCCTCCTGGACGAACTCGGGCTGAAGCGACACCGGCGCCTCGCGGCGCAGGGTGGCGAAGGCGCCGTCGCGGGCGTCGTCGTCGAGCGCCCAGAAGTCCCATGACCCCAGGTTGACCTCGGACAGGGGCACGTCCGGCGGCGGCGACCCGTTCACCCGTGTCGAGATACCCACGCCACCTCACCTCTTCGTCGAGAACGCGATGCGGCCGAGCGTAGCGTCAGGGCGTGGCTTCGTGCCCGATTCTGCCGTGAGTGCGCCGCTGGTCCTTCATCCTCGCCTCGTACACGTGCCGCTCACCCGCAACGAGAGCGGCGCGAACGCGACGCTCGTGTTCACGCAACACCGACCAGTAGACGTCGTCGAACTCCTCGACGACCTGGAACGTCCAGCGGCCCTGAAGCACGTTGCGGCCGACCATGTCGGTCTCCAGGCGCTCGGCCTCCTGGGCGTGGCCCGCTGCGCGGAGGTCGTCGCAGGCCTCGCCCAGCGTCAGATCGGCGTGCCCCATCAATTGGTGGAACGAGTACAGATGCCCGCGGGCCCGCTCCACGCACTCCAGGGCCTCGGACAGCCTTCCGACCGCGGCGATCGTGTCGTCGTCGACGCCGGGCGGCCGCCGGCCCAGGTAACCGTCGGAATCGTCGTCGTTGCGCACCGGACTGAGATACCCCCGCCTCCGGCTGCTCAACCGAAGGATGCGTTTGCCCCGATCCCGCGTGCCGGACCCCGGGATCGTGGTAGCACCGATGGGTGCGCAACCCACATGCAGGACAACCGTTTACGACGTCGGATGAGGATATCGCCGAGGCGCTGCTCGACGTCAGCATCCCGACGCTGCTGCTGTCGCTGGTCCACATGGCGGGCGACGCCGCGCCGATCCGTGGCGCGCTGAAGCCCGCGGGGCTGTTCCTCAACGAGGTCCAGGGCTACATGTCCGAGGACGACAAGGCCGCGGCCAGGGCGCTCGCACTCGAGATCATCGGCGACTACCGCGACCGCGGGTGCCCCGACCCCGCGCCGGTCGACGCCGGCCTGCTCAAGGAGATGATGGAGTGGCTCGTCTGCGAACCGGTGCCCGACGAGTACGTGCCGATGCTGCTCGAGGAGATGGAACTCGACGGGACCGATGCCAGGGCGGGCCGCGCCGCTGACGCCGCAGCACGTGACGCGTTCCCCGTCGTCGTCATCGGCTGCGGCGAATCCGGTCTGCTCGCAGGCATCCGGCTCAAGGAGGCGGGCATCCCGTTCACGATCGTCGAGAAGAATGCGGGCCCCGGCGGCACCTGGTACCAGAACACGTACCCCGGCGCGCGCGTCGACGTGGGAAATCACTTCTACTGCTACAGCTTCGAGCCGACCGATCAGTGGACCCACTTCTTCGCCGAACAACCCGAGCTTCAGGCGTACTTCCAGCGGGTGATGGACAAGTACGACATCGGCCCGCACGTCCGGTGGGAGACCGAGGTGACCGACGCCTCCTGGGATGACGCCGCCGCCACGTGGACCGTGCGGACGCGCGGCGTCGACGGGACCGTCTCCGCGCTCGAGGCCCGGGCCGTGATCAGTGCGGTCGGGCAGCTCGACCGGCCCCACCTGCCCGATATCCCAGGCCGAGACCGCTTCTCCGGAGCGGCCTTTCACTCGGCCGAATGGGACCACGGCGTCGATCTTCACGGCAGGCGCGTCGCCATGATCGGGGCGGGCGCCAGTGGTTTCCAGATCGCCCCGGCGATCGCCGACGTCGTCGGGCACCTCACCGTCTTCCAGCGCACCGCGCAGTGGATGTTCCCGAACCCGAACTACCACGAACCCGTCGGACCCGGTGTGCAGTGGGCGCTGCGGCATCTGCCGTTCTACGGCAGGTGGTACCGGTTCCTGTTGTTCTGGCCCGGGTGCGACAAGGGTCTCGAGGCGGCGCGCGTCGACCCCGACTATCCCGACCCGCAGCGTGCCGTCAGCGAGATCAACGAGATCACCAGAGTCATGTTCACCCAATGGATCACGAGCCAGGTCGGCGACGATCCCGAACTGGCCGCCAAGGTGGTGCCCGACTATCCCGCGACCGGCAAGAGGACGTTGCAGGACAACGGCAGCTGGCTGCGCACGCTGACGCGGGACGACGTCGAGTTGGTCCGCACGCCGATCGATCGCATCGAGGCCGATGCCGTGATCACCACCGACGGTGCGCGCCACCCCGCCGACGTGCTCGTCTTCGCCACCGGCTTCCAAGCCACCGAGGTGCTGTGGCCGATGACCATCATCGGCCGCGACGGCAAGGACCTTCGCGAGCGCTGGGGTCAGCGGCCGTCGGCCTACCTCGGCATCGCCGTCCCCGGCTTCCCCAACTTCTTCTGCATGTACGGCCCCGGCACCAATCTGGCCAGCGGCGGCAGTCTCATCTTCCACTCCGAATGCCAGATGCGTTACATCGCACAGTGTCTGGAGCATCTGATCGACGGCGGGCATCAGCGGATGGAACCGCGTCAGGACAGGACCGACGACTGGGTGCGCCGCAGTCAGGAGGAGATGCGGAGGATGGTGTGGTCTCAGCCGTCGATCGAGCACTCGTTCTACAAGAACGCCTTCGGCGAGGTGTACACGCTCAGCCCGTGGCGTCTCGTCGACTACTGGACGTGGACGCGCGCCCTCGATCCGGCCGACTACCTCGTCGACTGACGGGTCACGCCAACTGCCATCCCATCTTCGCGGCGAATGCGGCCCCTACGTCGGACGGCGTGCCGCACGCCAGGCAGCGTTCGACGCACTCCTGGACCATCGGCAGCAAGTTCATCGGGTTGTACGCGCCCTCCACATGCCGTCACCCGCGTACTTGAGGATCGTGATGCGTGTTTCAGGACACCGTCGACGAGATCCGGCTCATGCCTCGACGACGGCCTTGATGCGCTCCAGCGTCTTCCGCATGTCGCGGATGTTGCGCCGGGTCCGCAACTGGCCGCCGAACAGGCCGAAGAGCGTGGTGAAGAAACCCTCGGTCATCCGGAACGACTCGGTGACGTCGGTGCCTCCGTCCGTCGCGACGAACCGGTAGTGCCAGTTGTTGACCGGACGGTCCCCGATCAGGACCTCGAAGCCGAACTCGCTGCCGGGCTCGCACGCCGTCACCCGGCACGTCGTCCAGTAGATCGGTCCGATCTCGTTGCGCTTGACGTGGCCGCGGAACATCGCCCCGAGCGCGGGCCCCGTGGCGCCGTCGAGCCATTCCGCCTCGAAGGTCTCCGGTGAGAACTTGCCGGTGTTGCGGATGTCGGCGACCAGATCCCACACCTTCTCGGGGGGCGCGGCCATCGCAACCGTGACTGAAGCCTTCATGTCGGGACCCTTTTCTCTCGTCGGCGGCCGTGGTTGCTGTCACCATAAGCGGGTGACGGACTGGAGCGGTGAGGAGTACGCCAGGCGCAGCGGTCTGCAGCGAACCATGATCGGCGAGGCGATGGCTGGCCTGGAGTTCGCCGCTACCGATCGCGTGCTCGACATCGGTTGCGGCGACGGCTTTCTCACGCGTGCGATCGCGGGTCTGACCCCCGAGGGATCAGTCGTCGGGGCCGACCCGTCGCACCGGATGATCGCCACGGCGGCCGGATCGGTCGCCGGGAGCGACTCGGGACCGTGGTTCGTGGTCGCCGACGTCCGTGCGCTGCCCTTCGACCGGTGCTTCGACGCAGCGGTCTCGTTCAACGCGCTGCACTGGGTGCCCGAGCAGCCGGTGGCGCTGCGCCAGCTCGCCTCGGTGCTGCGGCCCGGTGCGAACATCACCATCCAGATGGTGTGCGGCGGCCCGCGGCCGAGCCTGGAGGACGTCACGATGGGCCTGTGCGGGGAGGCCCGCTGGGCTCGGTGGTTCGACGGCTTCACCGCGCCGTTCGTCCACGTCGATCCCGACCGTTACGGCGGGCTGGCGGCCGCGGCAGGCCTGGTGCTCGACGACCTGACCGTCCGCGACCGCGAATGGGACTTCGGCTCGCGCGAGGCCTTCGAGCAGTGGTCGGCGATGGGCTCGACGGCGTGGACCGATCGGCTTCCCGAGGAGCGCAGGGCGGAATTCATCGGGGAGCAGATCGACTTGTACGAGAAGATCGCGGGCGCCGCGGGGCTCTTTCGCTTCATGCAGATGCGGGCGCGTCTGCATCGCCAGGAGGCTGGATGACCATGAAGATCCGGTTCGGCGTCGGTCTCGGGGCCGGGCCGGAAGCCAGCGCCCGGGAGTTGCCGCACGTCGTCGACCGCCTCGAGGCCGCGGGCATCGATTCGCTGTGGTTCTCCGAACTCGTCTACACCGACGCCATCGATCCCTTCGTCGCGATGGCCTACGCGCTGTCCCGGACGACCAGGCTCAAGGTCGGTACTTCGGTCGTGATCCTGCCCGGCCGCCATCCCGTTCTCGTCGCCAAACAACTGGCGTCGATGGCGGCACTGGCGCCGAAACGGGTGCTGCCCGTCTTCGGCCTGCGGTCGGCGATCCCCGCCGAGCGGGACGTCTTCGTGGTTCCCGACGGGGAGCGCGCGTCGGTGTTCGACGAGTCCCTGCGCCTGCTCAAGGTGGCGCTCACGACCGGGGGCGACTTCGCCGGCGAGCATTACACCGCGACCGACATCGCGGTGGGCCCGCATCTGGAACGGCCGCTGGACGTCTGGCTCGGCGGTTCGGCACCCGCGGCGTTTCGGCGCATCGGCCGCCTCGCCGACGGCTGGCTGGGCAGCTTCCTGAGTCCGGAGGAGGCGCGGCGGGGGCGCGAGCTCATCGAGGCCTCGGCGGCCGAGGCGGGGCGCGTCGTCGAGCCCGATCACTACGGGATCAACGTGGCCGTCGCCGAGAACGGGGTGCCCGACGACGTCCTCGCCGCCATCCGTGCCCGACGGCCCGACCTCGATCCGACCGAGCTGATCGCCGACGGTTGGCCAGGGCTGCACCGCATGATCGATGGCTACCTGGAGGCAGGGCTGACCAAGTTCGTCATCCGACCGACCGGTGGCAACACCGACGACTTCATCGATCGCTTCGCCGCCGAACTGCTGCCCCTGGAGAACTGACCCAACGGTGACGTTGAACCGGAACGCCCGCGCGCCCGTGCCACCAGTGGGTGGAATCGACTCATCAGCAGACGAACGTCAGGAGATGACCATGGTCGGTATGGGACGGACCCGGCAACACCGGTGGTCTGCGCTGGTCGTGGTGATCGTCATTGCCGTGCTGATGCTGGGCAGCCCACCGTCGGCCAGGGCCGATGACCGGCTTCAGTTCACCGGAACCACCCTGTCCGGCGGTGCCTTCGACGGGTCCAGCCTCGCGGGCAAGCCCGCAGTGCTGTGGTTCTGGACGCCGTGGTGCCCCTTCTGCAATGCCGAGGCGCCCTCGGTCAGCGCCGTCGCCGCGGCCAATCCCGGCGTGAAGTTCGTCGGCGTCGCGGCCCGCAGCGATCCGGGCGCCATGCAGGGCTTCGTCGACAAGTACCACCTCGGCTTCCCCAACCTCAACGACGCGGACGGCTCGATCTGGGCGCGCTACAACGTGCCGTGGCAGCCCGCCTACGTGTTCTACCGCCCGGACGGCACGTCGACCTTCGTCAACAACCCGACCTCGGCCATGCCGGAACAGGAACTCTCCGACCGGGTCTCGGCGCTGACCCGGTAGGACCGACACGACGGTGGGTGCCGACGGTCTCGGCCTGGCCTTCGGCGCGGGGTTGGTGGCCGCGCTCAACCCGTGCGGCTTCGCGATGCTGCCCGCCTACCTGACGCTCGTCGTGCGCAGCGGGGGAGAGCGGGCCACGACCGCGTTGGCGCGGGCGCTGCTGGCCACCGCGGCCATGGCCGTCGGCTTCGTGGCCGTGTTCGGGGTGTTCGGGCTGCTGACGGTGACGGCGGCCGACGCCGTCCAGCGTTACGCCCCGTACGCCACCATGGTGATCGGTTTTTCGCTTGCGGCACTTGGTATTTGGCAATTGCTCGGCCGCGGAGTCAAGCTGCCGATCCGCGATCCCTTTGCGCGGTGGGGGCCGACGGCTGCGCTCGGGTCGATGTTCACCTACGGCATCAGCTACGCGCTGGCCTCGCTGTCGTGCACCGTCGGACCCTTTCTCGCGGTCACCGGAATCGGCGTCGGTTCGTCCGGTGGCGGGCTTCGCGCCATGCTCGCGTACGCCGCCGGGCTCACGCTGGTCGTCGGCACCCTCGCGGTCGCCGCCGCGCTCGCGGGAACGGGGGTGGTGGACCGCATGCGACGCGTACTGCCCCACCTGAACCGGATCAGCGGCGCCCTGCTCGTGGTCGTCGGCGCGTACGTGGCCTATTACGGCTGGTACGAGGTGCAGTTGTTCAGTGCCGCGGGCGACGGCACGGACCCCGTGGTCATGACTGCAGGCCGCCTTCAGTCGGCGGTGGCAGGCTGGGTCTACCGCCAGGGTGCGTGGCCATGGGTCGTCGGACTCGTCCTGCTCGCGGGCGCCACCGTGGTCTGGTCCCGACGACCCCGCGTCAGGACCGACGATGACGTCTGAGCCGCCGGCGGGTCGACACCGACGCAAGCTCACGTCCATCGGGAGGTTCCATGACCCATCTGCACGCCGGCGCACCGATCGTCGTCACCGCCGGCCCTACCCTCACGTGACGGACTGGCCGCGAACCCTCCTGGTGCGGGACTGGTGCGCTGCGGACAGCGCCACCGTGGCTCGGTGGCGCTATCCGGACCGGTGGTCGGTGTACGACCAGCGACCCGATGACGCGATCGCCGGGCGGCGGGCCATCGTGGACGCGGCCGACGGCACCCTCGTCGGCTACTACTGCACGGGCGAGGACGCGCGGGTGCCGGGCCTCGCCGCCGACGACGGGGTCGTTGACCTCGGACTCGGCATGGCTCCCGATCTCGTCGGACGCGGCCACGGCGAATCCTTCGCCACGGCCGTGCTCGACGACGTCCGGCGCACCCAATCCGCCACCGCACTGAGGGCGGTGATCCAGACGTGGAACTCCAGGAGCCTGGCGCTGGCCCGCCGGATCGGCTTCGTGGCCACCGGCACCCACCGATGCGGTGAGGTCGGGCACGAGGTGACGTTCACCATCCTGATCCGCCACGGGGACAGCTGAGCGGTATCAGTGCGTACAGCAAACAAAACCCCCCGCGATGCCCGTGCCGTTGCGCCGGTGCATGGCAACGGACGGCCCGATCGCGACGCCACTGCACGTCATCCGGGCGCACCGGCGTGTCGAGGGGCCAACCGATTGGCTGCCCGCTTCCCGCGTCGGGTAGTCTGCGTGAATTGCGCAGAGGTACGGGGGAGGCTCTCAAGCCCTGTGGAGCCGCTGAAGATACTCAACCAGACGCCGAAGGCTGAATTTTGCCAGAGAAAACGAGTGACACCAAGGGCCTAAAGCCGCACTTCGAAGACGTACAGGCGCACTATGACCTGTCGGACGACTTCTTCCGGCTGTTCCTGGATCCCACGCAGACCTATAGCTGCGCCTACTTCGAGCGCGACGACATGACGCTCGAAGAGGCGCAGATCGCCAAGATCGACCTCTCGCTCGGCAAGCTCGGCCTCGAGCCGGGAATGACGCTGCTCGACATCGGCTGCGGCTGGGGCGCCACCCTCAACCGCGCCATCGAGCGCTACGACGTGAACGTCATCGGACTTACGCTGAGCCGGAACCAGCAAGCCGCCGTCGAGCAACTCCTCGCGACGTCGGACAGCCCGCGGAGCAAAGAGGTTCTGCTCGAGGGCTGGGAGCAGTTCCACGAGCCGGTCGACCGCATCGTGTCCATCGGAGCCTTCGAACACTTCGGCAAGGACCGCTACGACGACTTCTTCAAGATGGCCTACTCGGCGCTGCCCGCCGGTGGCGTGATGCTGCTGCACACGATCATCAAGCCCAGCGACGAGGAATTCGCCGAGCGCGGTCTGCCCCTCACGATGAACAAGCTGAAGTTCTTCAAGTTCATCATGGACGAGATCTTCCCCGGCGGGATGCTGCCCTTCGCCTCGACCGTCGAGGAGCACGCCACCAAGGTCGGATTCGAGCTGACCAGGGTCCAGCCGCTGCGGCTGCACTACGCGCGCACCCTGACGATCTGGGCCGACGCGCTCGAAGCCCGCAAGGACGAGGCGATCGCCATCCAGTCGCAAGAGGTCTACGACCGCTACATGCGTTACCTCAGAGGATGCGCCGAGTTGTTCACCGAGGGCTACACCGACATCTGCCAGTTCACCCTCAAGAAGGCCTGAGCCCCCGCCTCAGGCCGGTGGCCGTCGTCCTGGTGGGCCCATCTCGCCGCCCGCGGCGTCGCGGCGCCTGGCCGCCATCCCGGCGAGGGCTTCGAACACCACCCGGTGCGCGGCGTTCACCGTGAGCTCGGCGTGGTCGTAGGCCGGTGAGACCTCCACGACGTCGACGCCCGCCACGTCGTGCTCGTAGCACAGTTGGCGCACCATCCTGAGAAGGTCGGCACTCGTGATGCCACCGGGCTCCGGGGTGCCCGTGCCCGGCGCGTGGGCCGGATCGAGCACGTCGATGTCGACCGACAGGTAGAGCTTGTCCGCCTTCGCAAGTGCCTCGCCGACCGCGTCGACCATCACCGCCTTGAAGCCGCGCTCCCAGATCTCCTGCATGGTGTGCCACACCATGCCCTGCTCCTGCATCCACTCGAACGTGTCCTGTGGCGGCCAGTAGCCCCGCAGTCCGACCTGGACGAAGTGCGTGCCAGGCACGGCGCCCGACTCGATGAGCCGCCGCATCGGCGTGCCGTGGCTGGCGAGGTTGCCGTCGATGATGTCGGCGGTGTCGGCGTGCGCGTCGAAGTGCACGATGCCGACGTTGCCGTAGCCGTGCACGTCGGCGACCGCGGTCGCCGACGGCCAGGTGATCGAGTGGTCTCCGCCGAGGACGACGGGCACGATCCCGCGGGAGGCGACCGCGTGCACACGCTCCTTGATGTTCTGGTGGGACACCTCGGTCATGCCGTGGGGGCAGAACGCGTCACCGAAGTCCACGACCTCGAGCCAGTCGAAGATCTCCAGGCCGAGATCCATGTGATAGGTGCCTGGTTCGTAGGCGGTGGCCCTGATCGCACGCGGACCGAAACGGGCTCCCGGGCGGTTGGTGGTGGCCACGTCGAACGGGGCGCCGACGATGGCCACGTCGGGACGCCACGACTCGAGCTGTTCGGTCTCGGTGAGGAAGGGCCGATGACCGAAGGTGGCGAGCCCCGAGTAGGGGAGATCGATCTGCTCAGCCATCCCCGGCGGAAGGTCGCGGCGCGGTGCGTGGTCCCCAGCCGAATGGGAGTGGTCGTGGCTCATGGGGTGACAGTACCTTCTCCGCCATCGGCGTCCGTCGCGTTCCGACCTTGACCCGCAACGGAAGTCAGCGCGTCCCTGAACCCGGCGGGTATCTCGCGCTTGGTCCAGTCGTCGGTGGAGACGACGACGTACACGTTGCGCCCGCGCACCGCCGCGATCTCGGCACCGTCGTGGTCGCGGCGGAGCACCACGAACTCGACGGTGTAACTGGTCGTCCCCGTCGACGTGCACCTGGCCTGCACGCGCACCCGGTCACGCCAACGGACCGGGGCGAGGTAGTCGATCTCGGCATGCACCACCTGGATGTCGAGCGCCCACGCCGCGAATTCGTCGACGGGCAGCCCCAGATGGTCGAGGAAGGCGTTCGACGCCTCTTCGAACCAGGTGAGGTAGTGGCCGTTGAACACCACGCCCTGCTGGTCGACTTCGGCGTACCGCGGGACGATCGGCAGGGAGAACGTTTCGCTCACACCGCACACCCTAGGATTCACCGACGTGAACGCGCTCGAGTCCGGTGGCCCCAATCTGGTTGCCCTCGACGACATCCGCGCGGCCGCCGACCGGATCCGGGGATCAGTAGTCCGCACTCCGCTGGTGCCTGCGCCGTGGGGCGACCCGGACCGTCCGCTGTGGCTCAAGCCGGAGAATCTGC
>JAESGJ010000394.1_pt1 | contig 29540 bp, 18 predicted proteins | sample 9266241 | NCBI WGS metagenome assembly JAESGJ01 (sample SAMN14514841, study PRJNA621669) | algae metagenome | isolation source: Brasilonema octagenarum HA4186-MV1 and co-occurring heterotrophs from wet... | place: USA: Manoa Valley, Hawaii | collected 2009-07-20 | reverse complement strand
GAGGGTTGGGGTGAGGGGTATGACCTTTCAGATCTGAGCACGCCATCGACGCGCGTTCAGGTCGAGCCCTACCTGGAAGCCTCATACCCCTCACCCGGCTTTCTGCGAAAGCAGACCTCTCCCTATGAGAGAGGGGACCCGCGCCTGACCGGGGCTAGGCTCGCTCGGCATATGCGATCGCCCTGCCCATAGAGAGAGGGGGCACGTCCCATCAGCCGCTCCATAGCAGGGTAGACGACCCCGGTACCGGCGGATGTAGTCGGGACAGTCTGATGAATTCTTCAAATGACCAACGATCTTCTCAAGTATGAAAATCGGTTTCGAATTCATTATCCATGCGGCGTCAGAAACACCTCGAATATTCGGGGATTGATTGTTTTTTAAGCCGACATCGGCTCTCTGACTGCAGTTTTCGCGCAATTCCGCGAGCGGCAAGTGGAGACAAGGGATGAGCATCAGCGACCGAAATCTGTACGGGTCCGCCGTGGTCGGCCTGGGGGCGACCGGGCTCGCTCTCGTGAGCGCCGGCGTCGCAGAGATCGCAAGCCACGCCACGCATGCGTGGGCGTTGGGTTCGTCCCTGTGCGGGGGCTCCGGACAGCTCTCGGTCGTCGAACTGATCGCGGCCGATTCCCTGCATTGCTGGGGATGCCCGGTCGCCTTCACCGGCGGCCTGCTCCTGCTCGCGGCGCTCGGCGCCGCCCTGAAGGGGGCCGGCGCGCACGGCCCGTTCGCCTCGCTCCCGGACCTCGACGGCTGCGGCGCCCGCTGAGTCCGCATCCGGCCTGACGCCGCGCGATCGGTTCGCGCCGCGGCACCCACCCGAACCCCAAAGCAGAACAGAGTTGACCTATGATCGATGCGGCCTCGAAGGATCCGGACGGCAACGGCGCGTGGGGCAAGATCATCAAGGATGCCTTGATCCCGATCCACTCGATGGTCCTGCCGGACGGCAAGGTCCTCGCCTTCGGCACGGACGGGACCGGCGGTGATTTCGACGCGCGCTTCGTCTACTCGATCTACGATCCCGCGACCGACGAACTGAAGGTCCTGCCCAACACCACCGGCACGAACATCTTCTGCTCGAACATGGCCGTCGATCCCGAGACGGGCAACGTCATCATCATGGGCGGCGACAACCACAATACCGGCCAGGGCGCCGGCACGTGGTCCGGGCGTCATGACGTGGTGATGTTCGACTACAAGACGCAGACCATCCGGAACATCTCCGAGACGGATTCGAACTTCGCCCTGCATCAGGCCCGCTGGTACGGCACGACCGTCACGCTGAGCAACGGCGAGATCCTGATCGTCGGCGGCCGCGACGAGAGGAACGTCGGCTCGACCTACGCGGAGATCTACAATTCCAAGACCGGGATGCGCCAGCTCACCGGTACGGAAGTGAAGGACTTCCACGACGGCGAGGGGACGCTGACGGGGACCTACTACTATCCGCACGCTTGGCAGATCAGCAACGGCTCGGTCATCATGATCGAGGCGGGCGGGTCGAGCAATTCCGGCCACGACGTCTACCGCATGGACGTCTCTGGCAACGGCGCGGTCGCCAAGATCGGCAAGCTGCCCTTCGACACCCGCAACCTCACGGGCTCGATCATGTACGAGCCCGACAAGGTGCTCGTCGCCTCCACCACCGGGCAGGTCTGGAAGGCCGACCTGTCGCAGCCGACGATCAAGTGGGAACTCGCCTTCGCGATCAAGGACGAGGACGGCTCGGGCAACCTCGTCGCCCGCACCAACGGCACCTTCGTGATGCTGCCGGACGGCAAGGTCGCGATGGTGGGCGGCTCGTCGAGCGGGGGGCTGCTCGCCGACTCGCTCGGCGACGCGCAGCTCACGGTGCTGTTCTGGGATCCGGTGACCGGCAAGACCACGTATTCGGAGGCGCAGGACCTCGCGCGGATGTATCATTCCACCGCGTTGCTCCTGCCGGACGGCACGATCTATTCCGGCGGCAGCGGCTCGCCCGGGCCGCAGGAGAACGCCAACGCGCAGATCCTGACGCCGGGCTATCTCTACAAGAACGGCGTCGTCAACGCCGATCGTCCCGAGATCGAGGCGGCGCCCAGGAACGTCGATTCCGGCTCGACCGTCCGCATCACCGTCGACGACACCTCCGATATCGGCAAGATCACCTTCCTGAAGACCAGCGGTACGACGCATGCCCGCAACGCGGACGCGCGCTTCGTCGAGCTCTCCTACAAGGTCGTGGACGGCAACACGATCGAGGTGACGATCCCGAAGGCGAACGTCGCGCCCCCCGGCGTGTGGATGCTGTTCGCCGTCGACAAGGCGGGCGTGCCCTCCGTCGCCAAGATGGTGGGCGTCGACATGGTGCCCCTGGCAGAGACCGGGAGCCTCGGATCCGGGCCCACCCTCGCCTACAACATCGACCACGAGCAGATCGACGGCGCCTTCGCGCTCGCCGTGACGGCCCGCTTCGACGACCTCAACGGCGGCGGCAACCAGAAGGTCTTCGACCTCGGCAACGGCACGGCCGACACCATCTCCTTCGGTCAGGTCGGCGAGGGCCGCGACGTCGCGTTCGTGATCAAGCAGGGCGGCCAGACCTACCGCCTCGTCGCCAAGGACGCGATCGTCGAGGGCGAGACGGCGACGTGGCGCGTCGGCGTCGATCCCGACGGAACGATGCGCATCACGAAGGACGCGGCCGTCATCGCGACCGGCAAGGGCGTCGTCCCGGCCGACGTGGAGCGGGCCGACTACCTGATCGGCAAGTCGAGCATCGCGGGCGACCACGCGCTGATCGGCCTCGTGCGCGACCTGAAGATCGCCAATTACGGCAACCTCGCCGAACTCGACCCCTCCGCCCCTTCGAGCCCCTGCGCGACGACGGGCGAGGCGGTCTGCCTCTGCGGCCTCCTCGTGCCCGACGTCGACGACACGCCGGGCAACGACGCCCCGAAGGTGTTCGAGACATACTCGACCCTCTCGGGCGACGTGACCGAACTCAAGAACGCCACGCCCGGCGAGAACAAGGCCGAGCTGACGACGAGCGGCCTGATCGCCTTCGCGGATGCCGACGCGGAGACCCACACGGTCAGCCTCACGCCGAAGGGCGCGAACTATCTGGGCACCCTGACCCTCGGGAACCCGACGACGGGCGTGGGCGCCAAGACCGGCTCGATCGCCTGGACCTTCAAGGTCAACGACGCCGCCCTCGACAAGCTCGAAGAGGGCCAGACCGTCGTCCAGACCTACGCCGTCACCATCGACGACGGCCATGGCGGCGTCGCGGTCCAGACCCTCACGGTGACGCTGCGCGGCTCGGCCGATCCGGGCTTCCCGACCGACAGCCAGGTCACCGTGGTGTCGGGCCTCAAGACCACGAAGGCCGACGACGCGGTCGTGTTCGGCGACAACGTCCGGCTGATGAACGGCGGCGATTTCGGCGGCGGCTCGAACAGCCTGGAGGCCGGCAACTTCTTCGAGCTGAGGAACGGCAACCTCGATTTCGGCAACAGCCTGCACACCGCCTCCGTCAAGACCGGACTCGGCGCGCGGTTCAACGGCGGCGACATCCTGATGGACGGCGCCGACGTCCGGAACACGGTCGTGCTGGGTGAGGAGAACACCTTCAGCCAGATCCGCATGAGCGGCAGCGGCGCGGGGCTCGTCGATTCCGTCACCATCGGGGACAGGTCCAAATCCGATTCCGGGATCGTCATGAACGGCGCGGGCACGGCGAAGGCCCCGGCCGAGATGCAGATGAGGCTCGGCGACGGCGTCAGCCTCGGCGGCGGCATCGACGCCAACGGCGCCTATTCGGCCAAGACCCTCACGCTCGGCACCGGCGTCACCGTCGGCGGCGGGATGAACCTGAACGGCAACCAGAACGTCAACACCGTCAAGGCGGGCGACGGCTTCACCCTGAAGGGCGGCCTCTCCGGCAGCGCGAACGGCGTCGACACGGTCACGCTCGGCAAGAACTGGAACATCGACGGGCGGGTCGATCTCGGCGGCGGCGACGACAAGCTGAGCCTCGGCCTGTCGAGCATCGACACCTCGACCACCACCTTCGACGGCGGCGGCGGAACCGACGCGCTCGCGCTGAGCATCGACGCCGCCGACCTCGCGAGCTTCGAGGCCGCCGCCAGGGCGGCCGGCTGGACCGCGCTCGGCAACGACGCGTGGTCGGCCAGGGGCAACCTGACCTGGCGCAACATGACCTTCACGAACTTCGAGCGGGCGGAGCTGACGGTCGCGGGCCGCAACGATGCGCCCGAGATCGTCGGCTCCGGCACGACGAAGACCGGGTCGGTCCGGGAGATCGCGGACGGTCTGGCGGGCGAGAACAACGCCATCCTGAAGACCAACGGCACCATCGCCTTCACCGACAAGAACGTCGGCGACACCCACAGCGTGACGATCACCCCGAAGGAGGCCGGCTACCTCGGCACGATGGAGTACAAGCAGCCGACCTCGGCGCAGTTCGGCCTGCTGCCCTGGGTGTTCTCGGTCAACAGCGGCGCGCTCGACTGGCTCGCGGAGGGCCAGGTCCGCACCCAGAGCTACGACGTCGCGATCACCGACAGCAAGGGCGCGCGCGCCACCGAGACCATCACGGTGACGATCACGGGCTCCAATGACGCCCCGGTGATCGCGGCCGCGACCTCGACGGCGACCGGTGCGGTCGCGGAACTCGCGGACGGCGCGGCGGGCGAGAACCAAGTCACCCACAAGGCGGGCGGGACGATCGCGTTCGCCGACGCCGACATCATCGACACGCACCGGGCGACCTACAGTGCCGGGGGCAAGGACTACCTCGGCACGTTCGGCCTCGGCACCGCGGCGGGCGGCAAGCTCGCCTGGACCTTCCAGGTCGACGACGCCGCGCTCGACGGTCTCGCGGCCGGCGAGGTCCGGACCCAGTCCTACGCCGTGACGATCGACGACGGGCACGGCGGCACGGCGAGCCAGACCGTGACGGTCACGATCCGCGGCGCCTACGACGATCCGAACGCCAATCAGGCGCCGATCGTCGACGTGCAGGGCTCGACGGTGGCGGGCGCCGTCACGGAACTGACCGAGAGCGGCGCGGGCGAGCCCGCGGCGGTGCTGAGCAGCACCGGCTCCATCCGGTTCCGCGATCCCGACGCCGCCGGCGCCGTGCCCACCGTCAGCGTCGCCGCGCGGGGCGAGGGCTATGTGGGCGCCCTGAAGATCGCCGCGGTCGGCGCGGATTCGGTCGGCTGGGCCTTCTCCGTCGCGGACGCCGCGGTGAACGGCCTCGCGGCCGGCGAGCAGCGGGTCCAGGTCTACGACGTGACCATCGCCGACGGGAGGGGCGGACGCACCACGCAGGCCGTCACCGTCACGCTGACGGGCACGAACGACGCGCCCGTCATCGTGACCAAGACCTCCGTCCTCGCGGGCGGCGTCACCGAACTGCCGGACAAATCCCCGGGCGAGGACAGGACGACGCTGACGACGGGCGGGGCGATCACCTTCACGGATGCCGACCGCATCGACACGCACGGCGCGAGCGTCGCGCCGCGCGGCGAGAAATACCTCGGCAGCTTCAAGCTCGGAGACGTGGCCGGCGGTCAGGTCGGGTGGACCTTCTCGGTCGAGGACGCGGCGATCAACCATCTCGGCAAGGGTGCGGTCCTCACCCAGGCCTACGACGTCGCCGTCACGGACGGGAAGGGCGGCAAGGCCGTGCAGACGGTGGTCGTCACGATCACCGGCGCGGAGGACAACGACGCTCCGAGCCACGTCACCTTCGGCGCGCTGCAGACCGGGCCGGGCAACGACGCCATCGTCTGGGGCGACGCGGTCACGCTCCGCAACGGCGGAAATTTCGGCGCGGGCGCGAACAGCCTGAGCGCGGGGGACGGGTTCACCCTGCAGGGGGGCAATCTGGACTTCAACGCCAGCAGCGGGCCCGCGAGCCTGAGCCTCGGCAAGGGTGCCAACCTCAACGGCGGCGACATCTACATGGGCGCCAACGGCGTCGCCAACAGCGCGAGCGTCGGCGACGGGGGCAAGCTCAGCTACGTCGCGATGAACGGGGGCGGGGCGGGGGCCGCCCAGAGCCTGACGCTCGGCGAGAAGGTCACGACCGACTACCTGATCGCGATGAACGGCTCGGGCACGGCCGCGGACGCGATGGAGCTGGCGCTGACGATCGGCGCCGGCTCGGTGATCGGCGGGGCGATCTACGCCGACGGCTCGAACGCCCTGAAGACGGTGACGCTGGGCAGCGGCGTGACCGTCAACGGCGGCCTGAGCCTGCAGGGGGCCAACAACACGACGGCGGTGCGGATCGGCGACGGGCTGACGCTGAAGGGCAGCTTCGCGGGGGCGAATTCCGGCAGCGAGACGGTCGAGATCGGCCGCGACTGGCAGATCGACGGCACGGTGGATCTCGGCGGGGGCAACGACCGGCTGAAGATCGGCACCACCGCCCGCGACACCTCCGGCACCATCAATGCCGGGGCCGGCAAGGACGATCTCGAGGTCGTCCTCACGGCCGACCAGCGCGCCTCCTTCGAGAGCGCCGCCTCGGCGGCCCGCTGGGTCCGGACGGCGGACGGCTCATGGGACACCCAGGGCCGCTCCCTCTCCTGGCAGGGCCAGACCTACGCGAACTTCGAGAGCGCCAGGACGACCCTCGCGGCCGGATCCTCGGGCGTTCCGCAGAAGACGCTGATCGAGACTCTCCAGGCCTCGGCCGGGGACGATGCCTTCATCCTGGGCTCCGACGTCACGCTCAGGAACGGCCCGGGCTTCGGCGGGGGCGCGAACAGCCTGAGCGCGGGGGACGGGTTCACGCTGCAGGGGGGCAACCTGGACTTCAACGCCAGCAGCGGGCCCGCGAGCCTGAGCCTAGGCAAGGGCGCCAACCTCAACGGCGGCGACATCTACATGGGCGCCAACGGCGTCGCCAACAGCGTGAGCGTCGGCGACGGGGGCAAGCTCAGCTACGTCGCGATGAACGGGGGCGGGGCGGGGGCCGCCCAGAGCCTGACGCTCGGCGAGAAGGTCACGACCGACTACGTGATCACGATGAACGGCTCGGGCACGGCCGCGGACGCGATGGAGCTGGCGCTGACGATCGGCGCCGGCTCGGTGATCGGCGGGGCGATCTACGCCGACGGCTCGAACGCCGCGAAGACGGTGACGCTGGGCAGCGGCGTGACCGTCAACGGCGGCCTGAGCCTGCAGGGGGCGAACAACACGACGGCGGTGCGGATCGGCGACGGGCTGACGCTGAAGGGCGGCTTCGCGGGGGCGAATTCCGGCAGCGAGACGGTCGAGATCGGCCGCGACTGGCAGATCGACGGCACGGTGAACCTCGGCGGAGGCAACGACCGGCTGAAGATCGGCACCACCACCCGCGACACCTCCGGCACCATCAACGGCGGCGCCGGAACCGACAGCCTCGAGATCGTCGTGACCGGCGCGCAGAAGACGGCCTTCGACGCCGCCGCGAAGGCCGCGGGCTGGTCGCCGCTCGCGGACGGCGGCTGGAACACCCTGGGCAAGGCGCTGACGTGGCAGGGGGTGAACTACACCGGTTTCGAGACGGCCAGAGCGACGGTCGAGCCGGCGGGGGTCCTGGCGGCCGATCCGGGCGACGGGCATATCGGAAGCGTGGCGAGCGTCGCCGCGGTCAAGAGCGGGATCGTCGGGCAGCCCACGGCCGCGGGCACGCTGTTCGTCGGGACGGAGAAGGACGACTTCATCGTCGGCACCGACGGCGCCGACGTGATGCGGGGCGGTGCCGGCGACGATCGCTTCGTCGGCGGCAAGGGCGACGACGCCATCGAGGGGGGCGCCGGCCGGGACGTGGCCGAGTTCGCCGGCAAGGCGTCGGACTACACCTTCCTCAAGGACGCGGACGGAACGCTCCACGTCACGAGCGCCGCCGAGGGCCGCGACGTCCTGCACGATGTCGAGGCCGTCTTCTTCCACGGCTCCGGGGAGACGGTGACGGTGGATCACCTCTCGGGCTGAGCGTCGCCCCGGCCCCGGGGCCGGGACACCGCCCGGAGCCGCTCCCGGTCGCGTTGCGATCGGGAGCGGCTCTCGGCCGCTGCTTCGACGCGCTCTCTTTCGCCGAACCGGCATCCGCTCCGGCGCAGAGCGCTCTCGTTCGGACTATCGAGACCGGACGTCGCCCCGCCGGACGCGCTGGTTCAGGGAGGACCCGAGGGAGGCTTCGGCGGTCGGGGCGCCGACGATCTCGCCCAGAAGGCCCGCGGTGAGCGCCAGCCGGGCGATCGCCGTGAATCGGGCGTTGCCGGCCTCCAGCTCCTCCAGCGTCGCCAGGACGAGGCGGCGGCGGGTCAGCAGCACGTCGTCGATCGGCAGCAGGCCGATCTCGTACTGATCGACCTTGGCGGCGTAGGCCGCCCGGAGGGCTGCCGCCTTGCGGCGCGCGAACATCCCCCGCTCGCCGGCCGACTGGAACTCGACCCAGTCGATCCGGAGCTGCGTGACGGCCCGGCGGTCCTCGGCCATCGCCCGGTGCATGGCCGCGTCGGCGAGTTCGCTCGCCTCGCGGATGTCGGCCAGCGTGGTCAGCTCGACCAGCGGGACGTTGAGCTGAAGCCCGACGGTGAGACCCGCGGGCGAGCTGACGCTGCGGTAGTTCTGGACGGCCCTGTAATCGGCCCTCAGGTCGAGCCGCGGCAGGTAGCGCCCGGCGGCCGCCTTGCGCGCCTCGGCCGCGGCCTCGTAGCGGTGCCAGCCGGCCTGGACCCCGGAATTGCGTGCCCGGGTGAGCGCGGCGAGACGGTCGAGCCCGTGCCGCGGCACGGCCTCGAGGTCGGGCAGTACGACGCGGCCCGGGGCCGCCTGCCGCAGCTGGGCGGAGAGCACGGTCTGCGACTTCTGGGCGGAGGCCTGCGCGCCGACGAGGCCCCGGGCGACGTCGTTCAGCTCCGCCTCGAGATCGGCGACGTCGCCCTGGCTCGCGTGGCCCGCCGCGACCCGCCCGCGCACCGCCTTCTGCAGGCGGACGAGGTCCCGGAGGTTGTCCTCGAGCACCTTGGACTGGCGCACCGCGAAGTTCAGCTCGACGGCGGCGTTGATGGTCTCGAGCGCCACGCCCTCGGTGACGCGGCGGACATCCGCGGCGGCGGCGCGCGCCGCGCTCTCCGCGCTCCGCTCGGTGAACAGGCGCGTCCCGCCGTCGAGGAGCGGCAGGGCGACCGAGAGGCCGGCGGACTTGCCCGGATCGTGGATCGAGGGCGCCGCGACGGGATCGCTGCCGATCCAGGCCGTGCCCGAGATCGTCGGCGCGAAGGCGGCCCAGGCGCGGCCGACCCGCGTCTCCGCCGCGGCCCGCTCGGCCGCCGAGCTCCGCACGAGGTCGCTCTCGCCGATCGCGATCGCGACGGCGTCCATCAGCTGCGCCGAGCCGAGAGCCGGCCCGCGCGGCAGCGCCGGCGGGGGCGCGGCGAAGAGGGCCTGCGCCGCTTCCGGCACCCGGGCCGGCGGTGGCGGCATGCCGTAGGTCTCGACGATCGCGGGGCGCAGGCCGAGCGCGGCTACCGGCAGCGCCGCCTCGCCGGCGCGGGCGGGCCCTGCCGCCGACGCGGCGAGCAGTCCGGCGGCGGCGAGGCCCCCCCGGATCCGCCGCCCCGTCGCCGCGCGTGCCATGGTCGATCCGGCGCGCGTCATCGTCATGGCTCGCGAAAGCTGCGTCCGAGGCTGTCGGCGAACGGCTTCAGGACGTAGCCGGCGAAGGTGCGGCGCTCACCCTCGATGTAGACCTGTCCGACCATGCCGGCGCCCAGCAGGTCGCGCACGCCGGGCTGCTCGGGCCGCAGCCGCACCTCCACCTCGAAGTAGTGCTGCCCGGTCCGCTCGTCCGAGGTGGCGTCGGCCGCAACCCGCGTGACGAGCGCCGGAACGTCGTCGTAGAGGCGCGCGTTCAGCGCCGAGATCTTCGCCCGCGCCGCCTGCCCGGTGCGCACATGGGTGATGTCGGTCGGCGCGACGCGCGCCTTGAGGGCGAGTTCGCTGCCCGCCGGCACGATCTCCGCCAGCACCTCGCCGGGCGCCGCGACGGCGCCGACCGTCCTATGCCGCGCGTGCACGACGGTGCCCGCCACGGGCGCGCGCACCTCCGTCAGCCGGACGGCGGTCTCGGCGGCGCGGATCTGGTCGGCGATCTGCCCGATCTCGGCGATGACGTCGGTCAGCCTGCCGGAGGTCTGGCGCTGGTCCGTCAGGCGTGCCTAGCGGATCCGCGAGCCGGTCTCCGCGACCTCGTCGGCGAGCGCGCTCTCCTCGGCCGCGAGGTTGGCGCGCTCCGCCCGCCGCGCGAGGAGTTGGTCCTCCGCGTCCCAGAGCACCTTGCGCGCGAGGTGGCCGCGGGTCGCGACCGGGCGCATGGCGGCGACCTGCCGCTCCAGCGAGGCGACCTGGGCGGTCACCGCGGCCACGCGCTCGGCAAGGCCCTGCCTGCGCCGGCCGACCGCGTCCCTTCGGGCGACCATGGCCTCGATCTCGGCGAGCGCCGCCCCGCGGCCGCGCTCGAACTCGCGCGCCTGCTCCTGCAGGAGCCGCTCGTCGGGCCCGACCGTGCCGGCCGGTCCCGCCTCGGCGGTCCTGCGCAGGCCGAGCAGGGAGAAGCGGCCGTCGAGCGCGGTGTCGCCGCCGGCCGCGAAGGCGTTCTCCGCCTCGAGCCGCTGGCGCATCGCGTCGAGCACGGCGAGGCGGCCCCTGAGGCGGGTCAGTTCCGCCTGATCGTGGATCGGGTCGAGCCGGACCACGACGGTGCCGGCCTCGACGCTCTCGCCGTCGCGGGCGCCGATCTCCGCCACGACGCCGCCGGACCGGTGCTGCAGCACCTTGTTCTGTCCCGTCGCGATCACGACGCCCTCGGCGACGACCGCCGAATCGAGGGGGTAGGCCACCGACCAGACGAGGAAGAGGCCCGCGGCCGCCAGGATCGCCCGGCCCGCCCCGCTGAGGATGTCGTGCGTGTCGGTCCGGACGTCCTCGGCCCAACGCCCGCCCATGTCATCAGGAACCATGACCCAACCGGCCTCCGTCGTCATCGCGCAGCCGGTGCCGGGCGGCCGGCACCCCGTCCTCAGGCCACACGGGAGGTCTGTCCGGCTGCCGGTGGGGCGGCCTGTCGGGCCGCCTCCGGCCCGGCCTCGGCGGGCGTGGCCGGCGGCCCGGCCTGGATGGTCAGGGGCTGCAGGGTTCCGTCCGCGATCGTGAAGGCCCTGTTCACCACGCGCAGGATCGAGGTGCGGTGGGCGGCGATCACCACGCTCGCGCCGCGCCGCCGCGCCTCCGCCACCGCGACCAGGAGGGCGCGCTCGCCGGGCTGGTCGAGGCTGGCGTTGGGCTCGTCCAGCACCAGCACCCGCGGGTCGCCGTAGAGGGCGCGCGCGAGCGCGATCCGCTGCTTCTGGCCCGTCGAGAGGGCGAAGCTCTGGTTGCCGACGAGGGTCCGGTAGCCCTCGGGCAGGCCGACGATCAGGTCGTGGACGCTGGCGCCCTTGGCGGCGGCGATGATCCTCTCCTCGGTGGCCTCGGGATCGAAGCGCGCGATGTTCATCGCGACCGTGCCGGGGAAGAACTCGATGTCCTGCGGCATGTAGCCGACGATTCGGCCCCACTGGCTCGACGGCCAGACGTCCTGCCCGATATCGTCGACGGAGACGGCGCCCGCGGTCGGCGGGACGGCGCCGACCATGATCCGGATCAGGGTCGATTTCCCGACCCCGGTCGGGCCGGTGATCAGCACGACCTCACCGGGCGCCACCCGCAGATTCACGTTGGCCAGCAGCGTGCGGTCGGGCTTGCCCGGGTCGGGCGCGTAGGCGACCGCATCGAGAGAGAGCCGGCCCTCGGGCTCGGGCAGGCTCATGCGGGCCTGGATCGACTTGTCGGGGCCGGTCAGCGCCTCGATGTCGCGGATGGCGGCGAACCCGCGCGAGATCTGCTCCCAGCCGCCGATGACCTGATCGATGGGCGTGAAGGCCTTGCCGGAGATCATCGAGGCCATGAAGATCATGCCCGCCGACATGTCGCCGTGGAGCACCAGGAAGGCGCCCCAGGCCATCATGATGACCTGGAGAGCCTGGCGGAACGTCTTGCCCACCGCCTGGTAGCGGGCCGACTTCGCGCCGGCCGCCTCGGTCTCCTTCAGGATGAGCGCGGTCTTGCGGCCCCAGATCGTCAGGAAGGTCGAGAGCATGCCGTGGGCGCGCAGATCGTCGATGCGCTGGAAAGCCCCTTGCGCGAACGCGGTGGCGTCGTTCTCCGCCTGGCGGCTGCGCTCGCGCTCGCGCTCGGTCGCGGCGACGTTGAGGCCGCTGAGCGCGGCCAGCACGCCGATGCCGACCACCGTGAGCAGGCCGAGGCTCCAGTGCAGCACCGTCATGATCAGCAGGTAGATCGGGATGAAGGGCAGGTCGAACAGCGAGACGAAGACGCGGCCACCCAGGAAGCCCCGGGCGGTCGCGAGGTCGCGCAGCGCCTTCCCCGACTTGGCGCCGGCCTTGGGATCCGCGGCCATCTTCGCGAACAGCTTGGGCGCGACCGAGACCGTGTATTTGGCGGCGGCCCGGACCGCGATCTGGCTCCGCACGGCGTCGGCCAGCCCCCAGACCACCAGCGCGCCGACCACGATCAGCGTCAGGTAGACGAGCGTTCCGATCGAACGGGAGGCGAGGACGCGGTCGTAGACCTGCAGCATGTGCAGCGACGGCGCGATGACGAGAATGTTGGCCAGGATGGAATACAGTAATATCGAGCGCGCGTGGGGCTCTATGCAACCCATTGATGCTCTCAACGAGCCAAACATTCGCAAGCACCCATATTCGTCGCTGCGATCGTTAAAATATGTTGGTTAAGCAATGCTGAAAGCGCCCGGAACGGGCATTGGATCGATGTGCCGGCTTCGGAGCGTGCCGATCGAGTGAATCGGCCGGGACCGGATCAGTCGGACGTGCGGCGAGGTCAGACGACGTGTCTGCCGCCCATGAGGATGTGCTGCCGGAGGTAAATTCGGTCTTCGTGACGCGGTGTCGTGACCGGGCTGGATGCGGTAATCGAGACCGACGAACCCCATGGCGAAGGATCCGCTCGTGCGCGAGCGCGGTCCGATCACGCCGGCGGTCAGCGGGTTCGCATCGAAGCTGTCGCGGTAGGAGCCGGAGCGAACCTCCGTCCAGGCGTCGAACTCGAGCTTCGCGTCGGGCCGGAGGAGACGGGACAGGCTCGTCGAGGCCGAGAAGTTCGTGCTGCCGACGGCCGTCGAGCCGGTGACGTCCAGCGGACTCGCGCTGTAGGTCGGAACGAGTCCGCCCGTGCCGTCGGAGCTGAACGTCGCTCCGGTGAAGCGGTCGTGGAAGCGTCGCGTATCCGGCTGGGCCTGGGCGATCGCCTCGGCGCGCTGCTGGAGGAAGGAGCGAATGGCGGCCTGCGTCGTCCGGCGCACGCGTTCCTCGTCGAAGCCGGCGTTGAAGCTGCAACTCACGCGCGTTCCAGCCGCGACCGTGAAGGTGACGCTGTTGCTCGTCGCGGTGCCGTTCGAGCAACTGGAGCCTTGCAGGACGAATCCCGGCGGCAGACCCAGCGACGTGATGGAGTAGGTGCCGGCCGGCACTGTGTCGAAGCTGCGGGTGACGCGATTGCCCGTGCTCGAGAGCGTGAAGGAAGCCGCCCCCGGCAGCGTCGAGCCGAAGCCGAAGCTGCCGTCCCGTCCCGCCGCGTTCACCGTGAGCGTGATGCCGCCCGCAGCGGCCGCGACGGTCTGGGTCAGGGCCGCCGACGTGCTGCCCGCGTACGAAGCATCGCCGGAATAGACGGCCGTGATCGTGTGCGGCCCGGCTATGAGATCGCCCGTGGTGAAGGCTGCGCTGCCGGCCGCGAGGGCTGCCGTGCCGAGGACGGTGCCGCCATCGCGGAAGGCTACCGTCCCACCGGGCGTGCCGCCGGGACCGGAGATCCTTGCGGTGAAGCGAGCCGCCTGCAAAACCGTGCTCGGGTTCTGTGACGAGCTCAACGTGGTGGTGGTGAGGGCCGCAGTCACGACCTGATTGACGATCCCGGAGGTCGAGCCGCCGTTGTCGGCATCGCCGCTATAGGTGCCCGAGATCCCAGCTGCCTCGGAAGAGAGCGACACGAACCCCGCCTCTATGGACGGACGTGACCGTGCGAGCGGAGGGGCCTCGGCCTGCCGACGTGCCGGCAGAGTGCGGTCGAGATCGAAGCCTGATCATCCGCCGCGTGTCAGGTACGCAAAGGCTGCACGGCGCTCACGACAGCCCTGGCGCGGGTTGTACAGGCCACTCTCGCGTCAGGCTCCAGCCGTCGAGTCGGCCGGCCTCGAGGGCCTCCCGGGCGCAGCGATAGCCGATCCGCGCGATCGCCTCGTAGGAGGTCCAGGCCCTGAGATCGACCCCTGCGAGGGGCGGCTTGAGGATGGCGGCCGCCGAGGCGACGGCCCGCATCGTCTGCGCATCGCTCGACACGGTCGCCGCGCGCAGGAGGAGCGGAACGATCGCCGGCATGGCGGCCGGCATCCCGAGCCATTGGCGCACCGCGCGGCCGCGCCAAGTCCGGGCCGGCATGGTCTGGAAGGCGAGGTCGCTGCCGACGTCGATCGCGAGCACGGGCCCGCGCTCCATCCGGGCGGCGATGTCGGCCGGCAGGTTGTTCATCATGCCGCCATCGACGAGCACGCCGTCCTCCGTGCAGACCGGTGGCAGCAGCCCGGGGATGGCGATGCTGGCGCGCAGGGCCGTGGGCAGGTCGCCGCTGCGATGGATCATCGCCGAGCCGGTGGTGAGGTTCGACGAGACGCAGAAGAAGGGCAGCCAGAGATCCTCGATCCGCGCCCCGCCGAAGCGCTGGACGAGCCCCGCATCGACCTTCGCGCCGCGGGTGAGCGCGTGATAGGGCAGCGTGTAATCGTTGAGCGGGTTCTGCCCGACGAAGGACTCGACGGTCTGGTGGTGGATGCGCTCCAGGCTCCAGCCCATCGCGACGCTCGCCGCGATGATCGCACCCATGCTGGTCCCGCCCACGAAGTCGATGTCGCGGCCGGCCTCCTCGAGCGCCCGCAGCACGCCGAGATGGGCGAGGCCGCGTGCGCCCCCGCCGCCGAACGCGATCCCCCGCGCGCAGCCGCTCGCCAACCGCGCCAGCCGGCAGATATCGGCCTCCCGGCCCCCGCGTACCTGAACGCGCAACGCGGCCGGAAGGGCCGCGACGGCCGGATGGAGCGGCCTCGGACGCTCTGCCTCGGGCTGCTGATCGACCGCGAGGTCCATGCGCACCCATTCGGAGCGTAGGCGCGCGACATAGGCCTCGCTGCCGGGCCGAGGCGGTTCCCCGGGCGCGGCGAGCAGGAGGACGTGGTCGGCCTGACGCAGGCAGAGCTGGCACCAGGGGCAGTCGATCTGGTGGGCGATGTAGATCGTGCGGTCGTGGGCCGCCTCGAAACGATGGAACCAGGATTCGTCGACGCCCTCCGGCCATTGGGCGAGGCAGCCCGTCCGGCCCGGCAAGATCTCATCCAAGGCCAGGGCCAGCCGCCTTCCGAACGCGGTGGCGGAGGGTCCTTCGGTGACCGCGAGAACCGCGAAGGTCCGCGGCGACCGCTCCACCGGGCGCGCTTCCTGAGCCGCGCGCAGCCGGTCGGCGAGCAGCCGTGAGAAGTAGAGCAACGTCCCCGGGTGCTCCGCGACGATCTCCTCGAAGGCGTCCCGGGTCAGGCGCAGCAGCTGCGAGTCCCGCAGCGCGAGCGCCGTGGCCGAGCGTGGGGCGCCCGAGAGCAGCGCCATCTCGCCCACGGCGTCGGGCGGGACCAGACGCGCGACGCGCCGGACGCCTCCGGTGCGCGCGTCATGGGTCGAGATGCCGATGCTGCCCGAGACGAGGATGTAGAGCGCATCGCCCGCCTCGCCCTGCTCGAAGAGCGGCCGGCCGCCCGCGACGGCGATGCCGGCCATCCGTCCGCGGACGGCGGCGCAGGCGGTCGGGTCGAGGCCGGACAGGAAGGGGATCCGCGGCCCGCTCATGCGCCGTCGGCCTTGAGCTGCCGCGCGGCCAGCGCGTAGCCGCCTCCGGCCCCGTCGACGAAGTGGACGTGATCGGCCGCGACCGCCGACGGCGTGATGCAGGTGACGATCGCGGCGTTCTGGCGGTGCACGCCGTAGCGCAGCACGCCGCTCGCCCGCGCCGCCCGCAACCGGGCCTCGACCGCGTCGGCGGTCGGGGCGTCGCAGGCCACGGTCATGCGCAGGCCGTCGTCGAACTTCCGGAAATCGGTGTTGGCGACGACCTCGCGGAGATAGCGGCCCGGGGAGAAGCGCCCGAGCGTCAGCCGGCTGCGGAAGATCGCGAGCGAGAGGCCGGCGCGGATCAGCACCTGCAGCCGCCGCAAGGCCCGAGATCCGAGGAGCGGGCCGCGCAAGCGCGCCTCGATCTGCCAGCCCGATGGTGGCCAGCCCAGGGGCGGCCCCGCGGCCGGCAACGGGCGGCCCATGCGCGGCATCGCCTCGATCAGTCCGAGAACGTCGGCCAGCGCGTCCCGGACGGCCGTCCGCTCGGCCCCGGTCAGCGGGACCGCGAGGACCGAGACGATCAGGCCCGTCGCCGCCGGTACCGGCTCGAAGCGACAGGACAGGCCCGTCAGGTCGGGCCGGGTTCCCGCAGGCGCCGCGTGGACGGCGTAGGCGCCGGCCTTCGTCCGCGCATCCGCGAAGGCGAGGCCGCCCCCCTCGAACATCGCGTAGGCCACCGCCTCGGAGGCGGCGTAGCGCGCCACGCGCAGGTCGTGCCCGGCCGCCCGGACCGCGCGGACCGGAACCAGGGCCGCGCGCAGGGTGAGTCCGAGTTCCTCCCGGACGAAGGTCACGGTCGCCGCAAGCGCCGCCTCGACGGTCGCTCGGTCCGACGGCGGCAGGACGAGGCTCGCGCCGTCCCCCCCGAACACGAAGGCCAGGGCACGGCCGTGCAGCGCGTTGCGCACCGCCGCGATCGCGGCAGCGCCCGCCATGTTCACCTCGCGATAGCGCCCGGCCGCGATCGCCCCGGTCGAGTCGATCACGTCGCAATGGCCGATCCACCAATCGTCCGGCACCGGCGCGAAGACGGAGGTTTCCAGTACGTCCGTGAACCGCGTGAACGGCGCGAGGCGTTCGTAGGCGAAGCCCGCTCGCGACGCGGCGTCCGTTCCGGCCGCGGGGGGCTCATCCGGCCGATGCAGCTGCGCCATCGCCATGGGGGACGCTCCGGCGGGCGCGAGACCCGCCGACTCGATCACGGGGGCGGCATCATATCCTGCGGCGCGATCCTTGGCATGTCCTTGAGTTGATCGAGCGGCACCAGCGCCATCACCGTCCCGCTCGGCATCCTCACGAGGTTGACCATCGCCGCGCCGCTCTTCCGGTCCCTGGCGGTGGCGACCATCAGCTCCATCGGCTGAAAGGGCGTGACCGTGAAGTCGTGTCCCCAGGCGCTGACCAGGTTCGAGAGCGAAGCCCGCGCCGCACCGACGGCGGCGAGGATCAGTCCCGCGATCAGAATGGTCCGCATCGGTCCCCTCTCCCTCCGTCGAGCCCCGTATCCACCGGGCGGCGGATCGCCGCCGGCGGGCCCCGCCCCTCGTTCCCGCGCTCGATCTCACAGGATGCCCCCGATGCGGATGCCGAGGTTCTCGGGGCCGCGCAGCGAGGCACCGGGGCGGTAGGGCGGCGGATCGGCGAGCAGCCTCGGATCGCGCAGCCGCCGGCAGAGCGCCACCAGCGCGATCTCGGCCTCGATGCGGGCGAGCGGTGCGCCGACGCAGTAGTGGAGGCCGCCGCCGAAGCCGAAATGCTGGATGTCGGTGCGGTCAGGGTCGAACCGGTCCGGCTCCGGAAAGCGCTCGGGATCGCGGTTGCCCGCGGCGAAGAGCAGGACGATGGGGGCACCCTTCGGGATCGTCGTGCCCGCCACCGCGATGTCGCCGAGCGCCTTGCGGGTTCGAAAATGCACCGGCGGCTCGTAACGCAGGAGTTCCTCGATGACCTGCGGCGCCCGCTCGGGGTCGGCTCTGAGCCGACCGAGCTCGTCCGGGTGGCGCAGCAGCGTCAGCATGCCGTTGGTGATGAGGTTCACCGTGGTCTCGTGGCCGGCCACGAGGAGAAGAACCGCCGTGGCGATCAGGTCGACCTCGCCCATGCCCGGCCGGTCGCGCCGGGCGAGCCCGCTCAGCATGTCGTCGCCAGGCTGTCGGCGCTTCCGCCGGATCAGCGCACGCATGTAGTCCGCGATGGCGTCGAAGGTCGCCACCGTCTCGCGCCGCGCCTCCTCGTCCCGGCGGGCATCCGGCTCCAGTGCCGTGGCGAGGCGCGTCGCCCAGGCGTGGAATTGCGGCTCGTCCTGCTCCGGCACCCCGAGGAGATCGCAGATCACCGCGACCGGCAGGGGATAGGACAGGTCGTCCACGAGGCAGACCGTGTCGCGGCCGCGGCAGGCCTCGATCAGTCCGTCGACCAGCGCGGCAACCCGCCCGTGCAGGCCGTTGACCCGCGCGATGGTGAACTCGCTCATCACGAAGCCGCGCAGCGTGTCGTGCTCCGGCGGATCGCGGAAGATCAGCGGCCGGTGGGCGTTGGCGACGCGGTTCCTGATCGGGTTGAGGAGCCAGTCCTTGAGCGGGTTGCCCGTGCGCGGGCGCCGGGAGGGCGGCAGGTCCTCGGAGCTCAGCCGCGGATCGAAGAGCAGGCTGCGGATCGCCGCGTGCGTGCTCACCACGTAGGCCCCGTCGCGCTGCCGCGCCACCGGCGTCCGGCGCAGCCGCGCGTAGATGGGATAAGGATCGGCCCGATTTCCCGGATCGAGCACCTCGGCGAACAGGGCGTCCTCAGGCATGGGCGGCCTCCGGCACCCGCCCGCGACTGGCGGGAAACGGCCGGGGCGGCGGAAAGCCCGGCGGGCGCGTCTCGATTGCGGGTTGGTCGGTCGCGTCGTGGATCGGCGGGAAGGCCGCCCCGGCCGCGATCCGTTCGGCATAGGCCGGCAGCCAGCGGGCCTCGTCGAAGGAAACCGCCGCGATGGTGCGGCCCTCGCGCCCGTAGACGGCGAGAAAACGCCCGGCCGCGCGGCTGCCCTGAACGATCGCGACGCTGTCCGCGCCGTCGGCCAGGCCGACCATCTTGATGTTGAGGCCGAACTGGCTCGACCAGAAGGCCGGCAGATGCGCGTAGGGCTGCGGATCGGCCGGGTTCAGCATGTTGCGTGCCGCGTGGGCCGCCTGCTCGACCGCGTTTCCCCAGTGTTCGACCGCGATCAGGCGCCCGCCGTAGAGCGGGTTCGGCCAGCGGGCGACGTCGCCTGCCGCGAAGATGTTCGGATCGGGCACGCCCATGCGGGTGAGCGCGCGGCAGGCACCGTCGCAGGTGAGGCCGCCGGCATCCGCCGCAAGCCCGCCTTCCGAGAGCCAGCCGGTGTCGCGGACCGCGCCGAGCGCCACGATGACGAGATCGGCCGCGATGCTGCCGCCGTCGGCGAGGCGAGCCCGGCACACCTGCCCAGCCTCGCCTTCGAGAGCCCGGACCTGTGTGCCGGGGCGCAGATCGACCCCGGCCGCCCGCATGCGGGCCGCGAGCGTCCCGCCGACGAGGGTACCGAGCGCGCGGGCGAGCGGGGTCGGGTTGGGATCGACGAGGGTCACCGGCAGGCCGAGGTCGCGGCAGCAGGAGGCGGCCTCGCAGCCGATCAGGCCGCCGCCGACGATGAGGACGCTGCGAGGGTCCCGGGCGAGCGCCGCGCGCAGATCAGCGGCCTCGTCGCGGCCGCGGATGGTGAAGATGCCGGCAAACTCCGCCTCGCCCGGCCAGCGCCGCGCTCGGGCACCGGTGGCGACGAGGAGCGTGTCGTAGGCTAGGCTGCTGCCGTCGGCCAGCCGGACGATCTTGGCGTTCCGGTCCAGGCCGGTCGCCGGGCTGCCGAGCCGCCAGCGCGCCCGCAGCGGCAGGAGTTGGGGAAGTGCCGTCGCATCGGCGGCGAGTTCGCCCGCAAGCACGTGTTTGGACAGCGGCGGCCGGTCGTAGGGGCGATAGGGCTCGTCGCCAACGAGGGTGAGGGGCCCCTCGTAGCCGCCCCGGCGCAGAGCCTCGGCACCACGCAGACCGGCCAGCGAGGCGCCGACGATGACGATGCCGGCCCGCCCGCTCACGGCGCATCCTCCTCGGCGAGGTCGATGCCCTCGACGCTGATCGCGCGGACCGGGCAGGCCTGCTGCGCCCGCTCGATCCGCCCCCGCGCCGCCTCGGGGGGAGCGGGATCGTAGAACAGGATCTCGTGGCCCCGCAGCTCGAAATGCGCGGGCGCGGCGTAGCAGCACTGCGCGTAGCCCTGGCAGCGGTTCAGATCGACGACGACGCGCATGGGATCGGCTCCCGGATCAGGCGGAGGTGAAAGGGGCGTCTGCTCCTCAGCGTCCGGCAACAGGATCCGCCTCGAGCGCGACGGCGGCCGCGTGGCGCGCGCCGCCAGGGTGGGCCGCGGAGCGGTGTGGCAGGCCGCCCCCCGGCGCCCGAGCCGCCGTTCGTCTGCGGTTGCGTGCTTGTCATCGCGCGGACTCCGACGAGAAGGCCAGCGCCCGCGACGGCGAGGATCCGCGCCGGGGGCTGGAACGGTTACACCCTCTCCAGACCTGGGCGAGCGGCCAGCGCATTGATCTCGGTCAAGATCGCTTGCGCCGCATCACGCGCCGCGTACGCATCGGCCATGGCCTCGGCGCGCCGCGCAAAGCTTGGATCGGACAGCGTCCTGTCGATCCCCTCCCGCAGGACTGCGACGGAGGGCGTGTTGGTGGCGAGGTTGATCCCGACGCCCGACCAGCCGATGCGCGCGGCGACTTCGGCTTTGTCCTCGGTCAGCCCGGCCGCGACGATCGGCACGCCGGCCGCGAGTGCTTGGCTGACGCTGCCGTAGCCGCCGTTGGTGACGAGGAGGTCGATCTCTGGAAGAATCGCGTCGAAGGGTAGGAAGGTCGCGGCCCGTGCATTGGCCGGCAACGGCGCCTTCAGCGACGCGAGCGGGCGGCCGCCGGTCGTGGCGACGACAAGCAGATCGTCGCGGTCGGCAAGGGCTGCGAGTGTCGGCTCGACGAGTTCGCCGAAATCGGCATTGGCGAGCGTGCCCTGCGTGACGAGGACGACGCGCTTGGTGGGGTCTCGGGTCGCCCACCAGGCGGGAAGCGGCACGGCCGCCCCATGGTTCGGCAGCAGGCCAACGAAGCGGAGGGTCTCGGGCAGGTTGCTGAAATCGTATTCGAAGTCCGGGACGCCCGGCTGCAGGAAGACGTCGGGCAGGCAGACGATCGACTGCGTCAGCGATGCCGGGAGCGGGGGTAGCACGAGTTCGGCGAGGCGCCGGTCGGCCTGTATCCGCACCGGGTTCACGAAGGCCGCGTCCATGCCGGCCTTGAGCAGGGCGTAGCGAGCGCGGTCGGCTGCATCGCGGGCCGGCGGCAGGCCCATGCCGACGGGCGCCCCGTCCGGCCGATCGAGAAACAGGACGCTGACGTTCACGGTCGCGATCGGAGGTCGCGGTCGCGTGTCGAGCAGCAGCGGCAGCACGCCGAGGAACAGGCTGCCCGCTATGACGACGTCCGGCGCCTCGTGCGTGATCAGCGCGCGCAGCCGCGCGGCCTGTGCCGGCATCGGCGCGATGAAGCGGCGCTCGAACTCGTGCGTCCAGCGCTCGGGGCCTGGCGGCAGATCGGGCTCCAGATAGCTGGCCGAGCCGAAATCGTCGCAGGGGGCGAAACGCAAGCCGGCATGCTCGACCTTCCCCGCAAAGGCCGGATCGGTCGTGACGACGACGTCGTCGCGCGAAGCCAGCAGGCTGCCGATGGCGATGAGCGGATTGAGATGCCCGATCAGAGGTGTGGCAGCGATGAGTATCTTCACGCCGGCCTCCTTGGATTCGCTGGTCCCATGCCACCGCATTCGGCGCGACCGCCGTTCGGTTTCTGGGTCGGCGCGCCGGGCGTGCGCGAGCGCACGCATCAGCCCAGGTCTGACCCTGCGAATGTCCCACCAAGTCTGCGATCCGCTCTCGATGACGGCGACATCGGCGCACGAACTCTTCCAGTCTGGCACATTCCGCTTGGCCAAGGGGAAGGTCGGCTGGTCTGGGACTGCGGCCGTCAGCGCTTCGAAAGCAGACAGGACCGAACCGTGGGGGGCACCTCCAGATTGCAAGTCGATCTTCGATGCGGAACACTGAGATGACAGGCCGCTGCGCCGGGTTGCCTCAGTGCGCGCCGCCGCCGCGGTCCGGGGGTTCCAGCGCCGATCGACAGTCCCGGTGCTGTAGCCCTTCTGGGTCAGGCTTGCTTGATCTGCCGCACGCCCGCCGAGCTGACGTAGATCTGAGTGCCTTGCCCATCGGGCTGATCCTGGGTCACGCGCTGATTGCTGACGGACAATTGCTGTGCCCGTGCGTAACCGCCGGCCAGCGCCGCATTCAGCGTGCCTGCGAGAAGACGTGCTTCAGTCTCATGAAGACATCTTGGTGTGAACACAGGGACGAACCGGACCTGGCTGCGCACGTTTCCTCCGGATAAACCCGTAGGAAGCCTCCGGTCGGGGTCGATCGATCAGATCAGACGCTGACTTGCTGGATATGCAGTTACCCCCGGGTCGAACCTACGGAGAGACCCGGATCGCCGTGGGCATTGTGCGACGTCACTCTGACGTCCCCGAGCGCGGCCCGACCGACCGCCGATCTGGAGGAGCGCCATGACCGATATCCTCTCGGATGCGGACCGCGATGCCTGCGCGCGCGAAGCCGCCGCGGCGATCGAGGCTGCCCTCAACCAACGGTGTCCCGAGATCAAGATCGCCTTCTGGAGCGCCGTCGAAAGGCTCTATCGGCTGGACGCCCCGCCTGACGGGCCGCTCCCGGCAACGCCAGGACTGGACGTAGCGGCTCGACCGGCTGCCGGGTCCCGATAGGGTTCGTCCTAGGTCGTAGACTCATAAAGCTCGCAGCCCTGCGGGTCTGGCTGCGAGCTTTATGAGTCTACGACCTAGACCATCGTCCCGAGACGGCGTTGCCGGCCTTCGCGACCCAGGGCGGCCGCACGTCACCCTTCGCTGGGCTGGACCGCGTCGCGATCCTGCTGGGCGGGGCACACGCCGGCGGCGGCCGCGATGAGGACGGCCTCGGGTAGGGTCTGGGCGCCGAGCGCCTCCATGACCCGGGCCCGGTGGATCTCGACCGTGCGCGGGCTCAGGCCCAGCGTACGGGCGATGGTCTTGTTGGTGCCGCCCGCGAGCAATCCCTCCAGCACCGCGCGCTCGCGCCCCGACAGGGCCGCGATCCGATCCCGAGATGCGTCTTGCGCGCGAGACCGCCGAGCGGCGTCGCGGATCTCGGCGAGAGCCGTCCTCACCGCGAAGAGCAGTCCCTCCGATGTCCAGGGCGCCTCGAGGAAATCGACCGCCCCCGCCTTCATGGTGCGAACGCCGAAACCGACATCGCCGCCCCTCGCGCCGACCGCCACGATGGGCAAGTGCGCGCGATAGGCCTTCAGCTCGCTGACGGTCACGCACCCGACGGCCTCCTCCATGTCGAGCACGACGCAACCCGGCATGAGGGAGCCCGCCATCTTGAGGAAGGCCTGATCGCTCGCGAAGACCTGTACGGCGTAGCCACCGGCTTGCAGGGCGCCAGCGATGTCGTGCCGGGCGTCGTCCTCGCTCGCGACCACATAGGCGCGCAGACTGGTATCGATGGTGACATCCTGGGCGATCCCACCAGCCAGTCGGATGCGCCCGTCCTCTGCCGGAACCGGGAAGAAGGTATCGCGGATCCGGCGAACCGCGCGGTCGGATGCCCGCAGGATGCGGTACTCCATGACCAGCGTCTCTCCGGCGCCGACCCGCTCCAACGCGTGGGCCGCGGTATCGCGATCCTCCGGGTGGATGCTGGCAAGCCAGCCGGCGATATCCGGCATGTCGGCACAGGGCATGCCCCAGACCTGCGCGAAGGCCGGGCTGAGATAGTCGAGCCGCCCGCTCTCCAGATCGGCGAGCCAGAGCACGTTGGCCGAGTTCTCGGCATAGCGCCGGAACCGCGCCTCGCTCTCGTGCAGAGCCGCTTCGGCCCGCTTCTCCCGATCGACATCCTGCACCACCATGATGGCCTGCTGAACACGGCCATCGCCTCCACGGATCGGGATGCCGCTCACGCGCATCCAACACTCGTCTCCCTCCCTGGTCCGGTGGAGGAAGCTCACATTCTGCGTGAGTTCGCCCCGTATCGCCCGCGTGAAGGGGTAATCGTGCGGGTTCAAGACCCGGCCTTCCGGGTCGAAGCCGGTCCAGTCCGGGTGCAGTCCTGGGTCGAGCGAAGGGGGCTCGCCACCCGGGAGAAATCTTCGAAAGAGCGGGTTGGTGACCAGGGCTCGCCCACCGGCCTCGAACAGCCCGGCCCCGAACGGGAGATGCTCGATCAGGGCGTCGAAGCGCGCCCGTTGCGTCTCGATCTCTCGCAGGGCGGATCGGGGACGCTGCTCCGTGTCGATCCGGGTGGTGGTCTCGTGAACGTGACAGAGCACGCCCTGCACGCTGCCGCGCGCGTCCCGGACCGGCGAAGAGGCGAACGTCCAGAGACTCTGCTCCGGTACGCCGTGGCGATTCACCGTCACGGCGTAGTCCTGCAGGTAACTGGCCTCACCCCGCAGCGCGCGCTCCGTCACCGGTCCGATCTGCTCCCAGGCTTCCTCCCAGACCTCGGGGAAGGGACGACCCAGCGCCTCGGGCTTGATGCCGAGGTTGGGCCGGTACGCGTCGTTGTAGAAGCTGATGAGGTCCGGTCCCCAGGCGAGATACGTCGGAAAGGCCGAGTTGAGCATGCTGCTCAGCGTGTACCGCAGCGCGCTCGGCCACGCCTCGATCGGACCGAGGGGCGTGGGTGTCCAGGCCTGTTCGCGGATCCGGACGGCCACTTCACCGCCACCCGTCAGGAAATCCCCGGATCCCACGTCGGTCTGCTCCCACGCTCGCGCGATGCGGCGGAGCGGAGTTCGACGCCGATGCGCCATCGCAACCGCCGGGCAGAGCATTGGGTCCAATCCGCGCGCATCAAATTAACTATGTTAGACGTGGGCCATTGAACCGGCCGAACCGCGATAAATCAAAGCGCGGGCACCGACGGTCGTCATCGATTGCTTCTAATCGAATTTATTGTGGGCTAACTTTTACGTTTCACTATCTGATATAATTTTGAATTTGCTTGGCCGAATCTCAAAGCTTTGCGGCGTCCGTCACGCAGATAAGCGAGCCGCAGGTTGCGCGCGGCTGTGCAGTCTCCTGCGGCCGGCGTCCTCCCGGGTCCGCTGACCGGGTGGAAGCGGACCGGCGGCTCCCGGCCAAGTCCTGCGAGCGCCGAGGGGCCCGGAGCATCCCGGATAGCGAGGACCGCACCTTCACGGCGCGCGCCGAGCGAGGGGCATGTCTATGGCGCGGCCCCCAGAGCCGACATCGCCCCTCCTCGCGGCTTCCGCCACCACGGGAACAAGACGTTCGGCACAGCTCCGGCGATGGGTTTCTTTCGACCCCTTGGCGACACTCGGAACGTCCGCTCATGGGTAATGCAATGAACGACCTAGAAACTTTAAGTTATATGACAAGCTCGGGAAAGCTTCCCTACAAATAAAACTATAGGTTGCCGCCGAGGCTTGGGATAAACGGCAGCTCTTCGATACCTTGCACATGCACAACCAGTCTTGGAGACACGCTACGTTAAGGGCGCTTGCTCTAACGCAACCGAGAGGCCGCCTTCCTGACCAGGCGCGCTTCTGACGGGGCAGGAACGGACCATGTCAGACGGCCAACGCGAGGCACTGCGGCAGAAGGCCCTGGCTGATCTTGCCATTCTCGATACGCCACCTGAGCGCGAGTTCGATGCTCTCACCAAGCTCGCGCAAAGCATGCTGGGCACGAGCATGGCCTCAATCACCCTGATTGACGCGGAGCGGCAATGGTTTAAGGCGCGCTGCGGCCCGCTGGAGGCTGAGACCTCGCGCGCGCAGGCCCTATGTCCGATCGTGGTCGAGACCGAAGCTCCGCTCATCCTTGCCGACGCCCGCCTCGACCCGCGCTTCGCCAAAAGCCCGTTCGTAACAGGGGCTCCAAACATCCGTTACTATGCGGGTGTGCCGGTACGCGTTTTTGGGGACGATGGTGATAGCGTCACAATCGGAACACTCTGCGTTCTCGACGACCAGCCCCGCCAGCCGACGCTGGTTGATCTGGAAATCCTCGGGGAACTGGCCTGCGTCGCCGAGGCTCTGATCGCAGCGCGGTCTACCGCGCTTCGTGCAGCCGAGATCGCCGAGGAGCGGCGTCTGGCCGTGGAGCGCCTGGAGCGCGAACGCCGCCAGTTCAAACAGGCTGAGCGTATGGCTGATATGGGCTCGTACCGCTACGACATCGCCGCGCAAACAACCACTTGGTCGGACGGCGTGTTTGCCATTCACGAACTGCCACTCAGCGGTTGCGTGCCAACGACAGAGCTCATGAACTTCTTTCCTGAGCCAGACCGCAACGCCTTTCTCACAGCGGTGAAGCGTACGCTGGACACGGGCGAGCCGTTTGAAATGGATGCCGACTTCGTGACCGCCAAAGGCAATGCGCGGCGGGTGCGTTGCTCCTGCGAGATCGAGTTGACCAAGGGCAAGCCTGCTGCCCTCATCGGCCTGATCCAAGACATCACCGAACGGCACGACTTGGTGCAGCGCCTGCGCCACCAAGCGCGCACCGACGATCTGACCCAACTCGCGAACCGAGCTGCGTTCAACCGTGTTCTCGATACACGGCTGCGCGAAGCGCGCGCTGTGGGCGGCGACGTGGCAGTGCTCCTGATCGACCTCGACGGCTTCAAGAGCGTCAACGACGTCCTCGGCCATGCAGCGGGTGACACGGTGTTGCGCCGTGTCGCCGATCGGTTGCGCGCCTCCTGCGACGACGGGTGCTTTCCGGCACGCCTGGGCGGCGACGAATTCGCAATCGTGGTGTCGGCCGATCTGGATCGCGCGGGCCTGGATCGGAAGGTGCGGCATCTCCTGCACGACCTTGAGATCGTTGCGGACGGACAGGGGCACATCACCCGCGTGACGGGAACGATCGGTATCGCGTGGTCAATCGCGGCAGCGCAGGACCGCGATGTGCTTCTACGTCAGGCCGATGCGGCGCTCTACGCTGCCAAGCGCACACGGAAGGGAACGGCGCAGACCTATCAGGTTGGCGCGAACCACCGGCAGGCCAGTTGAGCGTTTCCTCGGCTGTCGCTTGAGCTAGCTCAGCAATCCGCTGAAAGCGGGCTCTTGCCTTATCCGCGATGGGGCACATCCCGAAACAGAGCCATGCGGCCGCATCGCAACGCATTCATCACGTTCTCCTGATAGCCCGCACGCTTCAAGATTTGATAGTCGGATGCAAACGATGCGGATCGTTTCTGGCGATCGTGAGATGGCTCCCACCATTCAGCTCTCAGAGGTACTGGGAGCTTTGAGCCACGCCCTCGACCTGACGGAAGGTCAGCCCGTAGGGCATTGCGTGCGCGCAACATGGATCGGCTTTCACGTCGGCCGCGGAATGGGTCTACCTGATCTGCAACTCTGGGAGCTTTACCATACAGTGATGCTGAAGGATCTCGGATGCTCCAGCAACGCAGCGCGCATTTGCGAGCTGTACCTGTCTGATGATCTGAGCTTCAAACGTGATTTCAAGACGGTCAGTGATAGTCTGCCGAAGGTGCTCGGCTTTGTCTTCTCACACACGGGCCTCAAGGCGGGCTTGGCCGAACGTTTCCGTGCTGTGCTCAACATCCTGCAAAATGGCGGACAGATCGTCGACGACCTCATCCAAACCCGCTGTCAGCGGGGTGCCGAGATCGCCCGTCAGCTTCGCTTTCCGGCAAGCGTTTGCGAGGCCATCCACGCATTGGACGAGCACTGGAACGGTGGCGGTCGACCGGACCGTCTCGCCGGCCCTGCGATTCCCCTCTACGCACGCGTGGCGCTGCTCGCCCAAGTTGTCGACGTGTTTCACACGGCAGCAGGCCCGGCGGCCGCGATCGCCGAGGTGCGGTCCCGCTCGGGCACTTGGTTCGATCCCCAGGTTGTTGCCAGCTTCGAAACGGTCGCGGCCAAGCCTGGGTTCTGGAAAATGCTGGCCTCCGATGAAGTGGAGGCGGCGGTCTTCGCATTGGCACCGCACAGCCCGATCGTCGTGGATGAGGACTACCTCGACGATATTGCCCGTGCCTTTGCTCAAATCATCGATGCCAAGAGCCCCTTCACCTCCGGCCACTCGGAGCGGGTCGCAGTCTATGCCGACATGATCGCGGCCGAGCTTGATTTTTCGTTTGAACGCCGGCGCTGGCTGAAACGGGCGGCGCTCCTTCACGATGTCGGCAAGCTCGGGGTCTCGAACGCAATCCTCGACAAGAATGGCAAGCTCGACGATGCGGAGTGGCGGGACATGCGCAATCACGCGTCCCTGTCCGAGACCATTCTGAGCCGTGTGGCGGTGTTCCACGAGATGGCCAGCATCGGCGGCGGCCACCACGAACGGCTGGACGGTAGGGGTTATCCGCGCGGGCTGAAAGGCGATGCGATCGCGCCCGAGACACGCATTGTCTCGGTAGCCGACGTGTTCGACGCGCTGACCGCCGATCGGCCTTACCGGGCGGCCATGCCGCTGGAGAAGGCGCTTGGCATCATGCGCGCGGACGTTGGCACGGCGTTCGACCCGGACTGCTTCGCGGCGCTTGAGCGGGCGCTCACCGCGATCGAAGGGGATCTCGCTCGAGCGGTATGAGCCGCGGCGCTCGTCAGCGAAAGTCACTGTTATCGAACTGGCACCATCGCACTGGCTCCGCCATCGACAACCTGGCGGTAAGGCAGGGCATCTCGCGAGGTCAAAACGATGACTGCACGCACTGGCCATCCGAAGATCGGTGAACCCAGGACGCGGAGGCATAGGGAAACGAGGATGCGGGCGAACATGGTCTCAGCTTTCTGGCAGACGGAGGAGAGGGGGTATGAGCCGCAAGAACGGTCGCCTTTCATCCGGTGCGTCCAGGATGCACTGCGCAGCGATCTGAACCGATAGCTATTTAGATCGCATTTTAGACAACCAGAATTTCAACTGGTGGCTGCGCAGCTTCCCGAATGTCCTCAATCCAAGGGTGCATATTAGGGATAAGCACCAACGTTGGAACTGGTGCGCGAGGCGGAACGTCCGCTCGCAACCGGCGAGCCAATCTCCACTTTCCACCCGTTGCAAACCTTCAAGCCTGCCGAGCCAGATGTCCGCTCGGTAGGAGGAAGTGGACCTATAAGCGGCGGGAATGGCATCGAGAGGTTGTGCTTCCTTAAGTCGCGGACCCATAACGTCTGGCACGGCTGAGGTGCGGCGGCGTTAGCCCTCTGAGCGGGAGGGATCTGGATGGCGCGGTTTGACCTGACGGATGCGGAGTGGGCGGTGATCGAGCCTCTGTTGCCG
>JAESGJ010000392.1_pt1 | contig 29668 bp, 31 predicted proteins | sample 9266241 | NCBI WGS metagenome assembly JAESGJ01 (sample SAMN14514841, study PRJNA621669) | algae metagenome | isolation source: Brasilonema octagenarum HA4186-MV1 and co-occurring heterotrophs from wet... | place: USA: Manoa Valley, Hawaii | collected 2009-07-20 | reverse complement strand
GCCGGAAGGTTGTTTGCTCTGGCCGCGATGATGACGATCAAGCCAACGCTGACCATCGGCAGCCACGTGCCTAAGATGCCGTGGCCCTTCGGACTGCTCGACGTCGTCGCCCGTGTGATGCGGCCCGCGCCGGGCACCGTCCGCGCCACCATCGCCCTGCCGAACTGTACGGCCCAGCTGGTCAGGGCCGCCGGGGTGCTGCCCGCGGATGGCAAACGCAGCGTCATCCTCTACCTGCACGGCGGGGCGTTCCTGACGTGCGGCGCGAACACCCACGGCCGGCTCGTCACGGCGCTGTCCGGGTTCGCCGACAGCCCGGCGCTGGTGGTCAACTACCGGATGATCCCCAAGCACTCGATCGGGCAGGCGATCGACGACTGCTACGACGCCTACAAGTGGTTGCGGCTCAAGGGATATGAGCCCGAGCAGATCGTGCTCGCAGGCGACTCGGCGGGCGGGTACCTGTCGCTGGCGCTCGCGGAGCGGCTGCACTTCGAGGGCGAGCTGCCCGCCGCCGTCGTCACGATGTCCCCGCTCTTCGAGATCGACAACGAGAGTCGGGCTCAGCACCCCAACATCGGTTCCGACGCGATGTTCCCGCCGAAGGCGTTCGAGGCGTTGAACGAACTGATCGAGGCGGCCGCCGCGCGGCACGTCGTGGACGGCGAGCCGGAGCAGATCTACGAACCGCTCGACCACATCGAGACCGGGCTGCCGCGCACCCTGATCCACGTGTCGGGGTCCGAGGTTCTGCTCAACGACGCGCGAAAGGCCGCCCACATGCTGGCCGCCGCGGGCGTCCCGGTCGAGGTACACGTATGGCCCGGTCAGATGCACGTATTCCAGTTGGGGGCGCCGACCGTGAAGGAAGCGACCCGGTCCTTGAAGCAGATCGGCGACTACATCCGAGAGGCCACCTGGTAACCCGAAACCGGGCCTGACACGATGGACGCATGCGAATCGCGGGTCATGTCAGTGAGCTCATCGGAAACACGCCTCTCGTTCGACTGAACTCGGTTGTGCCCGAAGGCTCTGGCCTGGTGGCGGCGAAGATCGAGTACCTGAATCCGGGCGGCAGCTCCAAGGACCGCATCGCGATCAAGATGATCGACGCGGCCGAGGCGAGCGGTGAGCTCAAGCCCGGCGGGACGATCGTGGAACCGACGTCCGGCAACACCGGCGTCGGCCTGGCGCTCGTCGCCCAGCAGCGCGGCTACAAGTGCATCTTCGTCTGCCCCGACAAGGTCAGCGAGGACAAGCGAAACGTGTTGCGCGCGTACGGCGCCGACGTCGTGGTGTGCCCCACGGCCGTGGCCCCGGACGACCCCGACAGCTACTACAGCGTGTCCAACCGTCTCGTCACCGAGATCGACGGGGCGTGGAAGCCTGACCAATACTCCAATCCGATGGGACCGGAGAGCCACTACGAGACGACGGGCCCGGAGATCTGGGCCGACACCGACGGCACGGTCACCCACTTCGTTGCGGGGGTCGGCACCGGAGGCACCATCACGGGCACGGGGCGCTACCTCAAGGAGGTGTCGGGCGGCCGGGTGAAGATCGTCGGCGTCGACCCCGAGGGTTCGGTCTACTCGGGCGGCACTGGTCGGCCCTATCTGGTGGAGGGCGTCGGCGAGGACTTCTGGCCGTCGGCCTACGACCCGTCGATCCCCGACGAGATCATCGCCGTGTCCGATGCGGACTCCTTCGAGATGACCCGCCGCCTCGCCCGCGAGGAGGCACTGCTGGTGGGCGGCAGCTGCGGGATGGCCGCCGTGGCCGCCGTCCGCGTCGCCGAGCGGGAAGGCCCGGACGCTGTCGTCGTCGTGCTGTTACCGGACGGCGGAAGAGGTTATCTCTCAAAGGTTTTCAACGACGCGTGGATGTCCTCCTACGGGTTCCTGCGCAGCAGGCTGGACGGGTCGATCGAACAGTCGACGGTCGCAGACGTGTTGCGGCGCAAGTCCGGAGCGCTTCCCGACCTGGTGCACACCCACCCCGCGGAGACGGTCCGCGACGCCATCGGCATCCTGCGCGAGTACGGCGTCTCGCAGATGCCGGTGGTCGGCGCGGAGCCGCCGGTGATGGCGGGCGAGGTCGCAGGCAGCGTGTCGGAGCGGGAGCTCCTCTCGGCCGTCTTCGAGGGTCGAGCAAATCTCGCGGATGCCGTTTCCCAGCACATGAGCCCGGCGCTGCCACTCATCGGCGCAGGTGAACTGGTCAGCACCGCGGCCAAGACGCTGCGAGAATGCGACGCCGTGATGGTCGTCGAGGAGGGCAAACCCGTTGGCGTGCTTACCCGACACGATCTCCTGGGCTTCCTGTCGGACGGAAATATTCGCCGGTAGAGCCGTTCCGGGCACGTGGCGGTGACTGTCACGACTGCCGAAAGCCGTTAGCCTAGGCAAGGATTCCGGGACGATCGCCGCTCGAAATGGCGCCACGAAGTTCGCTTTATGGTCGCCTCTGTGAGCATGTTCTCAGGTAGGGTAGCAGCGCTCAGACCCAGCAAATTGATCACTGGAAGGCGTCCATGACCGAGTACCCGCCGCCCCCTCCCGGCAACTACCCGCCGCCGCCTCCCGGCAACTACCCACCACCGCCGCCGCCTTCCGGGCCCGGTGGTCCCGGTGGCTACGGTGGTGCGCCCGCGGGCCCGCCGGACAACAACCTGGTGTGGGGAATCCTGGTCACGGTGCTGTGCTGCCTTCCGCTGGGCATCGTGTCGATCGTCAAGGCCACCCAGGTCTCCGGGCTGTACGGCCAGGGCCGCTACGCCGAGGCCCAGCAGGCAGCCAACGATGCCAAGAAGTTCGCCATGTGGGGCGCCATCGCCGGCGTCGTCGTGGCCGTCATCTATCTGATCTTCACGCTGGTGGTCGGCGCCAGCGCCTTCTCATACTCGTAAACCAGCGAGTCGATGCTGCAGACACGCCGGTCGCTGGCGCTCGCACCGCTCGTCGCCCCGCTCGGTGTGGCGGCGGCGAGCGGGTTGGTGTGCGGTGCCATCTGGCTCGGCGATCCACTGTCGGCGGGTGGGCCCCTGCCGGTCTGTCCGACCAAGGCACTACTGGGCATCGACTGTCCGGGCTGCGGGAGCCTGCGGATGATCTACTGCCTCCTGCACGGCGACGTCCTCGGCGCGGTCCGGTTCAACGCCCTGGGGTTCGTGGCGGTGTTGTTCCTGCTGTGGGCTTTTGGCGCGTGGACCTACGGCCGGATCGTTGATCGAAGGATCGTCAGCTGGCAGCATCACCGGTGGGCCGCCGTCCTGGCATTGGTGCTGGTGTCGGTGTGGTTCATCGTCCGCAATGTGCCGATGGCGCCGTTCTCGGGGTTATACGTCTAATTACCAAGGGGATTCCGGGCAGCTAGCCCGGACCGAAATCAGCCGAAAGGTGAGTCCGTGACCAACCCGCCTCAGCCGCCCGAGGGTGGCGGCTACGTACCTCCGCCGCCGGGAAGCTACCCGCCGCCACAGGGCGGGTACGGCGCTCCGCCACCGAGCGGTTATCCGCCGCCACCGCCACCGAGCGGCTACCCGGCTCCCCAGCAGGGTGGTTATGGCGCGCCGCCTCCACCTCCGCCCGGATACGGCCCGCCACCGCAGCAGGGCGCGTATCCGCCTCCGCCCCAAGGGGGTTACGGCCCACCGCCGGGCGCCTACCCGCCCGCCGGTGGCTATCCGCCCGCCGGTGGCCCCGGCTACGGAGGCGGAGCGCCTCAGGTCGACGTCGGCGAGGCCTTCAAGTGGGCGTGGAACAAGTTCAGCAAGAACGCCGCGGCGCTCATCGTGCCGACGCTCGTCTACGGTCTGATCGTCGCCGTGGTGTACGGCATCTTCTATGGCCTCGCCCTGGCGATGGCGCCCGACCCGGTCAGTTACTACGACTCCTCGGGCAGCAGCTTCAGCTACTCGTTCTCGTCGGACTTCGGCGCCGCAAGCATCGCCATGATCTTCCTGGGCAGCCTGGTGACTTTCGTTGTGGTGGGGGCGATTTCGTCGGCGTACTACGCCGGTCTGCTGGACATCGCCAACGGGCAGCCGGTGTCCATCGGCTCGTTCTTCAAGCCGCGCAACGTCGGCAGCGTGCTGATCGCCAGCCTGATCATCGGCGTCCTGACGTCCATCGGCCAGGCGCTGTGCGTGCTCCCCGGTCTGCTCGTCTCGATCTTCACCCTCTTCGCGCTGGTGTCCATCGTCGACCGCAACGTGGCTCCCATGGACGCGCTCAAGGCGAGCTTCGAGCTGGTCAAGGCCAACTTCGTACAGGTGCTGCTCGCCTGGCTGATCATCGGCGTCATCATCACGGTCGGCGCGCTGCTGTGCGGTGTCGGCATCCTCGTCGCCGCTCCGGTGGCAGGGCTGTTCCTGGTGCACACCTACCGCAAGCTCACGGGCGGCGCGATTGCACCGCTCACCCCGTAGCCGGGGTGAACGCGTCTCAGCAAAACCGTGGAGTCCCTGAGCGTCTCCTCGTACGCTGCCAGCAATCGCACTCGATCGAAAGAAGGAAGACCGATGACCAACCCGCCGCCCCCTTCCGGGGGCTACCCGCCGCCGCCCGGCGGCACGTTCCCGCCACCTGAGGCCGGCGGTTTTCAGGCGCCGCCGCCCGCCGCCTACCCGCCGCCGCCCGGTGGTGGATATGCGTCGCCCCCGCCGCCACCAGGTGGCTCCTACCCGCCACCGCCGGCGGCGCAGGGCGGCTACGCTCCGCCGCCTCCCGGCGCGGGCCTGCCCCCGAGCGCCTACACGCCGTGGATCACCCGCGTGCTGGCCTGGCTCATCGACTACATTCCCGTCGCCATTCTCGGGGGCATCGGTGCGATCTTCCTGGTGACGATGCAGAAGGTCGAAACCGTCTGCATCACCGACGATTCCCAGTTCCAGCTGGGTGACTTCTGCGCCACCGGCAACAACGGCCCCAGCGGGCTGGCGTGGGCGCTGTTCGCCGTCGCGGAGGTGATCGCGTTCGCCTACGTGATCTGGAACTACGGTTACAAGCAGGGCACCACGGGCTCCAGCATCGGCAAGGGCATCATGAAGTTCAAGGTCGTCTCCGAGGCGACGGGCCAGCCGATCGGCTTCGGCATGTCGGTCGTGCGGCAGATCGCCCACGCCATCGACGGGGCCATCTGCTACATCGGCTATCTGTTCCCGCTGTGGGACGCCAAGCGTCAGACGATTGCAGACAAGCTGCTCAAGACGGTCTGTCTGCCGCTATAGAACGTTGCCGATGCGCCGCCCGTCCGCCACGTGCGGGCGGGCGGCGCATTCGTTCGGTAGCGTCGTGAGGTGAAAAGTCGACCCCAGGAAGCGAAGTCGGAGACCGTCGGCGGGTACGCGCCGTGGCTACGGCGGGCCGCGGCGGCGATCCTCGACCTGCTCCCGGTGGTGATCCTCGCCGCGCTGGCCATCGCCCTCATGTGGCTGACGCGCGACCGGGTCTGCGACACCGATCCCTCGGTGGGTGACTACGGCCCGCGGTGCGGCGATGCGGGCGTCGGCACCGTCGGTCAGGCGTGCTACCTCGCGTGCTGGCTGGCAATCCTCGGCTACTGCGTGTGGAACCTCGGCCTTCGTCAGGGCACCTCGGGCGCGAGCGTCGGCAAGTCCGCCCTCCGCATCCGCGTCGTCGACCTGACCACCCGCGAGCCGATCGGCTTCCGGCGCTCGGTGATTCGACAGCTGACCCACGCGCTCGACGTCCTCACGGTCGGCGTCGGCTACCTGTGGCCGCTCTGGGACCGCAGGCGTCAGACGTTCGCCGACAAGCTGTCAGCGACCGTCTGCGTCAGCGGAACGCGCTGACCCCCGTCAGGGCCTCGCCGATCACCAGCTGGTGCACCTCGGAGGTGCCCTCGTAGGTCAGCACCGACTCGAGGTTGTTGGCGTGCCGGATGATCGGGTATTCGAGCGTGATTCCGTTGGCGCCCAACAGGGTTCGGCACTGGCGCGCGATCTGAAGAGCCTCGCGCACGTTGTTGAGCTTGCCGACGCTGACCTGCTCGGGCTTGATCTTGCCGTCGTCCTTGAGTCTGCCGAGGTGCAGCGCCAGCAGTTGCGCCTTGCCCAGTTCGACCGCCATGTCGGCGATCTTGGCCTGCGTCAGCTGGTATCCGGCCAACGGCTTGTCGAATACCTCGCGGGTGCCGACGTAGGCCAGGGCGGTCTCGAGACAGTCGCGGGCCGCCCCGACGGATCCGAACACGATGCCGAAACGCGCCTCCGAGAGGCAGGCCAGCGGGCCCGAGAGTCCGCGTGCGCCAGGCAGTTTCGCGTCGTCGGGCACACGGACGTCATCGAGGCTGAACTCGGAGGTGATCGAGGCCCGCAGCGACATCTTGTGCGTCATCTCGCGAGCGCTGAATCCCGGGGTCGACGTCGGGACCGCGAATCCGATGACGCCCTCCTCGGCCCGCGCCCACACGATCGCCACGTCCGCGATCGACGCGTTGGTGATCCACATCTTCGACCCGTTGAGGACCCAGTCCGACCCGTCCCGACGGGCCGTCGTCCGCATGCCGCCGGGGTTGGAGCCGAAGTCCGGCTCGGTCAGCCCGAAGCAACCGATCAGCTCGCCGGCCGCCATCCCCGGCAGCCACTGCTCGCGCTGCTCCTCGCTGCCCCAGTGGTGGATGGCGAACATCGCCAGCGAGCCCTGGACCGAGACCAGGCTGCGCAGCCCGCTGTCGACGGCCTCGAGTTCCTCGCAGACCAGGCCGTACGCGGTCGCGGACGACCCGCTGCAGCCGTAACCCTCGAGGTGCATGCCGAGCAGGCCCAGCTTGCCGATCTCGACCGCCAGGTCACGGACGGGCACCTCGCCGGTCTCGAACCACTCGGCGATGTGCGGACGCAGCCGCTGCTCGCCGAACTGCCGCACCATCGTGCGCAGTTCGAGGTCCTCGGGCGTCAGCAGCGAGTCAAGGTCGAGAAGACTTTCGATCGTGGTGGACATGCTGTTCGTTGTACACCCGCCGTCGCCGTCGTCCGACACCGTTACCCTGATCGACGATGAGTGAGCAGCGTTCCAAGGCAGACGCGTACCGCGCCTACGGCCCGGCGACCAGGGCGATCCATGCCGGCTACCGGCCCGATCCGGCCACGGGTGCGGTCAACGCGCCCATCTACGCCAGCTCGACCTTCGCCCAGGACGGCGTCGGCGGACTGCGCGGCGGCTTCGAGTACGCCCGCACCGGCAATCCCACCCGCGCGGCGCTCGAGGCCAGCCTGGCGGCCGTCGAGGGCGGCACCTTCGGGCGTGCGTTCAGCTCGGGCATGGCCGCCACCGACTGCGTGCTGCGGGCGGTGCTTCGACCCGGTGACCACGTCGTCATCCCCGACGACGCCTACGGTGGCACGTTCCGGCTGATCGACAAGGTCTTCACGCAGTGGGGCATCACGCACACGCCCGTCGCGCTGACCGACCTCGACGCGGTGCGCGGTGCCATCACGTCCACCACCCGGCTGGTGTGGGTGGAGACGCCCACCAATCCGCTGCTGTCGATCGCCGACATCGCCGGGATCGTGCAGATCGCCGCGGCGAACGGGGTCAAGGTCCTGGTCGACAACACGTTCGCCTCGCCCGCGCTGCAGCAGCCACTCGCCTTCGGCGCCGACATCGTGCTGCACTCGACGACGAAGTACATCGGCGGCCACTCCGACGTCGTCGGCGGCGCGTTGGTGACCAACGACGAAGAACTCGACGATGCCTTCGCCTTCCTGCAGAACGGTGCGGGCGCGGTGCCCGGCCCGTTCGACGCCTACCTGACGATGCGCGGGCTGAAGACGTTGCCGCTGCGCATGCAACGGCACAGCGAGAACGGTGCGAAGGTGGCCGAGTTCTTGGCCGAGCACGCGGCGATCGAGTCGGTCCTCTATCCAGGTCTGCCGCAGCACCGCAACCACGACGTCGCGGCGCGCCAGATGACGGGCTTCGGTGGCATGGTCTCCGTCCGGCTCAAGGGCGGACGCGACGCCGCATACCAATTGTGTTCCCGCACAGAGATATTCATCCTCGCCGAGTCGCTCGGCGGGGTGGAGTCGCTCATCGAGTTCCCCGGGGCCATGACGCACGCGTCCACCGCAGGCTCCCAACTCGAGGTGCCCGCCGACCTGGTCCGGCTGTCCGTCGGCATCGAGGACGTCGCCGATCTCCTCGGCGACCTGGAGCAGGCGCTACGTCAAGGCTGAACGCAGCGCGGACGCCGTCACCGCCAGGTTGACCTCGGGCAGCGCCGTCGGATACTCGTCGACCCAGCTCCCGCTGGCGATCTCGGTCGCCCTGGCGTGCACCCACCGCCAGCCCCGGTCGTTGAGGCTCAGCAGGGCGCCGAGGCCGTCGGCGGCGTGCAGCACCGTCACGATGGCGGCGGTCGCCGGAGTGGGTGGGCGCCCATCGAACAGCGCCGAGAGCAGGTCGGTACGCGCCATCGCGACGCGGTCGCGATGGGTCAGCGGCCACGCGTAGAGCGAGCTGAACCGCTTGGGTGAGACCTTGACCCGCCGGATCTGTCCCAACCGCTCGAGGTGCAGCGCGACGTTCTCCTGAACGTCCCGACCGACCTTGGCGATCGCCCGGGCCGGCGTCAAGGGCTCCCGTTGCAGGAGCTGGAAGGCGGGTTCGACGACGGGGTCGGTCGGTCCGCCCGCCATCAGCGCAACGAGCCTGCCCTGGGCGACCGGATCACCCGGCACCGCGGGGCGCACCCGGCACGCGTACGCCAGGTCGAGCAGAACGCCCGCCGCCAGCACGCGTTGCCGGCGTCCACGCTCCAGCGCCGGCTGAGCCGTCGCGTTGTCGAGCAGGAGAAGAAACAGGTCTTCGGCGATCCGCGCCATGCCCGGACCGTAGATCACCCGGTCCCGGCTACGAGTGGTAGGGCTCCGCGCTCAGTAGCTCGACCTCGACGGTGCTGCCGTTGGGCACCACGTAGCTGCGCTTCTCGCCGACCTTGGCGTCGATGATCGCGCCGCCGAGCGGCGACTTGGGGGAGTAGACCTCGAGCTTGCCGTCGGTCACGCCCTCCTGGCGGGTTCCGATGAGGAACGTCTCGACGTCACCGCCGTCGATGAACTTGACCTTGACGACCGAGCCCGGCAGCGCGATCCCCGACTGCTTCGGGGCCTCGCCCACCTTGGCGTTGTTCAGCAGTTCCTGCAGCTGACGGATCCGCGCCTCCTGCTGGCCCTGGTCCTCACGCGCCTGGTGGTAGCCGCCGTTCTCGCGGAGGTCGCCCTCTTCGCGGCGGTCGTTGATCTCGGCGGCGATGATGGGCCGATTGGCGATGAGTTGGTCGAGCTCGGCCTTGAGCCGGTCGTAGGCCTCTTCGGTCAGCCAGGTGACCTGGGTGTCGGTCATGTCGTCGCGCTCCTGTCTTCGTTTCGCGCTGTCAGCGTGGAAAGTTCTGCGGTTGTTGCCGCGATCGCAGGCGCTGAGCAGCGCATTAAAGCAGCAATACACGGCTCCATCAGGAACCGTGTACGCCCTCCATCCTAGCACCGCCCGGACAACCGGTTTTCACGTATTGGCTGTTCGGAGTTCTTCGGGCGGTTGCCCTGAGCTCGAGGTGACCAAACGTTCCTAGGGTGCGACGAGGTAGCTGGGCACGTCGGTTCCACAGCCGTACACGTCGCCGACGACGGGTCGCCTCGTCGACTTGACCACCGCCGTGACCTGGACCGTCGCCCGCTCGGAGGGCGGCACCAGCACCTCGCGCCGTCCGGTCTCCGCGCCGTCGATCGACCTGGCCCGGATGATGCACACCACGGGTCTCGACGGATCCTCGCGCGTCACGCTCAGCGTCACCTGCACCGTCTGCTCGTCGAGCAGTTGGTAGCCGCCGAGTTCGCCCTTGACCTCGGACGTCCCCAACCGCTGATAGGCCACGAACGCGAGGGCCACGCCCGCGGCGACGATCACCGCGGACAGGATGATCGCCACCCGGCGGCGCGACCGGCGGTTCAACCGTTGGTGCCCGTAGCGGGCGGCGGGACGCTCGATCATGAGAAGTTGGAAGCCCGTCGTGGTGGAAGGTCTGCGTGGGTCTGAGTTCGGATGCTGCGACTAGGACTGGAACTATAGGGGCACCCGAAGTGGTTGAACGGTGACGACCATGGCTGAAGCGATCAGGTATCGAGCAAGATAGGCACACGTGAGCGAACTGCGTTTGATGGCGGTCCACGCACATCCAGACGACGAGTCGAGCAAGGGCGCCGGGACCATGGCCCGGTACGTCGACGAAGGCGCCCGCGTCAAGGTCGTGACGCTGACGGGCGGCGAGCGGGGGGACATCCTCAACCCCGCGATGGACCTGCCCGAGGTGCACGGCCGGATCCACGAGATCAGGATCGACGAAATGGCCAGGGCCGCGGAGATCCTCGGTGTCGAGCACCAGTGGCTCGGCTTCGTCGACTCCGGGCTGCCCGAGGGCGACCCCAAGCCCCCGCTGCCGGAGGGTTGCTTCGCGCTGGTGCCGCTCGCCGAGGCCACCGAACGGCTGGTCCGGTCGATCCGTGAGTTCAAGCCGCATGTGCTGACCACCTACGACGAGAACGGCGGCTATCCGCACCCGGACCACATTCGCTGCCACGAGGTGTCGATGGCGGCCTACGAGGCCGCGGGCGACTACCGGCTCTTCCCCGATGCAGGCCAGCCGTGGTCGGTGTCGAAGCTCTACTACAACCACGGCTTCCTGCGGAAGCGCATGCAGCTGTTCCAGGACGAGTTCGCCAAGCACGGCGAGGTCGGCCCGTTCGAGAAGTGGCTCAAGGACTGGGATCCGGAGCTCGACGTCCTCTCGCACCGGATCACCACCAGCGTGGAATGCGCGAAGTACTTCGCGCAGCGCGACGATGCCTTGCGCGCCCATGCCACGCAGATCGATCCGAAGAGCTTCTTCTTCACCACCCCGATGGAGTGGCAGCAGCGGCTGTGGCCCACCGAGGAGTACGAACTGGCCAGGTCCCGCGTCCCCGTCACGCTGCCCGAGGACGACCTGTTCGCCGGGATCGATCCGTGACCGACGCCTACCTGATGGTCGTCGGCCTGCTGGCCGACGACACCCCGCGAGACACCGGGCCGGACTTCGGCAAGGCGAGTCCGTTCGGTCTTGTCGTCGTCGTGATCCTGCTGATCGCCACGTTCCTGCTGGTGTGGTCGATGAACAAACAGCTCAAGAAGCTGCCCGAGTCGTTCGACCCCGAAAGCCCCGAACCGGACCAGGCCGTCGACGACGGAACGGTCGGGCAAGCCGGGGATCCGGGTGCCGCGGGGGGTGGACGTCCCGACGTTGGGGGATAACACCCTGGGCAGCGCCACCAGCCCCTATCTGCGCCAGCACGCCGACAATCCGGTGCACTGGCAACAGTGGACGTCCGAGGCGCTCGCCGAGGCCGCGGAGCGCGACGTGCCGATCCTGCTGTCGATCGGCTATGCGGCCTGTCACTGGTGCCACGTGATGGCGCACGAGTCGTTCGCCGACGACGACGTGGCCGCGGTGATGAACGCCGACTTCGTCTGCATCAAGGTCGACCGCGAGGAGCGGCCCGATCTCGATGCCGTCTACATGACCGCCACGGTGGCGCTGACCGGCCAGGGCGGGTGGCCGATGACGTGCTTCCTGACCCCCGACGGCCGACCGTTCTTCTGCGGCACCTACTACCCGAAGGCGGGCTTCCTGCAACTGCTCGCCGCCGTCGTCGACACCTGGCGACACCGGCGCGCCGAGGTGGAGAAGGCGTCCGACGACATCGCCGGCGAGCTGCGCTCGATGACCGCGGGGCTGCCCGGCGGGGGGCCTGCCGTGGAGTCGGTCCTCTGCGACCGCGCCGTGGCCGCGGTGCTCGCGGACGAGGACGTGGCGCGCGGCGGGTTTGGCGGCGCGCCGAAGTTTCCGCCGTCGGCCCTTCTGGAGGCGCTGCTGCGAACCTACGAGAGGACGGACGACGACGCCGTGCTTGCCACGGTCGTCAGGACGTGTGAGGCGATGGCCCGTGGGGGCATCTACGACCAACTCGTCGGCGGCTTCGCGCGCTACAGCGTCGACGCGTCGTGGGTGGTGCCGCATTTCGAGAAGATGCTCTACGACAACGCGTTGCTGCTGCGGGTCTATGCACACTGGGCGAGACTGACTGGAAAGCCGTTGGCGCGCAAGGTGTCTCATGAGACAGCTGCCTTCTTGCTGCACGGGCTCGGTGAGGGCGGCATGTTCGCGTCGTCGTTGGACGCCGACACCGACGGGGTCGAGGGACTGACGTACGTGTGGACGCTCGCGGAGTTCCACGAGCTCCTCAGCGAGCCCGACGCCCGTTGGGCCACGGACCTCTTCGCGGTCACCGACACCGGCAACTTCGACGCGGGCACGTCGGTGCTGCAGCTGGTGGGTAACCCGCCGTCGGTATCGGCGTTCGCCAGGGTGCGTGCGCAGCTGACGAGCGCCAGGTTCACACGGCCACAACCGGGCCGCGACGACAAGGTCGTCACCGCGTGGAACGGGTTGGCGATCACGGCACTGGCCGAGGCGTCCGTCGCGCTCCGGATACCCGACTACCTCAGCGCCGCAACACAATGCGCTCGGTCACTGCTGGATCTGCACGTCGTGGATGGCAGGTTGCGCCGGGCCAGCCTCGGCGGTCGGGTGGGGGAGAGCGCCGGCATCCTCGAGGACTATGCCGCGCTGGCCACCGGGCTGCTGACGCTGTATCAGCTGACGGGCGAGGACGAGTGGCTGACCGAGGCGTGCACGCTGATCGACGTGGCGCTCGCCCACTTCGCCGACCCCGAGCGGGAGGGGCGCTGGTACGACACGGCCGACGACGCCGAGCGGTTGATGACGCGTCCGTCGGATCCGATCGACGGCGCGACGCCGTCGGGGGCGGCGTTGATCACCGAGGCGCTGCAACTCGCGGCCCATCTGGCGCCCGCCGACCGGGCCGACCGGTACGCCGCCGCCGCTGCGGCCTCGCTCGCCGGCGCGACGCCGATTCTCGCGAAATCGCCACGCTCTGGCGGTCATTGGCTGGCCGTCGCCGAGGCCGCCGTCCGTGGTCCGATCCAGGTCGCTGTCGCCTGCGATCCGGAGGACTCAGCCTTACTGGCGACGGCGCGCGAGCTGGCGCCCGGTGGGGCCGTCGTGGTCGGAGGGGCGCTGGACTCGTCGGAACTGCTCCGCGATCGCGACCGCGTCGGAGGCCGCGACGCCGCCTACGTGTGTCGTGGCCACGTGTGCGATCTCCCGGTCACGACCGCACGGGAACTGCTCGCCGCGCTGAGTGCGGCCGTGTAGCGTGCGGCACATGCCGAGCGCCTCCGACAACACCAAGGCCAACGCCGCAACCGTTCACGCGTACCTCGACCTCGTCGCCAAGGGGGACGCGGACGGCATCGCCGAGCTGTACGCCGACGACGCGACGGTCGAGGATCCGGTCGGCGGCGAGGTGCACATCGGACGCCAGGCGATCCACGGTTTCTACTCCGCGGTCCCCCCGAACGGTGCGACAGAGGTCGTGACGCTGCGCGCGCTCGGGCACGAGGCGGCGTTCTTCTGGAAGCTGACCGTCGACCTCGGCGAGGGCAACAAGATGCAGATCGACATCATCAGCGTGATGACGTTCGACGACGCGGCCAGGATCACGTCGATGAAGGCCTACTGGGGCCCGGAGAACGTCTCCCAGCTGTAGCCCCTCCACGATTTCGGCGCGAAAACGTTCGCGTGGCAACGGTTATCGCGCCGAAATCGCTCGTCTGATCTCGGCGATCACCCGTTCGGGGTACTCGGTGAGGTCCAGCCAGGTGAAGCGCAGCACCTGCCAACCAGCGAGCACGATGGTGTTCTGCCGCACCCGGTCACCGTGGAAGACGTCCGAATCCACGTGGAACGCCAGTCCGTCGGTTTCCAAGGCGAGCTTGATGGCGGGGAAACCGACGTCGACGCGATAACCGGCAACCGGGTGGTTGGCGATCCAGCCGGTGATGCCCGCGTCCTTCAAGATCCGCACCAGCAACCGTTCCGCGGCGGAGCGGGCGCCGTCCTCTGCGGCCTGCAACAGCAATCGGGCCGCAGGTGATCCGTGCCGGCCCTTGTTGCGCAGGTGCGCTGCCCACAGTCGCTGAAGTTCGACGTGGCGTTGGAGTGCGGAGTCCATCAACTTGGGTCCGCCGCCCCGCCGGACGGCCGCCTCGAGCACCGTGAAGTCGAGCGCGGTCAGGCGCAACCCGCGCCGCTCGACGACGTCGACGTCCGTCAGATTGCGCCGGCGGACGCGCGATCCGTCGTGGCATCGGCCGTGGCTGTTGCGCGGCACCGTCACCTCGACGACGTCGGGCGGGTACTTCGTCACGCCATGCCACCACGCGGCCGCCAATCCGCTCGCGGCCGCGCGTGGTCCGTAACCCCACACCGCGGCCCGAACCCGTGCCGCATCGGTGAACGGACGGTCGTCGACGAAGTAGACACCGGCGGCGCATCGTCGCCAGTCACCACGTCGGACTCGCCGTCTGACGGCCTGCTCATCGAGTCCGACGACGCGAGCCTGGGCCATCGTGATGACGCCGTCGTTGGCGCGAACGTGATCGGAGAGCACGTTCGAATGGACGCTGCGGAGCGGCCAGCGGTTCCGTGCCGGGCGATTTGGGCGCGAAAACGATCACTGGGGGAACGTTTTCGCGCCCAAATCGGGTCAGCCGCTGAAGACCGCGAACCACATCGCGATGTAGTGGCAGATCGCGGCCACCGCCGTACACGCGTGGAAGAACTCGTGATGGCCGAACGTCGTCGGCCACGGATTGGGCCACTTCAGCCCGTAGAGCACCCCGCCGATGCTGTACAGCGCGCCGCCGACGATCAGCAGCACCAGCGCAGCGACGCCCGCGCCGTGCATGATCGGCACGATGAAGAACGCCGCGACCCAGCCGAGCAGCAGGTACAGGGGCACGCCGACCCAGGCGGGCGCCGACGGCCAGCACATCTTGAGCAGCACGCCGGCGATCGCGCCTCCCCAGACGATCCAGAACAGCACCAGGCCCTGGCTCGAGGGCAGCGCCAGCAGGGCGAACGGGGTATAGCTGCCCGCGATGAACACGAAGATCATCGAGTGATCGAGGCGCTTCATCCATGTGCGCTTGACCGGCGACACCCAGGTGACCCGGTGATAGGTCGCGCTGACGGCGAACATCAACACGATCGTGAACGTGTAGAGCAGGGTGGCCAGACCGGCGCGGGTGCCCTCGAGCGCCCACGACACCGACACCAGCGCGGCACCCGCGATGACCGCGACGATCGCCGAATACAGATGAATCCAGCCGCGGGCGCGGGGCCTTCCGAGGAATTGGGCGACGCCGTCGGCGACCGCCTCGGGCAGATCCTCCGCCTCCCGACGAGCCGCGCCCGGCGGATCCGAGTCCGTCGTGCCGATCGACGCGGTCATGTCGCCTCCACCATCTGGCATTGATGTACTCAGAGGCAACAGTAGTCTGGATCCTCGTGGAACTCATTCCCCCGCGACTCAAGGAACCGGCCTACCGGGTCTACGAGGCGCGGCTGCGCCACCAGCTGGCGCGATCCAAATCCCAACTGCCAAGGCACATCGCAGTGTTGTGCGACGGCAACCGGCGCTGGGCCCGTGACGAAGGCCACGCCGACGTCAGCTATGGCTACCGGATGGGCGCCGCGAAGATCGCCGAGATGCTGCGCTGGTGTCAGGAGGCGGGCGTCGAGATGGCGACCGTCTACCTGCTCTCGACCGAGAACCTGCAGCGCGACCCCGCCGAGTTGGCGGCGCTCATCGAGATCATCGCCGACGTCGTCGAGGAGATCTGCGCCCCGATCAACCACTGGAGCGTGCGCACCGTCGGTGATCTGGAACTGCTCGGTCAGGAACCCGCACGGCGACTGCGCGACGCGGTGGACGGCACGGCGCGGACCGCCTCGGGCGCCTTTCACGTCAACGTCGCCGTCGGGTACGGCGGACGACAGGAGATCGCCGACGCCGTCCGTGCCCTGCTGGGCAAGGAACTCGCCAACGGGGCCACCGCCGAACAGCTCATCGAGTCGGTCACGGTCGACGCCATCTCGGAGAACCTCTACACCTCCGGGCAGCCCGACCCGGACCTGGTGATCAGGACCTCCGGCGAGCAACGGCTGTCCGGGTTCCTGCTGTGGCAGAGCGCGTATTCGGAGATGTGGTTCACCGAGGCCCACTGGCCGGCGTTCCGGCACGTCGACTTCCTGCGCGCCCTGCGCGACTACACACTGCGCGACCGGCGCTACGGCCACTGAGCGCATGTCAGACTGAACACGTGGCTGCGATGTCCGCAGTGGTGTTCGGCCTGAGCTGGTGGCTCGGGCTGTACCTGCTGGCGCGCGGCCCCCGCAAACCCGTGCTGGCGCTCGCCGCGATCGGGCTCACGAGCTTCGCCGTCGTCGTCGCCCTCGATGCGCTGCGCACCAGCGGCGGCGTGCACGCCGGATGGCTCACCACGCTCGAGGTGTACCTGATGGTGGTGCCGGGGATCGCCTGGTTCGCCGTGTTACTGGAGATGGCGCGGCCGACCGACACCTGGCGCAGCCGCGTCGGCGAACTGGCCGCGGTCGGCGTGGTGGCGGCGGGCGCGTTCATCGGCGCCGCGCTCGCGGGAAGCGTGAGTGGTCCACTGCGCCTGGGGCACTGGGTGATGTTCGGAGTGATATCGCTGGCCAACCTCGGTGCGATGGTTCTCGCCGTGCGTCGGCAGAGCAGGCCGCGGCGAGTGATCGGGGCGGCGGTCGTCGCGACGCTCTTCTTCGCGCTCGGCAACGCGATCCTGGTGATTCCGCTCGGGCTGGTGCCCAGCTGGCTCGCGCTCGCCTCGACGGGGTGCGACGTCGTGCTGCTCGGCATCGCGGTCGCCCTGTGGGACGCGTTCGACGAGGGTCAGGCACTGCGCGCGGACATGCTGCGGTCGTTCATCGGCACCGTCGTCGTCGCGACGCTCTTCGGAGGTCAGGCGCTCATCGGCATGGCGGTCACCGCCCAGCACACGGCTCTGACCGTCCTGCTGTTCACCAGCCTCGGCATCGCGATCACGATCAACGTGCTGGCCGATCCGCTGGCGGGCGTGCTCGACCGGTTGGCGTTCTCACGGTCGCCGGACCTGCGGGCCGACCGCGCCGCTCTCCGCGATGCCGAGGCCGCGCTGCCGCTGCGGTCGGCGAGCCCACTCGACGGCGTCAGCGACGACACCTTCATCCGGCTGACGCGGCGCGCGCTCGGTCACTACGGCGATCTGTCGAAGCTCGTCGCCAGCCCGCTCACCGCGCTGCCCGCGATCGACCGTCGGCTCGCCGAGCGCGGAGCACCCGACCAGCCACTCGAACGCGCCAACGAACTGAAGGCGCTGCTCGCCGACCGGATCGCCGCGCTCAAGCCGCGTGACGGTGGTGACTTCGGCACGACGGAGCAGTGGCGCCACTACAACTCGCTGTACTTCCCGTACGTCGTCGGCGTGCGGGCGTATGCGCAGAATGCGACCGCGGCGGGCCTGGATCCCGTCGCGCGCCAGGCGTGGCAGTGGTTCGTCACCGAGGTGCCGCAGCGCTCGCTGCACAACTGGCAGAACGCGGCGGCGCGCGTCATCGCCGCCGATCTGCGCGGCGGGTTGGTGTCGCTGGCGGGCTGACCTGCGGTTGGCAGTGGTTGGCAGCGTTTCGCGTCGATCTGGCAGTGGCTTCCGAGCAGTGTTCATGGGGTCCGGAGAACCTCAACGACGAGGAGCCCACGATGACCGCGATCATCACCCGACCGCTGCGGGACAACGGCCTGCCCGTCCGCCGCACCGACACGCTGCTGCGGTTCGCGATGCGCACCGACGCCACCCTGTGTGCGGGTGCAGGCCTCCTGATCGCCATGGCCGCCGATCCGCTGTCACGGCTGTCCGGCCTGTCGCCGACCACCGAGTGGATCGCGGGCGCCGCGCTGGTGAGCTACGGCGTCGTCCTCTACGCGCTGGCCGGAGTACCCGCCGTCCGGCGGATCGGCATCGGCATCGTCGTGGCCAACGTGGTCTTCGGGGTCACCGCGCTCGCGGTCCTGGCGGCCGGATTGGTGCCGTGCACCGCGGCCGGCGTGGCGATGACGCTGGCCACCGTCGCCGCCACTCTCGGGATGGCCTACCTGCAGTACCTCGGAGTGCGCCGTCTGGCGTGACTCCCACACAACCGGTGCGCGGCCGCCCGCCGCAAGAGGTTACGGCGTGCGGCCCGCACCGGCCTCAGATGTTCGAAAACCCCACCAGGAAGGAAAGATCCATGGCCACTCTCAGTGTTCCCACCTCCACCACCAAGGACGCGTTCTTGCGCTTCGCGATGCGGCTTGACGCCGCGGTGAGCGCGCTCGTGGGTGTCGTCGGCGTCGCGCTGGCGCCACGCATCGCCGAACTATCGGGCACCACAGCCGCACTCGAATACGCGATGGGCGCCTTCTTCGTCGCCTACGGCGTGGTCGTATTCGCGCTGTCGCGGCGCGAGCACGTCGGGACCGTCGGCCTCGTCATCGCCGTCGGCAATGCCGTCTACACGCTGGCGGCGATCGTCGTCGTGGTGGTCGGCGTCTGGCCGCTCACCACCGTCGGCACCGTGCTGACGGTGGGCAGCGGTGTCTTCACGTTGGTGATGGCCGACCTCCAATACCTCGGCCTGCGCCGGCTGCGTTCCTGACCCCCGCCTCGGCGGGGGTTAGAGCTTGCGCAGGCGCAGCCGGTTGATCGCGTGGTCGGCGTCCTTGCGCAGCACCAGCGTGGCCCGCGGCCTGGTCGGCAGGATGTTCTCGATCAGATTGGGCCGGTTGATCGAATGCCAGATGTCACGGGCGGCGAAGACGGCCTGCTCGTCGGTCAGCGTCGAGTAGTGGTGGAAGTGCGACTGCGGGTCGGCGAATGCGCCGGCCCGCATCGCCAGGAAGCGTGAGACGTACCACCCCTCGATGTCCTCGATGCGCGCGTCGACGTAGACCGAGAAGTCGAACAGGTCGGACACCATCAGGGCGGGACCGGTCTGCAGCACGTTGAGACCCTCGAGGATGAGGATGTCCGGATGCTTGATGGCCAACTTCTCGCCGGGCACGATGTCGTAGAGCAGATGCGAGTACACCGGCGCGCACACCTGGTCGGCGCCCGACTTCACGGCCGTCACGAAGCGCATCAACGCGCGGCGGTCGTAGCTCTCGGGAAAACCCTTGCGATGCATCAGGTTTCGACGCAGTAGTTCCGCGTTCGGGTAGAGGAAGCCGTCGGTGGTGACGAGGTCGACGCGCGGGTGGTGCTCCCAGCGCGCCAGCAGCGCCTGCAGTACGCGGGCGGTCGTCGACTTGCCAACGGCCACGCTGCCCGCCACGCCGATGACGAACGGCACCGGGCGGTCGGGATTCTGCTGGGGCTCGCCGAGGAACTCCGCGGTGGTGGCGAACAGCTTCTGCCGCGCGGCGACCTGCAGGTGGATCAACCTGGCCAGCGGCAGGTAGACCTCTTCGACCTCGAGGAGGTCCAGTTGCTCGCCCAGACCGCGAAGGCCCTGCAGCTCACTCTCGGTCAGCTTCAACGGCGTCGACATCCGCAGCGAACGCCATTGGCTTCGATCGAACTCGACGTACGGACTTGGCTCGCTGGCCCGCGGCATGCGCCCAGTGTTGCACCTACGGTTGTGGGCATGGCTAACGGGATGGACTCACACGCCCTGATTCGCGAGTACCTGCTCCTCGGGCTGCGGTTCGACCGCATCGAGGAGGGCTACGTCGACTCGTTCACCGGAGACCCCGCACTGCGGGCCGCGGTGGCGTCCGAGCCGCCGCCGGACCCGGCCGACCTCGCCCGCCAGGCACAGCAGCTGATCGCCGAGGTGCCCGGCGCCGAGGGTCTCGACCCTCAGCGCGCGGACTACCTCGAGGTGCACCTGCGCGCGTTGGCCTGCGCCGGTCGTAAGTTCGCGGGCGAGGACGTCGGCTTCGTGCGGGAGGTGCACGACTACTTCGACGTCGACATCGTCAAGGGCGACCCCGACACGTACCGCGAGGCCCACCGCAAGCTCGACGACGCCCTCGGCGGCACCGGGCCACTCGCCGATCGGATGCAGGCCTACCGCGCCGGTGAGGAGATCGCGCCGGAGCGGCTCGAGGAGTGCATCCACGCGTTCTCCAGTGCCCTGCGCGACCGCGTCCGCGCGGACTTCCCGTTGCCCGACGCCGAGACCATCAACTACGAGATCGTCACCGACAAGCCGTGGTCGGGCTTCAACTACTACGAGGGCGACTACCGCTCGACGGTCGCCGTCAACGCCGACCTCAAGCAGCAGATGTCGAACCTGCCGCGGCTCGTTGCCCACGAGTCCTACCCCGGCCACCACACCGAGCACTGCCGCAAGGAGTTCGGGCTGGTGGAAGGGCAGAACCAGACCGAGCAGACGATCTTCCTGGTCAACACCCCGCAGTGCACCATGGCCGAGGGGTTGGCCGACCTGGCGCTGTACGCGGCGATCGGACCGGACTGGGGCGCGTGGGCGGCCGAGATCTACGCCGACCTCGGCCTGAGGTTCGACGGTGAGCGCGCCGAGGCGGTCTCGCAGGCGTCCGCGGCGCTGGCCGACGTCCGGCAGGACGCCGCGCTGATGCTGCACGACGAGCACCGCGACGTCGACGTCGTCGTCGCCTTCCTGCAGCGCTGGCAGCTGACCAGCGACACCAGGGCCAGGCAGTCGCTGCGCTTCCTGTCCTCACCGCTGTGGCGGGCATACACCAGCACCTACGTCGAGGGTTACCGCCTGCTGCGGGCCTGGCTCGACGCGCGCCCCGCCGACGTCACCCTGACCCAGCGGTTCGGCAGGCTGCTCGACGAGCCGTTGGTGCCGTCCGCGCTGCGCGCCGAGGTGGCCTGAGCGGTCGGGCACGAGCCGTCGGGGTGGTGGGGCAGTTTAGGCTTGTCCCATGACCGCCGAGTCCGTGAAGACCCCCTCGTCCGAACAGGGCGCCGAGTACGCCGAGACCGCGAGCGCCGCCTACCGGGCCGCACTCGAGGTCATCGAACAGGTAGAACCCCGCATCGCCGCCGCGACCCGCAAGGAGCTCGCCGATCAGCGTGACTCGCTCAAGCTGATCGCCAGCGAGAACTACGCCTCGCCCGCCGTGCTGCTGACCATGGGCACGTGGTTCTCCGACAAGTACGCCGAGGGCACCATCGGGCACCGCTTCTACGCCGGCTGCCAGAACGTCGACACCGTCGAGGCGCTCGCCGCCGAGCACGCCCGCGAGCTCTTCGGCGCGCCCTATGCCTACGTGCAGCCGCACTCCGGCATCGACGCCAACCTCGTCGCCTACTGGGCGATCCTCAACACGCGCATCGAGGTCCCCGGCCTCGCCGAGCTCGGCGCCAAGAACGTCAACGACCTGTCCGAGGAGGACTGGGAGAAGCTGCGCGCCAAGCTGGGCAACCAGCGCCTGCTCGGCATGTCGCTGGACACCGGCGGCCACCTCACGCACGGCTTCCGTCCGAACATCAGCGGCAAGATGTTCCACCAGCGCCAGTACGGCACCGATCCGGAGACCGGTCTGCTCGACTACGCCAAGGTCGCCGAGGCCGCCCGCGAGTTCAAGCCGCTGGTCCTGGTGGCCGGCTACTCCGCATACCCCCGCCGGGTGAACTTCGCCAAGATGCGCGAGATCGCCGACGAGGTCGGCGCCACGCTGATGGTCGACATGGCCCACTTCGCAGGCCTGGTGGCGGGCAAGGTGTTCACGGGCGACGAGGATCCGGTGCCGCACGCCCACGTCACGACGACGACGACCCACAAGTCGCTGCGTGGCCCCCGCGGTGGTCTGGTGCTGGCCACCGAGGAGTACTCCGACGCCGTCGACAAGGGCTGCCCGATGGTGCTCGGCGGACCGCTGAGCCACGTGATGGCCGCCAAGGCCGTCGCGCTCGCCGAGGCGCGGCAGCCGTCGTTCCAGGCGTACGCCCAGCGCGTCGCCGACAACGCCAAGGCCCTCGCCGAGGGCTTCCTGACCCGGGGCGCCCGGCTCGTCACCGGCGGCACCGACAACCACATCGTGTTGCTCGACGTGACGTCCTTCGGGCTGACGGGGCGCCAGGCCGAGTCGGCGCTTCTCGACGCGGGCGTCGTCACCAACCGCAACTCGATCCCGAACGACCCCAACGGGGCTTGGTACACGAGCGGCATCCGATTCGGCACCCCCGCGCTGACCACCCGCGGCTTCGGGGCCGGCGACTTCGACCGCGTCGCAGAGTTGGTCGTCGACGTGCTGAAGAACACGCAGCCCGAGGGCACGTCGAAGGCCAAGTACGCGCTGGCCGGCGGGACCGCCGAGCGCGTGCACGCCGCGTCGGCCGAGCTGCTCGCCGCGAATCCGCTGTATCCGGGCCTGACCCTCTAGTCCCGGGACACGCCCGAACCCGATTTCGGAGAACGTGTGTCTACGGGTTACAGTTAGTTTCATGGCAGAGAAGCCCGTCGCCAATGCGCTCACGCTCGAACTCGAGCCCGTCGTCGAGGAGAACCTGTCGCGTCACCTCGCGACCGAGGAACTCTGGTACGCGCACGACTACGTGCCCTTCGAGAAGGGCGAGAACTTCGCGTTCCTCGGCGGCAGGGACTGGGATCCGTCGTCGGTGACGTTGCCCAAGCCGGTCACCGATGCGCTCGAGATCCTGCTGATCATCAAGGACAATCTGGCCGGATACCACCGCGAGCTCGTCGAGCACTTCATCCTCGACGACAAGTGGGGACGCTGGCTGGGTCGCTGGACCGCCGAGGAGCACCTGCACGCCATCGCGCTGCGCAATTACCTGGTGGTGACCCGCGAGGTCGACCCGACGGCCAACGAGGACGTGCGCGTCGAGCACGTCATGAAGGGCTACCGCGCCGACTCGTACAGCCAGGTCGAGACGCTGGTCCACATGGCCCTGCTCGAGCGCAGCCACGCCGTCTTCAGCCGCAACCTGGAGGCGCAGATCACCGAGCCCGTGCTGAAGGGCCTCGTCGGCCGCATTGCCAAGGACGAAGAGCGCCACGAGGAGTTCTTCGCCAACCTCGTCGCCCACTGCCTGACCACCCAGCGCGCCGAGACGATCGCCGCGATCGCCACCCGCGCCGCCGGCCTGGAGACCGTCGGCGCGGACATCGACGCCTACCGGGACAAGGTCCGCGTCGTCGCCGAGGCGGGCATCTTCGACGACGCCGCGCTGCACGAGGTCATCACGGACCGCCTCGCCGACTGGGGTGTGTCGGACGCTCCCGAGCTCGCGGAATTGGTCTCCCACTAGTTAACCGAGCGGTCACACATCGGCCACGGCGCGCCTGCGCGGCGCAAATGTCGCGACGAGGGTAGCGTCCATCTCGATGGCCGACATGCTCTGCTATCCGGGCGGTATCCGTCGTTTCGACGAAGACGGGACCGGCCCCGGTCCTGGTACCGCGGTATTCCGCCGAGGGAGTTCGTGCGGTGCCGCACGGACCTAGGAGCGCCACGTGACTGAAAGCGTCGTCGGGACCCCGAAGAGAACCTATGTGCTCGACACCTCCGTGCTGCTGTCCGATCCCTGGGCATGCAACCGGTTCGCAGAGCATGAAGTCGTCGTCCCCCTCGTGGTCATCAGCGAGCTGGAGGCCAAACGGCACCACCACGAGTTGGGCTGGTTCGCGCGGCAGGCCTTGCGGATGTTCGACGATCTCCGACTCGAACACGGACGTCTCGATCAACCGATTCCCATTGGCACACAAGGCGGAACGCTTCAGATCGAACTGAACCACAGCGACCCGACGGTGCTGCCGGCCGGCTTCCGCACCGACACCAACGATGCGCGGATCCTGACGTGTGCGGCCAACCTCGCCGCGGAGGGCAAGCTCGTCACGCTGGTCAGCAAGGACATCCCGCTGCGCGTCAAGGCGGGTGCGGTCGGGCTGCAGGCCGACGAATACCACGCCCAGGACGTGGTCACGTCCGGCTGGACCGGCATGTCCGAGGTCGACGTCAGCGCCGAGGAGATCGACACGCTGTTCAACGACGGCGAGATCGACCTCGAGGACGCGCGAAACCTGCCCTGCCACACCGGCGTTCGCCTGCTCGGTGGGACCTCGTCGGCGCTGGGTCGGGTCAACGCCGAGAAGCGCGTGCAGCTGGTGCGCGGTGACCGCGAAGTGTTCGGCCTCCGGGGAAGGTCAGCCGAACAACGCGTCGCCCTCGATCTGCTGCTCGACGAGTCCGTCGGCATCGTGTCCCTCGGCGGCAAGGCGGGCACCGGCAAGTCGGCGCTCGCGCTGTGCGCGGGCCTCGAGGCCGTGCTGGAGCGTCGGACGCAGCGCAAGGTCGTCGTCTTCCGGCCGCTGTACGCCGTCGGTGGCCAGGATCTCGGGTATCTGCCCGGCAGCGAGAGCGAGAAGATGGGCCCGTGGGCGCAGGCCGTCTTCGACACCCTCGAGGGTCTCGCCAGCCCGGCCGTGCTCGAGGAGGTGCACGCGCGCGGCATGCTCGAGGTGCTGCCGCTGACCCACATCCGGGGCCGCTCACTGCACGACTCCTTCGTGATCGTCGACGAGGCGCAGTCGCTGGAGCGCAACGTGCTGCTGACGGTACTGTCCCGCCTGGGTGCAGGCTCGCGGGTGGTGCTCACCCACGACGTCGCCCAGCGCGACAACCTGCGGGTCGGCAGGCACGACGGCGTCGCGGCCGTCATCGAGAAGCTCAAGGGTCATCCGCTGTTCGCGCACATCACGCTGCTGCGCAGCGAGCGGTCGCCGATCGCGGCGCTGGTCACCGAGATGCTCGAGGAGTTCAGCCCGGGCGCTCTGCCCTGATGTCGGTCGGCTCGGCTCTGCGGTCGCGGCGTCGCCAACACCGCAGAGCCAGGGTCGGTCGGTAGGCTGCCTCCGTGCGTAAACGGCCGGAGACGTCTTCCTGGGCGTACTGGCGCGTCGTGATCGGCGTCTGCGCCGGTGTGGCGATCGTGGTGATCGGCGGCCTCACCGGCCGCGTCAAGGTGGCCACGCCCGCCGAGGCCGCCACCGACGTCGACTGCTCGGTGGTCAAGTGCATCGCGCTGACCTTCGACGACGGCCCCAGCCCATACACGGACAGGCTGCTTCAGATCCTCAAGGACAACGACGCCAAGGCGACGTTCTTCGAGATCGGCAACAAGGTCGCCGCCAACCCCGAGGGCGCCAAGCGGGTCGTCGACGCGGGCATGGAACTCGGGCAGCACACGTGGGAGCACCCCAACATGACGGCGATCCCGCCCGAGGACATCCCGTCGCAGTTCAGCAAGGCCAGCGACGCGATCGAGGCGGCGACGGGTCAGCGCCCCAAACTGGTGCGCACCGCAGGCGGCCTGATCAACGACAAGGTGTTGGCCGAGGCGGGCAAGCAGGGCCTGGCCGACATCAACTGGGACGTCATCCCGTTCGACTGGGCCAACGACGCGAACACCGGGGCCACCCGCTACATGCTGATGACCCAGATCAAGCCGAACTCGGTGGTGCTGTTCCACGACACCTACTCCTCGACGGTCGACCTCGTCGAGCAGTTCATCCCCGTGCTCAAGGCCAACGGCTACCACATGGTGACCGTCACGCAGATGCTCGGCGAGCGCGCACCCGGCAGTACCTACGGCAGTCGTGACAACGGCCCGCCCGCCAACGATCTGCTGGACATCCCGCCCGGTGAGATCCCGTCGCTGCCCAACACCCCGTCGCCCGCACCGATGCCGAACATCCCGATCACCGACATCCCCGGAGCCAACTCCGGTGGCGTGAACAACGGCGCGTAGCGGAGCTCGATGACGACGGATACCGCGTTCGTCCTGACGTTGTTGGTGCTGGGATATGCGGTCGTCTCAGGGCTGGTCAAGCGGTGGTACCTCGCGCCTGCGCTGATCTTCGTCCTGCTGGGAATGGCGTTGGGTCCGTTCGGGTTCCACGTCCTCGAGGGTGGTCCCGACGCGGCCAGCTTCACCACCCTGGCACAGCTGGCGCTGACGGTGATCCTGTTCAACCAGGCGGTCCAACTCGATCTGACGTCGGTGGTGCGCCGCCGTGAGGTGACGTTCCGACTGCTGGTGGTCGGCATTCCGCTGGCCATCGCGCTCGGGACGCTGACGGCACTGCTGGTGCTGCCCGTGATGCCGGTGTGGGAGGCCGTGTGCCTGGCCGCGATCGTCGCACCGACGGAGGTCGCGCTCATCGACGCGCTGCTCGACGACCGACGCGTGCCCGAACGCGTCAGGCACGCGATGTCCACGGAGAGCGGCTTCTACGACGGGTTCGCCCTCGCGGCGCTGCTCGCGGCGATGACCCTGGCGTCCGAGCGCACCGACTCCGACGTCCACTGGGGCGACTTCTTCGTGCGCACCGAGATCCTCTCGGTGGCCGTGGGGCTGGCCATCGGGGCGGTCGGCGGCTGGGGGATCGCCAAGTCGATGGAGCGCGGCTGGATGAGCGACACGTGGTCGCAACTGGCCACCCTCGCCCTGGCGCTGGCGTGCTTCCAGGTCGGGGAGATGTTCCACGGCAGCGGCTTCGTGGCCGCGTTCGCCGGTGGGCTGGCGTTCGCGTTCGTGGCACGAAAGGTGGGGTCCACCCCCGAGACCCACGTCTCGGAGGCCGCGGGCCAACTGCTGGAACTCGCGGTGTTCGCGATGTTCGGCGGCTACGCGGTGATCGTGGGATGGCGTGACGCCACCTGGCGGGTGGTCGTGTTCGCCGTCGTGGCGCTGCTGGCCGTCCGACTGATCGCGGTGTCGCTCGCGCTGCTCCGCAGTGACATGCGGTGGAAGGACCGGCTCTTCATCGGGTGGTTCGGTCCACGCGGCATCGGCACCCTGGTCCTGGGGCTGATCGTCGTCGAACGCGGTGAGATCCAACAGCAGTCGCTGATCATCCAGGTGGCGGTCGTGACGGTGACGCTGAGCCTGGTGCTGCATAGCGTCACCTCGTGGCCGGGTATCACGTGGCTCGCCGCGACGCCCGAGAAGGTCTAGGCGAGGCGCCTACGATTCGGCCGGCCTTCGCGCTGCCGTCCGGCTGCGAGCTAGTCGCCGTCCTTGACCTTCGCCATCTTGAGCACGTCGAGTCGCTTGTCGAGATCCTCCTCGGACAGCTTGTCGCCGATCAGTCCACGGTCGATGACCGTCTGACGAATCGTCTTGCGCTCCTTGAGGGCTTCCTTGGCGACCTTGGCGGCCTCCTCGTAGCCGATCGCCGAGTTGAGCGGCGTCACGATCGACGGCGACGACTCGGCGAGCTCGCGCAGGTGCGCCTCGTTGGCGATCAGGCCGTCGATGCACTTCTCGGCGAACAGCTTCGACACGTTGGACAGCAGCGTGAACGACTCCAGGACGTTGCGCGCCATCATCGGGATGTAGACGTTGAGCTCGAAGGCACCCGACAGTCCGCCGACGGTGACGGCCGCGTCGTTCCCGATCACCTGCGCGGCGACCTGCGTAACCGCCTCGGGCAGCACGGGATTGACCTTGCCGGGCATGATCGAGCTGCCCGGCTGCAGGTCGGGGAGCTGCAGTTCGCCCAGGCCGGTCAGCGGACCCGAGCCCATCCAGCGGACGTCGTTGGCGATCTTGGTCAGTGACGCCGCGATGGTCTTCAGTGCGCCGGACGCCTCGACGAGCCCGTCGCGGGCGGCCTGGGCCTCGAAGGAGTCCGACGCCGTGCGCAGTTCGGCGATGCCGGTCTGGTCGACGAGCACCAGGACGACCTTGGCGCCGAATCCGTCGGGGGCGTTGAGGCCCGTGCCGACGGCCGTGCCGCCGATCGCGAGTTCGCCGAGCCGGGGCAGCGTCGCCTTGACGCGCTCGATGCCCGCCTCGATCTGCCGGGCGTAGCCGCCGAACTCCTGGCCGAGGGTCACGGGCACCGCGTCCATCAGGTGCGTGCGTCCCGACTTGACGACGGTGCGCCACTGCCTGGCCTTGTTGCCCAGAGACTCGTGCAGAATTTCGAGAGCCGGAATCAGGTGTCGCACAGCCGCTTCCGTCGCGGCGATGTGCGTGGCCGTCGGGAACGTGTCATTGGAGCTCTGCGACATGTTGACGTCGTCGTTGGGGTGCACCGTGACGCCGTTGGCCGCGGCGATGCTCGCGATGACCTCGTTGGCGTTCATGTTGGAGCTGGTGCCCGAGCCGGTCTGGAACACGTCGATCGGGAACTGGTCGTCGTGCAGCCCGTCGGCGATCTCACCGGCCGCGGCGATGATCGCGTCGGCCTTCTCGGGCGCCAGCAGGCCGAGGTCCTTGTTGACCTGCGCGCAGGCGCCCTTCAGCAGGCCGAGCGCGCGAATCTGGGTGCGCTCCAACGGTCGGAACGAGATCGGGAAGTTCTCCACCGCACGCTGGGTCTGGGCGCGCCACAGCGCACTCTTGGGCACCCGGACCTCGCCCATGGTGTCGTGCTCGATGCGGTATTCGGTGTTGTCGACATCGGTGTCGGCGCTCATTGGCTCCCTGTTCGTCTCTCTGTTGATGCGGGCGGGGGAATTAGGGCAGGGGGTAGGCGGCGGTCTTGTCGCCGGTGAAGTCGACCGCCGAGTACTCGTTGAGCTTCGACAGTCGGTGGTACGCCTCGATCATTCGGACGGTGCCCGACTTGGACCGCATCACGATGGACTGCGTCGTGCAGCCGCCTCCCGAGTAGCGCACGCCCTGCAGGAGATCGCCGTCGGTGACGCCCGTGGCGGAGAAGAACACGTTCTCACCGGAGACGAGGTCCTCGGTGTGTAGCACGCGGTCGAGGTCGTGACCCGCGTCGATGGCCTTCTGCTTCTCGGCGTCGTCGGTGGGGGCCAGCACGGCCTGGATCGCGCCGCCCATGCAGCGGATGGCCGCGGCGGTGATGATGCCCTCGGGGGTGCCGCCGATGCCCGCGAGCATGTCGGTGCCGGAGTTGGGTCGGCACGCCGAGATGGCGCCCGCGACGTCGCCGTCGGAGATCAGCCGGATGCGGGCGCCCGCCGCGCGCACCTCTTCGATGAGGCCCGCGTGCCGCGGACGGTCCAGCACGCACACCGTGAGGTCGGCCACGCTGGAGTTCTTCACCTTGGCGACGCGGCGGATGTTCTCCCCGATCGGGGCGGTGATGTCGATCACGTCGACGGCGTCGGGACCGACGGCGATCTTGTTCATGTAGAACACCGCCGACGGGTCGAACATGGCGCCGCGCTCGGCCACGGCCAGCACCGAGATGGCGTTGGGCATGCCCTTGCTCATCAGCGTGGTGCCGTCCACCGGGTCGACGGCGAAGTCGCACTCCGGCCCGTCGCCGTTGCCGACCTCTTCGCCGTTGTAGAGCATTGGGGCGTTGTCCTTCTCGCCCTCGCCGATCACCACGACGCCGCGCATCGACACCGAGTTGACCAGTTCGCGCATGGCGTCGACGGCGGCTCCGTCGCCGCCCTCCTTGTCGCCTCGGCCGACCCAGCGGCCTGCGGCCATGGCGCCCGCCTCGGTGACTCGCACCAACTCGAGGGCGAGGTTGCGATCGGGGGCTTCGCGTCGAGGCGTCATGAGTGCAGATTCTCCCATTAGCGGTTCCCGGATCGGGAGCTGGGATACTGGCGGGGTGACCACACCGCAGGCGGCTCCGGAACCGAAGCCGGCCAAGTCGCGCCTGCTGCAGGACG
>JAESGJ010000391.1_pt1 | contig 29794 bp, 31 predicted proteins | sample 9266241 | NCBI WGS metagenome assembly JAESGJ01 (sample SAMN14514841, study PRJNA621669) | algae metagenome | isolation source: Brasilonema octagenarum HA4186-MV1 and co-occurring heterotrophs from wet... | place: USA: Manoa Valley, Hawaii | collected 2009-07-20 | reverse complement strand
CGACCGAACGAAACCGCGCCGAAATCGTTTGTGGGACGAGCGGTTAGAGGACGGGGGTGAGCGCCTTCGAACCGCCACCCACGGTCAGGATGGCACCGTTGACGTAGCTCGCCGCCGGGGAGGCGACGAACGTCACGAGGTTCGCGATCTCGTCGGCCTCGGCCGTGCGACCGAGGGCGGTGGTGCGGCCCAGTCCCTCGATGAGTTCGGTGGAGAGGTCCGCGGTGCCCGGCGTCTGCGTCGGGCCGGGGGCGACCGCGTTGACGCGCACGCCCTGCGTGCCGAACTCGTCAGCCCACAGCTTGGTGAGCAGCTCGAGGGCGGCCTTGCTGGCCCCATAGATGCCCGCTCCCGCCGCGGGCGTCGTGGCGGCGACCGTCGTCACGTTGATGACCGAACCGCCACCGCGGGCGATCATGCCCGGCACCAGCTTCTGCACCAGCACGTACGGCGCCTTGAGGTTGGTGTTGATCTGGTCGTCGAAATCGGCGTCGACGGTGTCGAACGTGGGCGCGAACCGGTAGATGCCCGCGTTGTTCACCAGGATGTCGACGGCGCCTGCCTCCTCGGCGAGACGCCGGACGTCGTCGACGTTCGCGACGTCGGCGGCCACGAAACGTGCCGTGCCCCCGGCATTTTCGATGTCCTGAACGGTCTTCGCACCACGCTCGGCATTACGACCGTGGACGACCACCTCGGCTCCCTCGGCTGCCAATTGCGTGGCGACGGCGTAGCCGATGCCAGCGGTGGCGCCGGTCACCAGTGCCGTCTTTCCTACGAGTGCGTTCGTCATGGGACTCGCCTCCTGGGCGTTGAAGTTGTGATGAAGCCACCCACCACAAGTCCCATTCATGACTGTTTATTCCATAACTCGTACCCGCTCCACTAGGGAGTCAGGGCGACCGACGCCTCCGCCGTGTAGCAGAGGAAGGTCAGCGTCTCCTCGAGGTAGAGCTCGACGCTCTCGGCGTCGTGCGACAGGTAGCCGATGGACACGTCGGTGCCCAGCTGTAGATCGAAGTCGCCACCGCGCGTGGATAACACGAACGCCCCGTCGATCGCGGGCGCCCAGATGATGTCGCCGTCGATGAGGCGGTTGATGTGCTCGAGGATCGGATAGCCGTTCGCGGTGGTCTCGCTGACCTGGGTGTACACGTCGGCGGACAGCAGGACGGCGTACGGGCCGTCGACGCCCGCGAGTCGCAGCTCCGAGAGCGCTTGGGAGATCACGTCGGGAATCTGCTGCGGATCCGACGGCAGCGCCAGCGCGGGGTTGGAGCTGCACTTGCGGATGCCGCCGATGTGCGCCGCCTCGTAGCCCTCGAAGATCGCGCGGTCCTCGGCGAACGCCAACTGCTTGGCCGCAGCCTTCACCGGGTCCCAGTCGGAGTCCTGCGAGCCTCGCTCGACGTCGTCGATGTCGGTCCGCGAGATCGTGAACGGCACCCGCAACCGCACCAGCGGCCTGCTCTCGCGCAGGTGCGCGACGACGCCCTCTCCCGGAGGCGCCACGTCGACCAGATGGCCCGTGCTCACGGCCGCCGCCACGGGCCCGCCCGGATCGCTCACGTCGACGACTCGGCGTCCGGCGATGTGCCGCTTGAAGGTTCGGGTGGCCTCCTCTTCGATCTCACCCCACGCCTCTTCGGTGATCGGTGCGAGGTCGCGGTAGAGGTTGTTCATTGGGGTTGTCCTTTCAGACTGCCGATCGACAGGGAGCCATTCGACGGGGGAGCGGGAGCGGGGGCCGTGGCGGCGACGGTGCCGCCATCGGGCAGTGGCGGTGGGTCGTCGAGGAAGTCCGCGGTGGGCACGAAGAACATGGTGCCCGTAATCGCCGTCGAGAAATCCAGAATGCGGTCGGTATTGCCCGGCGGATCGCCGATGAACATGTTGCGCAGCATCCGCTCGGTGACGGCGGGGTCTGCGGCATAGGCGATGTAGTAGGTGCCCGACTCGCCGTTGCCCAGCGTGCCGAACGGCATGTTGGCCCTGACGATTTGAAGCTCGTTGCCGTCCGCGTCCTCGATGACGTTGAGCGCGAGGTGCGAGTTGGCGGGCTTGACCGCGTCGTCCATCTCGATGTCCTCGAGTTTGGTGCGTCCGATCACCAGCTCCTGTTCGGTGACGCTCAGCGCGTTCCAGGCGGCCATGTCGTGGGTGTACTTCTGCACGTGGACGTAGCTCGCGCCCGAGAAGTCGGGATCCTCGTCGCCGATCTGGGCCGCCTCGACGGCCTCGGGACCGTCGGGATTCTCGGTGCCGTCGACGAAGCCGAGCAGGTCCCGCTGCTCGAAGAAGCGGAAGCCGTGCACCTCGTCGACGACGGTCACCGCGCCCGCCATCGACGCCAGCACCCGCCCGCCGAGTTCGAAGCACACGTCCATCGACTCGCCGCGGATGTGGAACAGCAGGTCGCCCGCGGTGGCCGGCGCGTGGTGGCGCGCCCCCGTCAACTCGCGGAAGGGGTGCAGCTTGGCCGGCCGTGGACCGTCGAACAGGCGGTCCCAGGCGGCCGAGCCGATCCCGGTCACCAGCGTCAGATGCGCTGCGGGATTGCGGAATCCGACCGCGCGCACCAAGCCGGAGAGGCTGTCGAGCGCGTCGTGGACGGTGTCCTCGCCACCGTCGTCGACGGTGACGACGAGGAAGATCGCTGCGGGTGTCAGCGGTGTGAGAATCGGCTGCGGACGACGAGTCACGATCTGACCCTATCGCCACCTCAGGCGGGTTATCCGGTAAGGATGGGCTACATGTCCAGCGACTCCTCGGCGGCCTCCGCAGCAGGCCTCTGCGAATTCATCGACGCCTCGCCGTCACCATTCCACGTTTGTGCGACGGTGGCCGAGCGGTTGCGCGCGGCGGGCTACGTCGAGCTGTCGGAGGGCGACCCGTGGCCGACCGGGGATCCCGGCTACTTCACCGTCCGCGCCGGCTCCCTCGTCGCATGGAAGTCCGCCGACGGCGAGGCGCCGTTCCGCATCGTCGGAGGACACACCGACAGCCCCAACCTGCGGGTCAAACAGCACCCCGACCGGTTCGTGACCGGCTGGCAGGTGGTTGCCCTCGAACCGTATGGCGGCGCCTGGCTGAACTCCTGGCTGGACCGCGACCTCGGCGTCAGCGGCAGGTTGTCGGTGCGCACGGGCGACGTCATCGACGACGTCCTCGTCCGCATCGACGACCCCATCCTTCGGGTGCCGCAGTTGGCCATCCACCTCTCCGACGACCGCAAGGGCGTGGAGCTCAACCCGCAGCGCCACGTCAACGCCGTCTGGGGCGTCGGAACGGACACCCGTTCGTTCCTGTCCTTCGTCGCGGCCAGGGCAGGCGTCGAGGCGTCCGACGTGCTGGCCGCCGACCTGATGACCCACGATCTGACCGGGTCGACGCTCGTCGGCGCCGATCGGCAGCTCGTCAGCGCGCCGCGACTGGACAACCAGGGCACCTGCTACGCGGGTCTCGAGGCGTTCCTGGCCGCCGAGCCGCGCGGGTACGTGCCCGTGCTGGCGCTGTTCGACCACGAGGAGGTCGGCTCGACGTCGGATCACGGCGCGCAGTCCGAGCTGCTGCCGACGGTGCTGGAGCGCATCACGCTGGCCGCCGGTGGCACGCGGGAGGACTTCCTGCGCAGGCTGTCCGGCTCGATGGTGGCCTCCGGCGACATGGCGCACGCCACCCATCCGAACTACCCGGACCGCCACGAGCCGAGCCATCTCATCGAGGTCAACGGTGGACCGGTGCTCAAGGTCCAGCCCAACCTCCGCTATGCGACCGATGGCAGGACGGCTGCGGCGTTCGCGCTGGCGTGTGCGCAGGCCGGGGTGCCGCTGCAACGCTACGAGCACCGCGCCGACCTGCCGTGCGGATCGACCATTGGACCGATGACGGCGGCCCGCACGGGGATCCCGACGGTCGACGTCGGGGCCGCGCAGCTGGCCATGCACTCGGCGCGGGAACTGATGGGGGCCGAGGACGTGCCCGCGTACGCCGCAGCACTGCGGGCCTTCCTGTCACCTGGCTGAGCTACCGTCGGGCCATGAGTCTGGACATCGCCACGTTCACGTTCGACTGCACCGACCCCGACGCGCTCGCCGCCTGGTGGTCGGGGGTGCTGGCCGCCGAGGTCAACGCCGTCGTGCCAGGGGAATTCGTCCTCGTCGCGCGCAAGGGCGGTCCCGCCATCGGCTTCCAGCGGGTGCCCGATCCGACGCCAGGCAAGAACAGGGCCCATCTCGATCTGCACGCCTCCGACCGCGAGGCCGAGGTGGCCAGGGTGGTGGGGCTCGGCGCGAAGGAAGTCGAGCGCAACAGCTTCGGCGACGACTTCCACTGGGTCGTGCTCGCCGACCCCGAAGGCAACGCCTTCTGCATAGCGGGGTAGCAGACCTTCGGGGCACAATCCTGCGGTGCTCTACTCGGTGATCGCGGCTGCCGTCGTGCTGACGGCATGGTCGTTGGCGGCGCGTCGGCTCGACGGCTGGCGGATCACCGCGCCCATGGTGCTGGTGCTCGCGGGCGTCGTCGTCGGGTTGTTCACCCACGATGCGCTCGCCGAGACGCTGAACACCGACACCGTTCAGCCCGTCGCCGAGGTCATCCTCGCGGTGCTGCTCTTCATCGACGCGACCGACGTGCGCGGGGGGCTGTTCGGACGCGATCCCCGGTCGGCCCTGCGGGTGCTGTTCATCGCGATGCCACTGGGGCTGGCGCTGTCGGTGGCGCTGGGACTCTGGCTGCTCCCCGGCCTGTCGTGGGCAGTGCTGCTGATCATCGCGTGCGTCGTGGTGCCCATCGACTTCGCGCCCGCGGCGTCCATCCTCCGCGACGACCGGATCCCCGAGCGGGTCCGCAACGCCCTCAACGTCGAGGCGGGCTACAACGACGGCATCGTCTCGCCGGTGTTCATCTTCGCGCTGGTGCTGGCGGGCGACCACTCACACGCCGAGACGCCGATGGAGGCCATCGGCGCCGCCCTGCCCCAGGCGATCAAGGCGATCGTGATCGGACTCGCGCTCGGCGCCGTCGTGGCATTGCTGAGCAACCTCTCCGAACGCCGCGACCTGATGACCGAGCAGTCCAAGCGGGTCGTGCTGGTGGCCATCCCGCTGATGGCCTACACGCTGAGCATCGCCGTGCACGGCAACGGCTTCGTGTCGGCCTTCGTGTGCGGTATCGCGTACATGGGATTACGCCGTTCGCAGAACGTGCGCGGCGAACTCGAACTGCTCGACGACGTCGGCTTCCTGCTCACCGTGGTGATGTGGTTCGTCTTCGGCGCGACGACGGTGATCGCGCTCTCCGACGGCGTCTCGGTCGGGCTGGTGGTGTTCTGCGTGCTCGCGCTGACGGTGGTCCGCCTGCTGCCGATGCTGTTGGCGCTGCTCGGATCGCGGTTCACGTGGCCGGAGCGCCTGCTGCTCGGCTGGCTCGGCCCGCGGGGGACCACGTCGATCGTGTTCGGTCTGCTCGCCTTCAACGTGCTCACCAACCGGGCGGAGACGGCCGCCCTGCTCACGATGGTGGTGACGGTGCTGGGCAGCGTCCTGTTGCACGGGATCGGCGCACCGACGGCCGCCCGTGCGTTCGATCGCTCGCAAGCCAATAGAATGGCCCCGTGACGTCCGGGTTCTCCGAAGTTGACACTGTCCAGCAGGCAGCCACCACCCCCGATCAGCCGCAGCCCTTTCGCGAACTCGGTCTCAAGGACGACGAGTACCAGCGGATCCGCGGCATCCTCGGCCGTCGGCCCACCGACGCCGAACTCGCGATGTACTCGGTGATGTGGAGCGAGCACTGCTCCTACAAGTCCTCCAAGGTGCACCTGCGCTACTTCGGCGAGACCACCACCGACGAGATGCGCGCCTCGATGCTCGCGGGCATCGGCGAGAACGCCGGCGTGGTGGACATCGGCGACGGCTGGGCGGTGACGTTCAAGGTCGAGTCGCACAACCATCCGTCCTACGTCGAGCCGTACCAGGGCGCCGCGACGGGCGTCGGCGGCATCGTCCGCGACATCATGGCGATGGGCGCGCGCCCAGTCGCCGTGATGGACCAGCTCCGGTTCGGCGCGGCCGACGCGCCCGACACCAGGCGCGTGCTCGACGGCGTGGTGCGCGGCGTCGGTGGCTACGGCAACTCCCTGGGCCTGCCGAACATCGGCGGTGAGACGGTGTTCGACGCGTCGTACGCGGGCAACCCGCTGGTGAACGCGCTGTGCGTCGGGGTGCTCCGCAAGGAGGACCTGCACCTGGCCTTCGCGTCGGGCACCGGCAACAAGATCATCCTGTTCGGCGCGCGCACCGGCCTCGACGGCATCGGCGGTGTCTCGGTCCTGGCCTCGGAGACCTTCGGCGGCGACGAGGGCGACGGTCCCGGCCGCAAGAAGCTCCCCTCGGTCCAGGTCGGCGACCCCTTCATGGAGAAAGTGCTCATCGAGTGCTGCCTCGAGCTGTACGCGGCGGGCCTGGTGATCGGTATCCAGGATCTCGGCGGTGCTGGGTTGTCCTGTGCCACATCCGAACTCGCGTCCGCTGGTGATGGCGGCATGTCCATCGAACTGGACAGGGTGCCGCTGCGCGCCAAGTTCATGACGCCCGCGGAGGTGCTGTCCAGCGAGTCGCAGGAGCGCATGTGCGCGGTCGTGGCGCCCGAGAACGTGGATGCGTTCATGGCGGTCTGCCGCAAGTGGGAGGTTCTCGCCACCGTCATCGGTGAAGTGACCGACGGCGACCGCCTGCAGATCACCTGGAACGGCGAGACCGTCGTCGACGTGCCACCCCGCACGGTCGCACACGAGGGTCCCGTCTATGAGCGTCCCGTCGCCAGGCCCGACACCCAGGACGCACTGAACGCCGACACGTCCGCGGGCCTGCCGCGGCCGTCGACCGGTGACGAGCTGCGCGCGACTCTGCTTGCGCTGCTTGGCAGTCCGCACCTCTGCAGCCGCGGCTTCATCACCGAGCAGTACGACCGCTACGTCCGTGGCAACACGGTGCTCGCCGAGCACGCCGACGGTGGAGTGCTGCGCATCGACGAGGCCACCGGTCGCGGCATCGCGGTGTCCACCGACGCGTCCGGTCGCTACACGTTCCTCGATCCGTACACCGGCGCCCAGCTGGCCCTCGCCGAGGCGTACCGCAACGTCGCGGTCACCGGCGCCACGCCCGTCGCCGTCACCAACTGCCTGAACTTCGGCTCACCCGAGGATCCCGGCGTCATGTGGCAGTTCTCCCAGGCCGTCCGCGGTCTGGCCGATGGCTGTGCCGCCCTTGGCATTCCGGTCACCGGCGGCAACGTCAGCTTCTACAACCAGACCGGGACCACCGCCATCCTGCCGACACCCGTCGTCGGGGTGCTCGGCGTCATCGACGACGTGCACCGCCGCATCCCCACGGGCCTCGGCACCGAGCCCGGCGAGACGCTGATGCTGCTCGGCGACACCCGTGACGAGTTCGACGGCTCGATCTGGGCCCAGGTCACCGCCGACCATCTCGGCGGTCTGCCGCCGAAGGTCGACCTGGCCCGCGAGAAGCTGCTCGCCGAGGTGCTGGCGTCCGCCTCCCGCGACGGGCTGATCTCGGCTGCCCACGACCTGTCGGAGGGCGGCCTCATCCAGGCCGTCGTCGAGGCTGCGATGGCAGGCGAAACCGGTTGCCGCATCATCCTTCCCGAGGGTTTTCAGGAGGACGGGGGCCCGTTCACGTTCCTCTTCTCCGAGTCCGCCGGCCGCGTTCTCGTCGCGGTGCCGCGCACCGAGGAGAGTCGCTTCCGGGCCATGTGCGAGGCCCGCGGCCTGCCCGCGGAACGCATCGGCGTCGTCGACGAGGCCAGCGCGTCCATCGAGGTCCAGGGCCTGTTCACCGCGAGCCTCGACGAGCTGCGCCGCACCTCGGAAGGCGTGCTGCCCGCATTGTTCGGGTGAGTGACGACGGCGGGACCGGCACCGGCGAATCCCTCGCCGACGACCCGCCACGCCGGCAGCACGCGCAGCGCCATCCGCTGCTGGTCTGGGCCTGGAGCCTGGTCCGGCTCGACTTCGTGGGTGTCGCCTTCGGCACCCTGTTCTTCTGCCTGTCGCTGACCCCGTCGCTGCTGCCGAGGGACTGGCTGTTCCAGGGTCTGATCGGTGGCATCAACGCCGCCATCGGCTACGCGATCGGCGTACTGATCGCAAACGTGTTCCACCGCTTCGCGTTACGACATCGTGAGTGGTGGCCGCCCGCGAAGCGGACCCTCTATGCCGCCAAGGCCACCGTCGTCGCGCTGTCGATCGCGGCGTCGGTGCTGATGCTCATCCCCGCCGCGGCCTGGCAGCGTCAAGTATCCGCCGAGATGGGTCTGGCCGGCCCGACGACGGTCGGTTACCTGCGCACGCTCGTCGCCGCCCTGCTGGTCGGGGGAGCGTGCGTCGGCGTCACGAGAGTGCTCAGGGATGCGGTCAGATTCCTCGCCGGGGTGTTCATCAGGCGGTGGCACCTGCACCAGGAGACGGCGCTCATCATCGGAACGGCGATCGTGGTCGTCCTGGTGGTCACGCTCGTCAACGGCGTGCTGTACCGCGGGTTCCTGCTCGGCGCCAGCCGGGTCTTCCAGCCGCAGAACACCACCACCCGCGACGGCGTCGCTCAGCCCACCTGGTCCGAGAAGTCCGGCAGCCCAACGTCACTCGCGCCGTGGGACACCCTCGGCTTCCAGGGCCGGAACTTCGTCGCCAGCGGACCACACGCCGCCGAGCTGACCCGGCTCAACGGCAGGCCCGCGCGTGAGCCCGTGCGCGTGTACGCGGGACTGGAGACCGCGGACACCGACCAGGCCAGGGCCCAGGTCGTCGTCCGAGAACTTCAACGCACCGGCGCAGCGGACCGCAAACTCCTCGTCATCGTCCCCACCACGGGGACGGGATGGATCAATCCCGTGGCGGCCCGGTCGATCGAGACGATGTACAACGGCGACACCGCCCTCGTCGGCGTGCAGTACTCGTACCTGCCCAGCTGGATATCGTTTCTCGCCGATCGGCAGAAGTCCGTCGAGTCGGGCCGCCAGCTGATCGCCGCCGTCCACGACTGGTGGTCGCGGCTACCCAGGGAGCACCGGCCCAAGCTCGTGCTCTACGGCGAGAGTCTCGGATCACTGGCCGGTCAGGGCGCTTTCCCCTGGCTCCCCGACATCGCGCAGCAGGACTTCTCCGCGGTGCTGTGGGTGGGCCCGCCGCACGAGAGTTCGCTGTGGAGTGCGATCGTGGCGCGGCGCGACCCTGGGACGCCGGAGGTGGCGCCGCGGTACGACGACGGCAGCACCGTGCGCTTCTCGCAGGCGACCAACAGCGTCGACATCGCCGAGACGGCCACGCCCGACTGGGGCGGCAGCAGGGTGCTCTTCCTGCAGCACGCGTCGGACCCGATCGTGTGGTGGTCGCCGAATCTGGTGTTTTCCCGTCCGGACTGGCTCGTCGAGCCGGCGGGTGCGGACCGCACGACGTCGATGCGGTGGTATCCGATCATCACCTTCTGGCAGGTCAGTGCAGACATGACCAACGCGTCCAGTGTGCCTGCCGGACACGGCCACAACTACGGTGACTCCGTGCTGGACGGCTGGGCGGCGGTCATCCCACCCGACGGCTGGACCGCCGCCGACACCGAGCGCGTCAGGGTGGCCGTTCATCAGCACGAGAACGAGTACTGATGCTGCACAACGGGACTCGCACGGCCGTGCTGGCGGCGGCCGTGGTCGGGTGGAGCGGGCTGGTGGCGCCGCGACTGTCGCCGCGCTGGCTGGTGCCGGTGCACGCGGCGTCTGGCGTCGCAGTGACGGCATGGACCGGCGCGCCGCTCGGTCTGACGCGGCCCGCGGCGTCGCGCGGTGCACGATGGGGCGTCGCGGCCGCCGTCGCGGTATCCGCGGTGGTGGCGTCGTCGACCGCGGTGCCCGCTGTCCGCCGCGGCATGGCCGAGCGGGAGCTACCCGACTCGGTCCCCGCCTGGCTGCTGGTACGCATCCCGATCGGCACCGTCTGGTCGGAGGAGGCGGTGTTCAGGGCGGCGCTGGGAACCGTTGCGGCGCAGGCGTTCGGACCGCGATGGGGTCGGCTGGCGCAGGCGTCGGCGTTCGGTCTGGCGCACGTCGCGGATGCCCGTGGCGCCGGTCAGTCGGTGGTGGGGACGGTGCTGGTGACGGGTGCGGCGGGCTGGGCGTTCGGCTGGCTGTTCGACCGTTCGGGCAGCCTCGTCGCACCGATGCTCGCGCACCTCGCCGTCAACGAGTCGGGCGCACTCGCGGCCCTTCTCGTCGCGGGTCAGACCTCGCGGCTGTCGACCTGAAGGTCGTGAGGGTCGACGTCGGGGGCGTCGATGCCGAAACCGATGATCTTGCGCGGGGTGATCCGGATGATCTCGGCGCCAGGGTCGCCGGCCTGCTCGGCCGTGCCGCGGATCTCCAGGCACCGTACCCGCCACGGATCGTGTGACGCGATGTCGTCAACCACGAACGCGACCCCGGGATGGGCCGCGACGTTGCGGAACTTCTGGCTGTGCGCCATGCGGTAACCCGACACGTCGATGGTGCCCAACGCCTCGTTGTAGGTGAACCCGACCGGGCTGTTCTGTAACGTGCCGTCGGGCTGCGCGGTGGCCAGGCGGCCCAGTTCGGCGCCGCGCATGAACTCGATCTCGTGCGGTCTGAACGTCATGTCCTCACCGTAGAACCTGAAGTGAGGTTGACGTCAAGGATCACGGATTGATGGTCAACTCGCCGACCTGGCGGCCCCACACGTAGTCGGTCGCGAGCGGTTGGCCCAGGGACGCGTGGTTGTACGGCGCGATGCTGTACCCGGTGTCCATCACGAGGTACGGCATCGGCCACAGGTCGTAGGTGACCTTCTGCCAGCACCCCGGCCGCCCCTCCGGCCCGCCGTGGGCGTTGATGCGCGGCAGGTTGTCGGGGTAGATGTAGGGATCGCCGGCCCCCATCACCGTTCCGTAAGTCACCAGCGAGTAGCCGTTGTCGCCGCCGAGCGACTGCGCGATCCTGGGACCGACGTCGTGGTAATTGCGCAGGGTGCAGAAGATCTCATCGCGATAGTCGTCGAGCAGCTTGGTCGTCGGCACCAGGTCGGCGGCCCCGCGGACGAGGTAGGGCCCGGCGCGCTCGAGCGGGTCGGCGGTGGTGTCGGCGAATCCGATCGAGGCCATCAACGCGGCGTCGACGTCACGGCTCTGCGCATTCAGCGTGTGGGCCGTCGTGATCGAATCATCCAGTCCCGCCCATAGATTCGGTGATGCGTCCGCATAGACGTCGGCGAGGTCGGCGGTGCGGGCGATGTCCTGCCGGAGCCGGGGCAGTTGCGGGTTGACGTCGTCGAGGATCGCGTTGGCGTTCTCGAGTGATTCTCCGAATCTGGTGCCCAGACCGGTCAACGCCTGGGCCGTCGCGGTCAGTGTCTGGTTGAGCTTGATCGGATCGACCTTGGCGGCGATCGAGGTGACGGTCTCGAACAGCGTGTTGAACTCCGTGGTGACCGAGCGCGCCCGAATCACCTCACCGCGCGAGACATGTTGAGAAGATGGATCTTCCGGCGAGCTGAACGCCACGTACTTGTTGCCGAACACCGTGCTGGCCCTGACGTCGGCCACGACGTTGGCCGGGATGGACGACAGGTAGCGGTCGTCGATCAGGAGCACGATCATCGCCTGCTCGGCCCCATCGGCCATCGTGGTGTCGATCCGCGATACCCGCCCGATCTCCACGCCGTTGAGCGTGACCTTCGACCCCGGATCGACCACCAGGCCCGCGCGCCCCGACATCACCCTGAGTTCGGTCCGGTGCACGAAGTCGCCCCGGTACTGCATGGCGATCAGGACTCCGATGCCCAGGGCGACGGCCAACAGCACGGCGCCTGCCACCTTGTAGGGCGGCCGATGGCGGTCGAAGGCCATTTTGGGAGACTAGGTTATGGCCGCTCGGCGTACCGCGGATCCGTTGAAGACCCGTGCGGCCGTGTCAGCGCTCGCGGACTGGCTCCGCGACGAGACGGCCGCCGCACCGGAACGCGCCGCACTCGCCGAGGCGGTCCGGCTGACGGCGAGGACGTTGGCGGCAGTGGCGCCGGGGGCCAGCGTCGAGGTGCGGGTGCCGCCGTTCGTCGCCGTGCAGTGCATCGCCGGTCTTGCCCACACCCGCGGCAACCCGCCCAACGTCGTCGAGACCGATCCCCGCACGTGGCTGCTGCTGGCCACGGGCCTGCGGACGCTGGCCGACGCCACCGCGGCAGGGACGGTGCAGTCCTCGGGATCGCGGGCCGGCGAGATTGCCGACTGGCTACCGATCGTCGAACTGCCGAAATGAAGCACGGCATGCGAGCGTTGAAGAATTCGCCGACACCTCGCTTCGATTCCACCTTGGCGTGGAGTTGGCCCTAGACTGACCAACGTCACCCACAGCCCCCAGGGAGCAGACTGATCGTGACCGCCGAGCACATCGAGCAGACGGACAACGACACCGACGAAGACCCCAAGGAAGAATGCGGCGTCTTCGGCGTCTGGGCTCCCGGCGAGGACGTGGCGAAGCTCACGTACTACGGCCTCTATGCCCTGCAGCACAGGGGACAGGAGGCGGCGGGCATCGCGGTCGCCGATGGCTCACAGGTGCTGGTCTTCAAGGATCTCGGTCTCGTCAGTCAGGTGTTCGACGAGCAGACCCTCGCCGCGATGGAGGGCCACGTCGCCGTCGGCCACTGCCGCTACTCCACCACCGGCTCGACCACGTGGGAGAACGCCCAACCGGTGTTCCGCAATACCGCGGCGGGCACCGGCGTCGCGCTCGGCCACAACGGCAACCTGGTCAACACCACCGAACTCGCCGCCCGCGCCCGCGAGGCAGGCCTGATCGACACGCGCGGGGCCCCGGCCGCCACCACCGACTCGGACATCCTCGGTGCGCTGCTGGCGCACGGCGCCGCGGACGCCACGCTCGAGCAGGCCGCACTCGAACTGCTGCCGACCGTGCGCGGTGCCTTCTGCCTGACCTTCATGGACGAGAACACCCTCTACGCCGCCCGCGACCCGTACGGCGTGCGGCCTCTGTCGCTCGGTCGCCTTGACCGCGGCTGGGTGGTGGCCTCCGAGACCGCCGCGCTCGACATCGTCGGCGCCGCGTTCGTCCGTGACATCGAGCCCGGCGAGCTGCTGGCCATCGACGCCGACGGCGTGCGCTCCACCCGCTTCGCCAACCCAACGCCCAAGGGTTGCGTCTTCGAGTACGTGTACCTGGCTCGGCCGGACAGCGTCATCGGCGGCCGCTCGGTGCATGCCACGCGCGTCGACATCGGCCGACGGCTGGCCCGCGAGTCTCCCGTCGACGGCGACCTGGTGATCGGAGTGCCCGAGTCCGGCACCCCTGCCGCCGTCGGCTACGCCCAGGAGTCCGGCATCCCGTTCGGCCAGGGGCTGATGAAGAACGCCTACGTGGGCCGCACCTTCATCCAGCCGTCGCAGACCATCCGTCAGCTCGGCATCCGCCTCAAGCTCAACCCGCTCAAGGAAGTCATCCGTGGCAAGCGGCTGATCGTCGTGGACGACTCGATCGTCCGCGGCAACACGCAGCGGGCGCTGATCAGGATGCTCCGGGAGGCGGGTGCCGTCGAGGTGCACGTGCGCATCGCGTCACCGCCGGTGAAGTGGCCGTGTTTCTACGGCATCGACTTCGCCACCCCTGCCGAGCTCATCGCCAACGCGTCCAACGCGGGCGCCAACGAGGGCGAGATGCTCGACGCCGTGCGGCGGGCCATCGGCGCCGACAGCCTCAGCTACATCTCGCACCAGGGCATGATCGCCGCGACCGAGCAGCCCGCGTCGCGGCTCTGCTCGGCCTGCTTCGACGGCGAGTACCCGATCGAGCTGCCCAGCGAGTCGGCCCTCGGCAAGAACGTCATCGAGCACATGCTGGCCAACGCGGCCCGCACCGGTGTGCAGGCCGAGAACGACAACGCGTCAGCGCTCAGAAGACCCTGAAAACTATTGCGGCGCAGTCGGACTGAACCGCACCAGAGAGTGTCCGCCCTTGCCGAAGGTGCCGTCCTGCTTGAGCGCCGCCGTCACCGACTCCCGGTAGCCCGTCAAGCCGCCCGCAGGCGGCGGAATCACCGCGTCGATGTCGTGCTCGGACATCACCGCGTCGTGTTCGAGTGATTCGACGAGAGGTCGCGCCAGCCCCGACGAGATCGGCGTCACCAATCCCACCCACCAACTGGCGATGCTCGGCGTCAGCAGCGGCAGCGCGATGATGATGCGTCGTCGCAGGCCCGCCTCCTCGGCGTAGATCTGCATCGCGTCGCCGTACTCGAGGACGTCAGGGCAGCCGATGTCGTACGTGCGTGACTCCGGCACCGGCGCGTCGGCGGCCTCGGCGAGGTAGTACAGCACGTCATCGATCGAAATGGGCTGAATCTTGTTGCGCACCCACTTCGGAGTGGTCATCACCGGCAGTCTGTCGGTGAGATGACGGACCATCTCGAAGGACGCCGACCCCGAGCCGATGACGATGCCCGCCTGCAGCACCACGGTCTCGACACCGGAGCCGATGAGGATCTCGCCGACGGCGTTGCGGGAGCGCAGATGTCGCGACAGCTCACCCGTCGGGTGCAGCCCGGACAGGTAGACGATGCGTCGGACGCCCGCGTCCTTGGCGGCCGTCGCGACGTTGCGTGCCGAGAGTTCCTCCTCGCGCACGAAGTCCTTCGACGTGCCCATCGAGTGGACGAGGTAGTAGACGACGTCGACGCCGTCGAACGCCGCCGTCAGCGACGCGGGGTCGCCGAGGTCGCCGCGCACCACCTCTGCCTTGTCGCGCCAGGGGGCGCCGTCCAGCTTCTGGGGCGTGCGCGCCATGGCCCGCACCGTCAGGCCGCGGTCCACCAGCAGCGCGGCGAGGTGCCCGCCGATGTAGCCGGTCGCACCGGTCACCAGGTAGCGGCGGGATTCCTTGTCAGACATGTGGGTACAAGTGTCCACCACGGGGCCTACTCAAACGGACACCTCGTGGTTCGGCGCGTCACCGACGGCTGGAGGGCCCGGATCGTCGGCGTCGACCACCGACCAGCGAACACCGCTCATGGATGGCAGCGTGCCACGAAGTTGCGACGACGGGGACGGAATGTGCACCGTGATCCTTGCGACCGGTACCCTTGGGCGCGATGAGCGAGGATCAGCAGGCCGAGGACAGCGGCGCCTCCTACGCATCTGCCGGAGTGGACATCGAGGCGGGCGACCGCGCGGTCGAACTGTTCAAACCGCTGGCGAAGAAGGCGACCCGACCGGAGGTACGCGGTGGTCTCGGCGGTTTTGCCGGGCTGTTCGCGCTACGTGGTGGCTACCGGGAGCCGCTGCTCGCGTCCTCCACCGACGGGGTGGGCACCAAGCTCGCGATCGCTCAGGCCATGGACAAGCACGACACCGTCGGGCTGGACCTGGTGGCCATGGTCGTCGACGATCTCGTCGTCTGCGGCGCCGAGCCGCTGTTCCTGCAGGACTACATCGCCGTCGGGCGCACCGTGCCAGAGCGCGTCGCCGAGATCGTCTCCGGCATCGCGGAGGGCTGCGTCATCGCGGGGTGCGCTCTGCTCGGCGGTGAGACCGCCGAACATCCCGGTCTGATGGGGCCGGACCACTACGACATCTCCGCGACGGGCGTCGGCGTGGTGGAGGCCGACGACGTCCTCGGCCCCGATCGGGTCAAGCCGGGCGACGTGATCATCGCGATGGCCTCGACGGGGCTGCACTCCAACGGCTACTCACTGGCCCGGAAGGTGTTGCTGGAGATCGATAGGGGCAACCTGGCCGGTCACGTCGAGGAGTTCGGCAGGACACTGGGCGAGGAGCTGCTCGAGCCGACCCGGATCTACGCCAAGGACTGTCTGGCACTGGCCGCCGAGACCCAGGTGCGGACGTTCTGTCACGTCACCGGCGGCGGACTGGCCGGCAACCTCGAGCGCGTCATCCCGAACGGTTTGAGTGCGGAGCTGGATCGCGGAACGTGGACGCCCGCACCGGTGTTCGCGATGATCGCCCAGCGCGGCCGCATCGAACGCGCCGAGATGGACAAGACGTTCAACATGGGTATCGGCATGGTGGCGATCGTCGCGCCGGAGGATACCGACCGCGCCCTGGCGATCCTGACCGCACGCCATCTGAACTGCTGGACTCTCGGCACCGTCAACAAGGGTGGCAAGGGAAAGTCCCGCGCTCAGCTGGTCGGGCAGCACCCGAGGTTCTGAGCGCGGGTCACCGGCGCTGGCCGGTACCGCTCAGCGGCGCCAGTCGTCCTCGTCGGCCCAGCGGTCATCGGCAAGGCCGTCACCGTTCAGGCTGTCCGGTTCGGTGGGGCTGGAACCGCCAAGCTCCTGCTGTAACCGTTGGAAATCGGTTTGTGGCGAGCTGTACTTAAGGTCACGAGCAACCTTCGTCTGCTTCGCCTTCGCCCGGCCGCGGCCCATGGGGGACCCCCTCGCGCAATAACGGAGCGGCCCGATGAGCAGGCGGCTCCGATCTGAGTGTGTTTATCGTCCTGTCAACACTTTACCGTGCCCGGCGGTGTCATGCTGGCAGGCCCGTCCCCGCGGCGAGCGCGACGACGGTTGCTTCAACGCTGGTTGCTCCGTAGACGTTCCACGGCGAGCCGACCGGCCCCCACCGCGGCGGCCGCGGGCATCGAATCCGGGTCGATGAGAGCGTTGACCGCGGTCTCGCCGCCGGTGGTCAACGGGGTGTCCGCAGGGACGCCACGCTTGAGCAGCGCGAGGGCGATCGGGCCGAGATCGACGTGGTCGACGACGGTGCCGATGCGCCCGATCGGCCGGCCTGCCGCCAGGACCGGATCGCCGGTCGCGGGCCGCTCCGTCGAGCCGTCCAGATGGAGCAGCACCAGCATTCGGGGCGGTTTTCCCAGGTTGTGGACGCGCGCGACGGTTTCCTGGCCGCGGTAGCAGCCCTTGTCGAGGTGAACGGCGCCGCCGATCCAGCCGACCTCGTGAGGGATGGTCCTGTCGTCGGTGTCGACGCCGAGGCGCGGCCGAAGGGCTGCCGCGCGACGTGCCTCGTAGGCCCAGACGCCTGCCGGACGGACGCCCGCGGCGACCAGCCGGTCCCGCCAATCGCCGACGGAGTTCCGCGGCACCAGCAGGTCGACCTCGCCCTCGCCGAGCGTGCGGACGAAGCCGCCGCCCGCCAGGGGTGCGGCCGATGCCACGGCGGGCAGGGCGGACACGCCGACGGCCTCGAGCACCGCTGGATCGCCCACGCCGGGTCCCAACAGCGACAGAACGGCCAGGTCGGCGGGCTCGGCGACGACGTCGGCCCAGAAGATCATCTTCTTGAGGTAGGCCAGCAGCGGCTCGCCGCGCCACGGTTCCGTGTCGATCACCGTGACGCCGTCGAGCTGAGTCTGCAGCCAGTGATCTTCGACACGACCCTGCGCGTCCAGGCTGAGGTTCTCGACGACGGCGCCATCGGGGAGGTCACTGACGTGCTGGGTCGAGATGGTGTGCAGCCACGTCCGGCGCTCGGCGCCGGTCAGTTGGATGGTCGCCCGGTGCGAGCGGTCCACCAGGACGACGCCGGCCTCCGCCGCGCGCTGTTCGCCGAACGGATCGCCGAAGTGCCACGGGGCGCCTGCGTCGGGACCGGCCTCTGGCGCGGGGATTGCGGACATCTCACCAGCCTACGGAGGCGGCGGGTATTACCGTCGTGCTCCATGGCGACTGGGCGCGAGATCGTCGTCACCCTCGACGGTCGGCTCATCGCAGCGGAGCAGTCGGTGCTCGGTGTCGACGACCCGATGTTCTCCCGCGGCGACGGGATCTTCGAGACCGTGCTGGTCCGCGACGGCCGACCGTGCCTGCTCGAGTCGCACCTCGACCGGCTGGGGCGCTCCGCTGCAATCGTCGGGCAGCCGCTGCCGGACGTGGCGCGGTGGCGGTCGGCGGCCGTCGCCGCCTGCGGGCACTGGGCCGGAACCGGCGAGGCCGTGCTGCGGCTGGTGTGCGGCCGGTCGATGGGCTTCGTGACCGTGTCGGAACTGCCGTCCCGGGCGCTGGTCTCGCGGCGCGACGGCGTGTCGGCGATGACACTGGACCGCGGCGTGCCCGCGACGCCTCCGTCGTGGTCGCTGGCGGGGGCGAAGTCGCTGTCCTACGCGGTCAACGCGGCCGCCCTCCGGCACGCCGAGCGCCTCGGTGTCGGCGACGTGGTGTTCACCGGCGATGGCGGCGTCGTCCTCGAGGGCCCCCGGTCGAGCGTGGTGATCGTCGACGAACGCGGGGCGCTGGCCACTCCGCCGTCGTCGCTACCGATCCTTCCCGGCATCACCGTGGACGCCCTGTTCTCCGTCGCCGCAGCACGCGGCCTACAGTGCGGCGAGCGTACGTTCGGGATCGCCGATCTGGTTGCCGCACAGGGTGTTTGGTTGCTCTCGAGCGTGACGCTCGCGGCGCGCGTGCACACCCTCGACGGACGTCCGATGCGCGCCGCGACCGACGCCTTCGACATGGCCGCGCTGGTCGACGAAGCGGTCGCCGGGCCGTGCTGACCGGCCTCTCAAAATCGGTTGTCGGCCCCTGAATTCGGGAGTACCTTCGCTTCTACACAGGGAAGGAGGTGGTCCGGAAAATTGATTGGCTTATGGACAAGTGAGGTGGCTGCCCGCTAGCAGCACCGGGTTTTTCCAGCGTGCGCTGGCGAATTCCCTGCAGTCACCCGGCCCCCGAGCCCCTCGGTCCGTCCAACCAGGAACCAAAGGCTCGGGGGCCGCTCCATGTCCGGAACGGCCCCGCCCGCTCCGCTACCCGGCGGGCCCGGGCTCCAGCGTCGAGCAGGCCTGCATCGCCCTCTGCCAGGTGTTCGGGTCCACGCCCGGGGGTGGACCCCCTGCCGGACCCGGTGCGGCGGCGACGCCGTGCTCCGAGAGGCACGTGGCGAGGGCGCCGTGACCCGTCGGAGTGGGTTGCGACGTCGTCGGCGGGGACTGCGGCTCGGAACTGCACGCCGCGAGGAGCACGGCCGCGGCGAGTGCCGCGGCCAGATGGAGCCAGCGCACTAGCCGACGTGCCGCGACAGGCGTGCCGAGAGATGGGGCACCAGTCCGCCGTCCGCGTCGACGCGCTCCTCCACGTACGCGAGGTCTCCGCCCTCGACGATGCCGTAGAGCCGCTTCGCGCCGCCAACCAGGACGCCCGACTTGCTGCGGGCCAGGGCGTCGGTCGCCAGCTCCCACGACGACTGGTTGAGCGGGTAGCCGTAGAACAGCTCGACGTACCCAGACGTGTGAGCGAGCAGAAGTTCGATGGCCTGCGATTCCGCGGGATCGTCGGGGTCGTTGACGAAACGCCAGAAGCCGGTCTCCCGGAGGCCCGGCGCGAGGTACTCGCCGGTCTCGGACAGGAGCCAGGAGCGCGCCTCCCAGTTCAGGTATTGGCCGCCGTCGTGGGACACGACGATCTGCTGACCGAAGGGGTAGTCACCGTCCGGGCCGCGGCCGGTGCCCTCGCCGCGCCAGACGCCGACCATCGGCAGCAATGCCAGCAGTGCGTCGTTCAGGCTGACGCCCTCGCGAAGGTTCGCGGTGTCGGCGGGCAGCGGCAGGTCGTCGAACGCGGGGAGGTTGCGGGCCGCCGTGAGCTTGGCACGCTCGGCAGCCGCCTCGATGGCCCGGTCGGCGGACCCGGGAATGATGGGACCCTGCGAACCCGAAGTCTCGCTCGAGGAGGCGGGGGTGTCGTCGTCCGTCACAAGTCGTCGGTGATCAGCCGGTACACCGCATACAGCGCGAACCAGGTGATGACGACGACAGCGGCGACGAGCATGATCTCGAAGAAGAGCACCACGGCGTCGAGTCTAGTTCCTCAGCGGTGCCCCGATGCGTCGGGGCACCGCTCGTCGGATGGAGCTCAGGCGACCTTGACGTCGACTTCGTGGATGCCGGCGCCGGACGGGGCGACGCTGGCGTCGCCGTTGCCCAGGGGCGACAGGGCGCGCAGCGTCCACGTCCCCGGCGCGGCGAAGAACCGGAAGTCACCGGTGGCCGAGGCGACGACCTCTGCGGTGAACTCGTCCGACGCGTCGAGCAGGCGCACGAACGCCCCGCCGACGGTCTGGCCGGCGCCGTCGACGACGCGGCCGGTGATGACCGTTTCCTTCTCCAGGTCAACGCTGGAGGGCAACGTCAGTCCTTGCTTCGGTGCAGAGCACATAATCAACTTCCCAACTCGATCGGGGCACCCACCAGGGAGCCGTATTCGGTCCAACTGCCGTCGTAGTTCTTGACGTTTTCGTGGCCAAGGAGTTCCTGCAGCACGAACCACGTGTGCGACGAGCGCTCACCGATCCGGCAGTAGGCGATGGTCTCCTTGGAGCCGTCCAGGCCCGCGTCCGCGTAGAGCTTGGCCAGGACCTCGTCCGACTTGAAGGTGCCGTCGTCGTTGGCCGCCTTGCTCCACGGCACGTTGATGGCGCCGGTGATGTGTCCGGGGCGCTGGCTCTGCTCCTGCGGCAGGTGGGCGGGCGCCAGGATCTTGCCGGAGAACTCGTCGGGGGACCGGACGTCGACCAGGTTCTTGACGCCGATGGCGGCGATCACCTCGTCGCGGTAGGCCCGGATGCTGTCGTCGAGCGGCTGCGCGGTGTACGAGGTCGCGGGGCGCTCCACGGCGTCGGCCGACAGTGGGCGGCCGTCGAGCTCCCACTTCTTGCGGCCGCCGTCGAGCAGCTTGACGTCCTGGTGGCCGTACAGCTTGAAGTACCAGTAGGCGTACGCGGCGAACCAGTTGTTGTTGCCGCCGTAGAGCACCACGGTGTCGTCGTTGGCGATGCCGCGGTCGGACAGCAGCTTGGAGAACTGCTGCTGGTCGACGAAGTCGCGCTTGACCGGATCCTGCAGGTCGGTCTTCCAGTCCAGCTTGACGGCGCCGGCGATGTGGCCGCCGTCGTAGGCGCTGGCGTCCTCGTCGACCTCGACGAAGACGACCTTGGGCGCGTCGAGATTGCTCTCGGCCCAGTCGGCGGTGACCAGGACGTCGGAGCGTGCCATGGATGAAATCCCTTCGATTGCTTGGGTATTCGGCCGTTAGGCCGGGGTGGTGGTGTGACGGAGACGAGCAACGAGCGGGTACAGCTGGCAGCCGAGGCAGATGCCGAAGGCCGCGTTGAGGAAAGCCGCGATCAACGCGAACGCGGTGAGGACGAGACCCAGCGTCGGCAGTCCCGTGGCGAACGCGACGGTGCCGACGCCCGCGAACACGAACCCGACGAGTTGCGCGAACTTCAGCGGCGGAACGGGTTCGCGCTCCGTGACGGCACCGAGCCGGGGTGCGACGAGCGTGGCGAACAACCGGCCGTAGGGGTGCCTGCGCGGGCCGCCGATCGCCCCGATCGCGAACACCACGGTCTGCAGCCCGAGCACGACGGCCGCGGCAGCGGAACTGTAGGCCGACACGATCAGGGTCGCGACGATGACCGCGGTGGTGACCCACGCGGTGAAGCGCGGTCCGCGGACGTCGACCTGCTCCGGGTCGGTGGTCTGGTTCGGCACGAATACTCCTGCGGTTGTCTGAACACTGGGCGAGGGCATGCCCGAGTGGCTGCCCCGAGCGCGACGCGAGAAAGTGCGCGGCTACTCAGCAGCTACGACAACAACAGCAACAACCCGCAACGCGGCACAGATCCACTGCGCGGCGCTTGGTGAGCCTGAGCTCGAGGCGGGATGACACGCCCGACAGCCTACCCAATGACATGGCCATCAAGCCAATAACGGTTCGAGAGCCGAGCGCAGGTCAGCGCCCTTGGGCACGCCGGAGGTGCGGTACCGCTGCCGCCCGTTTCCGTCGAAGATGAAGGTGGTCGGTAGGGACATCACCGAAAGCTGCCGCGCAGCGGTCGGATTGGCGTCCATGTCGATCTCGACGTGCGCCACGCCGGGCAGCGCGGCGCACACCTCGTCGACCACGCGCCGGACGCTCTGGCAGGGTCCGCACCAGTCGGCGCTGAAGTGCACGATCGCCGGGCGGCCATCGGGCAGCCCCAACTCGTCGGATGCGACCTCTGCCGTCGCGGTGCTGCGCACCACCCCGGCCCGTCGGGTCAGCACGCGACCCACCACCAGTGCCACCAGCAGCGCGCCGACGATCACCCCGATGACCACCGGCAGTGACGAGCTCATGACTGTCTGAACCCATCGAGGGCGACGGTTACTCCCGTCGTGATGCCCTCGATGATGATGTCGGACCCGCGGGCGCCCTCGTGCGTCGGCGCGACGTCGAACGGCAGCTTCATTCCTGGCATCCTGGTGCCGAACGCCGCGAGGACGGCCGCCTTCCGGTCGTCGGGCACCGCCTGGTCGGCCGTACCCGCTCCGGTGAGGACGTCGGTGGCGGTGAAGATGAGGGTGGTGGGGTCGCCGTCAGGCGTGGAGAGGTCGACGGACACGCTGACCCGCTTGTCGAAGCCCGCCGCGACGGGCGTCCCCGTGAACACCAGGCCGTGGCTCTCGGAGATGCCCGACTCCGTCGTCCCCCCGGTGGCGTCGTTGGTCTCCTTGGGGGGCGCCTCCACGAGCAGGTCCTTGATGCCCATGAACCGGCCGACGTGGGTCGAGTCGACGATGATCCGGCTCTCCAGCTTGCCGATCGGCAGCTTGGCCTCCGGGGTGATGAGCCAGGAGGTTTCCGCCACGTCCACGTGGTGCAGCGTCGCCTCCAGGGACACCTTGCCGACGACGGGGTGGTCGACGCCCGCCGCGCGGATCTCCACCTCGCGGTACTGATGATCCATGGCCTGGGTGACGAAGGGGAACCCGAGAATGCCGACCCAGGGGTCGAACGGCAGGTCGTTGGCCGCCCGCACGGCCCTGGCCCAATGGAATTCCGCGTAGATGGCGGTGCCGAAGTCGGTGCCGACGACGCCGACGACGACGGTCGTCACCGTTCCGACGAGTCCGATCAGCAGCTTGCGCACCCGGTCATTCTGGCCTACCGCGCGAGGGCGGCCGCGCTCAGCGCGGCTAATTCGCAGGTTGCACGCTATCGTTATGCCAACGTCGGCCGGTAACGGCGGCGTGTCAGCCATGAATCTGGGAGATTGCCCGGACACCGACGTCGGGTGATCTTCCCGAGATGCGCTGGAGGAACCCGTTGGATCTTTTGCTACTGACCGTCGACCCGCATCCCGAGTCGGTACTGCCATCGCTGGCGCTCCTCGCGCACAGCGTGCGCGCCGCGCCGACCGAGGTGTCCTCGCTTCTCGAGGCGGGCACCGCGGACGTGGCGATCGTCGACGCCCGGACCGACCTCGCCGCCGCCCGCGGACTGTGTCGCCTGCTCGGAACCACGGGAACGTCGGTGCCCGTGGTCGCCGTCGTCAACGAGGGTGGTCTGGTTGCGGTGAACGTCGAATGGGGCCTCGACGAGATCCTGCTGCCGAGCACCGGCCCGGCCGAGATCGACGCACGGCTGCGGCTGCTCGTCGGCCGTCGCGGCGGCGCCGCCGACCAGGAGAGCGCAGGCAAGGTCAACCTCGGCGAACTCGTCATCGACGAAGGCACCTACACGGCGAGATTGCGCGGCCGCCCGCTCGACCTGACGTACAAGGAATTCGAGCTGCTGAAGTATCTGGCGCAGCACGCGGGCCGGGTGTTCACCAGGGCCCAGCTACTGCAGGAGGTGTGGGGCTACGACTTCTTCGGTGGCACCCGCACGGTCGACGTCCACGTGCGACGCCTGCGCGCCAAACTCGGCCCCGAGTACGAGTCGTTGATCGGCACCGTGCGCAACGTGGGCTACAAGGCCGTCCGTCCCGCGCGTGGTCGCCCGCCGGTGCCGGACGCGGACCTGGACGACGACCTCGACGACGCCGACGCCTATGACCAGGAGGCGGCGGGCCTTCCCGACGCCCTGGGTGATCCGCTCCGCGCTCAGTGAGCGAAATTACTTGGCGGACAGCGCTTTCCGACGTTGACCAACGACGCATCCGCACGGTCTTTCAGGCAGCCGCCGCGCACGACGGCACCCCTCCGGTCGGGGACCAGGTCCTGCGCGAGTTGCCCCACGACCGGACCAGGCACCTGGTGGCCTCGGACGGCGGCGTCGTCGTCGGCTATCTGAATCTCGCGCCCGCCGCCGACGACGCCCCCGCGATGGCGGAGGTCGCCGTCGAGCCCGTGGCACGCAGGCGCGGGATCGGGTCGGCGTTGATCACGACCGGGCTCGCAGAGGGGGGTCCCGGCGCGCGGGTGTGGGCCCACGGCAACCTCGAGTCGGCCAGGGAGACGGCGGCAGCGCTCGACCTCGTCGCGGCCAGGGAGCTGCTGCAGATGCGCCGCCCGCTGGCCGATTTACCCGCGGTTCAGGTCGCCGACGGCGTCGAGCTGCGGACCTACGCCGGACCCGCCGACGACGCCGAGCTCCTGCGCGTCAACAACGCGGCCTTCTCCTGGCACCCCGAGCAGGGTGGCTGGACCGAGGCCGAGGTCGCCGAACGGCGGGGCGAGGCCTGGTTCGACCCCGAGGGCGTCTTCCTCGCCGTCGACGCGGAGTCCGGCGCGCTGTTGGGCTTTCACTGGACGAAGATCCACGGTCCGGCACTGGGGGAGGTCTACGTCGTCGGCGTCGACCCGGACGCCCAGGGACGGGGCTTGGGTCGCACGCTGACACTGGTCGGTCTTCGTCATCTGGCGGACCGTCTGGGGGCCGGCGCCGAGGTGACCCTTTACGTCGAGGCAAATAACTCGGCTGCGGTGAAGACGTATCAACGCCTGGATTTCGGGGTCTTTGCCGAGGACGTGGCGTACACCGTGCGTTAGCCCCTCAGCTGTGAAATCGCTGAGGCTGTTCACCGCTCGTTCATCTTTCGTCAGCGATCCGTCCACCAGCGCCGCATACGTTGCCGTGGAGTCCTGAGGCAGACAATTCGAAAGTGGGATCAGTGAAGCTGAATCGCGTTGGCAAGAGTGTCGGCACGCCCCTGATGGTGGCACTGTCCGCTGCGGCTCTCGCCGCAACGATGACCGCGTGCGGTAGTGACAACAACTCCGGAACCACCTCGAGTGCCGCGTCGGGCTCGTCCTCTTCGTCGGCAGCCGCCGATTGCGGCGGCAAGGCGTCCCTGACCGCCGAAGGCTCGACCGCCCAGCAGAACGCCATCGCCGAGTTCAACAAGGCGTGGGGCCAGGCCTGTGCCGGAAAGACGTTGTCCTACAACCCCACTGGCTCCGGCGCCGGTGTCACGCAGTTCATCGCGAAGCAGGTCGACTTCGCCGGCTCCGACTCGGCGCTCTCCGCCGACCAGCAGGCGCCCGCCGCTGCGCGCTGCGGTGGCAACCCGGCGTGGAACCTGCCGCTGGTCTTCGGCCCCGTCGCCATGGCCTACAACCTCGACGGCGTCTCCAAGCTCGTCGTGAACGCCGACGTGCTGGCCAAGATCTTCACCGGCGCCATCACCACGTGGAACGACCCGGCCATCGCCGCTCTCAACAGTGGCACCACGCTGCCAGACACCAAGATCACGCCGATCTACCGCTCGGATTCGTCGGGCACCACCGACAACTTCCAGAAGTACCTGACCGCGGCCGCGCCGCAGAGCTGGACCAAGGGCGCCGGCAAGGAGTTCCAGGGTGGCGCCGGTGAGGGCGCGCAGAAGTCCTCCGGCGTCGTGCAGGCCGTGCAGGCCACGCCGGGTGCCATCGGTTACGTCGAGAAGAGCCCGGCGCAGGCGGCCAACCTGGCCACCGCCGAGATCGACAGTGGTGCCGGCGCGGTCGCGCTGAACGACGACTCGACGGCGAAGGCCGTCGCCGCCGCCAAGTTCAAGGCCGACGGCATGGACCTCGCCCTCGATCTCAACGCGCTGTACGCCTCCAAGGACGCCGGTTCCTACCCGTTGATGCTGGCGACGTACGAGATCGTCTGCTCGAAGGGCTACGACGCCGACACCGCCGCCGCGGTGAAGTCGTTCCTCTCGGTGGCCGCCAACCAGGGCCAGGCCACCCTGTCCCAGGCCGGCTTCGTCCCGCTGCCCGACAGCTTCAAGCAGCGTCTGCTGAAGTCCGTCGACGCAATCGCCTGATCGCCTGGCGTATTCGCTCCAACGCGGTGAGGATGGGTTCGCAGAGCCGATGACCGATAACGGGATGACAGTGACGACACCAAACCCCACCGGTGCGGGATCGGGCGAAGTGATCGCTTCGCCCATCCCCGCTCCGGAACCCATCTCCACCAACCCCTCCAAGGGTGCGAAAGTTCGTTTGGGAGACCGGATCTTCAGCGGTCTCGCCGAGGGCGCGGGCATCCTGATCGTCGTTCTGATCGCGGCGATCGGGGTGTTCCTCCTGTGGCGCGCGATCCCCGCGCTGGCGCGCAACAAGGAGAACTTCTTCACCTTCGGTGGCAACTGGGTCACCACCGACACGTCGGCGATGCACTTCGGCATCTTCGACCTGCTCCAGGTGACCGTGTTCGTCTCTCTGTTCGCGCTGGTGCTCGCGATGCCGGTGGCATTCGGCATCGCGATCTTCTTGACGCAGTACTCGCCGAAGCGCCTGGCGGGTCCACTGGGATACGTGGTCGACCTGCTGGCGGCGGTGCCCTCGATCGTCTACGGCGTGTGGGGCCTGTACGTCCTCGCGCCGGTGCTCAAGCCGTTCGCGCTGTGGCTCAACCACAACCTGGACTGGCTGTTCCTGTTCAAGACCGGCAACGCGTCGGTCGCAGGCGGCGGCACGATCTTCACCGCAGGCATCGTGCTGGCCGTGATGATCCTGCCGATCATCACCGCGGTCTCCCGCGAGGTGTTCATCCAGACGCCGCGTGGACAGATCGAGGCGGCGCTCGCACTGGGCGCCACCCGCTGGGAGGTCGTCAGGACCACGGTGCTGCCGTTCGGGCTGTCGGGCTACATCAGCGGCGCCATGCTCGGCCTCGGCCGCGCACTCGGTGAGACCATCGCCCTGCTGATCATCCTTCGCGGCACGCAGACCGCGTTCGGCTGGTCGCTGTTCGACGGCGGTTACACATTCGCCAGCAAGATCGCGGCCACCGCGAGCGAGTTCAACGACCAATACAAGGCGGGCGCCTACATCGCGGCGGGCCTGGTGCTGTTCATCCTCACGTTCGTGGTGAACTCGCTGGCCCGCGCCGCAGTCGCAGGCCGGGGTGCGAAGTGATGAACGCTCGCGTGACGAACAGAGGTGCAGTATGACCGCCACACTCGACCAACCGGTCAAGGCGCCGACGTTCCAGGGCGTCAGCGCTCGGCGCAAGCTGACCAACAACCTTGCCACGGTGCTGGTTTCGGCCTCGGTGCTGGTGGCCCTGGTGCCGCTGATCTGGGTGCTGTACTCGGTGATCACCAAGGGCCTCAACGCGGTCACCTCGCCCGTGTGGTTCACCAACTCGCAGGCCGGGACCACCGCATTCTCGCCGGGCGGCGGCGTCTACCACGCCATCATGGGCACCCTGATGCAGGGCATCGTGTGCTCCATCATCTCGATTCCGGTCGGCGTGATGGTCGCGGTCTACCTCGTCGAGTACGGCGGCGGAACACGTCTCGGCAAGGTCACCACCTTCATGGTCGACATCCTGACCGGTGTGCCGTCGATCGTCGCCGCGCTGTTCATCTACGCCCTGTGGGTGGCCACGCTCGGCTTCGAACGCTCGGGTTTCGCCGTGTCACTTGCCTTGGTGCTCTTGATGATTCCGGTCATCGTGCGAGCCACCGAGGAGATGCTGCGGATCGTCCCGATGGACCTGCGCGAGGCGAGTTACGCACTGGGCGTACCGAAGTGGAAGACCATCATCCGCATCGTCATCCCGACGGCGCTGTCGGGCATCGTCACGGGCATCATGCTGGCGCTGGCCCGCGTCATGGGTGAGACGGCGCCGCTGCTGATCCTGGTCGGCTACGCAGCGTCGATCAACTTCGACATGTTCGGCGGCTTCCAGGGCTCGCTGCCCGGCATGATGTACGACCAGATCTCGGCAGGCGCGGGTGCCAACCCGATTCCGACCGACCGCCTGTGGGGTGCGGCACTGACGCTCGTCCTGCTGATCGCCATCCTCAATGTCGGGGCACGGCTGGTCGCAAAGATCTTTGCCCCCAAGAAGATTTAGTCATTTAGTAGAAGCGGAGCTCCCCGTGGCCAAGCGCCTCGATCTCAAAGACGTCAACATCTACTACGGGTCGTTCCACGCCGTGTCCGACGTCGCCCTGTCGGTGCAGCCGCGCAGCGTGACGGCGTTCATCGGACCGTCGGGCTGCGGCAAGTCGACGGTGCTTCGCACCCTCAACCGCATGCACGAGGTGATCCCCGGCGCGCGCGTCGAGGGCTCGGTCCTGCTCGACGGTGAGGACATCTACGGCGCGGGCGTCGACCCGGTCGGCGTCCGCAAGACCATCGGCATGGTGTTCCAGCGGCCGAACCCGTTCCCCACCATGTCGATTCGCGACAACGTGGTGGCGGGCCTGAAGCTGCAGGGTCGGCATAGCAAGAAGACGCTCGACGAGGTCGCCGAGCGGTCGCTCAAGGGTGCCAACCTCTGGAACGAGGTCAAGGACCGGCTCGAGAAGCCGGGCGGCGGGCTCTCGGGTGGTCAGCAGCAGCGGCTCTGCATCGCCCGCGCCATCGCCGTGCAGCCCGACGTCCTGTTGATGGACGAGCCGTGCTCGGCGCTGGACCCCATCTCCACGCTGGCGATCGAGGACCTCATCGCCGAGCTCAAGCAGGACTTCACGATCGTCATCGTGACGCACAACATGCAGCAGGCGGCGCGCGTGAGTGATCAGACCGCGTTCTTCAACCTCGAGGCGACGGGCAAGCCCGGCAAGCTCATCGAGATCGACGACACCGAGAAGATCTTCTCCAACCCGACGCAGAAGGCCACCGAGGACTACATCTCCGGTCGCTTCGGCTAGGGGACGAGCACGACTCGGGTTCCCGACGGTTCTGCGGCGGTCCACACTCGCTCGACGTCGGCCAGCGGCTTGGCCTGCACCCTCAGGTGCAGCGCGCCATCGGCCACCATGGTGAACAGCTTCGGCAGGGCCTCCGTCCGCGCCCTGATCAGCACGTCGGCGGGCACGCTGCCGATTCCCATGCCCGACAGGACGATCCCCGTCCCACGCAGGGTGCCCGCGGGCAGAGTCATCGTCAGGCCCGCCATGGAGCCGATCTGCACGAAGCGGGTCGCGTGGAAGTGTGCGGAGGAATACGCCGAGCTGATCGCCTCGAGAACCGTCTCGGCGGGGTCGGCCCACAGGTAGTCGAGAACGGCGTCGAACGGCTGATCGGCGTGCATCTCCGCCACCCTGGCGCCCAGGTCGTCGGTGCCGAGGGCGATGGCGTCGTCGGCGCCGACGGTGCGCAGCCAGTCGAGGCGGGCGGTGTCGCGTCCCGCCACGACGACCCGACCCGCGCCGAACGCCGACTTGGCGAGCTGGACCGCCATCGCGCCGGTGACTCCCGTCGCGCCGAGTACCAGCACCCGGTCACCGGGCTTGACTGCGGCGGCGTAGTCCAGCGCCATCCACGCTGACATCCCCGGGTTGGGGATCGCCGCGGCAGTGACTGAGTCGACGCGCTCGGGCACCGCGACCGCGCCCGCTGGGTTGACCAGCGTGCGTTCGGCCATCATGCCGAACGGCTTGACCGGCCCGGTGTAGACGCGGGTGCCGTCGTCGAGACGAGCCACCCCGTCCACGCCGGGGATGGCCGGCAGCTGAATCTCCTTGCTGGCGTAGTGCTTTCCCGAGACGATCCCGCGGCT
>JAESGJ010000390.1_pt1 | contig 30313 bp, 36 predicted proteins | sample 9266241 | NCBI WGS metagenome assembly JAESGJ01 (sample SAMN14514841, study PRJNA621669) | algae metagenome | isolation source: Brasilonema octagenarum HA4186-MV1 and co-occurring heterotrophs from wet... | place: USA: Manoa Valley, Hawaii | collected 2009-07-20 | reverse complement strand
GCTGGTGTCCTCGCGACGGTCTGTAACCAATCTGGTTGTGGAGGCTTCTCATGGGAGTGGCGTCGTGAGGAAGCTGGTGGTGGTTCACCCTTGCGGCCCCGGCCGTCGGCAAACGCCTATCTCATTTCCGGACCTGGAGTCCTTTCTCTAGACCGTGCGTGTCGCGGCGGGGTCGCAAGGGATGTGTTCGGTGGGATTGGCCCGTGGTTCTTGCCCGCCCGCATGGATTCAACGCCTCGACGTTCTCGAGCCGAGAGCTCTGTCATAGACGGGCGCCGTGCGGGTTCGCTGGGATCGCGAACAGCTCATCGGAGGGAAGGCCATCGAGCCTCGTAAGTAGAGCGCTGCGCGTCCCAATTCGGGTTGGTGAACCACACACCCCGGCAACGAAAAGAGGAAACGACATCATGAAATTGTTCTGCGGCATCGACTGGGCCGAAGCACACCACGACGTCGCCATCGTCGACGAGAACGGTCAGCTGGTGGCCAAGAAGCGCATCGCCGATGACCCCACCGGTCTGGCCCAGTTGGTCGAGCTGTTCGCCGGTCTTGGCGATAGCGCCGCGGATCCGATCCCGGTGGCCATCGAAACGCCGCGCGGTCTGTTGGTGGCCACGCTGCGGGCAACCGGTCGGGCCATCTATTCGATCAACCCGTTGGCGGTCGCCCGCTACCGGGAACGGCATTCGGTGGCTCGGGCGAAGTCCGATCACGCCGATGCGATGACCCTGGCCAACATCCTGCGGGTGGATGCTCACCTGCACCGGCGGCTGCCCGCCGATAGCGAACTGTGCCAAGCCATCGCCGTCCTGGCTCGCGCTCATCAGGATGCGACATGGCGACGAATCAAAGCGCACAACGAACTTCGCTCAGTTCTGCGTGAGTTCTTCCCGACCTTCTTGGCTACGTTCATCAAACGGTTCCCGCTCGGGATCGCCAGCCACGAGGCCAGGGCCGTCTTGGCCATCGCACCCACCCCAGGTGCGGCCGCCAAGCTCTCGACGAACCGGATCGCCGCGGCGCTGCGCCGGGCCGGGCGCAGTCGCGGTATCGATCAGGCGGCCGCCGACATCGCGACGGTCCTGCGCGAGCCGCAGATGCGTCACCCCGCTCAAGTGGAGGCCGCAATGGGCACGCAGACGTTGGCGTTGCTCGCAGCGCTGAACACCGCGTGTGCCGGCGTCGAGGACCTCGGCCAGGCCGCTGCCGCCGCGTTCCAGAAGCATCCGGATTACGCGATCATCACCAGCTTTCCCGGTCTGGCCGACTCGACCGGAGCCCGCGTCCTCGCCGAGATCGGCGATGATCGTTCGCGATTCGCCGACGCGCGTGCGCTGAAGGCCTACGCCGGGTCAGCGCCCATCACCCGAGCCTCCGGCAAATCCGTTTCCATCACCCGACGCCGCATCAAGAACGACCGATTGGCCGCCGCAGGGTGGGTCTGGGCATTCGGCGCCGCTACTCACTGCCGACCTGCTGGCGAGCACTACCGCCGTCGACGAGAACTCGGTGACCGGCACGCCGCCGCGCAACGCCACCTGTTCAACAAGCTCATCGGTCAACTTCACCACTGCCTCCAGAACCAACAGCCTTACGACGAAGCCAAGGCCTTCCCGTTAATCGTCGCCGCGGCGGCCTAGCTGTGTGATTCACGACGTTGGTTGGACCATCGCCGGATGTTCTCAGGCCACCCGACTACGTCTGTCTCGGCGCACGGAGGGCCGTGGGCCCGCCGCTCTGAGTGAATGATGGGCGGATGGACTACACCACTGCGCTCGATGCACTAGTCGAGTGGGCGGAACGGACGGACAGTGTGCGTGGGGTGCTGGTCACGGGGTCAGCGGCTGCCGGAGACGTGCATCCTCTGTCGGACCGCGACATCGAGATCTACGCCCACGACGTTGAGAGCCTGCTCGAAGACGAGTCTTGGTGGAACGGGCTTGGCGAGGGGTCCTGGTCGTCGAACGCCTGGCCAATGGCCTTGGACCACCGACCCGACTGATCTACTACGGCGGAGGAAAACTCGACTTCACCCTGATTCCGGCCGGCGACTTAGCCACCGCCGTCCACACGCGGCCGTTTCAGGTCTTGGTAGACAAGGACGCCTGTGCACCGCCATCGCCGTCAACGGTGGAGACCCCAAATCTGCCGAGACCGGACGAAGTCGACGAGGCAATTCACTGGGGATATGCGGCGGCCCTGATGTGCGCCAAAGCGGTTGTCCAAGATGAGCTTTGGTCGGCGAAGCTGCGCGACAACGACCTCAAGGGCGAGCTTCTGCGAATAATCGAATGGGACCACCGATTGCGCTACGGCGCCAGCATCGACACTCGCTACCTATCCGGATGAACATGTGGATGGATGCTGACATCCGCAGCGAACTCTTACACTGCTGGAGCCACTTCGATGCAGCGGACACCGCTGCAGCACTGCGTCGCACGACAGCACTGTTCTCCCGATTGAGCGAACGAGTCGCGGTGGCCCTCGACCTGCCCCTTTTTGATCATGAACGCCTTCTCTCTGAGATCGAGCACATCCTCCAAATGCGTCAAGACCAACATCCAAGGCCCACCACCGCAGCGGCCCACCCTGGAACCAACGTCGTGGAACAGCGCACCTAGCCTCGAGTCAGCAAACGACTCTGCCGCTGTCCGCGCCTTGGGCGACACGACCACCAGGCCAGGGCCTCCTCTGCGACGCCAGCAGAAAGCCGGCTGCCAAGAACCGCCATGGCTTGACACTTAATCTCATCGGAGGTCTAGAGAAACGAGACAGGCCTTCGCGGCCAACGTCGTGGTCGCATCGCGCCAGGTCGCGGTGTCTCATTTCTCGTCTCACACGGCGTGTCTCAGATCGTCGATGTCGCTGGGCAATGAGACGGTAGGAGTCGTGACAACGCTTCTGGGATACGCCCGCGTGAGCACCGCGGGCCAAGACCTCGCTGTGCAGCTGGCCGCACTCGCTGCTCAGGGCGTCGAATCCGACCGGGTCTTCACCGACAAGCTCTCGGGTGCCGTGAACACCGACCGGCCCGGCCTGGCGGGTCTGCTGCACTTCGCCCGCGAGGGCGACACCGTGGTCGTCACCGCCATCGACCGACTCGGCCGTTCCGTCGCCGAAGTCACCCGCACCATCGCAGAGCTGAGCGAGCGTCGAATCCTGTTGCGCGCCTTACGCGAAGGTGTGGATACGAGTACCCCGACTGGACGTGCCGTCGCAGCGATCATGGCCACACTCGCCGAACTAGAACTCGAACTCGGACGGGAACGCCGTGCGTCATCGCGTGAGTCCCGCCGCAGCCGGCAACTGCCGGTCACTAAGCCACCGAAACTCAATCGGGAACGGCAAGAGCAACTTCGGCGACTCGCCGCCACCGGCGAGCCCGTGCGAGAACTCGCCGCCGCCTTCGGTATCGGACGAGCGACGGCCTACCGCTACCTGTCTCAGGCCTCGCGTTCCACCCCCATGGAGAACACCCCGTGAACTACGACGAGACCATCAGCCGACTGAAAGCGCTGCGTCAGGAAGCGGCCTCTCTACCGCTTTCGACGAGTTCAGCCGAATTCAACTCATGGGAGCCGCGCACACGCTCGGCACTCACTCGCGCACTCGGCGAAAAGCACCACATCACACAGCGATTCATCAAAACTAAATGGACACCGTCGATGTACACCATGGGCGACTCCAGTGCCTTTACCAGCTTTTTCCGCGCCACGATCCCCGAGGTCCAGGGATTGCTCGACGCAGCAGTGGCCGAGATCGAGCTCCTCGCCGAGGAGGGGCCGGTCGCCGACGAGGCGGGGATCGACCACGAACTCTGGGAACACGTCGCCCCGGAAGTACGCAGCCAGGCCTGGGGGAAAGCTGCTCGGGAAGCCGTCATCTTCACCGAGGATAGAATCCGGCGCTGGGCGGGCCGCCCGGTCACCGAAGTGGGAAAGGACCTGGCCGTCGCCATCTTCGGCAACAACGGCGAATTCCGGATGGGTCTGGCTGACGGGGAGAAACAAGGCTGGCAGTTGCTCGCTCAGGGCATCGCCCAGGCAATCCGCAACGCAGACGCCCACCGCATTCAAAACCGATCCGATCACAGACGGTACGCGATGGGCGTAATCGGTTCCTGCTCACGGCTTCTCACACAGATGCGCTTCGAGCACGGCAACAGGTTTCACGACGCGTCGCCCATCCCGCCGACCTCCGAAATCGAATGAGCGGGCGTCGCGGTTCGGGGAGAGCTACTTCGTCCGCCGGACGGCTATCGAATCGGACTCGGTGTCCGCTTCGGCAGGTGACGACGACAGAGGCGTTAGCGGGGTGCCCCCGTTACGAAACGTTCGTTATTGGGGAGGGCCGAAGCCGCCCACTACTAACATCGCCAGCGGCACCCTCACAACGAGAAGGCACTCAAAGTCGCTGCCCGACTCCCGTCATACGTCGATGCGCCACCGGAGGCCATGAGATGTAACCGCTGATCGAGCAACTCGTCAAAGACGCTCATCGGAGGAACTTCTCCATACACGCCGTCAGCGGCGCGGTATGCGACCAGCACCCGCAACTCGAGGTCGATGATCGTCACCGTCGAACGAAGCCGCATGAAAACCCCTCTCCGACATCGCCTCGGAGCAATCAACCAGAAAAGGGAGCAGAGGTCAACGGTTTCACCGCCCGCCGTGAGAATCACGTAATAGGAACACGGGTCACAGCACCTTTGACACGATCAGAGCAAACCTCGACCCTCAACCTTCGCGTGTCGAGGATCGGTGGACTCATTGCGTCTTCCAATCGCGTCGCGTCGCCCCGCCCCGCCCCGCCGAGATCGGGGCGGGAATGTCGGCGAAGGGCAGCCCGTCGGTGAGTGTCCGCACCAACTGGTCGCGGATATGCCCCATCGCGGCCGCACTGCCGATGAACCCCGAGTGGATGCCGACACCGAACAGGACGGACGCGATGGTGGCCGCCGTCGCGGGAACCTCGGTGGCCGGATCCAGCTCGCCCCGTCGCACCGCGTCTGCCACCAACCGTTCGACGAAGATCTGCGCGGCGTCGTTCAATCCGCCGCCGGTGGGCGATTCCGGGCGCCGCGCCGCGTGCACCATGCTCGCGATGAGGAACCGGAACAGATGCCGGTCGCGGCACTCCTCCCGTTGCGAGGCTCGGATGTAGGCTGTCAACTGCTCGACCAGGGTGGGACCGGCTGCGGCACGCGCCATCACGCGGTGCAGCACGCAACCCGCGTCGGCGACGGCGGCGTCGTACACGTCTCGACGAGTGGGGAAGTGGTGGTATAGCACGCTGCGATTGACGCCGCTGCGGTCGGCGATCTCCTGCAGGGTGGCGCCTTCGTAGCCGGCTTCGAGGAACACCTCGCGCGCGGCGAGCACGATGTCGCGACGCGTCGTCGACTCCGATGTCCGGCCTCTGGGGCGACCGGGTCGGGTGCCCTTGACACGGTGCGTGCGGTGTGCCGGACTCATTGCTGCCACACCTCCCGACGTCGCCGATACCGGTAGGCAGGATATCGCCGTCGGCGATATCCCGTCCGGGGGTTCACGATCGTCGTTTCTTCGAGGTCACGTGTCTGTCGCGTTGCCCCTGGGCGCCGGAGTCGATGCTCCGACTCTCGGGGGTGCCCGGCCAGGCTGTGATCAGGAATCGTGCGGTCTGCGCGATTCGGTCGACACATTCGCACAGCCCAAGCCCCGTTGCTTCTCGGCGTGGTGCGCCTCGACCCCCACGAAGTGAAGGCGCGGACTCCGCCGAAGAATGTGGCAATCGGGGACTCAATTCGTCGTTAGTGGGACTGGTACGTCGCCCGGTCAGGCAGTAGGCGACCCCACTGGCGGATTGCTTCAGCATGGTGCGGAGAGGTAGCGGGGGAACCTGTGACGAGGTCGATGAGTGCTTGAGCCAGAGTGTCCGGCCCACTTCCGGTCTCGTGCATCGTGGCAACGAGATCGTTGAACGCCTCCTGCTCCGAGCAGCCTCGCAGGCCCATGAGAATCCCGGTCGCCAGGTCGATGACACGTCGTGATGCCGGATGCGTGCGTCGGCTCAAGTCGGTCATTGACCCCACACTCCGTTCAGCATGTGTGCGTGCACGTGTGAGTACCCCGAAACCCGCTGTGAACGCGCGATTCCGCCGCCTCACCCCGGACAGCGCGGTAACCGATTCACTCACCTGCTCCGTCGCCGAGGACGCAACGACTGCCCTCTTGATCCGCATCCGCAGGAACGAATCGCCGCTTGCTCAGCCGTCGATGGCTCCGGAGTCATCGTCTTCATCGTCAAGGACGGTGAGTGCGGGGTTGATGGTGGTGCGTACGGTGTTGCCGCCGGCCCGGTGGGCGCCGTGGCGGGCCTGATCGGCGAGATACAGCAGTTCGTCGAGGACGTCGTTGGGCGGAAGTGCGCTCAGCGGCGCCAGCAAGGTGCTGACGGCGCCGATACTGGCAGAGAGTTCGGCGGGGCGATCGGTGAGCGTGCCGCGCAGGCGCTCCAACATCACGGCGGGATCGGCGGTGGTGAACAGCTCGGCGAGCAGGAAGTCACCGTCGCCGCGGTAGGCCAGCACGGTGTCGCGGCGCACGGCGGTCCGTAGTTGACGGGCTGCGGTGATAACCGCGCGTTCGGCCTGGGCGTGGTGGCCCAGGCTCATCAGCAGCCCGTGAGTGTCCACGCCGATCGCCGCGATGACGAGGTACTGGTCATCGCTGCGGTCGCGGGCACCGAGCAGGGTGGTGATCTGTTCATCGAAGCCCGTCCGGTTGTACACACCGGTCAGCGGGTCGGTCAGCGCGGAGGACACCTTGGCGTCGGTCAAGTGTGTCACCAGGAGCCAGGCGAACCCGGCGAAGATGTTGACCAACACGATCAGTGGTAGGACCGCAGCCGCGAGAAGGGGTTGCGCTGTCGCGAGGCGCCAGGTAGCCAGGGCCACGGTAGCCGCCGCGACCGCCCAGGTGCCGGCCAGCAGTCGACGGGTGTGAAACAGCGCGGTGAACCCGGCCGGCCCGGCGAAGGCCATGGCGCCCAGCGCGGCGACCAGCGGGTCGGGGATCACCGCCACCGCAGCGGCCACGCACGCCGTCGCGACCACTGCACTGGCGCGGGACTGCCCGCGGGTCGGCCAGCATCGCGTCGCCCACATGACGGCGATGACGCTGGTGCACAAGGTGATTGCCGACGCAACCCCGACACGCCACGCCGTGTACGGCCCTGGTTGGTGGGTGATCAGAAGCAGGGGAATGACGCCGAACAGGAACGCCGTCGCCGCGATCAGGCGGCAGGTGGGCTTCTCGAGGTGGCGAGCTGTCACCAGCGAGGTCAGCCAGTGATAGTGATCATCGCTCAACGCCTCCTGTTCCCGCACCGGCCCATGATGCCCGTTTCCAGACGCTCACCCGTCACCACAGACGTCGTTGATCACTTTGCTGTCACTTTTGAGCCGGTGGTCGCCGACGGCCAGATCATCACTCTGGCGGACGACCACCTTCAGACGGCCGGGGGTGACGAGTTGCGGTCGCAGTCGGTGGTGTCGGTGATCCCGCCCGATCGCCCTTTGGGCGAGTTCACTTTCAGACTGAGCAGGTTGTACATCGGCGACGAGACATCTGGTCCGACGTGGTCGGGGGCTAATCGATGTCCAGTCCGTGGTCCCGCTCGCGTCCGCGATCGCGGGTGAGTGGGGTGGTGAGGATGCGCCAGCTGCGGGCGGCCGATTCGCGGTGACGATCCGCGACTGACGCTAGTGCGGGGTCGGCGACATCCGGTGTGGGACGGGCGTTTTCAGACCAGGGTAGAGCGAGTCCGTCGAGGAGCCGGCGGCCGGGGCCGGGCGCGCCGCTGTCGATGAGCAGGAGCCGACCGCGGACGGGGACCAGGGCGGTGGCCACCGCCGCGAGATGCGCCGGGTCGGCGGCCGCGGCGTCCTCGACGACCACGACCTCCCTCGGCGATGGGGGATGTGCGGGCAGGCGTTCGGCGAACCGATCGAGGCGACGTTGGTCGGGACGCGACGGTGCGGCGGCGATCTGGACGTAGCGCCGGTCGGTGCCGGCGGCGGCCTGGCGCACCGTGTCGGCGAGGTCGGCGGTGTAGCGGTCGGCGGCCAGTGTGGTCACGACGTAGGGAGCCGACAGCGCCACGGCCACCGGGTCGCTGCGCAGCTGCGAGGAGGGCAGGGGGGTGCCGTAGCGGGCGGCGGCGGCCAGGACCTCGACGAGCGCCCGGTCCGAGGCGTGCGCGCGGTCCTGCGCGCTGCGGTCGTGGGCGGCGTGGCGGTCGCCGCGGTGTTCGCGGTGCAGCCGCGCGGTCACGGTGCGGTGGTGGCGGCGCAGCTCGGCTACCTGGTCGGGAAGCCGGTCCTCGTCGGCCGCGGCCGCGGTGATGGTGGCGGCGCGGTCGTCGCGGCCCAGGACGCTGCGCAGTGCGGTCGCGGCCTGCGCCGGGGTGCCCCGGCGCGCGGCGTGGACACCCGTGGCGGTGGGGTCGGCGTGTTCGTGGTCGGCTTCCCCGGCTCGGGTGTCGTAGAGGCGCACGGTGTTGGTATGCCGGCCGCGGGTCAGACCGACGTAGGCGATCGAGCGGGTCGCGGCCTCGGCCGACAGCAGGGTGTGGCAGGTGTCGGCGGTGACGCCCTGGGCGGCGTGCACGGTCACCGCGTACCCCAGATGGGTGTACTGGCGCAGGTAATCGCCCGACAGGACCGCGATCGCGCCGTCGTCGAGACGCCGCGCCGCGACCCGCCCCACATCGGGGTCGACGGCGAGGACCTCCCAGCGTTGTCCGTTGCGAACCGGATCGGCGTCGGCACCACGGTCGGTGCGGGTGGGGATGTCGGTGGTGTTCTGTCGGGTGATCACCACGTCGCCGACCGCGACGCGGTGACCGCGCGCGGCGGCCACGGTGGGCGCATCGTCGCCGATTCGCTCGGAGTGGATGCGGATGTTGATCGCATCGGCCATCTCCCACCGATCGGCGATCAACAGACCGTCACGGCCGGCGACGACGTCCGCCCGCCAGGCCGCCACGGCGTCATCGGCCATGGTGACCTGATCCCCGCAGTGCAGCCGCTCGTGACGGCGGTACCAGCCCACCGCGCGGCGCAACGCCGCCGGCCCACCGTCGCGGACCGCCAGCGAGACGTCGCGCTCGTCGTGATCGTGCATCCGCCACACCTGCGACAGGCGTTGCGCCCACGGCAGATCGGTGACCAGCTGGGCGAAGGTGCCGCCGCGTTGCGCGACCGGCGCCAGCTGGTGCTCATCACCAACCAACACGACCTTGGTGCCGGCGCTGGTGGCCACCTCCAGCAACCGGCGCAGGTGTTGAGTGCCGACCATGCCTGCCTCGTCGACGACGACCACGGTGTCGACGTCGAGGACCTCGGTGCCGCGCTCGAGGCGGCCCAACACCGCGTCCAGGGTGGCCCCGTGGTCGCCGGCCTGCTCGCGCACCGCCACGTCGACCGCACGCCCGGTCGCAGCGGCCACCAGAACGCGTTTCCCGGCATCGTGCGCCGCAGCGCGCAACGCTCGCAGGGAGTGGGTTTTCCCGGCCCCTGCCGGGGCGCTGAGAGGCTGTACGAGCCGCTGCGAGGTCGCGATGGCGGTGACGGCGCGGGCCTGATCCGCCGACAGTCCAGTGGTGTCCACAGACGGCAACACCGCGGCGCTGTCGCGGCGGCCCATCAGCTCGATGACGGCGCGTTCTTCGGCGACCAGATCGGCGGCGGTGTAGCGGATCGACCCCTCCCGTTGATGCGCTTGCCGTTCGTCTCCGATGCGCAATGCGACACCATCGGCGAGGCGCTCGATCACCTCCCGCGGCGACGGTCCATCGGCGTCGTCGACAGGCAACCTGGCGCCGATCGCCTCGACGAGATCCGCACGTGTGAACGCCGCCTTCGTAAGGCCGTGCGACACCGCGCGACGCACCACCTCCGCGTAGTCCACACCGGCAGCCCGACGCGCTTCTCGCGCAGCCTGCTGGACGGTCTCGTCGACCCGAAATGTGCGGTCGTCATCGGCCCATGCGACACGCAGCGCCGCCCATGCGACACCTTCGGGTTTCCGTGGCCGGGTGGCCTTCTGCGCGGTCGCCAACTGCCCCGCGGACAGCTCGTCATCGCCGCCGAGGCGCAGATGCCCCGCCGCCCACTCGCGCAGCTGCGTGGACCGCGTCGACCACGACCTCAGCTCGGCGCGGTTCACTCCGGCGATGTCGGCCATCCCGGTGTGCGGATCGACGTCGTTCCACTCCACGCCGATCGAACGTGTCAGCTCCCGCCGCAGCGTGGCCTGGTAGATGATCCCGGCGGCCTTCGCTTCGTGATAGAGACTCGTCCCGTCCAGCGACACCAGCCGCCCATCCGCACGCGCCTGACGGTTCGGGACCAACACGTGGGTGTGCAGATGCGGGTCCCCGGCCCGCGAGGTTTCGTGCTGAAAACCGGCCGCCACGATCCCCGGTAACCGCACCAGATCCTTCTCACCCGTGCGCGGGTTGTGCACACGGGTGTAGCCCCCGTGTTCGGCCAGATACTCCATCGCCTCGGTGATCGCGAAGGCGTGCGCATCTGCGACCGCTTTACCGGTCACGTCGTTGCCCAGACCGCGCATCAGCGACACGCTCTTCGGGGCGCAGAACGTCAAGTCATAGCCGTGCACGGAGGCCCGCTGTCCGAACGCCCGGCCACTCGCGCCGCACGGCGATTCCCCGTCGTCCAACCACCGCGTCACCGCATCCAAATCGGCGTTCTCGCCGTCGCGGCCAGCGCCCGTCAAACCCCTCGCCGCGGCCGCGTCCCGGCCGGCGGAAAACCACACCGGAAGCCGCGTCTCGGACTCGCTGTAGTACTCGCCCAAACCCCCACCGGCAGCCCGCGATTCCAGTGCCGCCGCAGCCGCCGAACGCGCGGTGTCGACGTAGTACGACACCGACCACGCCCCGAGCTTGGCGATCGTCAACACCGAACCGCACACCTCCCGCCCAAACGTAACCACCACCGACCTCGCGGGAGCGCGCCCACGGCGCGCTCCCGCCCAGCCTCGCACACCTTGTGCAAATGTGCCATTGCCATTGCCATTAGTGGTAGAACTGAGGGTAGCAGGAGCAGGAGGTTGGAAGGAACACGTGGGATGAGGCGAGCGGCGAGGATGGAGGCGGCGAAAGCGACGTAAGGGAAGCTGAGGTACGACGCAAAATGTGAGTGAGCAATGACGAAAGACGTGTTGGCTGAAGGGGGCTGAGGTGGCATCTCGCCGCAACGTCAGCGCGCCGGCTCGCAACCACTAGGCGCGTCGTCGACCCGAACGTTCAACGGTGCGCTCCATCGCGTCTCCGCGGACCGCGCGGTGGTCTGCTGCGGGTCGGTTCATCGCGCCGCCGTGCAATGCCTGGACCGACAGTCCGATGTCGCGACGCGGCGACGCGGCGGGCGGGCTGCTGGTGTGTTCCTCACGGCTGCGTTGGGCGCGCTCGGTGAGCACTCGGCGGATCTCTTCTCGGGCGGCGGTGATCCGGGCCCGCGCTGCATCGGTGAGCACCACCGGGCGCGGCGTCTGGTCGATGCTGGCGGCGGCGACGCAGCCGCCAGCCTTTTTCGGCGCAGTCTCGGGGGGTGACCAGGACAGCCGTCGCAACCGGCTGGCCAGGAACGCACCGGGGTTGGCGATGTGGTCGGGCCAGGTCGTTCCTCGGGCGCGCATGTCGGCGTTGAGGGCGTCGTTGACCGCACGCGCCGACCACACAACGGGGTCGACGCCGACGCCGGTGAGTGCATCGCAGATGGCACCGATGTGGGCGCGGTCGAGACCGTGGGTGATCGCGACCAGTCCAGCGGCCAGTTTCTGGGTGGCGAGCGGTCGCGCGGTAGCGCGCCGCGGCCGTGCTTGGCGCGTCTTGTCGCAGCATCGGTTGGCGGGCGCGCTCGCGCGCACGCTTGGTGAGTAACTCCCTACGGGAGAAGAACAACTAACACCGCCTGACGGCGGTAGGTGGAAATCATGCACGAGTGGTGGGGTCGCTGGACGGGCTTCGCGACGCGGCACCAGGTGGTACACCGAGGGTCGGCGGCCGACGCTGGGGGTGTTTGTCGAACCGTGGCCCCGCTGCGCTTCCACGGCCCATCTGGAGGCCCTCAGCACGCGCCAGGCGGCGGTGACGGTGCGTACGTCGCAGCCCACCTTGTCGGCGATTGTCGCGCGGGTGACCGCGACGTGGCGGCCGGTGCTGTGGTCGGCGTGCTCGGCCATCACCGTGGCGATCGACAACAGCGTGGCCGTGGTGATCGACACCCGCGCCTCAGCGCACAGCTGCCCGAACGCCGGGGAGTGCACCCAGCGCGCCAGCCCGTCGAGCCAGCCGGCGCGACTGGTCCACATCGGCGCGGACGGTGCGCAGGAGCCGGCGCGCGTCACCCAGTCACGGCGACGCTCGTGCGCCAGCGCACGCGCCACATGCGGACTGGGAGCGGCAGGAGCTGCAGACGCTCCGAGCGGCGTCGGCCAGGTGCTAGTTGCCCGACCTACGCGGGCGTTAACGAGGTCACGGTTTGCACACCGATCGCGCGGCGAATCTGGTGCAGCTTCAGGGCGTGCGCTACCGTGAGAACTGTCGCGCAAGACAGATCCCTTCGGGGAATGGGTGCGGACCCAGAACCGAGTTGGCGCTCGGTTCAAAACCTCAGACAAGGGCCTCGCTAACGCGGGGCCTTCGTCATGTCAGCGGGTAATCCGCACACCGGCTATTCAGATGTCACGTATGCCAAGACCCCCTACCCAGCAAAAGTCTTGAGGCCTGGCGGGTGATCACATCGCCAGCGGCAGGACCTCCTTGTCGAGTTCGCGAACCAGCTCGGGGTGGCCTACGTGGGCGGCGAGGACGTCGGCCACGTACTGGCCCATTGGGATGCCGCGTTGCGCGGCTTCGCGTTTGACGATGTCGTAGACGACGCGATCGGGCCGCGACATGATCTGCGCGCGATCGCCCTTATGTGTGCTGCGCCTTTGGGCCATGGTGGAGACTCTGCCAGCGGAACAGCGCGTTACCTGATAACGACACGCGCACATCCCGTCTCTCCTTTCACACGGCTACCGTTCGGGTTGTGATCGATGCAGCGGAGCTGGAGGCGGCCATCACGGCGGTGTACACGGCCCAGCTCCCGATCCCGTCGTGGTGGCCGGCTGAGGCGCGGTCGGCGTTCATTGAGGAGTACGCCAGCGAGGCGGCGTGCATGGTGATCTCGGAGGTGGACGCGATTGGCGATCGGATGAGCGACTGGGCGGCCCGATCACAGGTCAGCGACGCTGATGAGTCCACGATGATCGCCTCGGCGCAACAGGTTCTGCTCGATGAAGCCTGCAGCGAAGTGCAGTACGACCTGACCGAGATGATCGCCAGCAGGAGCGCACAGCTGATGGCTGAAGCTGTCTTCGACCACGGTGCGCCTCGCGCCCAGCACCACGTGGTGTGGCCGGTCCAGCGCTGAACGAGCACGTTCGTGGGGTTTCGGCCCGACTTTAAGCCGCCGCGCCGACGACGAGCGCGGCGTGCGGGGTGCAGCGTGGGCCGCTGAGCATGTCCAGGATCGGGGCGCCGGTCGACGCGGGTCCGTGGATCACCGACCGCAACACTCGTTCGACGGCGAGATCCACTGTCGGGGCATCCTCCAGGAGCAGATCGAGGAGCTTCTCTGCGGCGGGGGTGTTGAACGGATTAGCTGTCAGTTGCGCACACAGCGCACGGACCTGGGACGCGAAGTCCCGGACCGCACTCACGTCGTCTTGGACCGTGCCGAGGGTTTCCATGCCATCACTGTAAGAGCGTGCGTGCATACATGCAAGCAATTTGCATGCAATCTACTTTTAGCGATGCATGTAGGATGCGTGCATGCCCGATTCGGCTGGTGATGCTCTCGACGGCGGTGCTCCCGACGCTGCCGGTAGCGCGCTGCCCTTGCGTAAGCGGCAGCAGAAGGTGCCGTTGAACACCTATGTGCGTCCGGGCACGCAGCAGCGCGTGGAGGTGTTGAAGGATCGCGGGTACGCGGTCACCGACATCGTGGATGCGGCGCTCAACGAGTTCTTGGACCGTGCCGGGGTGCCCCAGTCCGAGTAGCTCGCCCCCGGAGACTGGCCAGCGTTTCCCTCCCGGCTTCCTCGTACTGGCCCGTTTGCGCGGTGGGTGGTGGCTGTCCAGGCTCGACCGTAGGTCGACCGCGCAGCGGCGGTACCGGCCTTGACGGCCACCACCCACCGTTTCGCCACAATCGAGGCCGAGGAAGTCCGCCCCCCCCCCCATGAGGCGGTGGGCTCTCACGGTCGTCGCACGGACGTGATGATCGTGGCCACCGCTTCGAGGCCGACCCCGACGATGGCGCCGATCGCTCGGCCGACTTCGCCGATGGTGACCTTGCAGTCGGGAATGCGGGCCAGGTAGCCGGCGAGCACGCAGATTGCCAGGCCCAGGACCGTGATCGCCACGACGATGATCGCTACGACGATGATGGCTACGACGATCAGGATGGATTCGCTCATTGGGCGGGTCTGGCAGGCAGTCACGAAAAGGGCGGCGTGGAAGGTGAGATCGGCCGGTTCCGTCGACGCCACCTCGTTCCCATACCCGAGGTGGACTCGTTGGCCGAGCTCAACGATCACATTGCGGCCGCCGATCTGATCGACGATGCCCGGCATCTGCCGGGTCACCAGTTCGACATCGGTACCGAGTTCGCCTCCGAGCGAACGATTTTAAGCCCGTTGCCGCTCGATGCCTTCGAGACCGGCCTGATCCTGCAACCCCGTCGGGTTGTTGGTCAGCCGGCGCAGCAGGACAGTTTGGCGACGTCGGTGGTGTAGGCCTGGGCGGCGAGTTTGAGGGATTCGGCCATGGTCAGATACGGGGCCCAGGTGTGGGCGAGCTGCTCGACGGTCATCCCGGCGCTCAGCGCGTAGGTGGCCGCGGTGATGACGTCGCCGGCGTTCTCGGCGACGACGTGCACCCCGAGCAGCCGTCCGGTGCCGGCCTGGGCGACGAGTTTGACCAGCCCGCGGGTATCGCGATTGACGACTGCCCGCGTCACATACGCCAACGGCAGTACGCGGCAGTCACATGGGATACCGGCGTCGACGGCCTGGGCGTCGGTCATGCCGACCGAGGCGATGGCGGGGCTGGTGAAGATGACCCTCGGCAGGGCGGTGTAGTCCAGGATGCGTTCGGCCCCGGACAGGGCGTTGTTGGCGACCAGGGTGCCCTGGGCGGCGGCGACGTAGACGAACTGTGGTCCTCCGGTCACGTCACCGGCGGCCCAGATCCGCTCGTTGCCGGTGCGCAGGTAGTCGTCGACCATGATTTCTGCGCGCGGCCCGGTCTTGACCCCGACCGCCTCTAGGTTCAGCCCGGCGGTGACCGGGCGGCGCCCGGTGGCCACCAGCAGCTGCTCGGCACGCAGATGCAACCGTTGCGTGCCGCGCTCCGCGGTGAGGGTGTAACCGTTGTCGTCGCGGCGCACGGCCGTCACGGTGACGTGGGTGTTCACCCGGATGCCCTCATCACCGAAAACTTCCTCCAGAACAGCAGAGACCTCCGGTTCCTCCCTGGAGGTGAGGGTCGAGCGCGTCACGACGGTTACCGCGGTGCCCAGGCGGGCAAACAGCTGCGCCTGTTCCAGGCCCACATAGCCGCCGCCGAGCACGATCATGGATTTGGGGAGGCGGTCCAGCTCCATCGCCGTGGTCGACGTCAAATACCCAGTGCCCGGCAGTCCGTCGAGGGGCGGGGCACACGGCGCGGAGCCGGTGGCGATCAGATAGTGCTGGGCCTCGACGCGGGTGACCGCGCCGCCGGCCAGTTCGACAGCCAGGCCCGGGCCGCCGGCATCGGAGGTGAACCTTGCGGTGCCCGCGATGATCTCCCAGCCGTAGTCGGCGGCGAGGTCGATGTACTTTTCGGTCCGCAGTCCCTCGACGAGAGCGTCCTTCCCGGCGATCAACGCGGGACCGTCTACGGGGGCGGCGTTGGCGGTGATACCGGGAAACCGGCCGGCCCTCGACGCGCTGTGGCGGGCCTCGGCGGCGGCGAGCAGCGCCTTGGACGGCACGCAGCCGACATTCACGCACGTCCCGCCGGTGGTGGAACGTTCGATCATCACCACACTGCGCCCCCGTGTGGTGGCGGCGATGGCGGCAGCGAACGCAGCCCCGCCCGAGCCGATGATCGCCAGGTCGTAACGCACGGGCGCCTCGCTTCCGGTGATGCCCCGCGTAGGGGCACCCGCTGAATTACATTCGGATAACCAGATATGGCTATACTTCACCATATCCGTCAATCCGGATATATCAAGTTGAGTTGTCGAGGAGACCGCGTGACCTGCCGAACCGATCCGAGCCTGGCGTTCCTGCCCGAAACCGACAGCGGTGTGGAGATGGTCGCCAAGTTCTTCCGCGCGCTCGGGGACCCCGGTCGGCTGCGGCTGCTGGAGTTCCTGTTGACCTCCGAACACACCGTGACCGAATGCGTGAACCACGTCGGGCTGGCCCAAGGGCGGGTATCGAGTCACCTGGCGTGCCTCTCAGACTGCGGCTATGTCCAGGTCCGTCGTTCCGGGCGGTTCGCCCACTACAAGGTGGCCGACCCTCGGGTGGCCGATCTGATCATGCTGGCCCGCTCACTGGCCGCCGACAATGCGGCCGCGCTCGCCGAGTGCGTGCGCATCGCCCCCACTCGCAGCCAGCAGGCGCCGGTCTGATGGGGACCCGACGATCCTCTCTGGGCATGGCCGGCGCCTGGGCCCTGGGCCTGGTGAGCGTCGGGACGGTACTCGTCGTGTGCTGCGCCGGGCCGGTGCTGATTGCCGGCGGAGCGCTCGGGGTCCTCGGCGCGCTGCTGCACCGCGGATGGCTGATCGGGGCCGCGGTCGTCGTGGTGCTCGCCGCCGTTGGATACACCCTGCGCCGCCTCGGCACCACCCGGCGCACTACAGCCAAAACTGTTGGACCCGAGAACAACTCACCGCAGGACCACCCCGCCGCCGATGCGGACACTGAGGTGTAGCCTACCGGCCACTCATTGGACCTATCGGGACGGATCGATCCTCCGAATCTCTGAAACTAAAGCAACGCCACCCCAAGCGACCAAGCCCAGCGTTGCCACAACACGATCAAAATCTTGGGTGGGGCCATAACCGGTGACCGCGATGGGGCCATATCACTTGACGAAACCCACAGCGAATGAGCGGGCGCGGCGACGGGAGAATCAAGACAACCTTGCGCCCAGCCGTGAAGAGGTGGTGCGGCGCGCGCCACCCGCGATGGTTGGCGGTGAGAGCTACCCGCGTTTGCCACGATTCACGGGCGATGAAGGGGGCTTACGCTGCCCACGCGCTCACGGCATGCGGTCGTTGCGGTCCGGCTTTGGAATGCCGGCGTCGTCTAGGTAGCGGTTGATGGCCTCGTCGACGGTGTCGGTGATGACGTATCCGTGGGCCTTGATCCATTCGAGCCGCGCGAGGGTTCCCGCGTGCAGCTGTGTGGCGAAGGGACTCTTGCGTTGACGGGTTTTCAGCTGAACTGGCCCGGCCGGCTGGGCCTTCTCCTCACCGCCGGGTGAGGGCGACACCACCACGGGTGCGGCCGGAATCTCGGCATTCCGCGGCTGCGATTCGGTCGGCGTTTCGTCGCCGGTGGTGGTGTCGTCGGCGGTGACTCGTGCAGCTTGGGCGCGTCGCTCTGCCCGCGACAGCGGCCGGGTGGAGCCGACCTGCAATCCGGTGGGTTTCGATGCGGCGTTCATGCTGCTTGCCGCCTTGCCGCGATACGTTCGGCGACCTCGCGGTAGGCCACCGCCGCCGTGCTGGTCGGTGCGTGCACGTTGACCGGTACGCGTTTGCCTTTGGCCTCCACGACTCGCACCGTGTGCGGGATCTCGCCCAGGTAGGCCCCGCCGTCAGCCCACTCCCCCCAATCGGCACGCAGTTGACGACGTACGTCCTTGCTCGCCTTCGGGTTGCCGTCGAAGTCGGCCAGCAGCACGTACCGGATTTCCACGTCGGGGTTGAGGGTCTCCTGAACGTCGAGGATCGAGTTGCCCAGTTCGACCAGGCCGTCAACTTCGTCGGGGCCGGCCTTGAGGACGGCCAAGACGTAATCGGCGGCCGCGAGCGCTGCGGTGGTCAGCTCCCCCAATGCCGGCGGGCAATCCAGGAGCACGAAGTCGTAGCCTTCGATGTCGTCGAGCTGGCGTGCGAGCCGCAACTGGCCACCCGATCCGAGCCCTGTCCGCTCGAGCTCCTTGAGCGCGAGATGACCGGGCGCGACGTCGATACCGAACTGCGTCGGAACGATGACCTTGGCCAGCGGGACGCGCATCGCCCGGTCCGGGTGCAGAACCTCGTACATGGATGCGTCCTCGGCGTCGAGCTCGATGCCTAACCCCTTGGTGCTGTGCGCCTGCTGATCCATGTCGATCACGAGGATGCGCAGACCCATCGCAGCCAGGTTCGCGCCGAGGTTGATCGTGGTGGTGGTCTTGCCGACGCCGCCTTTTTGCAGAGCGATCGCCACGATTTCACACTGCTTATCTGCCGAAACAGTCATGACGGAAAGCCTATCAACCTGCATGCAAACATGTCTACATGCAAACTTACATGTAAGAAAACATGCAAACATGTAGACGTCTACGGTGCTGCAGCGGAGGGGTCATGGTCGCGAGCCCAGCAGGCCGTTCACGGTGCTGGTGTGGCGGATGTACTGCGCAAGCTGTGGTGACACGTAGCCGGCATAGCGGTTGATCCGCCTGGTCAGCTTATTGACCTCGGCGACGCGGACCGGTTCGTGGTGGGCGACGCGGTTGCGGGCCCTGCGGAGTTCGTCGAGGCCGTGGTGAATCTGGCCGCGCTGGGAACCGGCGGGGTAGAGGGCATCGAGATGTGGGGTCCAGATCAGGTTCGTGTGTCGCGTGCTGGTCATAAAAACCCAGAACCCGAATGTCAGTTCGGCGAGCAGCTTGCCCGGCGGCGCGGTGGGTCCGCCGGCGTTCCTGCGCGCAGTGCTCAGTTCCCCGTGTGTACGGGCGTCACCGCCCCCCACCGCGGGGAATAGCGCCGTGAAAGAGGCCTGATCGGTCCAGTGGGAGTCACCCGGTTGGACTGCGGCCATGAGCGCCCGGTCGTAGAAGTTGCGGAGTCCGACTTCGAGGTGTGCGAAGTCGTGCAGCAGCGCCGCATTGAGCCGGGTGTTCCATTCGTGCAGGTCAAGAGCGCGAGCGCGGTTGTATCCGGCGAGCTGCAGGTACGTCTGGAATCGATCGGGGCTGAGCCACTGTTCCACCCAGGGGCCATGGCCAGGCGGTGTGGTCATACGTTGAGTTCTAACAGAGCGTCACGTAATATTGGCTCTACACAGACCGGTGTCACGCTTGATGCGCGCCCGGTTAAAGCCTAGAAGAACCCGGTATTCGATCCTGGCGGTCGACCCGGGTTCTTTGCTTTCTACGCTCGTTCGCGCCGACCGGTGTAGCGGTCCCGCGCAGCCCGACGTTCACCATTGGTGGTCTCGCAGTTGAACTCCTCCGCCAGCTGGGAGTAGCCGGCATCGAGGTCATCCGGGTCGGGCTCGGCTTCCGTACGAATCACTTTGACCTCATTTTCGCGGAAGGCCGTAGCGGGTGCGGATCTCGTCTTCGCCGAACGTGCGGCCGGCGGCGATGTCGGCTTCTGATTCTCGTAGTGATTCGCGGAGACGCGCAACGTCAACGGCTGGGTCAGCGAAAGGCCAGTCGTCGAGATCGTCAATGGGCCAGTCGTCCTCGGGGGGCTCATCGCAGCCATCCGGGACACCGAGGTCGGACCGGTGACGTACCGGCGTGGGGGAGCAGGGGCCGCCCCGCACCAACCCGTTATCGGCGTTCTCTTCCGTCACCTTCGAAGGATAGGTCGCCCTTCCTCAGGCCGGCGACCGCGGTTGGTCGAGGCAGCGGTAGACGCTGGATCGGGATATGTCGAGGGTGCGCGCGATTTGGGCGCGGGGGGTGCCGGCCTCGTCGAGGGTTTGGACGGCGGCGATGGTGTCGGCGGTGAGACTCGGACGGCCGGGGTGGCGGCCGGCGGCGCGGGCTGCCGCGACTCCGGCGGCGGTGCGTTCGGTGGCGATGGCTCGTTCGAATTCGGCGACGGCGCCGAAGACGTGGAAGATCAGCCGGCCGCCGGCAGTGGTGGTGTCGATGGCTTCGGTGAGGGAGCGCAGTTCGACGCCGCGGTCCTGGAGGTCGCTGGCGATGGTGAGCAGGTGCGGAAGTGAGCGGCCGAGACGGTCCAGCCGCCAGACCATGAGCACGTCACCGCGGCGGGCGTAGTCGAGCAGGGCAGCCAGCTCGGGGCGATCGTCGCGAGCGCCGGACATGCGCTCGGTCCAGATCCGTTCGGCTCCCGCCTCCGTCAGCGCTTTTGTCTGCATGTCGGGGGACTGGTGCAACGTCGAGACTCGCGCGTATCCGAGCAGCGCCACCGGTGGTCCTCTCAGGATCAAGTCGGGTACGAGTTCTCAGGCCCAACCGGGCCGCTTGCGGTCCGGGCGGGAGCCATCTGTGTCTTTAAGGGTGTCCCCGTTCTCGTCGGTCTGGGACAGGATTCTGGGACACCGCACCCGATGCATCGGCGCTGGTCGCCGACACTGCACCCATTCTGTAGCTTTTTCGGTCGTTAGGCCGACTTCTGCGCGGCCGGGGAACGGCCCCCGAGCTAGCCGCGGCGTGACGGGTGGACCCGAGCTGCCGCGATCTGCTCCAGCTCTTCCAGGGACAGCAGGTAGGCCTTTCGGTGGTACCCGCGGTCGCGGTTGGCCTTGATGCGGCGGTGCTCGGCGAGCATCCGCGTGTACTCGTCTAGCACCGGGGAGTGCGAATTTCCGCCATCGTTGCGGTCGAGTTGCGGCCGTAGTTCGGGCCACTTGCCGTCGCCCATCAGGAACTCGACGTAGCTGGCCATGCGGCTTTCAAGCCGGTGGTTGCCGTCGAAGCCCTCGAACTCCAGCTCGTGACTCAGCTCCTCGCTGACGGGAGTCCCCTCTTTTTCCAGCTCCTTGATGCTGAACGTGATCATGCGGAACATGTCGAGGATGTCCAGTACGCGCTCGCAGTCTCGCTTGGACAGCTCGGTGCGGAAGCCGGCGACCTCCCGCCAATACTCCGTGGTGAAGCCCGACTCAATGACCCGTGCACTCTTTAGTTGGGAACGCGGGTCGATCTCGCTGTCGTCTTCGGGCACCACGTGCGCGAGGATCCGGTGGAGTAGCGAGAGCACCTGTCGGTCGGCGATGCGCATGGTCGTCGGTGCCGGTAGGTCGCCTTGGTCTTCGTCTTCTTCTGGCTCGTACCCGGGGACGATTGCCGCCATGACCAGGTTGCGGACGTACTCACTGACGGTGATCCCCTCTTCGTCAGCCATGTCCTTGAGCTGATCGCGGACCTGGTCGTCTACTCGGATATTCAAGACGGCCATACCGCCTCCCTTCATGTGACGTGTGTGCGTATGACGCTCATCGTAACACCGTCATCCAACATTGCAATGGATGGCGCGGGTCCGCCTCGGCGGCGACCCTTCGGGGATGGATGCCAACGACGTCACGGGTCTCATTTCTTTAAAGAACAGGGAGTGTTCAAATCTCGCCCCTCCCCGGTGTGGAGGCACGTCGGTGGGTGCGCAGGCGTCCCACTCCGGGCAGGAACCGGCCGACTGTGGCGGTGTAGCGGTCGTAGGGTTCGCCGTGGATTCGGTGCAGGTGGGGCTCTTCGATCAGCCGGACTTGCGTCTGGATGCCGGTTAGGGCGAGGCCCCAGCCGATGAGTGCGACGAGGTTGGGGACCATGAGGGTCAGCCCGAGTAACGCGACGAGGATCGCGGTGAAGATGGGGTTGCGCACCCAGCGGAACGGGCCGGTTGTCACCAGTGCGGTGCGTTCGTTCTCGTCGACCCCGATGCGCCAGGATGCGCCCAACGCCATCTGCGCACCGAAGGCGCCCAGGATGCCCGCCGCCGCCAGGACCACGCCGAGCACCTGAACGGGAGGGTGCTGCAGCACCCTGACCGGCGTTAGTCCCAGCCAGTGCGCCAGCGGGCCCCCGACGCCCACCATGAGGTAGCCGATGTCGGTGGCGGTCAGTGCCGACCAGCCCAGGGAGCCGCGCGGTGACAGCGTGCGCCGGTTGCCACTGTCGCCGGTGCGGTGACGCTGGATGAGGGTGCGTAGCGCTCCGGCGAGCAGCATCATGACCACAAATAGGGCCAGCGCGGCGGCGGCCATCATTGCCCACCGCCCGCAACGAGAGGCTTGGCGGCGACGCCGAGCAGGTAGTCGTCCTGGACGCGGGTGATCGATCCGAGAATGACCAGGCCGTGCCGGCCCAGTTCGTAGAGGAACTGTTCGGCGGTGAACCGGTCGTCGGTGGGGTGGTCGAACAGCCGTCGGTAGGTGAAGCGGTTGAGGGCGTGTGCGGTGACTTCTTCGAAGTAGAACCGTCCACCGGGGGTGAGCACCCTGGCGGCTTCGGCCACCGCGATGCGCCAGTCCGGGATGTGGTGAATGATCCCGAAGTCGAACACCGCGTCGTAGCTATCGTCGTCGGCGTTCAGCGCGGCTCTAAGGTCAGTGGCGCTGCCCTGGACCAGGGTGACTCGGTCACCGTAGTGGGCGAGGCGGGCGCCGGCCCGGTGGATCATCGCCGGGTCCAGGTCGATCGCGTCGATCCGTGTGGCGCCGAAGCGCTGCAACACCAGCTGCGAGCCGTAGCCCGACCCACAGCCAATTTCGAGGGCTCGACTGCCCGGCAGGAGCCGACCGCCTAAGCGCAGCAGTACCGGCACCTCGTAGAACCGTTGCAGCCACCGCCGCGGCAGCGAGTTGATCAGAGCTGTCTCGGCCCGATTCATCAACACCGCAGACCCCTTTCCAGTCACAGGTCCATTGCCGCCCATCGTCCGAATGATCGACGATCGCGGGTGGCATCGCCCACAAACGATCTATCTGGAACGCTATCATCGTTTTGTGACGATGAATAGGCCCGGCACTGATCTCAGCGTTGAACCGCGCTGGGGTGGTGCGGCGCTGCTGCGGCCGGGGGTGTTGGCGTTCGCCGGATCGATCGGTCCCACGGACGTGCATGCCCACCACGCCGTTCAGATCATCACCGCAACAACGTCTTTCAGCGTGCTCGACGAGCACGGCGCGCGACACCGCGCCACGAAGGTGGTCGTGCCCGCCGACGCGCTACACCGGATCGAGGCCGGCGCCCAGGAGGCAACGGTGATATTCCTGGAGCCGGAATCGCAGCCGGGACGGGCCGCACACTCCCGTGCGGTCCGCTCCGGGTGGACGGTCACCCCGGTACTGGGTTCCACCCGTCGACGAGCGCTGGCCGCGGTGGTCGACGAGCTGATCGCGCACCTGGCGCCCGTTCCGGCCGTAGACGACATGGCGCGGCATCCCGCCGTCGTTGACGCGTTGCGGCTGCTGCCCGACCTGGTGGCGGCGGGCCCGGTCAGCGGCACAGAACTGGCTGCACGGGTTGGCCTCTCGGCGAGCCGATTGACCCATCTGTTCACCGAGCAGGTCGGCATCCCGCTGCGCCGTTACGTGTTGTGGTCACGGCTGCGGGCCGCGATCCTTCGCGTCCAGGCCGGGGACGACCTGACCGGCGCTGCCCACGGTGCGGGGTTCGCCGACAGTGCCCACCTCACCCGCACCACCCGCGAGATGTTCGGCCTACCGCCCTCGGTGCTCAGTCGGCACGTGTCCTGGGACCTCGACAGCGGGTAGCCGAATCATTCAAGCGCCGACACAGGCGTGACCACGACGATTCACGGCATGAGCACGATTTCTCCGACATCGACGACTACCGCCGCGGTCCAGGCGGTGGCCCGTTACGGCTACGTGCCGTTCATGCTGATCGGCCTCAACGGCGCGGGCATCGCCCTGGCCGCGGCCGGCGCCCCGAAGTACTGGCTCCTGGCCATTCTGATTGTCGCGATCGCCACGGCGTTTCTGGTCGAACGGGTCATCCCGTATGACCCCGAGTGGAACCACGACCGCGCCGACAGCAGCCGCGACCGCATCCACGTCGCGGTCAACGAAACCCTCATCCTGGCCAGCGTCGCCGCCATCCCGCTACTGGCCGCGATCGTCCCCGCACCCCAGTTGTGGCCCCACAATTGGCCGTTCGTCGCCCAGGTCCTCGCCGCGATCCTCATCGCGGACCTCGGCATCACCGTCGTCCATCTGGCCAGCCACAAGATCGGCGTGCTGTGGCGCTTCCACGCGGTACACCACAGCATCACCCGCTTCTACGGCCTCAACGGCCTGATGAAACACCCCCTGCACCAAACCGTCGAGATGGCCGCCGGCGTCGCACCCCTGATCCTGATCGGCCTACCCGTCGACGTCGCCTCCGTCTTGGCGCTGGCCGTGGCGATCCAGCTGCTGCTGCAGCACTCCAACGCCGACTACCGCATCGGCCCCGCCAAGCACGTCCTGGCACTCAACGAAGGCCACCGCTTCCACCACCTCAAATGGGCCGGCATCGGCGACGTCAACTTCGGCCTGTTCACCCTGGTGTGGGACCACCTGATGCGCACCTACTCCTATGACCCCGCCCGACGCTTCGACTCCACCCAACTCGGCATGGCCGCCAAACCCGACTACCCCACCAGCTACCTCCGGCAGATGGTCTACCCGTTCACCCGCGGCGGCGGCTGCACCCTCACGTCCACGACAGCGGACGGAGATGCGCGGGCATCGGCACCCGACCCCGCCTCGAAGTATCGCTGCTAACCGGCTATCATCGTCTTATGGCGATAAATAAGACGGATGCGTGCCTCCCCGGCGGCACCTCGGGGGCCACGTCGAATCTGGATGCTGCGGTGGCGCTGTTTCACAGCCTCTCCGATTCGGCTCGGTTGGCGATCGTGCGCCGGCTGGCCGACGGGGAGGCCCGCGTCGTCGACCTGATCGGGGAGCTGGGCCTGGCCCAGTCCACCGTGTCGGCCCATGTGGCGTGCCTGCGGGACTGCGGACTGGTCACCGGCCGCCCCGAGGGGCGGCAGGTGTTCTACTCGCTGACCCGCCCCGAACTGCTCGACCTGCTGGCCTCAGCCGAAACTCTGCTCGCCGCCACCGGCAATGCCGTGGCGCTGTGCCCCACCTACGGAACCCGCTCCCGCACCGACGCGACGACGACGGGCACGCAGGAGGTTCGCCGATGAGCGATGCCTGCGGCTGCGGCAACGACGAACCCCGCGGCGCCGACGAGCAGGAGCGTGAGCCCGAGCAGCTCTGGCAGATCAAGGAACTGCAGTTCGCCGCCCTCTCGGGGGTGTTCCTGCTGGCAGCGGTGATCGCCGGGTTGCTCGACGCCGCCGAGCCGGTCGTCCTCACGCTGGAAGCGGTGGCGCTGCTGGCCGGCGCCTACACCTTCGTGCCGTCCACCCTCACGCGGCTGGCGAAGGGCAAGATCGGGGTGGGCACGCTGATGACCATCGCCGCCGTGGGCGCGGTGATCCTCGGTGAGGTGGGTGAGGCCGCCATGCTGGCCTTCCTGTTCTCCATCAGCGAGGGCCTCGAAGAATACTCGCTGGCGCGCACGCGCCGCGGACTGCGCGCACTGTTGTCGCTGGTCCCCGACGAGGCCACGGTGCTGCGTGACGGCGGCGAAAAGACCGTTGCGACAGCGGATTTGCGGATCGGTGACCGGATGCTGGTCAAGCCGGGTGAGCGTGTCGCGACCGACGGCATCGTCCGCCAGGGCCGCACCTCACTCGATGTCTCGGCCATCACCGGTGAGTCCGTTCCCGTGGAAGCCGGGCCCGGTGACGAGGTGTTCGCCGGGTCGATCAACGGCACCGGGGTACTCGAGGTGGAGGTCACCACCACGGCCGAGGACAACTCTCTGGCCCGCATCGTGCGGATCGTGGAGGCCGAGCAATCCCGCAAGGGCGCCTCCCAACGCCTGGCCGACCGGATCGCCAAGCCTCTGGTGCCCGGGGTCATGATCGCTGCGGCGTTGATCGCGGGGATCGGCAGCCTGCTCGGCGACCCAGCGACCTGGATAGAGCGTGCGCTGGTGGTGCTGGTCGCCGCCTCACCGTGCGCCCTGGCGATCTCGGTGCCGGTCACCGTGGTGGCCGCGATCGGCGCCGCGAGCAAGCTGGGTGCCCTGGTCAAGGGCGGCGCGGCGCTGGAAGGGCTGGGCAAGATCCGCGGCGTCGCACTGGACAAGACCGGCACGCTGACCGCGAACCGGCCCGCCGTCATCGACGTGGCCACCACCGGCGGCGCCACCCGCGAGCAGGTGCTGGATGTGGCGGCGGCCCTGGAGGCGCGCAGCGAGCACCCGCTAGCCGCGGCGATCCTCGCCGCCGTCGGTGACGTCAACGCTGCCACCGACGTCGAGGCCGTCACCGGTGCCGGGCTCACCGGACATCGCGACGGGCGGACCATCCGCCTGGGCCGCCCCGGCTGGCTGGATCCCGGCCCGCTCGCCGGTGACGTCGCGCGGATGCAGCAGGCGGGCGCCACCGCGGTCCTCGTCGAAGACGACGGCCAGGTCATCGGTGCGATCGCCGTGCGCGACGAACTGCGCCCCGAGGCCGCCGAGGTGGTCGCCCAGCTGCGCCGCGACGGCTACCACGTCGCGATGCTCACCGGCGACAACCACGCCACCGCCGCCGCGTTGGCCCGCGACGTCGGGATCGAGGCCGTGCACGCCGAGCTGCGTCCCGAAGACAAGGCGCGACTGATCGAACAGCTGCGGGCCCAGCGCCCCACCGCGATGGTCGGCGACGGCGTCAACGACGCTCCCGCCTTGGCCACCGCCGACGTGGGGATCGCGATGGGCGCGATGGGCACCGACGTGGCCATCGAAACCGCCGACGTGGCGCTGATGGGTGAAGACCTGCGCCACCTGCCCCAAACGTTCACCCACGCACGCCGGGCGCGGCGGATCATGCTGCAAAACGTCGGCCTGTCCCTGGGCCTGATCGTCGCGTTGATGCCGCTGGCGCTGTTCGGTGTGCTCGGACTGGCCGCCGTGGTGCTGATCCACGAACTCGCCGAAATCGTGGTCATCGCCAACGGTGTGCGGGCCGGGCGCACCAAAACCCTGGCCGCACTGGTCGATCCGGCAACCAGCCCCACCCGCGCGGCGCCGGTGGGCATGCCGTCGTGACCGCCGGCCACACCGGCGTTGCGGCTCGCGGGCGGGCACGTGACACCGCAGACACGGGGGCAGCCCCATGATCGTGTCGTCCGTTCTGCCCGCGATCGGCCTGTTCATCGTCACCAACATCGACGACATCATCGTGCTGTCGTTGTTCTTCGCCCGCGGCGCGGGACAACGCGGGACAACGGCTCGGATCACCGCAGGCCAATACCTGGGATTCGCCGGGATTCTGGGCGCGGCGGTGCTCGTCACGCTGGGCGCCGGAGCGTTCCTTCCCCCCGACGTCATCCCCTACTTCGGGCTCATACCCCTGGCCCTGGGACTGTGGGCGGCATGGGGAGCCTGGCGTGGCAACGATGACGATGACGATGACGACGATGGCAAGGTGGCCGGCAAGAACGTCGGTGTCTGGACCGTCGCAGCAGTCACGTTCGCCAATGGCGGGGACAACATCGGCGTCTACGTTCCGGTCTTCCTGAGCGTGGGACCTGCGGCCGTGGTGGCCTACTGCGTGGTCTTCCTCGTCCTCGTCGCGGTCCTCGTCATCGCCGCCAGATTCGTCGCCACCCGCCGGCCGATCGCCGAGGTCCTCGAACGCTGGGAACACGTCCTGTTCCCGATCGTGTTGATCGGCCTGGGCATCTTCATCCTGATCAGCGGACTCGCCTTTGAGAACTAGGCAGCCCCGAACACCGGCGGGGAATCGGCGTCAACACTCGGTCGTGGAGGAGTTTCGTGCTTAGCCGCAGGCGAGCTGTCGCCGTCGTGGCAGCCCTTGTCGTCGCTACAGCCTCGGTCACCGGCTGCACCACCGGCGAGGACGCCGTAGCCCAAGGCGGCACCTTCGACTTCGTCTCGCCGGGCGGCCAGACCGCAATCTTCTACGACCCTCCCTCGGCACGGGGCACCATCGGCGATCTAACCGGACCCGATCTGTTCACCGACGAACCGATCCGACTGTCGGACTTCACCGGGAAAGTGGTCCTCATCAACGTGTGGGGCTCCTGGTGTGCGCCATGCCGCACCGAAACTCCGGAACTGGAAACGGTGTACACCGAATACCGCGACCGGGGCGTGCAGTTCCTCGGCATCGACGTACGCGACAACCGCGACACGGCACGCGATTTCGTCACCGACCGCAACGTGCAATACCCCTCCATATTTGACCCCTCGCTGCGCAGCCTCATCACCCTGGGACGCAACTACCCGACCAGCGTGGTGCCCACCACGATGGTCCTCGACCGCCAACACAGGGTCGCCGCGGTGTACCTCATGGCACTACTAGCCGAAGACCTCCGGCCGCTCCTGGATCGGCTGACCACCGAGCGCTAACACCTCACCGGGCAGGAATTTGCGTGCCCGGTCGTCGTGCCGTGTTCAGCTGCTGGTTAGGGCTGCGGCGAGATCATCGGGGACGGGCATCGGTGTCATCAGCCCTGCCGTGACGCGGCCGGTGTTGCCGACGGGATACCGGCCGGTCATCGACCCAGGGGCAGCGACAATGAGGCGCAACACCTGACCGAGTGCCTCGCGGCGGTCGTGCTGGCGCACGGCCAACACCAGCATGGCGGCGTGGTTGCAGGTGTGCAGCCACGGATCTGGCTGCGACACGATGTGAGCCCGCTCCAGATGTCGCCACCGCACCAACGAATCTTCGGCTCTGGTGGCGGCGTCCATCTCGCGTCGATACACCAGTCGGGCCTGCGCACTAATCCTCGGCATCACAGCCGCTCCTGTCTTGCGGTCGACAGTTCGGTAACCGACAGCACGTCGGCCACCGATACCAGCTGTATGTCCTCGATGTGCCAACGCTGCCAACGCTTTTCAGGGCCGCCCCGGAATTCGGCGTCGGACTGCGGGCGGCAATGCGCCTCAGCCATGATTCGGAATTTCTCCAGCAACCGCGGCCACGCCGGTCAGCACCGCGGCCGTCAACTGGCGCCCGCGCTCGGTCAGCCTGTACATGACCAACTTCCCCTGGCGGCGCGAGGACACCAGTGACGCATTCTTGAGCTGGCGCAGATGATGCGACACCAAACCCTGAGACAACCCGACCACCCAGGCCATGTCGCAGACGCACAATTCCTCGCCGGTGGCCAACGCGGCCGCAATGGACAACCGAGTGCCATCCCCCAACCCGCGCGCCGCGACCGCGGCGGCCTGCACGGTGGCGCTGTCGGGCACCGCGGCCCGAATTTCCTCTGCGTGGGGCACGTCCAAACACAGCAGATCGCAGGTATCGATCGGCTCAGACATATTGACATACTAAAGTACGTCGATATGAAGTTGAAAGGCCTCGCCTCGATCCTGACCAACACCCGCGTGCTCCTCACGATCTTCGTCATCGCAGTCGCAACCGTGGGGACCGTGGTGTTTCTCTCCGTCCGCGACGCGAACCCGGAGTCCGGGGTGGCACTCGACCAGGGGGCGCCAGCCGGCCAGACGGTCAGGGAGAACAGTCACCGGCTCAACTCAGTCCCCGACAGCGAGGTCTACTTCGTCGAGTTCCTCGACTTCGAATGCGAAGGCTGCCGGGCGCTCTATCCCGTCGTCGAGCAGCTCCGCACCGAATACGGCGACCGGGTGAACTTCGTGCTGCGCTACTTCCCGCTGCGCTCGCACTTCAACGCCGAACGTGCCGCACGCGCGGTCGAAGCCGCCGCCCGCCAAGGCCAACTCGAAGCCATGTACCGCAAAATGTATGAGACACAAGCCGAGTGGGGCGAGCAACAGACCCCCGCCGACAACGTGTTCCGCGGCTTCGCGCAACAACTGGGCTTGGACATGGAGGCCTTCGACGCCACCTACAACGACCCCGCAACCCTGGAACGCATCCAACTCGACATCGCCGACGGCACCGCACTCGGCGTGCAAGGAACCCCCACCTTCTTCATCAACGACGAGCGCATCCAGCCGCGCAGCTACGACGACCTAACCACGGCACTCGACCAGGCCTTGAAACGCGGATAGGGGCGGCCTTGTCTCGTTTCTACTTAGTTCTGAACCGCTGCTGGTGTCCTCGCGACGGTCTGTAACCAATCTGGTTGTGGAGGCTTCTCATGGGAGTGGCGTCGTGAGGAAGCTGGTGGTGGTTCACCCTTGCGGCCCCGGC
>JAESGJ010000388.1_pt1 | contig 30647 bp, 35 predicted proteins | sample 9266241 | NCBI WGS metagenome assembly JAESGJ01 (sample SAMN14514841, study PRJNA621669) | algae metagenome | isolation source: Brasilonema octagenarum HA4186-MV1 and co-occurring heterotrophs from wet... | place: USA: Manoa Valley, Hawaii | collected 2009-07-20 | reverse complement strand
AGCGACAGACCATCGAACATCGGCGCTTGCAGCACCGCAAGTTCGCCGCCTAACATCAACCCCCTGACGAGGTCCGCACTCCGCTAATCTACGCCGCGAGTTGTGCCGAATGTTCTGACGACGGACAGTCAGCACCTTCGAAATAGGTGTGAGCGAAGCCGTAATTCTCGGGGCTGTGCGGCAGTCGATGCTCGTCGAGAAAATCGACAATGGCATGACCCGACTCGTCAGCTGGTGGCCTTTGCCGCATGTCCGTGGTCCGCTGTCTCGTGGTTTGAAGCCTCGGGTTCGGCCAGCGATGGTGGCGAACGGAAGCCCTCTGGCCCTAGAAATTCGTATTTGAGATATCGATCGGAGTCGATGCGCTCGAAAACCGCGTTGATGACAGCTTCCCTGGAGCCGAGGCCCAGACGATCCTGAAGTCGCTCTGCGATCGCTAATGCTACGGGCGACAGCGCCACGGTCGACCGCCGGTACCCCGCATTGTCTTCCCGCTCCTTTTTCAGGCGCATGGACCGCGTGCTTTTTTTGATCTCGGATGGGTCGCTGGGCATAAGCAAGCGTCATTCTGCCACTCGGACGCTTAGCGCAAGGTGATGTGACGGTAAGACGGGGCGGTACATTTCGAGACTGGTAGTGTCGACGACCGACTTCAGCCGGTCAGCCCAGTTCGACCGATGCCGCGTTCGGAGCCAGTCACTATCTCGGGGATGTCGGGATCGGAAAGGATTGCCGAGAAATACTCGAGGCTTTCGGTAACTGCGGTCGCGAACCTCGGGCTGTAGTACACCATCGGCTCGTGAAGGATGTCGACGGCGATATAGGCGCGGACAGGGTCGATCTGCAGGATATCAACAAACTGGTCGATCAGTCGCCCTGTGAAGGGCGTTTGGCCGGCTCGGATTTTGTTGACGAGGCTAAGGCTCTTGCCGAGGCGGCGAGCCATTTCGGCATTTGTCACTTTCTTCAGACGCCACTCAGCCATGAACAACGCGTGAAGACGTTGTTGCCGATCTTCGCAGACTGAAGCCTTTGTAGACTGGTGGTACATACTGCGACCCCCGTTAGGGGTCTAATACGCATCTATCCGTTCACGTTGTCAACCACCGCCACGCAGCGCGATTCATGAACTCTCCGTAAATGTTCCATGAAATGCGGCGAGTAGCCCGATAATGAAGGTGAGCCGAATTGGCGCAAGCGATCCGGATGCGTCGCCAGCATGGGCACGCGCGCGCTGAAACAGGTCATTCTGGTGCATCTGAATGCGTAACGTGACCCGAATCGGACCGGGGATGTCGGCATCTCGCGCCTCGTGAACAAAGGGGGCAGGATCACGGCAAACGACGAAATTCTCCAACCCTTTCATAGAGGTAGCGGAAACAGTCTCAAATCCGCATGTGGCCAATGAATGAATGCGCATCGCATCCACGGCGAGGCGGAACAGCGAGTGATCCACTTTGAAGGTATAAAGCGCCTGGGGCATATCGGACCGTACGACAAAGCGGCGGGTGTCGCCATCGGCCGCATAAAGCCGACCAGATGCGATACGATGCGTAACCGGATCTCCTCCGGCAAGGCGCATCAACAAATAGTGTAATTTTTTTACACTGATCCAAGTCATACCGCCTTAGAATCCGCAGTAGGCGGGGCGTTGTTCCGGGCGACCAAGATGTACTTGGCGCGAGACAAATAGTGTAATTTTTTTCCATCTTGCGGGAGTCAGTTTCTTCCTCCCTTTTAAGGGTGACGCAGCAATCCGCTTCGTCTTTCAAGGGGAAAGAGCATGTCTGCACTTTCAATGCCGAAGGGTGGCCAGATCAATGGCGTCCTTCTCGGCCTGGCGATCATCGCGATGGTGATGGTCCTGGGCGCGTCGGCGGCGTTCGCCGGCGCCGATACGACGTTCAATACCGCGCTGACGAAGTTCACGGACTTCCTCGAGGGCTCGGGCGGCAAGATCATCACCGTCATGAGCCTGGCCGGCGGCATCGTCGCGCTGGCGTCGGGCCGCTTCAGCCTCGGCCAGGTGGCCGTTCCCGTCGCCGTCGGTGTCGGCGCGGGCACGGGTATCCCGATCGTCACCTCGACCGTCACCGCGACGATCTGAGGCGTCGGCTGGATCAACCGCTGGGAGGGCGGCTTAGCTTATGGACCGGTACACCATCCCTTCGCATCTCGACGACCCGGAGCTGATCGGCTTCTGGACGCTGGACGAGTTCCTCGCGATGGCGATCCCCTTCATCTGGGGGATCCTGTCGCAGCACGTCGTGATCGGATTGATGGTCTCGTTGCTCGGATGGTGGGGATTTCGGAAACTCAAAGCCGGCAAGGCCACGTCGTGGATTCTCCACATGGCCTACTGGCACCTGCCGTCGAGTTTTACCGGGCTGAAGGCGACGCCGCCCTCCCACCTTCGCGTGATGGTGGGCTAAATGGATTATTCTGTCGGTCTCGCGCAGTCGCAGCGCGTCCTCAAGCAGCGCAACATGCTCGGCATCGTCGCGCTGGTCCTCGCGGGCCTCGTGGTGCTGCTGTTCCTGGTCGGCGCGACCCGTGACCGGGAGATCGTCCTGCAGCCGATCGTCCGCTCCCCGTTGACGCTCTCGTCGAGCGGGGTCAGCGAGCAGTATCTGGAGATGGTCACGCGCGACACCGCGCTGATGACGCTCAACCGCTCGCCCGAAAATCTCGAATACTGGATGGACTCGATCCTGGCGATCGCCACGCCGGAAGCACATGGTTCGCTCAAGCGCGACCTGATGAAGATCCTCAACGAGCAGCGCGGATCGAGCATCAGCCAGTATTTCACGCTCGCCGGCATGAAGGTCGATCCCGAGAAACTGACCTCGGAAGTGACCGGCACGCTGCACACCGTCGTCGGCTCGAAGTCGGTCACCGCCGAGCCGAAGACCTTCCGCTTCTATTGGGCGTATCGCGGCCTGACCCTCCAGCTCAAGGGCTTCGGGATGGTCACCAAGGCCGACAAGGACGCCGCGGCAACCATCGGAGACGACGCATGACCGCCTGGGTCGCAGTCGGGCTGATCGGGGGCGGGACCGCCTTCGCATCGCGCCTGTGTTCGCTATCGCGCCTGATCGGGGCGGGGATGATCGTGGCGGGCGGCGTGGTCCTCGCCGCGCCGGCCTTCGCCGACGAGCATGTGCTGGCAAAGGACAACAGCGAGGTCGCCTGCACGATGTCGAAGTCGGGGCTGACCCGCGTCAGCCTCAAGGACGATCGCTTCGCCAGCGTCTCGAAGCTGACCACCGGGGTCGATACCGACGATTTCACCGTGGTCAATGAACCGACCCGGGGCGACATCTATGTGTCGGTCCCGGAAGCCTATTCGCGGCCGAACGTGTCGTTCTTCGGCACGACGTCGAAGGGTTATGTGTACAAATTCTCGTGCCGGCTCGCCGGCGACGACGCGCAGCAGGTGTTCGTCGAGAACAAGGATATCGGTGGCGCCGCGGAAACGCAGGTCGCGGCCGTCGCGGCATCGCCGCAGGAGGCGTCCGCCACGCTGGTCCAGGCGATGTTCCAGTCCGCGCCGCTCGAAGGGTTCGAGGTCAGGCCCGCGGTCACCGACCCGGTGATGATTGGCTCGCTCAAGGTCCAGATGGTCGCCGAGTATCGCGGCGCCAGCCTCGCAGGCCGCACGCTCAGGATCGAGAACCGGGGCAAGGTTCCGGTCGCGCTGGGCGAGGGAACGATCGCACCGTCGAACGCGATCGCGGTCTCGGTCGCCAACCCCAACCTCAAGCCCGGTGAAGCCACCACCGCCTATATCGTCACGCCTTCGGGCCTCGCCAACGGAGTGCGGCCATGAGCCTCAAGGACATCTTCCAGCGTAACCGTGCCAAGCAGCTCGATACCGAGCCGGAGGAGGGCGGGGACAGCGAGCTGATGGCCGGCAACGATGCCGTCCGCAAGAAGCAGCTGCTCTACCTCGGCTGTGGTGGCGCCGTCGCGCTGGTGCTGGGCTCCTGGTACGTCATGGGCGACGATGCCAAGCTGAAGCCGGTCGGCACCGACGGGAAGGAGGTGAAGATCACCACCGACGACATGGTCAACCGGAACATGTCGCAGCGTGAATGGCAGGCCGCATCCGAAGCGCAGATGCAGTCGATCAACAATCAGCTGAAGGGCGTCGACGGCCAGCGCGCGCAGATGGAGCAGTTGCAGGCGCAGATCGCCGCGCTCCAGGGCGAGAAGCAGTCGATGGCGAGCGATGGCCAGCGGGTCATGAGCGCCTATCAGCAGGAGAACGACCAGCTTCGCCAGCAGATCGCGCAGCGTAACGCCGCGCCGGCCGCGCCGGCTCCGACGCAGATGTATGGCCCCGGCCAGCCCAATTACCGCACTCCCGGCGCGCCGATGACGGCGGGCGAGGCGGCAGCGGCTGCGGTGTCGCAGTCGCGCTCGATCAAGCTGGTGTCGTTCGAGGGCGGCCCCTCGGGCACCGCGACTCGGATCTCGGGTGGCACGACCAGCTACACCGACAGCCCCAATTACCTGCCGCCCAACTCGATCGCGAAGGCGAAGGTCATCGTCGGCGTCGACGCCTCGGCGGGGGTGCAGTCGCAGACCGATCCGCTGCCGGTGATCCTGCGCATCACCGGCCCGGCGCGCTCGGTCTACCAGAACGGCAAGCTGCTCACGACGCGGATCGAAGGCTGCGTCATCAACGGCGCGGCGCGCGGCGATCTCTCTTCCGAGAAGGTCTATGTGAAGCTGCAGCGGATGACCTGTCCGCAGGCCAATGCTCGGTTCGCGGTGTCGGACGTGAAGGGCTTCATCAGCTTCGCCGGCAAGACCGGCGTGCGCGGCCGTGTCGTCAGTCGCGAAGGCGGGCTCGTCACCCAGGCCTTCATCGCCGGGATAGCGGGCGGGTTCGGGCGTGGCTTCTCGGCCAACACCGACATGCTGCTCCAGGGCACCAACGTCACCGTCAACGGCAAGCGCCAGCAACTCGGCATCGGCGATATCGCCCAGGCCGGGATCGGCAACGGCGTCGCGCAGTCGGCCGACATGGTCAGCAAATACCTGATCGAGCGCGCCGAACAGTACCAGCCCATCATCGAGATGCCGACCGGCATCGATGTCGAGATCGTCTTCCTCGAAGGCGTCTTCATCCAGAACTGAGCCCGGAAGGAGGCGGTCACATGGCAAATACTATCATGATCGGCGCGATGGCGGGGGCGGCGATGCTGCTGACCGGCTCGGCCGAAGCGCCGATCGGCGCGCAGGTTCAGGTCGCGCTGCAGAAGCGGCTTCCCAAGACCAAGGTCGATGCGATCGACTGCTCCAAGGTCGACGGGCTGTGCGAGGTCGTGGCGGGTGCGAACTTGTTCTACGTCGACAAGTCGGCGCGCTATCTCGTCATCGGCCGCGTCTATGACATGGAGACGCGGCAGGATCTGACCGCCGCCAAGCTGCTCGCGCTCAATCCCGATATGCTGGTGGGCGGCGCGGCGAAGGCCAATGCCACGCCCGATGCGCCCGAGGCCGGCGCGGCGCGGGCGGGTGCGCGAGTCACGACCCAGCCCGCCGTCGCCCGCACGCTCGATGTGACGCGGCTGTCGAGCAAGGGTGCGATCGCGTGGGGTTCGGGCACGCAGACGGTCACCGTCTTCTCCGATTTCCGCTGCGGCTACTGCCGCGCGCTCAGTCAGGCGCTCGAGACGATGAACGTGCGCGTCATCGAGCGCCCGATCTCGGTGCTGGGAAGCCGCGAGATCGCCGACCAGGTGCTGTGCGCCCGCGATCGTCATGCGGCGGTCCGCGCGGCCTATGCGCAGAACCCGGTCCCGGCAGGCGCGAAGTGCGACACCAGCGGTCTCGATGAGAACGAGGCGTTCGCCAAGGCGCACGGCATCAACGGGACGCCCGTCATCGTCCGCTCCGACGGGGCGGTGATCGAGGGCTTCAAGCCCAAGGCCCAGCTCGTCGAATGGTTGAAGGGAGCCAAGTCGTGACCCGATCCGTGATCCGCCTGCCGGCCTGCCCGGTTTCCGACTATCGCCCGCACGCCCGCGCGAAGCGTATTGCGGCGCTGGCGACGACCGCGAGCCTGGGACTGCTCGCCAGCTGCACCACGCTGGGGACCAACATCTCGGGCAAGTTCGCGTGCGGCGCGCCCGAGGGCGGCAGCTGCTCGCCGGCGACCGTCATCGATGACAAGGCGCTGGCCGAGATCACCGGCGACAGCGGCTATCATCCGGCAGGCCCGTACCAGGCACCCGCGCGCAACAGCGGGGGAACGCAGCGGATCGCCTATGCCTCGACGCCGGTGCCGGCGCAGGCGGCGGGGGTCGGGCCGCAGAAGGTGTTGCGGATCGTGTTCCCCTCGCATGTCGACGCGGCTGGGCGCTTCCACGAGACCGCGGTCGTGCAGGCGGTGGTCGACAACGGCCAGTGGCTGGCGGCGACCGACGGCCACGGTTCGGCGCTTGCCGCGACGCAGACGCTCAACGTCAGCCCCGAGATCCTCTCGCAGCTCGGCGCGCCGATCGCCGCGCTTCCCCCGGTGCCCGCCGAGGTCGCGCAGGTCGCCGCCCCGGCAGCGGCCGCAGGTGCGGCGAGCGCGGTCGGCGCACCAAGTGCGGCAGCGGTCGCGGCCGCGCGGGCCAGGGCGCGCGACGCGGCTGCTGGCAAGGGTGTGCCGATCGCCGCGACGCAGAAGCCGGCTTCGCCCGAACTCGCGTCGAGCACGCCGGGTAACCGCCCAGCGACCTTCTCGCCGCGCGTGGAGGACTGATCGTCATGGCGAAGACCGGCTTCATAGCCCGCCTGCTCGGCGATACGCGCGCACCCGACCAGGGAACACCCTCGCATGGCGCGCCGATGCTGTCGCAGTGGCTGCCGTATCGCAGCTACGACGCGCGGCACGACCTGTTCTACCAGACCGACAGCATCGCGTTCGCGCTGGAACTCGCGCCGCTCATGGGTGCGGACGAGCGCACCGGGGAGATCATCGCGCAGATGCTGTCCGAGAGCGTCCCGCCCAGCGCGCGGGTCCAGCTGCTCGCATTCCAGAGCCCGCGTGTGGGCGCGCTGATCGCGCAATATGCGCTGCCGCGCTACAAGGCGGGCGGCATCCATCGCAAGATCGCCGAGCGGCGGTCGGCGTTCCTGCGTCACGGCGCATGGGTATCGATGTCGAAGGACGGACCGTTCCACGTCCGCAACCATCGCATCTTCCTGTCGGTCTCGATCCGTAGCGGGAAGGCGACACCGGAGGAGCTGACCGGCGTCCGCGACAGCATCGTCTCGACGCTGCAGTCGATCGACATGCCGGCAACCCGGCTGAAGCCGGTCGATCTGATCGCGCTGATCGACGACATCACCGCGCCGGCGTTCGACGTCTCCGACCACGTCTCGGAATATTCAGAACTCGATCCGATCGCCGACCAATGCGTGCGGCGCGACGTCCAGACCGTCGTCCAGGCCGACCGCCTGCTGGTATCGGTCGAGCCGCTGCGCGCGGTGACGAACCTGTCGGGCGAGACGCAGTATCAGGAGATCCGGCCCGACACGTTCGACTATCGCTTCTTCTCGGTCAGGAACCTGCCGAACCGCTGGGCGCCGTGGGACGTGCAGAAGCTGATCGGCGACATGTTCTCCGACAAGCTGCGCCCGGGGTGCCCGACTCTCACGTCGCTATGCCTGTGCTACCAGGACGAACAGGCCGCCTCGTCTAAGGCCGGTTACAAGTTCATGCGTACGTCGAGCCTGGCGGACTCGAAGTCGGCGCGGCTGCTCCCGCAGCTGAAGGACCAGAGCCGCGAATGGGAGCATGTCACCCAGGAGCTGCGTCTCGGCAAGAAGCTGGTGCAGGCCTATTATGCGGTAGGCATCATCAGCCCGAAGGGGCAGGGGGACGCTAACGAGCGCACCGTCAAGTCGATGTACAAGGCGGCCGGGTGGGACCTGCTCGACGAGCGGTTCCTCCAGATCATGGCGTTCATGTCGTGTCTGCCGATGACGCTCGGCAACGGGCTCGACAGCGACCTGAAGCGCATGAAGCGGCTGCGCACGATGCTGACCTCGACCGCGGCGAATATGCTGCCGATCCAGGGCGAGTATCTCGGCGGGCATCTGCCGCACCTGATGTTCATCGGGCGGCGCGGCCAGCCCTTCTTCTGGTCGCCGTTCGAGAACAAGGCCGGCAACCACAATGTCGCGGTGTTCGGCAAGTCCGGCTCGGGCAAGTCGGTCGCGCTGCAGGAGCTGTGCGCGGCGTTCGCCGGCGTGGGCGCCAAGATCATCGTGATCGATGACGGCCGCTCGTTCGAGCATATGGCCAAGAGCCTGGGCGGCAACTTCGTCGAGTTTCGCCTGCGCGACGGGTTCAGCCTCAATCCGTTCTCGATGATCGACGAGACGCTGGTGGCGCAGGACGAGGATTATCTCGTCGACGCGCTGGCGATGCTCAAGTCGATCATCGGGCAGATGGGCCGTCACATCGACAAGCTCAACGACACCGAGCGCGGTCTGATCGATCGTGCGGTCAACCAGGTGTGGGAGGCCAAGGGCAGGGGAGGGTGCGTCGACGACGTGATCGAGGCGCTCGGCTCCGACGGCTCTGTGCAGGGGACGGATCTCGCGATCGCGATGTTCCCGTTCTCGGGAAAGGGCACCTACGGCAGCTTCTTCACCGGTGAGGCGTCGGTGGACATGTCGAACGCGCTAACGGTGTTCGAACTCTCGGACCTGTCGAGCCGCGAGGAACTGCGCTCGGTCGTGCTGACCGCGATCATGTTCATGTCGTCGCAGACGATGCGCCGGATGGACCGCCAGATCCCCAAGGCGCTGCTGATCGACGAGGCGTGGCAGATGCTGCGCGGTGGGTCGATGGCCGATTTCGTCGAGACCTACAGCCGAACCTGCCGCAAATATGGCGCCTCGCTCATCACCGCGACGCAGAGCCTCAACGACTATTACAAGTCGGAAGGGAGCCTCGCGGCGCTGGAGAACTCCGACTGGTCGGTCATCCTGATGCAGAAGCCCGACACGATCTCGGACTTCCAGAAGCACGGCCGCTTCGACATGGACCCCTACACCGAAAGCCTGCTGCGTTCGCTGAAGCGCAACGGCGCGGAATATTCCGACATCCTCATCAAGGGGCCGGAATCGATGGCGGTCGGGCGGCTCGTCCTCGATAAATATTCGGCGACGCTCTATTCCTCCAGCCCGCAGACCTTCGCCGATATCGAGCATCTGATCGACCTCGGCTGTTCGATGGACGAGGCGATCGAACGCGTCGCCTTCCCCGAGGAATATCGCGACAATCCTCCGGGCGAGCCCTGGGTGGAGGCGGCGGAATGAACGCCTTCACGCACGAGCGCGACTGGCGTACGCCGACCGCGACCGACTGGAAACGCACGGGCACGCGCGCGATCGGCGACGCCTGCTACATCCTGTTGCGGGTGTCGGGCTGGATGGCGATGACGCTGCTCGCGACCTTCGGCGTCGCGATCCTGTTCTTCCTGATGCTAGGCGACTTCACCGCGCTCGGCTTCTTCTCGCAGGTCGCCAACCTCGGCACGCGCTTCGTCGCGGCCGACCAGGCACGCCGCGCGGCGTTCGGCGACCAGCTGTTCGTCGTGTGGCTGGTCGCGTTCGGCATCGTCGCCGTGACCCGCGTGCGCCTGCTCGGCGCGATCATCACTTCCACGAAAGGCCCCCGTCATGGTTGATGTTCTCGATCGTCCCGAGGTCGCGTCCGCGGCGGTGCAACCGTCCGCTCCGGCCCCGGCACCCCGTGATGACGCTGCCGGTGCGGCACCGCGCCGTCCGGTCGCGGACAAGGTGGATCGCCGCAAGCCGCAGGGCCTGCCCGTCATCGCCTATGTCGCGGTCGCGCTGGCGGTCGCGGTACTGCTCTGGGGGGCGTGGGTGACCAAGCATCTCCTTGCCCCGCCCGCGACCGTGCCGATGGCGAGCGTCCGGCTCGAAGGCATCGTCTCGGAATATGTCCAGGCGCAGAGCCACAGTAACGGCCAGCCCCAACAGGTGGCCGCGCAGACCCAGGCCTTCATGTCCGCGCTCGACGACGAGATGAAGAAGGTCGGCGCGAGCGGCACCACCGTCCTCGTCGGCGAGGCGGTCCTCTCGAAGAACGTCCCCGATATCACCGACCAGATCCGCCGCGCGGTCTTCGCGCGCGTGCCGCTCCCCGCGGCCGCGCCGAACACCCCGGCCGGTCCCGCGGTCGGTGCGATGCTTCCCCAAGCCTCCGGGAACGTCGCGCCGGCCGCGCCAGGGGCGGCGGTCCCGACCGCTTCGCCGTTCGGGCCTGCGCCGGTCTCGCCGGTCGAGGCGACGGTCACCCAGTCCGCGCCGGGAGGGGTCGATGGCAGCGGCAACTGAGGCGCTGGCGCGGGTCGGTCATGCGGCTCCCACGGCGGTTGACGTCGCCGGGGACCGCGCGGCCCGCAAGGCGCTGATCGTCAAGCGGGTCCGCCAGTGGAGCGCGGTCGCGCTGCTCGGGATCGTGTGGGGCGGCTACAACTCGATCGCCGCGTGGCGCGAGACGCACGCCTTCATGATAAACGCGAGCGAGAGCCTCCCCAACTGGGCGTTCTTCATCCAGCGCGGCCGCGTGCCCGCCAAGGGCGACTATGTGTTCTTCGCGCCGCCCGAGGGCGAGCTGGTGCGCCGCCACTTCGGACCGGATTCGGGACCGTTCGGCAAGCGCGTGATCGGCGAGGCCGGGGCGCTGGTCGAGCATCGCGGGAAATGGGTCTATGTCGACGGCGTCCGCGTCGCGCACATGAAGCCGCGCTCGCGCTTCGGCGAGGTGCTGACGCCGGGACCGGTCGGGCGCGTTCCCGAGGGCTGCTATTATGTCGGCACCGCACACCCCGACGGGTTCGACAGCCGCTACGGCGAGATCGGCTTTGCCTGCGCGAAGCAGATCATCGGCACCGGGACGCCGATCCTGTGATCCGGCGCGCGGGCCTTTTCGGCGGAACCCTGGGCGTGGCGCTGGTCGCCTCGTCGTCCTGGCCGATCGTGCAGGGCGCGCTCGCAAAAGATCACGGCGTGATGGGCCAGACCTGGGCGATCGCCGAGCCGGATCTGCTGGCGACGATCGATACCCGGCTGAAGACGCTGCAGGCCAATGGCGGCATCGAGCGCATGCAGACGGCGCTGCGTGAAAAAACCGAGGAACGTGTCCGCAACCCGATCCCCGTCGCCGGCATCGGCGCGGTGCGCGAGAGCCGCAGCTGGACGTTCGACCCGACGATCGTGCTCGATCAGGACATCCAGGACCAGAAGGGCCGGCTCGTCGCGCGCGCCGGGCAGCGGGTCAATCCGCTGTCGTTCGTCGCGATGAAGACCGACCTCGTGTTTATCGACGGCCGCGACGATGCGCAGGTCGACTGGGCGCTGAAGCGGTGGACCGCGCAGAATGCCAAGATCATCTTCGTCGCCGGCTCGCCGTTCAACCGCATGGGCGAGAAGAAGCGCCGCTTCTTCTTCGACCAGCAGGGCAAGCTCACCAGCCATTTCGGGATCGCGCGCGTCCCCGCCGTGGTCGAACCGGCGGGCCAGGTGCTCAAGATCAGCGAGATCGAGATGTCGGGAGCGGGCGCATGATGTGGCTCGATATTCTCAGGACGCCGATGGCCGCGCCCGAGACGCCGGCCCTCAAGGCGATGCGGCTCGCGATCCTGTGGTCGGCGATCGGGCTGGCGATCGCCATCTGCGCGTTGCAGCCGCTGCGCGCGGTGCTCGGCGCCGGGGCAGGGGGCGCGCTTGCCGGACTGGTGCTGGCGCTGGTCGTGCTGGTGCCGGTGTATGTGATCGCCAAGAACCGGGCCGATAACGCTTTCCTTGACGCAAGCCTCGCGGCGCAGCCGGACGGGGAGGGCAGGGCATGACGACTGAGCGCATCAGCCTGATCGCGCGCTACGCGCTTCTGTGTGTCGCGGCAGTCGGCTTCGGGTGGACATATGTTCTCGCCATATTCGCGCTGTTCCCGGCCTGGATGTTCTTTCCCGTCGTCGCCTTGTCGATGGTCGTATCGATCGCGACCGTGGCGTTGCTCTCGAGCGTCCCTGCGCTGCTGTTCCTGTCCCGCGTGCATTGCGAGATCGAGTCCCTCGTACGAAGGCTTCTCGGGGGCCGTGCCGATCCGGTGACCGCCGCGTCGATCGGAAACGAAATCGATGTCGTCCTTGCCGAAAGCGGGCGGACGATATCGGTTGGCAAACGCCGTGCGCTGGTGCGCGCGCTGGCCGATCAGTCGATAAGCTTCGATGGACGCGACCGCGCCCGGATGGTGCCCCTGGTCATCGCTTTCTCCGAGGAGCCCGGCGCATGATCCGCCGCCTGCTCACCCTGCTCGGCATGATCGCCGCGTTCGCGCTGCTGCCGGCGCCGGCGAGTGCGCTCCCGGCCAACTGCACCGGCAAGTTCGTCAACCCGATCACCGACGTCTGCTGGTCATGCCTGTTTCCGCTGTCGGTGGGCGGCGCGCACATCTGGCCCGGGAGCCGCCCCGACACCAAGAACCCGAGCCTGCCGGTCTGTGCGTGCGGTTCGCCGATCCCGCGCATCGGCATCTCGATCGGCTTCTGGGAGCCGGCGCGGCTCGTCGATGTGACCACCAAGCCGTGGTGTTTTCCGAATCTCGGCGGGCTTCGCCTCAATCCGGGGCTCGATATCGGGCAGGGCCAGTATACCGGGCCGAAGATCGCGGGCGGTACGACCCAGAACAGCGCCAACTGGCAGGCGCATTATTACGTCTACCCGCTGCTCTACTGGATGGAGATCCTGACCGACTTCCTGTGTTTCGAGCAAGCCTCGTTCGACGTCGCCTATATGACCGAGATCGATCCGCTCTGGAACGACGACGTGCTGACCACGCTCATCAATCCCGAGGTCGCGCTGTTCAACAATCCGATCGCGGTCGCCGCCTGTGCGGCCGACTGCGTCGCGGCGAGCGCGAAGCTGCCGATCGACCCGATGTTCTGGTGCTCGGGCTGCAACGGCTCGATGTTCCCGATGAACGGCAATATCGCGGCGCATAATTCGCCGGTCCAGTCCTCGCGCCTCGCGGCCGAGCGGCTCCTGTTCAAGATGCACCGGCAGGGGCTGGCCTGGGGCACCGCTGGATCGAAGGCGCTCTGCAACAAGTACGTCATGCCGATCCTGAAGAAGTCGCAATACCGCATCCAGATGACCAACCCGACGCCCACGGTGAGCGGCAAATATGCCTGCTCGCCGATCGGCGCGACGACGCTCCCGCCCGACGCGGGCCGGGCCTTCCCCGTCAAGGGCGAGGACTTCGGCTACCTGCTCTGGCGCAAGCGCAACTGCTGCATGCTGTGAGGACCTGACATGAAGAAGCTCCTCCTTTCCGCGCTGGCCATCGCCTCGATCGGCACCGGCTGCGCCGTTCTCGCCCAGACCGTCGAGGGGCTCGATCTCGACGCGATCCGCGCGCGATCGGCCAAGTCCGAACAGGACGCGACCGCGCTAGTGAACGAGGTGGAGCGGCGCGGCGACGCGTTCCGCAAGGATGCGCAGACCGTGCAGGCGGTCGCGCTGGAGCAGATGCGCACGATCGACAAGGCGAGCCTGCCCAGGGGGCCGGCGGGTGCGGTCGACTTCGACGAGATGATCCACGCCGCGTCCGCCAACCTCAAGGAGAACCAGGGCACTGCGCCGCAGTTCATGGTGTTCGTGTCCACCTCGATGCCCGAACAGGCGCTGAAGCGGATCATCGCCGATACCTCGGCCGCTGGCGGTGTCGTGGTGTTCCGGGGCTTCCCCGGTAATTCGGGGAAGGCGTTCATCGCCGCGCTCTCCAGGGTGGTCGAGAAGGACCAGCAGTTCGCCTCGATCGGGATCGACCCGCGCCTGTTCCGCGCGTTCGACGTGACCGCGGTCCCGACGATGGTGGTCTCGTCGAGCGATTTCACGCCGTGCGACGGCCTCACATGCAAGACGACGCCGCCTCCGTTCGATCGCATCGAGGGCAATGTCACGGTGCGCTACGCGCTGGAGACGTTCGCGGGCGAGAACGGTCCCGGCGCGCTGGTCGCGCGGACCGCGCTCGCCAACCTCGGCCGGAATCCCTGAACCATGCGGGGGGGCCGCATCCTGATCGGTCTTCTGGCGCCGGTTCTGGCAGCGCAGGCGCTCGCCCAGGCCCAGTCCACTCAGCAGGGCCAGCAGGGCGTCGGCGACTTCTACGGCCTGGGCGATTACACCTACTTCAGCGACACGACCCCCAAGCCCACCCCGACCCCCACACCCACATCCGCGCCGGTCGCCAAGACGACGGTGACCAGCGTCCCCGAGCCGAGCGCGGCTGTCGCGCGGACAACCGCCAGCTCGGCCCGCACGGCGCAGCCCGCGGCATCGAGCAATGCGGCAGCGGCCGAGCCGAGCGCGCAGTCGAGCAGTTCAACCTACACTTACCCCAAGGGGGATATGGCGGGTGCACGCGCCGAGGCGAAGGCCCTCGCGACGCCGGCGCGTCAGGCTTCGGGCGGCATCATCTCCTCGACCGATTTGCCCTCCACCATCCCGGGCTTCAGCAGCGGCCCGCAGCCCGGCGAAGCCTATGCCGACGATCCCGATGCGCTGATCGCCGCGGGCGGGTCGGCTGCAGGCGCGAACGAGGCGTGGCAGCTCGTCACCGATCCGGGCCGCAAAGTCGTGACTGTGCCTGCCGGCGATCTCACGCGCGCGCAGGACGTCGAGAAGGACCCGAACAGCTATCTCGCCGGTCAGTCGGTGGGCGGCACGGAAAGCAGCTGCAAGCCGCTGCCACCCAATGGCACCACCGATTATTACGAGGCGACCTGCAACAAAGGCGCGAAGCTCGAGGAAACCCCGGCGACCTGCACGGGCAGGATGGACCCGGTAATCGTCGATACATTGCGGTACTTCTACTACGGCGTGCGCGACCAGAACGAGGGCAACGGGTTCGCCCGCAACAGCGTGATGCAGGCCAAGGTCAGTGCCGGCATTTGCCGGGTCGAGGCGGGGACGCCGCATATCTGCGATGCGCAGATCGAATTGGGGGCGGGCGGCGGCAACGTCGAAGACTATCGTCGCTGGTGCAAGAGCCTGTCCTCAATGCGCACCACCGCGCAGCTTTATTCGTGCTCGGCCGAAATCCCCCAGGCGGAGATCCCGGCGCACCAGAATTACGCGACCGGCACAGTGTATCTCAGGAAGGAAGGTACGCGCGAGATCACGCTAAAGCGCAACGAGGGAAGCTGTCCGGCGCTGGTGGCCGACACCGCCTGCACCGCGACGGGACCGGAGGTCTGCACCGAGGGGCCTGAGACGCGGATCATTGACGGTGTGTCGGTCACGGCATCGTGCTGGGCGTGGTCGCGCCCGTTCACCTGCCAGCGCATCACCCAGGCGTCCGATTGCAGCGATCTGGAGAACGGCGGAAAATGCACGTTCCTGCGTGACGAGTGCCTCGACGATCCGCAGGTTGGTGCGTGCCAGGTCACGACGAAGGTCTACAAATGCCCGGTCCCGACGCCGCCTTCGACCGGTCCCAAGCAATATATCTGCGGTGATGACGTCTATTGCATCGACGGCGAATGCGAACCGGTCGAGCGCGAGGCGTCGACTGAGTTCAAGGACGCCGTGGTCGGGCTGCACGCGCTGGGCCAGGCCAATGCCGAGTTCGATCCCGATACGCTGACGCTGTTCTCGGGCAAGCGGCAGACCTGCCACAAGCCGGTGTTCGGGCTGGTCAACTGCTGCGCGGGCAAGGCCTCGGGCCTCATCACGACCGCTGCCGGCGCGGCCGCGATCGCGGGCGGGCCGGTGGCGATCGCCGCGCTCGCGACGCCGTTCCTGACGATGTTCATGTGCTCGAACGACGAGAAGCTGCTCGACGTGCAGGACCGGATGGGGATGTGCCACAAGCTGGGCGAATATTGCTCGGACAAGGTGCTGGGCATCTGCACCTCCAAGAAGACGGCCTATTGCTGCTTCGAGAGCAAGCTGTCGCGCATCCTGCAGGAACAGGGTCGCCCGCAGATCAACAAGCCGTGGGGCAGCGCCAAGAAGGAAACCTGCAAGGGGTTCACGCTCGACGAATTCTCGCGCCTCGATCTGTCGGTGATGGATTTCACCGAGGTCTATGCCGAGTTCGTCGACGCCGCGAAGCTGCCCGACGAGATCGAAACCTCACGCCAGATCCAGGAGCGGATCAAGGCCTATTACGAGGCGAAGAAGAACCAATGACCGGCGTGACGCAACTGTCGGACCATCGTCCGTTTCCCGACCTCTCGGTCGCGGAATTTGCGGTCCTGATCGCGCTCCTGCGCGCCGGACCGCACCCGGCCGGGTTCCTTATCCCGACGCTCGACAGCTGGTTCGATACGAAGCTGTGCGTGGCCGATCTCGAACCGACGATCGCGCGGCTGATCCGCGCCAACCTCATCCTGCGCCGGGGCGAGACGCTCTACCCGCGCCGGCACGCCCGCAACCTCATCATCGGGGTGTACGGCAACCTGTTCCGCATCCTCGCAGACGACATGGCGCAGCTCGTGTCGCTCAAGGAGCCGTCGCTCCTCGGAACGCTCAAATCCTACCTCACCCGCCGCGAACAGGAAGATCGCGAAAAGCAGAAACAGAAGGACGACTGACATGCGCAAGGCCCTGACCCTCGCTCTCATCTTCTCGGTCGCGTCGCCCGTGCTGACGCCGGCGACGGCGCAGGACCTGACGCCGCTGCCGGATTCGGTGTCCTCCACCCGCGATGCCGGTGACGACGGCCGCGATGGCGGTCAGGACAGCTATGGCAGCGCGGACGATCTGGGATCGGCCGACCGCGTCGCGGCGCAGACCGGGGACGACTTCTACTGCCGCGAGCGGCGGCTCGGCACCTGGTTCTATTGCGACAAGCCGAAGGCCAGGCCCGCCGAGCAGCGATCGGCGCAGCCCGCGCGGTCCTCGGCCGAGCAGCTTGCGGCGATCTCGAAGCAGCTGGAGGAGCTGAAGGCGCGGGCGATCCTCGAGCCGACGCCCGAGAACATCAGCCATTATATCGCTTTCCAGCGCGAGCAGCTTGATCGTGCCTCCTCTTTCGCGGACATGTGGCAGCGTACGATCTGGCAGAACCCGGACCTCGACTACACGCTCCAGCGCCCGGTCAACCAGCTGGGCAAGCGGACCTGGCTCGATAGCCGTAATGCGGATCGAGAGCGCGTGCTGTCGCGGATCTCGCAGCGGTACGGCGTGTTCTATTTCTACTCGTCGGCCTGTGCTGCGTGCGAAACCTTCGGGCCGATCATGCGCAGTGTGTCGGATCGCTTCGGCCTGACCGTCATGGCAATCTCGCTCGATGGCGGGCCGACCCGCGCCTTCCCGAACTATACGGTCGACACCGGCCAGTACAAGGCGATGGGCATGCGCGGCCAGCAGGTGCCCGCGCTTGTGCTGTTCGACACTGTCACCAAGCAGCCCATGCCGATCGGCTACGGCGTGATGGCGGCCGACGAAGTGATGAACCGCATCTTCACACTGACCAGCGTCAAGCCCGGGAGTGACTTCTGATGGTCCGCTCGATCGTCCGCTTCTGCGCCGCGGTTCTCGCGCAGGCCAGCATGATCCTCGCGCTTGGCGGTCTCGTCGCGACGCCGGCGATGGCCGACGTCCAGGGCGAGATGAACAGCTATTTCAACAAGTCGGGCGCGGCCGCGAACGTGACCGGCCCGACCGCCTTCCAGGGGCAGTCGGCGGGCTATTACTCGGGTGGTTCGCTGTGGAGCCGCTTTCCGCAGAAGTCGATCAACCCGGTCAGCGTCGCGCTCCCCAGCGCGCGCGGCGGCTGCGGTGGCATCGACCTGTTCGCGGGGTCATTCTCGTTCATCAACGCCGACGAGATCGTGGCGATGCTCAAGGCGACCGCCAACAACGCGATCGGCTTCGCCTTCCAGCTCGCGATCGACAGCATCTCCGCGCAGATCGGCGGGGTGATGAAGGACATGAGCCAGCGCGTGCAGCAGCTGAACGCGTTCAACATGTCCTCCTGCGAGGCGGCGCAGCAGGCGGTCGGCTCGCTGTGGCCGGCGATGGACGGGGCGTCCTCGACGATCTGCCAGCAGGTCGGCGGGGCGAAGGGCTTCTTCTCCGACGCGGCCGCGGCGCGCCACGGCTGCACCAACAAGGGCGAGCGTGAGGATACGATCGCGCGTGCCGGCGACGACGCCGAGCTGGTCCAGTCGAAGAATTACACCTGGTATGCACTGAACGCCAAGAGCGCAACCAAACCGTCCCGGGAATATGCCGAGTTCCTCATGACGATGGTCGGCACGATCATTTATGACGCGACGAAGGCGAAAGACAGCATGGGCGCGTTCCAGTTCATCGCGCCGGCCAGCTGGGACACCTATCAGGCGCTGCTCGACGGCACCGCCTCGGCGCCGACCGACGTGTGGCAGTGCGACACGACCGACGACAAGGGGTGTCTGAAGCCCACGCCCACCAAGCTAAGCATCTCGACCAACGAGGCGCTGCGTACGCGCGTCCTCAAGGCGATGGACAGCATGTCGGGCAAGATCCGCTCCAACGCCGCGCTGTCGGGTGACGAGATCGCGCTGCTCGGGATGACCTCGATCCCGCTCTACAAGATCCTCGTCGTCAACGAGGCGGCGCACATGGGCCTGTCGGGCGGCGATCGCGCGACCCTCGCCGAGATGGTCGCGATCGACATGTTGATGTCGATGCTCGACCGGATGCTGGACACGATCTCGCAGGCGCAGGCGGGCGCAAAGTTCGTCTCGACCGACGAGTTCAAGGCGTGGCGCGCCCAGGTCGACAGCGTGAAGACCGAGCTGTCGCGGCGCAGCGAGAAGATGGCCGGGCAGATCTCCAATACCTACCGGGTGATCCAATACACCCAGTTCATGGAATCCACCCTCAAGAACACCATGAGCCCGCAGTTGTCGGCTTCGCTCCGGTTCGGACGCGGCCTCAGCGCGCAGGGCTTGCGGTAACACGGCGGCAAGGGAGCGACGGCGATGGGCGGGCTCGAAGTCTTCACGATCGGCGGGGGCGAATATATCGTCAACGTCTTCAACGCGGTCGCGGCATGGACCGGGGGCGGGGGCTACCGCTCGATGCTCCAGGTCGTGATGGTGATGGGCTTCATCTACTCGCTGTTCGTCGTCGCCTTCTCGCTCGACTGGCGGGCGTGGTTCAACTGGTTCCTCCAGTCGACGCTCATCTACATGATGCTGATGGTCCCGACCGTCACGGTGAAGGTGACCGACCGGATTAACCCCGCGCTCGCGCCCTCGGTGGTCGACAACGTGCCGCTGGGCCTTGGCGTGATGGCCTCGTTCACGAGCCAGGTCGGCGACTGGATGACGCGCTCGGCCGAGACCGTGTTCGTCATGCCCAACGCGCTCGCGCTGACCAACAACGGCATGATCTACGGCGCGCGGCTGATGGACAAGGCGCGCACCTTCCAGATCACGGACAGCGTGTTCCGCGCGAACCTCGACGAACACCTGAAGCAATGCACCTTCTATGACGTGCTGCTCGGGTTCAAGGCGATGGACGATCTCACCAAGACCAGCAATCTGTGGGAATCGATCGGGCCGGGGTCGCCGGCGCGCAGCCAGCGGTGGATCACCTCGACAGGCCCCGGCACCACCGAAAACTCGATCATCCCGTGCAACGAAGCCTATTCGCGCATGGATGCCCAGTGGCAGACCGCCTACGACAAGGATCTGATCCCGTTCGCCAGGAACGCCTATCCCGGCATCGCCGACACGATCGCGGCCCAGCGCATCCGCGATGACCTGCCGGTGGTCGCGGCACAGATGCACGGCACCTCGACCGATGCCTATTCGTACCTCAAGCAGATCTCGATGATCGACGCGTTCCTGGCCGCGCGCGAGAGCTTCTCCGATGCGGGGTGGGACGCCTATGCGTCGCAGCGCGCGGACGCGCAGGCCAAGAACACCTATACCTCAATCGCGACGCAGGCGATGACCTGGGTGCCGCTCCTCGGCATCGTCCTGACGGTCGTATTCTACGCGATGTTCCCGGTGCTCTTCCCGCTGTTCCTGTTCCCCAGGACCGGCCTGCAGACGCTGAAGGGCTATGCGACCGGGTTCTTCTACCTCGCCTCCTGGGGGCCGCTCTACGTCATCCTGCACATGTTCGTGATGAGCAGGGCGGCGAGCCTCTACCATGCGGCGGCGCCGATCGGGCCGACGCTGCTGGTCTCGGACGGCATGGCGAGCGTCAATGAATCGATCTCGACGCTCGCGGGCTTCCTGATGATGAGCGTGCCGTTCATCGCCGGCGGCATGGCGCGCGGCGCGATGGCGATTGCGGGACACGCCACCTCGATGCTGCAGCCGGCGCACAGCGCGGCCGAGCAGGCGGCGACCGAGCGCACGACCGGCAACTATTCGTATGGCAACACCTCGTTCCAGAACCTCACGTCGGGCATGACCCAGGCGAACAAGTTCGACGATCAGCCCAAGTTCAATTCGGGCTATTCGGTCGGCACGTTCACGAACGCCGATGGCGGGGTGACATACGGCTTCGCGGACGGGACCAACGCGTTCGATACGCGCCAGGGCATCTCGAACCTCGCGTTCACGCCGACGCGGACCGCCGGGTTCGACAGCAGCATGAGCCGCGCGCTCTCGGACGGGCAGACGCACACCCAGTCGCTCCGCAGCGCGGCATCGCAATCCTGGAACGCGACGGCGACGACGGCGACGGATCTGTTGACGGCCGCTGAGCATCGGCGGGGCAGTTCGACCGAAACCGGGTCCGGATTCAACAACAGTGTTTCGAGGATGACTGAGGCATCTCGATCGCTTTCGACAAACATTTCGCAGAGGTTCGGTTTAACAGAGGCCGACAGCCAAGCTATCTCTCGGTCTTCGCAAATGACGGGTGACGCCGATGCAGGACTTTCGGTTCTCGGGAAGAAATGGGGGATCACTGGTAAAGCCGGCTTAGGTTTGAAGCTTGCCTCCCTCGCGAACGAAAATACGGGTCGAACGATAACCGGGGACCAAGCCTATAGTGAGTTACGGGATTATGTCTCCAGAGAGACCAACACCACACAGGCGCGTGCGGCGCGCGACGAGTTCATGCGCGAAACCAGCACGAGTGGGGACAGCGAGGTTCGGTCGCTCTCGCAGAAGCTTGGCGTCAGCGTTGGGGAGTCTCGCTCGGCGTCGCTCGAAGCGACCCGCGCTGAAGAGACGTTCCAGCGGGTCAGCAACGATGTGAGGGAGTCTTCGGCCCGGGGCTGGTCGCTCAACCGGAACGAGAGCCAGGAGTTTGTCGTGTATGCCCAGGAGCGCCTGCTCGGCGACGACACGCTGTCGCAGTTCGGGTGGACGCCCGGCATGGTCATGCCGCGCACGCCGCAACAGGAACAGGTGCGCGATATCCTGCTGGGTGAGTTCATGGAGCGCCGCGTTGCATCGGTCCGCGATGAACTGGGTGTAAGCGTGCCTGAGCGTCTGTCGGGGCAGTTGCATGGCCCCGCATCGGCGACCCCGGGTGCGGTAAACCAATGGGGCAACCAGCGCGCAGCCGGCGTCAGGGCGCAAGGGCCGGACGTGTCGATCCGGGAGAGTTCGCGCGATCTCGACCTGGCCGGCAATGTCGCAGACGCGATTCCGACTGCGTCAGTGCGCATCACCCGTGGCGCATTCGAGGTCGGCAATCAGGTTGATGAGGCGAGAGGCACGGCAACGCGCCTTGGGGAGCATGTTCAGGATCGAAACGATTCATGGATCGGTGCAACTGTCCCGGGCGTCGAGGCAACACGGGATTGGGTGCGCGACAATTTAGGGATCGGTAGTGGCTCCAGCCACGTCTTCGAAGTCCCTCGTGGCGAACGTGCGATCCTGCCGATCTCGGGCCGACTGAGTTCCGGTATGGGCGGTCGGGTCGATCCAGTGACAGGCGAACCGGGCCGTCATCATCGTGGCGTGGATATCGCCGCGCCGGCAGGGACGGAGATCCGGGCACCTGCATCGGGCCAGGTCATCCGAAACGACTACCAGGCTAACGGTGCCGGCAATTATGTGGTTCTGCAGCACGGTGACGGCTCACAGAGCAAATACTTCCACATGCAGGAACGGTCCGGTCTGCAGGTCGGAAGCAGCGTCGATGCAGGCGCCGTGATCGGTCGCGTAGGCAGCTCCGGGAAATCAACCGGATCGCATCTCCACTACGAATTGTGGAAAGATGGCGTTCCGGTCGATCCGAGACGATTTCAGCTTAGGAATTGAAGGGTACGATAAAAAAAGCAATTACTAACAGGATAAGAACGAATACAACGACCCAGCCATTAGTGCCTTCAGCAATCTGAGATTCCTCCACCGATGGGAGAACCTGATCCATCAATTCCCGCCCGCGGGGTGTGCTCAGATCGTACATATTCTCAGGGCTGGCATAGTAGGACGAGCTGGGAAGCGATGACCCACCAATCGGATACCGATCCCAGTTCATCTGGCCAGTTTCGTGGTTCAACATGGCCGCTCCTTCCTCAATCCATAGCTGACCGTGCTGGTCAGAATTAGGCTTGCAAAGCCTAGCATATCGGATTGAGTTTTGCGAGGGTTTTCACCCGCACTGACGGAGTGAGGCATGGCGGAGCAGAGCGGCGAGAATCCGGGCACGATCGAACGCTACGAGGCGCTGCTGCGCGAGCATCTGCTGTTCTACGATGCGCTGCGTCTGCGCGAGCGTCGGCCGAGGAGCGCGGCGCAGCGCCAGTTCCAGGACGTGGCGTGGGGGAAGGCCGCGCCGGTCACCGATCACGAGCTCGCCTATGTCTGGCACTTGAAGGCGCGTAGGATCGCGCCGTTCAACATTCCGGTGCCGGCACCGCATATCGACGACGTGATGGCCGGATTCGACGTCGGCGCGCGGCCGGTGAGTGGCGACGTTGGCACGAAATGGGATAATGCCTGGCGCGAGTATCGCGGTGGCCGGGAGTTCTTCTAGCCTGGGCACGATGAAGGAGCCGGACCGATCTGCAACCGATATCGGCTGAGCGCCAAACAGGCCGCGGTGATGCGGGCGGTAGGTTTCGAGCCGCCTTATCCCGAGGACGAAACCTATCCGGTGCCGCGCGAGATTTTTCCGACCGGCAAGAAGACCGCGCGCTATGGTCTGGTCGTCAGGCGGGCAGGGGAGGGTAACCGCCCGCTTGAGCCGATCACGATGGAATGGGGCTTCCCGACTAAGGTAGCGAGCAAGCGCGACCCGGCGGTCAAGCTGGATAAGTTCGTCACCAATGCGCGGAATCTCTCATCGTCGATGTGGAAGCCGTCGATCGCCAGTCCCGATCGCCGCTGCCTGGTCCCGTTCACGCATTTCGCCGAACCACATCCCGAGGGCGGGAAGGGCGATGACGGCAAACCCCGCCAGATGTGGTTTTCGCTGCCCGACCAGCCCATCGCCTTCTTCGCCGGTCTGTGGCGGCCGACCGAGCGCGGCGATGCCTATGCCTTCTGCACCACCTCTCCCAACCCCACCGTCGATCCCTGGCATCCCAAGGCAATGCCGGCGATCCTTCACCCTCGCGATTTCACGGCATGGCTCGACGGCAGCTATGAAGACGCCCTGAAGCTCGTCCGCCCCTATGAGGGCGAGATGAGCGCGCAGGAGGCAACTCCCGATGGCGGCGCGACGTGAACCGGGCTAAGGCCGGTCCAATCATTCACCACCGGGACGTGTTCATGACGACGACATCCGATCTGGCCGAACAGCTCTCCAATACCCATGGCCTCGCAAAGGCGGACGCCAGGAAGGTCATCGATGCGATCCTTGCGAACATCACCGCGGCTGTCGCGACCGGCGAGGAAGTCAGCCTCAACGGGTTCGGCAAGTTCAAGCTGAAGGACACCCCAGAGCGCCAGGGGCGCAACCCGTCGACGGGCGAGGCGATCACGATCGCGGCGTCACGCAAGCTGACGTTCGCGCCGGCGAAGGCGGTCCGCGATCGGATGAACGGCAAGTGATAAACGGGCCAGGGTTTTAGAACGCTGGCCTAAACTGAGGGGACTTCATGGCCGATACCGCAGCCGACTACCGCGCGAGGGCAGCGGCCGACCTTGCCGAGGCCCAGCAGCTCGTTCTGCCCCATGCTAGGGACCGTATGCTGCATTCGGCCGATCGCTGGTCGAAGATGGCTGATGCGGCCGATCGCCGTGTCCGGTAACGAAAGCACGACGGTCGCGCTCGACGTGGCTAACTGGTCAGCGGTCCAGGCAATGGTCGAGCGTCTCGACGACAGGGCTGTGATAGCGATCTACGAGCTGGCCGAAGGCGCTGGTCCGGTCGCGGACCTCGCGGCCGCACAGATGGAAAAACGCAACCTCGACTATTGAGCCAAGTTAAGAGTTCGGCCGCTGGTTAAGCCGCTGTTGCCAAGCCGGCACAAGCCTGCGGTTTCAAGCCGAAGTGCGACACGCCTCGTGGCAGCGGGGGCAGCGTGGAGCCCCCAAGCAGCGCAGCGCTGCCCCCGCTGAGGTGGCCCCATCACGGCTCCTGCGCTCTTGGACCCGCTGCACCAGCAGCGGGCTTGGTCACGGCGGCGGTGCCTCGCGCCGCGCTTTTGTTAGCGGATTGGTAGCGGAGATGTGCCATCCCGATAGACAGCTTATGCTTGGGATTACATCATGATGCCGGCCTGCCGGACTTACGTCGCTGTCTCGGCGCTTATCGGACTCAGTGCGTGTGGGACAGCATCGTCTTCACCGCTCGACAGCTTCAACCACGCCCACTGCGTGGCCGCATTCTACTACGGCAGGCAGATTGCGTTAGGCGGCCCAAAGCCGAACCTTGAGCTGGCGGTTCAGTCTACAGCTAGATTTCTCTTCGAGGGTAAGCGTATGAAGGCCGATGGCACACTTCAAACAAGTGAGATGGAGTCCGCGGCCGTGCTGAGCGCTCATGGCCGCGACACCGAGGCCATGACCCATCTCTTACTCGATTGCGCGAGACGGCAGGATGCCGATCCTGCATACCGAGCGCTGAACGAAACTGGCCAACTGATGGCAGCAGCTCGCAAGACAGACCCCGCCTGCAAAAGTGATCGGGTGTGTGGGATGATGCGGTAGGGTTCGATCGGCGGGAATCAGAAGGCAGGCAGTCACCAGCGCCCTGATACGGAGGGCAGATGGATCAAGGGCGTGAGTCGATGATTAACGCGAGCGACGTGGATCGGATCGCGCAGGGATGGATAAACGAGTATTCTCAAGATCCATACGTCGTGCGTGTTGAACGCGATCGCAGATACTACTTCGAGCTCGACGATTTGATTTATCAGGACCCGCAGTCCGCTCTGCTCGTTTTCGAGGTGGCGGCTAGGCAAAATCTCAGTGATTGGTGTCAAGAGGGTCTCGCGGGTGGACCGATCCGGGAGTTTCTTTACCTCCATCCTGATGTCTACGCATCTGAGCTCGCCCAGATTGCCTCGCGGACACCTGCCTTCTCGAAGCTTTATGCCCTAGCGCTCGAGGGCATGTAGTGTCCGACTTTGGCAGGGAAGCGGAACGTCTGCTTACAGGGCGCCGAGGGCAATACTTGAAATGGCGCGGCACCACGGTCTGCCGAAAACGATGGATTATCGGGAAAGAGGCGAAGCAGCTCCGATCGCACTCGCCTGATGCTGAACCGCCCACGCTTCCAGCCACCGAATGGCGAAGGCGAGCACCGGACGAGCATCGACCAACAACGACGGCGCAGCGCCGATCGCACCCTGATTGCCCCCGCCATCCTCGACATAGGCGGTCACGATCTGCTCGATGTAGTTTTCAGGCAAATCCTCGTGGATCGGGTCGCCAGTCTCGAACTCCTCCATGAAGTGCCATTCCGTGCCATCGGCGCCTGCAAACGGCACTTCGATCCGGATCGTTCGCTTATCGGCTATGTTAGCAAGGTGGTCGGCATGATGGACCAACGTCATGGTGTCCCACGGCGCGCCAACCATCAGAACTCGCCCGTCAATTTCGACCAGCTTGGACAGAGGAGTGTTCTCGCCGAAACCATAGTCGAGGCGGTGATCGGCCGTGATCCAGTCCGCCAGCTTGCCGACCGCCGCCACGGATGCGCCGGGGTTGGCACTCCGTCGCGCGCCCTTCATCGTCCGAACGAACTCGGCGATAATGCCGTTCATCCGCACCGCACGCGATGCCTGCTGGTCGAACCCAGGCACGTGGTCACGCCATTCGGGTAGAACGCGGCCATCGTCGTCCAGTAGGTCGTCGTGAACGCTATCCCAGCTCGTATAGACGAGCATCGTGCCTTCGGAGCCAACCACATCGAGGATGGCGTTCGACAGCGCGTCCGGTCCATTCAGAAGAGGCCCGACCTTACTCATGGCAGCGTGAACCATCACGGTATCGCCTGCTCGCAGCCCGATACGGGTCAAATCGTCGCGCAGGGAGGCACGGGTGCGGAAGTCCGGAAGATCGTCGTCCATGGCGCCTTGATGCTTCATTATGGCAGGAACCCCAAGCCCGGCGGGCTATCACCCTCTTCCCGGAAGAAACGGCCACTGAGACGGCCGAGAGCTTCCCAGAAGGATGGTTGAACGGGAAAGCTCTGGCCGTATCCGTCAGTCGCGCACGATCGCCAAGGCGAAGCCGTCCCAGCCTTTTTCGCCAACCGTCTGGATCGCGGTCGCGTCCAGACGCGGCTCGGACGCGATGATCTCTAAAAAGGCGCGAACGCCCTGCACGTTCGCATCTTCACTCGCCGGGTCTTTCACCGCACCGCCACGCACGACGTTATCGCCGACGATGACCGTTCCAGGCCGGGAGAGTTGAAGCGCCCACCGAAGGTAATCCGGATTGTTCGGCTTGTCCGCGTCGATGAAAATAAGATCGAATGGACCCGCTAACGTCGGCAGAACATCGAGCGCCTTACCGACATGAAGTTCGATCAACTCGCTCAATCCGGCACGATTGATGTTCCGCTGTGCCGTAGCGGCGTGCCTCTCATCATACTCGATCGTAACAACTTTGCCGCCGATCGGCAGCGCACGCGCCATCCAAATGGTGCTGTACGCCCCGAGCGTTCCGATCTCCAGAACGCGCGTGGCTCCGACCATCCGGGCAAAGAGCGCCAGCATTTTCCCTTGCGTGGCAGACACATCGTGGGCCGGCAGGTCGTTGTCTGCATTGTCGGCCAATGCAGATCGTAGATGCTCGTCCTCAGGCGCGAGCAGACCGGTAAGATACTCATCAACTGCCGCCCAGCTCGCGGAGTCGGCCGTCGGATAATCTGGAACTCGCATTTCAACGCCTCGAAAGTGAGTGATCCTTCTCGGCATAAGGCATTTGGCATGTTTCCCTCAAACGAACCCAAAGCGGGTCGGCCGCCTTGGCGACCGCGCCAACGATCGTCCAGCTCGCCTGCTTTCCCAAAATCTGTTCCCGATTGCTATTTCCCGGAATAAACCGTCGGAGATGGGGAAGCGGGAAAGATCGCGCTTAACGAGCGGCCGTTATCGGCAGCCTGAAAATGCCGGCCTGAACGGCTAAGTTTGGGCGCTTCCGGACATGACTGGCCTTCAGGGTTCCGCTTCAAGCAGGAGGGCGACCTGCTCGGCCAAGACCTCGTCCGGCGTTCGATAAGCAAGGCACTTGCGTGGCGTTCGATTGAGGCGGTCAACCAGCTGCTCGAGCTCGCCTCGCGGTACCTGTGCGATGTCCGTGTCGGAGGGTAGGAAGCGCCGTATCCTGCCGTTGCTGTTCTCCACGCTACCCTTCTGCCATGGCGCAGAGGGCTGGCAGAAGTACGCGGTCATGCCCAGGCTCTCCCGTAGACGCCCATACCCGGCGAACTCGGTGCCCCGATCGAGCGTGATGGTGCGACGGAGGGAAGGGGGGAGGGTGCCGAGGTGGCGCTCGATGCCTTCCATGATGCCTGCCGAGTGACGGCTGCTGTTGGGCGTCAGCACGGTGAAGCGGCTTCGACGCTCAACCAGCGAGGTGAGGTTGGCCTTACCGTGGTGCAGCTTGAACGCGATGAGGTCGCCTTCCCAATGGCCAAAGTCGGCCCGCTCAGCGATGTCTGGCGGTCGGGCCGCGATGGTGTGGGCGGGCGGAATGTTCAGGCCGCGTGGCTTGCGAGCGTAGCGACGTCGGCGTTTCCGCCTGCCGGTCGGCAGCAGGCGTGCCAGCTTGGCCGCCTGGCCGTCGGGCCCATACACGAACTGATAGATTGTCTCATGGCTTACGCGCAGCGGGCCGGCGGTACGGTGCCGAAGGTAGCCGGCGATCTGCTCCGGCGACCAGGCGGCTTCCAGCCGGTCGACGATGTAGCTGGCGAGCTCGGGATATCGGCTGATTTTCGCGCCCCTGAGCCGTCGCCCAACCGCCATCGATTGAGCAGTCAGCGGAAAGTACCCGCGGAACATCGGCTCCTCGTCAAACCGGTGATTGCGCTTCAGCTCGCGATAGATCGTGGACGGGTGGCGCCCGAGCTCGGCCGCGGCCTGGCGCGGACTTCTACCGGCGCTTGTGAGCTGATACAGCTTGCGGCGTTCGTCGAGATCCAGATGCGTGTAGCTGCCCATTCGCAACCCTCCGCCGGGTGGAACCCGCACTTAAGCTAGGTTTTCGCACTTCAATCTAGAATGCACCGCCACGTTCCTGTTTTGTTCGATAATATATCTTATGTAAAATGAGGTTTTCTCTGAGCGCGCCAATGAGTGAACAGATCGCGACGCCGTTCCCATCAGATTGCACGCTACATGCTTGTGCGGTAGCACCAATTTGAGCGAACAGCGCACTGCTGGCGTGGTCCTGGGCTAAGCCGCATGAACAATCGAGAGACGGAACTCACGTCAATTGCACTGGCGCGTCAAGCGCTGAATGTTTTGGACGATAACGGAAACGGATCAAGCCTGTTTGCCTGCAAGCTGGCGGAAGCGCTGGACCATGCCGAAGCCGATCGTGTCGGCGATCAAGTGCTAACACAGGACGTGAGCGCCGGTGCCAGCGGCTCAGCTCTTTTTAGGGTTGATGCTCATTCTCGTGAGTTGGTCGCTTCGGACGGGTCCCGTCTCGTGATCAACCCTGAAGCTATCGTGCAGGTTCGGGGGGTCGAGGCCACGACCACTGTGTCGCTGGTTGACGGCTCCGAGGTACGGATCAGCGGTGATCTTGCGCAAGTGGCGCCGGCTTTGGGCTTGCCATCTGTCGCCCTATCCCAATCCGTTGATTACGTCTCCGCGAGTACCGCACGTCACCAGTTGCGCAACCTCCTTGCGATCGTCTCCGCGATAACAAATCAAGTTCTCGACGAGGATCGACCCTTGATCGACAAGGCTCGGGATCTCGCCGCGCGGACTGCGATGCTGAGCAGCATCGGCGATCTTCTCCTGCAGCCGCAATCGCATTCTACGGATCTGCAGGTCCTTGTGTCTCGCCTCATGAACGTTGTCGGTGACAAGCGCTGCAAGGTAACTGGTCCATCAGTGCTGGTCGGTCCTGGCGCCGCGGTGACGCTTGGCCTGGCGCTTCACGAGCTGCACGTTCACTCATTCAGGACCGGGGCCTTGAGCAGCAGGAATGGCTACGTCGAGATCAGCTGGAGCGCCAACGATGTCGAGGCGTCTTACTTATGGCTGCAATGGGCCGATCGCGACGGACCGCAGATGAGGGCACCACTTTCAGCTTGGAGCGACCGATTGCTAAGCGTGGCAACGCCGCGTCGTCTCGGTGGGCAATGCGGGATACAGGAGCTACCGTCCGGCCTCGTCTGGTCCCTCCATGCGCCACTAGAGCGCCTCGCCACCTGAAAGTCTGATTTGTTAGTGGCGTTCCTTCGATGCCTGGCTCGTCTGCTCCAGGAGCGCCTCAACTGCCGCGCTGCTGATCCGCTCCGCTGTCTTGAGCGCTGCGGCAGGCTTGAGGCTCACATTGACTGCGTCCGGACCGCTCACGTCGACGACGCCGTTGTTCGCGGTTGCTGCCGAGGCCTCATCATGGACCTCTTTCATCTCAATTCTCCTTTCCGCAACGATCAACGCTGGCAGGAGCACTCAGGTCCAAGAGCGGCCACGATCGGTCACGTTTGCCTGATTGCGGGGTCTACTCGTTCCCCGTCATCAAGGTTGACGTAAGGGATAGCTCTGGCCGAAGGCGATCTGGAGTAACCACCACAGTGGTCCCCGGACCCGCTGCATCCAGCACGCGGGCGCTAAAGTCGGGATCGACCCCGATCACGTCCGGCCCGAGATCGGGTACGACGGCCCTCCCCGAGCCTGGCAGGTCGAGGCGCAGCCAACGGCCGTCGACCTGCCGCTGGTAAGCGACCGGGCCTGTGACGTTGCCCGTCAACGTCACGGGCGCCGCCCCAATCTCCTTTCCGTCGCGAATGACCCGCACCTCACGATCAGTCGTGCTCACTACGACCGAAAGGGCAGCGGCACCTCTCTTCTCCGCCTTCCAGAGGGTAGGCTCGATCCGATCAGGCAGGAGCGGCGCCGCTTCCGTAGCCGCCATCACCGGCATCGTATGTAAGCGTCCGGTGAAGGCGTCGCGTCAGGCGGGACGGTAGTTCCACGGCAGCAGTTCATTGATCTGGCGGGCTGGATGGTCGGCGATGCGGCTGATGGTGTCGGTCAGCCATGCCTCGGGGTCGAC
>JAESGJ010000387.1_pt1 | contig 30674 bp, 26 predicted proteins | sample 9266241 | NCBI WGS metagenome assembly JAESGJ01 (sample SAMN14514841, study PRJNA621669) | algae metagenome | isolation source: Brasilonema octagenarum HA4186-MV1 and co-occurring heterotrophs from wet... | place: USA: Manoa Valley, Hawaii | collected 2009-07-20 | reverse complement strand
GGATCTTCTCGAACCGCTCCTGGTCCCATTCGACGAGATCCATCTTGTTGACCGCCAGCACGATGTGCTGGATGCCCAGCAGCGACGCCAGGAAGGCGTGCCGCCGCGACTGCTCCAACAGGCCGTGGCGCGCGTCGACGAGGACGATCACCAACTGCGCCGTCGACGCACCGGTGACCATGTTGCGGGTGTACTGCACGTGGCCGGGCGTGTCGGCGATGATGAACTTGCGCTTGGCCGTGGCGAAGTAGCGGTACGCGACGTCGATGGTGATGCCCTGCTCGCGCTCGGCCCGCAGTCCGTCGGTCACCAGAGCCAGGTCGGTGTAGTCGTTTCCGCGTTCCTTGGACGTGCGGACCACCGACGCCAGCTGGTCCTCCATGACGGCCTTGGAGTCATACAGCAGCCGGCCGATGAGCGTCGACTTGCCGTCGTCGACCGACCCTGCGGTCGCGAGCCTGAGCAACGTCGCCATCAGAAATACCCCTCACGCTTGCGGTCTTCCATGCCTGCCTCGGAGATGCGGTCGTCGGCGCGGGTGGCGCCACGTTCGGTGAGCCGCGACACCGCCGTCTCGGCGATCACCTCGGACACCGTGCGCGCCTGCGACTCCACGCACCCCGTGCACGTGACGTCGCCGACGGTGCGGAAGCGCACCACCTTGTCGATGACCTTCTCGTCCTTGCGGGGCTGCAGGTACCGGTGCACGGCCAGCAGCATGCCGTCGCGTTCGAAGACCTGACGTTCGTGTGCGTAGTAGATCGACGGCAGGGTGATCTTCTCGGCGCCGATGTAGGACCAGATGTCGAATTCGGTCCAATTGGAGATCGGGAAGGCGCGGATGTGCTCGCCCTTGTGGTGACGCCCGTTGTAGAGGTTCCACAGTTCTGGGCGCTGCGCCTTGGGGTCCCACTGGCCGAACTCGTCGCGGAAGCTGAACACGCGCTCCTTGGCGCGGGCCTTCTCCTCGTCGCGACGAGCGCCACCGAATGCGGCGTCGAACTTGTTCTCGCGGATCGCCCGTAGCAGCGTGAAGGTCTGCATCGGGTTGCGCGACGGAATGGTCTCGACGACCCGGCCCGCGTCGATGTCGTCCTGCACCTTCGCGACCACCAGGCGCACGCCACTCTCGGCGACCATGTCGTCGCGGACCTGGAGCACCTCGTCGAAGTTGTGACCGGTGTCGACGTGCATTACCGGGAACGGCAGGCGGCCCGGCCGGAACGCCTTGATGGCCAGGTGAAGCATGACGATCGAGTCCTTGCCGCCGGAGAACAACAGCACCGGCTTCTCGAACTCGGCAGCCACCTCGCGGATGATGTGGATCGCCTCGGCTTCCAGCGACCGGAGGTGGCTCAGCTCGTACTTGCCGGGGGCGTGGTCGAGTTCCTGGGCGGCAGTCAAGACTTCCTCTTTAAGTTGGTAGAGTTAGCCAGAATTGCAATCATGCCCAGGAATCTATCCGCCGGTGCAGTGGCATGTCAACGATCGTCCTCGGCTGCCCGTGATTGCACGGGCACGAATCACGTCGCGGTCGTCGGGGCGCCCGAGGCCTTGACCAGGCTCACCTCCGGCCTGCCGGGCACCTCGTCGGCCAAGAACCAGCGGAAGGCGAGATTGCCGAGGGGGTAGTCGAGGGTGGTCAACGAATTGGGATGAGCCGTCATCCCCCGCGACAGCACGACGGTCACCGTACCGTCGGCGTTCGGCACCGCGGTGTGGCCGTTGATCGAACTGCGGGCGTCGTCGACCCCGGGCGTCGCCATGAACTGGTTCCACACGACGAGGTTCCAGAAACGGCACCTGGGCGGACGGTGGGTGATGACGAGCGCCTCGTCATCCTCGAGGACGAAGCTGCCGTAGGCGTAGCAGGCGTCTCGGGCCGACCAGCCGAAGTTGGCGTCGGGCACCTGGTAGGGCTCGGCGAATTCATTTGCTGCATGCGCTATTTCATGGCCCAGTGTGTGAGCGTCATCGCTGCGCACTCCGACGGCCAGTGGCAGGATCGCGAACATCGTGCGCATCCAGGCCGCGCTGGCCCGCAGTGCGGCCGCGGTCTCGGCGTCGCCGTGGCGAAAGGGCGCGGGGTCGTCGAGCGCCTCGATGTGCCAGGAGACGGGCCGGCCGGTGCGTGGGTCGGCCTGATAGTCGCGCGTCATCAGCACGGCCACCTCCGGCAGTGGGCCGAGGTCGAAGGAGAAGTTGCCGTCGGCGTCGAGCCCGAGATCGTCGTCCCGAAGGATCGCGACGATCTTGTCCGACCAGGCGCCCGGCGACGGTTCGTTGTAGGCGGTCACCGAGAAGTACACGCTGTCACCGGAATTGCCACTGATGCGGTAGCGCCGCGTGGGATCGACCGGGCACATGAAGTAGTAGGCGTCGGTGTTGTCGCCACCCCACCGGCGGTCGGGTCGCACCGGTGAGTTCACCTCGATCCACCGCGGCCTGCCGGGGTCGGCGAACAGGTAGGTGTCGAACGCGACGCCGAGGGTGGTCGCCAGCATCCGGTAGCCATCCGCGACGTGTCGGTCGTCGGTGACCGCGCGATCACCCATGAGGAACGAACCATCCAGTTCCCCAAGGGTTTCCAGGAGTTCGCGCCAGGCCGCGGTGGACGCGTGGGTCGATTGGGTCATGTGCTGATGCCTCTCGTGATGAGGGTGGCGGTGCGCTCCACCCAGGCGTCGTCGAGCGCTGTCCCGTGGGTGAGCAACGCGAAGAAGGTGATGCCTGCGACGGCCTCGACGAGTTCGGCGGCAGTGGCATCCGACCTGGCCTCCCCGCGGGTGACGGCGGCGCGCAGCCGGTCGGTGAGTCCGTGCGACAGGATGCCCGAAAAGCGTTCCAGCAGTTTCGCATGCAGGGTGGGGTCAGCGGCGAGTTCGCCGACCAGTCCCGTCAGGGCGGCTCGTGCGGCCGGCGTGCTCAGTACGTCTGCACTACGGCGGACCATGGCGCGGACGTCGCTGACGAGGGCACCGGTGTCGGGCAATTCGGTCGCCTCGCCCAGCGGGAAGACCGCCTCGTGGACGAGGTGCGCCTTGCTGGGCCACCGTCGGTAGATCGCGGGCTTGCTGGTACCCGCGCGGCGAGCGATCGCGTCCACCGAGAGATCGGCGTAGCCCGTCTCCCCGAGCAACTCGACCGTCGCCTCGAGCACTGCGCCGAGGATGCGCGGATCACGGGGTCGGCCGAAGTCTGTCGTCATTACGGAACTCAGAGTAACATAAGTCGACGTGACCGACGCCACACCCGAGATCGTGCACCTCGACGACCTCGCCGAGCCGCGATTCAGCCCCGACGCGCAGGCCATCCGCGACATGATGGCCTCGCTGGCTCCTGAGTGTGCGCTCGACGCGGAAGCGTTGCACGCCAAGGCAATCGCCGATACTGGCCTGGATGACTTCGGGCCCGACGACTACCGCGAGCGGCTCGACGTCTATCTCGCCGACGTCCGCGACATCGACGGCCTCACGGCCTCGGGGACCGTCAACTTCTACAGTCAGCTGCTCCAGGTGCTCAAGAACCGACTGCTGCTGACCGACCTGCTGAGGCGACACCCCGAGATCCACGACGTCGAACTGCAACCACCGGTCGTCATCGCGGGCCTCCCCCGCACCGGTACGACACATCTGCACAATCTTCTCGGAGCGGGGCCGACCTTCCGCACGCTGCCGTACTGGGAGGGCGTCGAACCCTTTCCGCTGCCGTCGGAGGTCGGCTCGGAACCGGATCCGCGACGGACACGAATGGACGTCGCGGTGCAGGTGATGCACCTCGTCATGCCCTACTTCCCGCTGATGCACGAGATGACCACCGATCACGTGCACGAGGAGATCCAACTGCTGGCCAACGACGTGTCCACGATGTTGATGGAGACGCTCTGCGACGCGCCGCGGTGGCGCGCCTACTACCGCGCCCACGATCAGACCCCGCACTACGAGCATCTCGCCACTCAGCTCAAGGCACTCCAGTTTCTCCGCGGCGGTCGGCGGTGGCTGTTGAAGTCACCGCAACACCTCGAGCAACTCCCGGTGCTGGACAAGGTCTTTCCCGGTGTCGTGGTGGTGTGTACGCATCGCGATCCGCTCCCGGTGGTGCTGTCGATGATCGCGATGATCACCTACTCCGCGCGCATGCACCGCAGCCCCGTGCCCGTCGAGGAGATCGCGGCATCGTGGGTCGACCGACTCGAGTCGATGCTCGCGGCGTTCGGCCGTGATCGCGACCTCATCGGGCCCGGGCGTTCGATCGACGTACGGTTCGACGACTTCATGGCCGACGAACTCGCTGTCGCGGAGCGGATCTACGCGCTGGCCGGCGAGCCCGTGACCGATGCGGCACGGTCAGCGATGGCCGGGTATCTGGCGGAGCACCAACGCAATCGGCTCGGCCGGGTGGCAACGTCGTGCGAGATGTTCGGGCTCGACGAGGACGATCTGCGGGAGCGCTTCGCGCCCTACGTCGAGCGCTTTCTGTCCTGAACTCCACGACTGTGCGGCTTCCCGTCGACGATCGGCCGCAGTCTCGACGACTCGCCGCACGGTCGACGGGCGGCAGACTGCCTGTGGATGGTTTCGGCACACGCAGCGCCGAGCCAGCACAGTCCCAGGGGTGGACACTGGCGTACCGTTCCTCGGCGCGGACGCCGTGCGTCGGGGCCTGCTCACCGACTACCAACTGCGGACGAAGTATCGGGCCATCCACCGCAACGTGTACGTCGCGGCGGACGCGGAACCGACTGCTGCCCTCCGTGCCAGGGCGGCCTGGCTATGGTCCGGCGGTCACGCGATCCTGGCCGGGATGTCGGCGGCGGCGGTGCACGGTACCAAGTGGCTCGACGTCGATCACCCGGCCGAGCTGATCCGAGTCAACCGCCACGGCACCGCTGGACTGACGCTCCATACGTGGGACGTCGCACCCGAGGAGACGTGCCGGGTCGACCGGATGCGATGCACCACCGCCGCGCGTACCGCCTTCGACATCGGCCGCACCCGAGATCTCGATGCGGCCGTTCCCATCCTCGACGCACTGTTGAACGCCACCCGCGTCAAGGTCGCAGACGTGCTCGCGCTGGCCGATTCCCGACCGCGCCACCGTGGCGTCCACGAGCTCAGAACGGCAATGGCCTTGGTCGATCCCGGCGCGGAGTCACCGCAGGAGAGTCGCGTGCGACTGCTGCTGCAGTCAGCGGGCCTGCCGAGACCCGAGACGCAGATCGAATTTCGCGACCGCTACGGCGCGGCGTTCATTCGAGTCGACATGGGCTGGCGGGAGTGGCGGGTCGCCGTCGAGTACGACGGCGTGCAGCATTGGTCGGATCGTCGGCAGAGGTCGTGGGACATCGATCGGATCGCCATTCTGGAGTCGATGGGGTGGACCGTGGTCAGGGTGAGCGCGGAGATGCTCGACCGTCCCGACGTCGTCATTGCCCGCGTCACGGCGAAGCTGCGCGCGGCCGGGTGCCCGATCTGAGGTCGACTGTGCGGCTTCCCGTCGACGATCGGCCGCAGTCTCGACGACTCGCCACACGGTCGACGGGCGGGGCCGTGCGGAAAGCTAGAGGGTGACCTCGTTGAGCGTGCCCGTCGCGACGTCGAACACGAAGCCGCGCAACGACTCGTGCAAGGTGACGAACGGGTTGGCCTCGATGCGGCGCAGCGACTGCCGGACGTCCTCGTCGAGATCGGCGAACGCCTCGGCGGCCCACTCGGGCTTGAGCCCGGTCTCGTCCTGGATCTGCTGCTTGAACACGTCGTCGGTGAAGGTCAGCATGCCGCAGTCGGTGTGGTGGATGAGGATGATCTCGCGAGTGCCGAGCAGTCGCTGGCTGATCGCCAGTGACCGGATCTCGTCGTCGGTCACCACGCCGCCCGCATTGCGGATGACGTGCGCCTCGCCCTCGGCCAGCCCGAGGATGCGGTAGACGTCGAGGCGGGCGTCCATGCAGGCGACGACGGCGACGTGCTTGCTGGGCGGCAACGGCAGCGGGCCGGAAAACGACGCCGCATACGCCTCGTTGTTCTTCAGGTATTCGTCGGTCACGGACATGGGGACCTCCTCCTGCGGCGGGCATGCGTCGACCAGTGACGCTAGTCGACGGATGCCCGCCTTCCGAGGCTGAGAATCGCCCTGATCGGAACCGGATCAGGCCTTGGACTGCAGGTCGTACACCGTGGTGCCGCCGACGTCGCTCTTGGTGAAGGTCTTCTCCACCCAGGCCGTGATGTCGGCCGCGGAACCCGTGCGGTGCCCGAACGGTCCCCCGCCGTGACCCGAGTCCGCCAGGAAGTACCGCACCTGGCCGTCGGCGACGTACTGCTGGAACTGCGCGAGCGTCGGGGACGGATCGCCGCCGGTGAACCCGCCGATCGCCATCAGCGACGTGCCCGTCTTCAGCTCGAGATCGCTGACCTGCATCGAGCCGATTCCCGCTGCGGCCCAACGGTTGTTCGCGCCCTTGAGCAACGCCTCGAGCTCGGGTCCGTCGTTGCGACCGGGGCCGCCCTTGCCGAATCCGCCGAAGCCACCGGCCTTCTGCGGCCCGGACATCGTGCCGGGTCCGTTGTGCGCACTCGCGGCGTTGTAGATCGAGTACGCCGCGGAGCCGCCGAGGCCGACGATCGCAGCGGCCACCACGACGGCCGCGGTCGCCTTGCCCAGACGGTTCGCCCGCACGGCGAGCAGCAGGGCGACGAGGATGGACCCGACGAGCACCACCCAGCGGATGGCGGGCCACCACTCGGGATTGCGATCGAGCAGCACGAAGGACCAGACGCCGGTGGCCACCAGCATGGCAGCGAGTGTCAGACGCGCTGCCCACCCGTCGCGACGCTTGACCAGCTCCGCGACCGCGATGCCCACCAGGGCGGCGACCGTTGGCGCGAGCGCCACGTTGTAGTACGGGTGGACGGTGCCCGCCATGAAGCTGAACACCGCGCCGGTGACCAGAAGCCAACCGCCCCAGAGCAGGAGGCCTGCCCGCACTCGGTCGGTCCGCGGCGAGCGCCACGTCAGGACCAGCCCGACGACGAGCCCGATGAGCGCCGCGGGCAGCAGCCACGATGCCTCGGCGCCCATCGACGCGCCGAACAGCCGGGTGATGCCGGGGTCGCCGCCGAAGAACAGGTTCATCCCGCCGCCGCCGGGGCCGTGGCCAGGGCCCGGGCCAGGGCCCTCGCCGCCCTCGATCCGCTCGAGGCCGTTGTAGCCGAAGGCCAACTGCAGCAGGGTGTTGTCGGTCGACCCGGCGATGTAGGGACGCGAGTCGGCGGGCCACAGGCTGACCAATGCGATGTACCAGCCGGCCGAAACGATCATCGTCACGCCGCCAACGAGCAACGCGCCCAAACGCTTCCACAGCCCGAACGGCGCAGCGACCAGGAAGGCCAGCGCGAGGCCCGGCAGCGGAAGGAACGCCTGCAGCATCTTGGTGAGAAACGCGAAGCCGGCGATGCACCCCGTCAGCGCCATCCACGCCGTCATGCGCCGCACCGTGCTCGCCTCGATGGCGCGCACCGTGCAGTACGCCGCCACGACGAGCAGCAGCACAAGCAGCGCGTCGGGGTTGTTGAACCGGAACATCAGCGTCGCCACCGGCGTCAGGGCCAGCACCAGGCCGGCGATCAGGCCGGCCGACGGACCGCTGGTGCGCTTGACCGTCAGGTAAAGCACCGCCACGGCGCCGACGCCCATCAGCGCTTCGGGCAGCAGCATGGTGAATTCGCTGAACCCGAACAGCCTGCCGGACAGGCCCATCACCCACATCGCGGCGGGCGGCTTGTCGACGGTGATGGCGTTGCCCGCGTCCAGCGAACCGAACAGCCAGGCCTTCCAGTCCTGGGTGCCCGCCTGCGCAGCGGCGGCGTAGTAGCTGTTGGCCCAGCCCGACGAGCCGAGGCCCCACAGGTACAGCACCGCGGTGCCCACCAGCAGTGCCCAGAAGGCGGGCCTCGTCCACCGCGGGTCCGGCGGGCTCGCGTCGTCGCTGACGGCGTCCGTGCGGACGTCTTCGGCAGTCAGTGTCACAGTCGTATTTCCTTGTCGTGGTTGCGGTCAGCGCGTCCGGCGGGGGTGGAACACCCAGCCGCGCAGGAGCACGAAGCGGACTGCGGTGGCGAACAGATTGGCGAGCACCAGCACGGAGAGTTCGAGCAGTCGGTGCGGCTGGTCGACGAAGGCGTGCAGGGCCGCGAGGGCACCGCTGGTGATCGCCAGCGCGATGAAGAAGACGATGAGCCCCTCGACGTGGTGGCGCGCGGCCTTGGTGGTGCCTGCGACACCGAACGTGAAGCGCCGGTTGGCCGCGGTGTTGGCAACGGCCGTGACGAGCAGAGCCACGAAGTTGGCGACCTGAGCTCCGATGATCGGATGCAGCAGCATGAACAGCAGCAGGTACGCCGCCGTCGACGTCACGCCGATCGCACCGAAGCGAACCACCTGGCGCAGAAGCGAATTGGGTGCGGCGGCAGCCGCAGCGCGCTGCGCAGGGGCCAGCTGGGCCGCAATCGTGTGCACGGGGATCGACCCGTTGGCGAAGCCGCGGAGCAGTCGGCCGACACCCTTGAGGTCGGCGGTCGCGGTGGCGATGATGTCCACCCGGCTGTCGGGGTCGTCGACCCAGTCGACGGGCACCTCATGGATGCGCAGACCGCTGCGCTCGGCGAGCACCAGGAGTTCGGTGTCGAAGAACCAGCCGGTGTCGGCGACGTGCGGCAGCAGCCGGCTGGCGACGTCGGCCCGAATGGCCTTGAAGCCGCACTGGGCATCCGAGAAGCGCGCCTGCAGGGTGGACTTCAGGATCAGGTTGTAGCAGCGGGAGATGAACTCGCGCTTGGGGCCGCGGACGACGCGCGAACCGCGGCCCAGCCGGGTGCCGATCGACAGGTCGGAGTGGCCCGAGATCAGCGGTGCGACGAGCGGGGCCAACGCGGCGAGGTCGGTCGACAGGTCGACGTCCATGTAGGCCAGCACCATGGCGTCGGATTCCGACCACACGTGGTGCAGCGCCCGACCGCGGCCCTTCTGCTCGAGCCGCACCGCCCGCACGTCGTCGAGCTCGGCGGCCAGTTCGGCCGCGATGCGGGGGGTTTCGTCGACGCTGGCGTTGTCGGCGATCGTGATCCTGACCGGATACGGGAAGTTGTCCTGCAGGTAGCGGTGCAACCGGTGTACCGAGCCGGCTAGGGCGACCTGCTCGTTGTAGACGGGAATCACCACGTCCAGCACGGGCACCCCGAGCGCCTGAGCCTCCAGCGCGGCATTGGGGCGCGAACCGAAGGCGAGCTCGCGGGAAACCGCGGCGACGTCCGGGAGGGTGGCGTCCTGAATCTCTGTCATGTCTCCATCGTCGTTTCGCCGTGTGTGGTGGCCACTTGAGCAAGCTATGTACGAGCTATGAGTTCGTCGGTCTCGCGGTCAGGTCGTAGACGACGACGCCGTCGACCTTCTCCGGGGTGTAGTGCGCCTCGACCCACGAACTGATGTCCGCGGCGTCGTGGCTACCGGTGGTCCCCCGACCAACCGGCATGCCGAACATCGAGTGACTCTTGATGAAGTAGTGGATCTGACCGTCCGCGACGTACTGCTGGAAGGCAGCCAGCGTCGGCGCCGGATCCGTGCCGTTGAACCCGCCGACGGCCATCACCGGCGCGTCACCCGACAGCTGGTAGCCGGCCGCGTTGCTCGAGCCGACGACGGCGGCGGTCCACCGGTAGTGGTTCGCGTCATCGGCGAGCAGTGAGGTGAGCGCCGGTCCGGCCTTGGGGATGTCGAGGAAGCCTCCGCCAGGACCACCGGGACCGCCGAACGAGCCGATGGAGCCGTGCCCGCGCGACGGGCCCACCGACGGGATGGCTCCCGAGTGCGGGGTGGCCGCCGTGGCGATGCTGAAGGCCGTCGGACCCGCGAGGCAGGCCACGATGGCTCCCGTGGCCACGCCCGTCGCCACGGGAGCCGGCAGCCGGCCGACCACCAGGAGCAGCACCGCCGCGCCGACGCCGACGATCGCCACGGTGGTCCCCAGCCAGGGGAGCCAGTCATGGCGCCTGGCCAGCAGGATGGCCGCGAGGATGACCGTGACGAGCACCGTCATCGCCATCGCGACGGCAGCACGAACGTCGGATCTATTGCGCCACAGTAGGATTGCGCCGATTCCGATACCGGCGCCGATCGCGGGAGCGAGGGCGACGGTGTAGTACTGGTGCAGAATGCCGTTGGCGTAGCTGAAGACCGCCGCGGTGACGACCAGCCAGCCGCCCCACAGGATCAGGCCTGCGCGCGCGACGTCGGTTCGCGGCGCGCGGCGCGTGATGACCAGTCCGGCAGCAACGCAGACGATCGCCGCAGGGAGCAGCCACGCGATGTAGGCCCCCATCGAGCTGCCGAACAACCTGCCCCAGCCGACGTCGAAGTTCATGTTGCCGAGGCCACCGGTCTCCTCGCCGGTGAGCCTGCCGAAACCGTTGTAGCCCAAGGCGAGTTCGATGATGCTGTTCTTCTGCGAGCCGCCGATGTACGGGCGCGACGACGCGGGCCACAGCTCGACCAGCAGCAGGTACCAGCCGCCGCTGACGACCATGGCGATCACCGCCACGAGCGACCTGACCAACCGGGTGCGCAGGGGCACCGCCGCGGCGACCAGATAGGCGATGCCGAAGCCGGGCAGCACCAGGAACGCCTGCATCATCTTGGCGAGGAAGCCGAGTCCGACCGCAGCGCCTGCGCCTGCCAGCCACCAGCGGCTGCTGTCGCGCTCGCACGCCCGTTGCACGCAGTACGCCCCGGCGACCAGCGTCAGCACCAGCAGCGCGTCCGGATTGTTGAACCGGAACATCAACGCCGCCACGGGGGTCAGCGCGAAGATCCCGCCCGCCAGTAGAGCCGCCGACGGACCCGCTGCTCTCCGTACGGCCGCGTACAGCAGTGCGACGGCCGCGACCCCCTGCAGCGCCTGGGGCACCAGCACGCTCCACGAACTCAGCCCGAACAGTCTGACCGACACGTCCATCACCCACAGCGCCGCAGGCGTCTTGTCCACGGTGATCGCGTTGCCCGCGTCGCTGGAGCCGAACAGCATGGCGAGCCAGTTGTCCGCGCCCGCCTGCGCCGCGGCGGAATAGAAGCCGTTGGCCCAGCCGCTGGCCGACAGGTTCCACAGATAGAGCACGGCCGTGGTGACCATCAGGACGGCGAAGGCGACCCGCTCGGCGATCGAGAACGACTGACGTCGCTGGTCAAGGGGTTCGTCGTCACCCTGGTCGGCGTCCGCGGAGCGCGTCAGTACGGCAGTCACTCCACTGATTCTCGGTGAGCCCGCTAGGCGCACGATTAGCTCGAACTGTGGGTCGGCTGTGCGGTTTCCGTATGGCCGGGGAGGCGGACGGCGAACTCGGTGCGACCTGGCTGGCTACGGACCTCGATCGTGCCGTCGTGGGCCTTGACGACGGCCGCGACGATGGCCAGACCCAGTCCCGTGCTGCCACCCGGGCTCGCGGGCGCGGCGGGTACGGCCCCGCGGCGCGCCCTCGACGAGTCGCCGCGCGCGAACCGCTCGAACACCTCGGGCAGCAGATCGGCGGGGATGCCGGGCCCGTCGTCGGAGACGGTCAGCACCGCCGCCGCACCGTCCTGGCTGAGCGACGTGGTCACCGTCGTTCCGGCAGGGGTGTGAATCCTGGCATTTGCCAACAGGTTCACCAACACCTGCTGCAGGCGAGCCTGGTCGCCGACGACGGTGACCGGTTCCTCCGGCAGGTCGAGGGCCCACTCGTGGTCGAGGCCGGCGACGTGGGCGTCGCTCACCGCGTCGACGACGAGCAGCGACAGATCGACCGGCTCCTGGACCAGCGGCCTGCCCGCATCGAGCCGGGCCAGGAGCAGCATGTCCTCGACGAGGTGGGTCATGCGCTCCGTCTCGGACTCGACCCGGCTCATCGCGTGTGCGACGTCGTCGGGCAGTTCGTGGCGCTTGCGTTGCGCCAGTTCGGTGTAACCGCGGATGGCGGCGAGCGGGGTGCGCAACTCGTGGCTGGCGTCGGCGACGAATTGCCGCACCCGAGTCTCGCTGGCGTGCCGCACGGACATCGCGCTCGCGATGCGGTCCAGCATCCGGTTGAGCGCCGACCCGAGTTGGCCGACCTCCGTGTGGGCGGCGTCGGGGTCGACCCGGACGATCCGACTCGGCAGGTTCACCTCGCCCCTGTCCAGTTCCAGACCCGCGACGTCCCTGGCGGACGCGGCGACCCTGGACAACGGCGCCAGTTGTCGCCGGATGATGAGCAGACCCGCGGTGCCCGCGGCGACGAGGGCCACGAACGCCAGGACGACGAACATTCCGACCACCCACAGCAGCGTGCGGTCGGCGACGGCGGTCGGTAGGCCCGTCACGATCGTCTCGTCGCCGTGGCGCGCGTGCAGTGCGATCACCCGGTACCGGCCGAGACCCGCGAGTTCGACCGTCTGTGGAGTGCGGGTCGGTGGCACCTTGGCCAGCACGGCGGACGCCTCGGGGCTGATCTCGGACCGTCCGCCGTCGGCGGTGATGACGCCCGCGTCGATCGCGCCGGACGGCGAGACGACGGCACCGACCGTCCGCGTCGCCTGACCGGGCGCGTTCAGGAAGCCCGGCCCCGGTCCCCATTCCGGATCGAAGATGCGGTCGCGGTACGAGGTTCCGGATGGGCCCACCATCGGGCCGGTGTCGTCACGGGGCGGTACGTGTGTCGGTGGCGCGGTCTCGGTCGGATCGGCCTGCGGCGAACGGGGTTGGCCGGACTGCTGAGAGCTGTTCGGTCGGCCGGGGATCATCAAGCCCGGCGGCGGGGGCAGTTCGAAGATGGCCGCCGACCGCTTGCCCGCCTCGACCAGCTGTTGGTCGAGCTGGCGCATCAGAAAGCGGTGCAGCGCGAACTCCGTCGCCACCCCGATGCTCGCGCAGACCACGGCCAGCAGCAGGACCTGGGTGACCAGGAGCCGGACCCGCAGGGACCACGTCCGCGGCGCGAGAATGCGGGAGTGCGAGCCTGCGGAATCGTCTCGAGAGCCGAGGCTCATCGCGGTGGCTTGAGAACGTACCCGGCCCCGCGCAGCGTGTGGATCATCGGCTCCCGGCCGCTGTCGATCTTCTTGCGCAGGTACGAGACGTACAGCTCGACGATGTTGGACCTACCGCCGAAGTCGTAACTCCAGACCCTGTCGAGGATCTGGGCCTTGCTCAGCACTCTCTTGGCGTTGCGCATCATGAAGCGCAGCAGTTCGAACTCGGTGGCCGTCAACGTGATCGGCTCGCCGCCGCGTGTCACTTCGTGGCTGTCCTCGTCGAGAACCAGATCACCGACGACGATCTGGGCGCCACCCGTCTCGTCGGCCACCCCGGTGCGCCGCAGCAGGGCGCGCAGCCGCAGCACGACCTCCTCCAGGCTGAATGGCTTGGTGACGTAGTCGTCGCCGCCCGCCGTTAGCCCTGCGATGCGGTCCTCCACGGAGTCCTTCGCCGTCAGCAGCAGCAGCGGCAGACCGGGGATCTGGGCGCGCAGCTCGTGCAACACGTCCAGACCGCTCATGTCGGGCAGCATGACGTCGAGCACCACGACGTCGGGCGGATTCTCGCGGGCGAGCGCGATGGCGGACTCACCGTCACCTGCGGTCGCGATGTCCCAGCCCTCGTAGCGCAGGGCCATCGACACCAGCTCGGCGAGGACTGGTTCGTCGTCGACCACCAGGACGTTGATGGGCTTGCCGTCTGATCTGCGCATGACGAGGCGCGCAGGATCGGCGTGTTCGCGGTCGGAACCGTTGGCGGTGGTCATCGACGCCATTATGGTCCCGGGGAATGGGCGCGGCCTGTGGCCATTCTATGCGGGAGCTGTGGAACGGGATTCACAGCGGGCGCACACATCGTGCGTGCACAGTGGTCCCCGTGAACACCTGGGGAATGCGCAAGACGGTCGGGGCGGTGGCCGTCGCCGCCGCCATCGCGGGGGTCGGCGGGGCCGCCATCGCCGCAGCAGCCGACGGCGGTTTCCACGCCATGTCGGGCGGCATGCACGGACCGGGACCCGCCGGTCCGCCACCGCCCCCCGCGCATCGGACTGACGACGAACCGGACACTCTTCACGGCGAGTACGTCGTGGCCGACGGCCACGGCGGCTACTCGACGCTGATCTCCCAAACCGGGCGTGTGACAGCGATTTCGGCCACCTCGGTGACCGCCCGCAGCGAGGACGGCTTCGTCCAGACCTACGTCGTTCACGAAGCCGACGGGACGGCGAAACCGCCCTTCGCGGTCGACGAGATGGTCACGATCGACGCCACGCGCAGCGGGTCCACCGCCACGGTGACGTCGATCCGGCCACCCCTGTCGCCGGGTCACTGACCGCAGATCAGAGTGCGTCCTGCTGCTCAGGCGGCAGCGGCGCGGGACCCTCGATCGAGGGGACGGCCACCGTCGTCGTCGGCGTGCTCGGCGCGACGGTCTCGGTCGACGTCTCGCCCGTCGTCGCTTCCACGGTCGGCACCGGGCCCGGTGTGGACGGCTCGGCCTGGCTGCTGGTCGCCACCGTCAGCGCACCCATGGTCGCCATCGCCCCGATACCCGCGGTCGCGGCCAAGATCTTCACGTTCTTGCTGGTCACGTCAATCACTCCCCTTCGATGTCTGCGAACGTCGAGAAACCTCGACGGCGCCTCAGGGGGTCGGGTAACCGAAGCGGATGCCCACCAAACGCGAAGCGATTTCCCGGCTGTCTCTCAGCCGGTCATGGCATCAGCCAGGAAGACCCTGCTCCTCGGTCGGGAGTGGAGCGGGGCCCTTGATCGACGGGGACGCCTCTGCGACCGCGGGCGCGGCGGGCGCAGTGGTGTCAGTACTGGTGGCTCCCAACGTCATCTGCGGCGTTCCCGATGCCCACGCAGGCGCGGTCTGACCCTCCACCATGCCCACGCTCAGTGCGCCGAGCGTGACGACGGCACTACCGCCGAGAATGGCGGCCAACATCTTCGGGTTGTAGCTCATGTCACATTTCCCCTCTGTAGAAACTCCTGTGATGTGTCTGTACCCGGCAGTCTGAGAAGAGCCTGGGCAAGCGCTGGAATTCCGCTGACGGTTCGCCGCGCCGCCAACGCGGCGTTGCCCGGTTGATCTCCTACCCTGTGGCCATGGCATTTCCGGCGGGCACCAGGTGACGCGCTTCCTCGTTCGCCGGGCGCTCAACTACGTGGTGCTGCTGGCGCTGGCATCGTTCCTGACGTTCGCCCTCGCATCGTGGTCGTTCACCCCCCTGGACAGTCTCGAGGGCCGCAACCCGCGACCGCCGCAGGCGGTGATCGACGCCAAGGCGGCCGAACTCGACCTCGACAAGCCGATCCCGCTTCGCTACGCGCACTGGGTGTCCCAGGCGGTGCGCGGGGACTTCGGTACCACCATCGCCGGTCAGCCAGTGAGCGACGAACTGTGGCGGCGCATCGGCGTCAGCCTCCGCCTGGTCTTCATCGGATCGGTGCTCGGCACCGTCATCGGCGTGGTGGTGGGCGCGTGGGGGGCGATCCGGCAGTACCGGGTGTCCGACCGAGTGATCACGGTGCTGTCCCTGCTCCTGATCAGCATGCCGACGTTCGTCGTCGCCAACCTGCTGATCCTCGGGGCGCTGCGGGTGAATACGGCACTGGGGTTCAACGTGTTCGAGTACACCGGCGAGACGTCGCCGACCACGACCGGCGGAGCAGGCGCGCAGTTCGTGGACCGGCTACAGCACCTCGTCCTGCCGACGGCGACGTTGGCCCTGTTCTCCATCGCCGGCTTCAGCCGCTATCAGCGCAACGCGATGCTCGACGTGCTCGGCCAGGACTTCATCCGGACTGCGCGCGCCAAGGGCCTGACCCGACGGCAGGCACTGTTCAAGCACGGTCTGCGCACGGCGCTGATCCCGATGGCCACGCTGTTCGCCTACGGCGTCGGCGGATTGGTGACCGGCGCGGTGTTCGTCGAGAAGATCTTCGGTTGGCACGGCATGGGCGAGTGGGTGGTTCAGGGAATCGCCACCCAGGACACCAACATCATCGCCGCGATCACGGTGTTCACCGGCGCGACGATCCTGCTGGCCGGTCTGCTGTCCGACGTCATCTACGCGGCGCTCGACCCGAGAGTGAGGGTGGCATGACCGCGGACTCCGAACCCGTGCTGTCGGACGCGTCCGCGACGGCCGAATCCGGGCTCGAGGCGAGGACGTTCGCCTCACGGCGCACTCTCACCGTGCGGCGGTTCCTGCGCAACCGGCTCGCGGTCGGGGCGCTGGCCGTTCTGCTGCTGCTGTTCGTCGGCTGCTATGCGCTGCCGCCGTTGCTGCCCTGGCGCTACACCGATCTCGACTTCTTCGCGTTACAACAGCCGCCGAGCCCCAGTCACTGGTTCGGCACCAACGCCCTGGGCCAGGATCTGCTGGCGCAGACGCTGCGAGGCATGCAGAAGTCGCTCCTGATCGGCGTGTGTGTGGCGTTCATCTCGACGATCATCGCCGCGACCGTGGGCGCCGTCGCCGGGTACTTCGGTGGCTGGCGCGACCGCGCGGCGATGTGGTTGGTGGATCTGCTCCTGGTGGTGCCGAGCTTCATCCTCATCGCCATCGTCACGCCGAGCCTCGGCCAGACCGGCCGGGTCTTCTCGTTGATCCTGCTGCTGGCGGCGTTCAGCTGGATGATCAGTGCGCGTATCGTACGCGGGCTCACGATGAGCCTCCGGGAGCGCGAGTTCGTCACGGCCGCAAGGTACATGGGCGTGTCCAACCGACGGATCATCGTGCGTCACGTGCTGCCGAACGTCGCCTCGATCCTCATCATCGACACCACCCTCAACGTCGGCGTGGCGATCCTGGCCGAGACCGGCCTCTCGTTCCTCGGCTTCGGCATCCAACCGCCCGACGTGTCATTGGGCACGCTGATCGCCGACGGCACGCCCTCGGTCACCACCTTCCCGTGGGTGTTCCTCTTCCCCGCCGGCGTACTGGTGTTGATCGTGCTGTGCGCCAACGTGATCGGCGACGGGTTGCGCGACGCCATCGATCCGGGCGCGAAACCCCTTCGACGGAGCCGCAAATGACCGAACTGCTTCAGGTCAAGGATCTCTGCGTCGGCTTCACCACCGATGCCGAGGAGGTCGCCGCCGTGCGGGGCATGACCTTCGACGTCGCGCCCCGCGAGGTCGTCGCGCTCGTCGGCGAGTCCGGCGCGGGCAAGTCGGCGACGGCCATGGCGGTGGTGGGACTGCTTCCGGAGTACGCCGCGGTCAGCGGATCGGTGCGACTGCACGGCGACGAGCTCATCGGCCTGGACGACCAACGGATGTCACGCATCCGGGGAAGGGTGATCGGCACCGTCTTCCAGGACCCGATGTCCGCGCTGACACCCGTGTACACCGTCGGCGACCAGATCGCCGAGGCGCTGCGGGTGCACCAGCGCGAGCTGAGCCGCACCGCCGCGCGGGCCCGCGCCGTCGAACTGCTCGAAATGGTCGGAATCGCCCAGCCGCAGCGGCGCGCAGGATCGTTCCCGCACGAACTGTCCGGCGGTGAGCGTCAGCGCGTGGTGATCGCCATCGCGATCGCCAACGACCCCGACCTCATCATCTGCGACGAGCCGACGACGGCCCTCGACGTCACCGTGCAGGCGCAGATCCTCGACGTGCTGCGCACCGCGCGCGATGTGACCGGCGCGGGCGTCCTCATCATCACCCACGACCTCGGCGTGGTGTCCGAGTTCGCCGACCGCGCCCTGGTGATGTACGCGGGCAAGGCCGTCGAGACGGCTGCGGTGGCCGATCTGTCGCAGCGCCGCGTGATGCCCTACACGGTGGGACTGCTGGGCTCGGTGCCACGTCTCGACGCCACCCAGGGCTCGCGCCTCGTCCCGATTCCCGGCGCGCCCCCGTCGATGGCCGACCTTCCGCCCGGCTGCCCGTTTGCTCCCCGGTGTCCGATGGTGATCGACGAATGTCTGGCTGCGGAACCGGAATTGGCGGTCATTGCACCGGACCACGGCGCAGCGTGCATCCGCACCGCCGACGTCGCGGGCCGCTCCGCCGCCGACGTGTACGGCGTGTCGACCGCACCCGTCGACGCGGTCCCCGACCCCGACGCGCCCGTCGTGCTGAAGGTCGTCGACCTCGTCAGGACCTACCCCCTGACCAAGGGTTCGGTGTTCCGCCGCCGGGTCGGCGAGGTACGAGCCGTCGACGGCATCAGCTTCGAACTGCGGCAGGGCCAGACGCTCGGCATCGTCGGCGAATCCGGCTCCGGCAAGTCCACCACCCTGCACGAGATCTTGGAACTGACTGCGCCGCAGGGTGGTTCGATCGAGGTGCTGGGCAGGGACGTGGCCACGCTGGACGGCCGGGCCCGGCGCGCCCTGCGTGGCGACCTGCAGGTGGTGTTCCAGGATCCCGTCGCATCCCTGGATCCGCGACTGCCGGTCTTCGACGTACTCGCAGAACCGTTGACCGCCAACGGCTTCGACAAGAAGAGCGTCGACGCACGCGTCGCCGAACTCCTCGACACCGTCGGCCTGCGGCACCAGGATGCGGGCAGGTATCCCGCCGAGTTCTCCGGCGGCCAGAAGCAACGCATCGGGATCGCCCGCGCGCTTGCGCTGCAGCCGAAGATCCTCGCCCTCGACGAGCCCGTGTCTGCGCTGGACGTCTCGATCCAGGCAGGCATCATCAACCTGCTCCTGGACCTGCAGGAGCGGTTTGGGCTGTCGTACCTGTTCGTGTCGCACGACCTGTCGGTGGTCAAGCACCTCGCCGACCGGTTGGTGGTGATGCACCGCGGCACGGTCGTGGAGGCGGGCCCGGCCGCCGAGGTCTTCGCCAGGCCGCAACACGACTACACCCGGCAGTTGCTCGCCGCGGTGCCGCAGCCGACGTAGCCCACGTCCTGGCTGGTGACGGACGGCCTGCGGCGCGAAGCGCGGTTGCGCGGATAGAGTCTGTCCGCATGGAGATCCGACGTCTCGCCAGCGCCCTTCTCGTCGCCGGACTCGCGCTCACCGCGTGCTCGGGCGGCAACCAGGAGGTGCCGTCCGCGGGCGGGAACGCCGAGGTGGGCGCCACCAACGACATGAACCCGCAGAATCCGGCGACTCTGCAAGAGGGTGGAGCGCTCCGACTGGCGATGGCCAGCTTCCCGTCGAACTTCAACGTGTTGAACGTCGACGGCAACGATGGCGACTCCGTCTATCCCATCATGCGACCGACGATGCCGCGGGCGTTCGTCATCGCCCCCGACGGCACGGCGACCGTCAACCACGACTACTTCACCAACGTCGAGCTCACCAGCACCAATCCTCAGGTCGTCACCTACACCATCAACCCGAAGGCGATCTGGAGCGACGGCACACCCCTGACCTGGGAGGACATCAAGTCCCAGGTCGACGCCACCAGTGGCGTCAACAAGGCCTTCGCGATTGCCGGGCCCAACGGTAGCGACCGCGTGGGGTCGGTCACCCGGGGCGTCGACGACCGGCAAGCCATCATGACGTTCGCCAAACCGTACGCCGAATGGAAGGGCATGTTCGCCGGCAACGGCTTCCTGCTGCCGAAGAGCGCGACCGCGACCCCGGACGTATTCAACAAGGGCTATCTCAACGGGCCGCCTCCCTCGGCGGGCCCGTTCATCCTCACCACCATCGACCGCACCGCACAGCGGATGACGCTGACCCGCAACCCCAAGTGGTGGGGTGCGGTGCCGCGGCTCGACAGGATCGACTACACGGTCTTGGACGACTCGGCGCGAATCCCGGCTCTACAGAACAACGCCATCGATGCGAGTGGGCTGACGAGTCTGGACGACATGACGATCGCTCGACGTACACCGGGCATCTCGATTCGGCGCGCACCCAGCCCGACGTGGTATCACTTCACGTTCAATGGAGCCCCGGGCTCGATCCTGGCCGACCCCGCGCTCCGTAATGCAATCTCCAAGGGCATCGACCGCAAGACGATCGCCGACGTCACACAGAGAGGACTGACCGATACACCGGCCCCGTTGAACAATCACGTCTATGTCGCGGGCCAGAACGGCTACCAGGACAACAGCGCAGTGGTGGCCTTCGATCCCGAGGCGGCCAAGAAGGAGCTCGACGCTCTCGGTTGGAAGATGAACGGCCAGTTCCGGGAGAAGGACGGCAAGCAGCTGGTGATCCGTGACGTGTTCTACGACGCCGCCACCACCCGTCAGGTCGGCCAGATTGCTCAGAACAGTTTGGCGCAAATCGGAGTGCGACTTGACCTTCAGGCCAAGGGCGGCAACGGCTTCTTCACCCAGTACGTCACCGTCGGCAACTTCGACATCGCGCAATTCGCTTGGGGCGGTGACGCATTTCCACTGTCGGGCCTCACTCAGATCTACCTTTCCAATGGGGACAGCAACTTTGGCAAGATCGGCACGCCCGAGATCGACGCCAAGATCGAACAAACGCTCGAGGAACTCGATCCGGCCAAGGCCCGTGGTCTGGCCAATGACGTCGACAAACTGATCTGGGCGGAGGGCTTCAGCCTGCCTCTGTTCCAAACTCCCGGAAACGTCGCCGTGCGAAGCAATCTCGCGAATTTCGGCGCACCTGGCCTTGGTGACGTGGACTACACGGCCATCGGGTTCATGAAGTCGTGACGTGGCGGACGGCGCGTGGGACGACGGCGGGCACCACCGACTCGGCGCTCGCGGCGGCGGCGATCGCACGCACCAGCAACCGCACGCTGAGCAGGTTGGGCGCATCGTCGAGTTGGGTTGACCGGCTGGGCAATTCAGCCGTCTGGTCGGCGTAGACGGCCGCCACCACGTCGAGAGCCGAGCGCTCCTTGGTGTCGATGACGCTGTGGCCCGTCGTGGGCAGGTCGACGAGCACCGAGCCGGGGATCAGGTCGACGATCTTGCGCGCCACCGCCTGCGGCGTCGTCAGGTCGCGACCGCCGGACACCACTGCCGTCGGCCACGTGAAACGGGGCATCTCCGCGACGAGATCGTAGGGCTCCGCGACGAAGTCGGGGTCGCCCGTGGCCATCTCGCGGTAGGCCACCGCCGGGTCGAGCGGCTTGCCGTCGGGCACCGCACCGTAGTTGAGCTCGCGATAACCGATCCGGCCGACCAGGTCCGGTTCGTTGTGGTACGGCGTCTTGCGCTCGGCCAGCAGCCGGGTGCCGAGCCCGACCACCCCCCACACCCAGTCGTGACCGGTCAACAGCAGATCGAGTTGCCTGCCGAGCAGCTCCGGCCCGCCGATCCCGTAGAGCTCGGCGGCGAGCCGGGTCGCGGCCGGGGTGAGCACTCCGTCGTCGACCAGCCGGTGCATCTTTGCCGCGAGCTCGGCGGTCTCCCCGTCCACGTCCCACAGCACGCTGCGGACGGCGTCGCGCACGTCGTCGATGTCGTCGGCCGACAGCAGCGGTGAGTCGAGAATCATCGCGTGTACGCGCTCGGGGTGGCGCACGCCGAGGCCCGCGGCGAGATAGGTCCCGTAGGACGCCCCGTAGACGACCGCCCGCTCAACCCCGGCGTCGTCGAGCACCGCCGCCAGGTCGTCGACGGCGGCATCGATCGTCAGGGCCTCCGGCGGCAGGTCCGCGCCCCCGTCGTCGTGCCTGGACATCCCCACGCCCCGGTGCTCGACCATGATCACGTCGCGACCCTCGGCCGCCGCGCGTCGGCGCAACCCCCGGTAGAGCGCGATCGACGCCGCGCCAGGGCCGCCGGGAATGACGACCAGCGGGTGCTCGGACCTCTCGCCGGTGCGTACGTAGAAGAGGTCGAACGCGTCGGGCCCCTGCGCGACCACCGGCCTGCGCACCGAGTGCACGTCAGGGGACGCGGCGAGCTTGTCGTGGACCCGGCGGCGCCCGGCATTCATGGTCATCGGCGTCCATTCTGCCTCCAGCGCCTCTGCGCTGCCCGGGCCGGCTCGTCGGTTAGGTTCGGGCTGAGTCAAAGCAGTGCCGTGCGATCAGTCGGTGCGTAGAAACATTGCCATGACCACCGTGGAGAACAGCACCCGCATCCTGCCCGGCTCTGCCCAGTGGGACGAGCTCCTCGCCCGCATCGCGGCAGGCGCCAAAGACCGAGACCTCAACGACGAGAACCCCTTTGACCAGGTGTCCGCGCTCAAGCGGGCGGGATTCGGCACCCTGCGACTGCCGTCGGAACTCGGCGGCGCGGGACTGACTGTCCCACAACTATATTCCGCCGTCATTGACGTAGCGCGGGCCGATCCCATTGTGGCGCATATCTTCCGGACGCACTTCTGGTTCACCGAGGAGCGGTTGCGCACCGCCGCGGAGCCGTCGTCGCTGCAGTGGCTGCGCAAGGTCGCCGACGGCAAGCTGTTCGGCAACGCGTTCAGTGAGAAGGGCTCGAACGCGGTCGGCAGCCTGGTGTTCAACACCCGGCTGCTGCCCGACCCGACCGGCGGCTTCCGGCTCGACGGCGAGAAGTTCTACAGCACCGGCACGCTGTTCTCCGACTACCTCACGGTCACCGCCACCACCGACCACGACTCCGTCGCCACCGTCGTGGTGCCCGCGGACCGCACCGGCGTCAAGCTGATCGACGACTGGGACGGCTTCGGCCAGCGTCGCACCGGCACGGGCACCACGGTGTTCAAGAACGTCGCCGTGACGTCCGACGAGATCCTGGCCGACTCGCCGTACGACGCCGCGCCCGTGCCGACGGTGCAGTACGCGTCGCTGCAGCTGTTCATCCACGCCGTCGTCGCGGGCATCCTGGCCGGCGTCGTCGACGACGGGGTCACCCTGCTGCGGTCGCGCGACCGCAGTTTCAGCCACGCGCCCACCGAGCGCCCCACCGATGATCCGCTGCTGCAGCGCCTGCTCGGCGAGCTGGCCAGCACGGCGTACGTCGCGAAGGCCGCCGTGCTCGACGCCGCGGAGGCGATCGCGGTCGCCACCACCTCGGCGGCCTCGACGGACGACGGCAACCCGGACGCCCGCCTTGCCCAGGACGCGCAGTTGCGGGTCGCCAAGGTCAAGGTCCACCTCGACGCCGTGGCGCCCGAGGCGGCCACCCGACTGCTCGAACTCGGCGGCGCCAGCGCAGCCAGCAGGCAGAAGGGTCTGGACCGGCACTGGCGCAACATCCGCACCATCACCCTGCACAACCCCGTCGCGTACAAGGCGGTCGCGATCGGCGCGAACCTCCTGCACGACACGCCCGTCCCCGCCAACGCCTACTTCTGACCCCACCACCACGGCGGTTTGTGCACGCTCACCCGCGCTGAGCGCGGGTGAGCGCGCACAAACCGCTGGAACGGACCACACATGACGCGCCAACTCCACCTCGGCGGCTTTCAGATCGCCTCCCAGGTCACCCACTCGCACGCCGCGTGGCGGCATCCCGGTAGCGACACCGCGTTCACCACGCCGGAGTACTACCACCGCATCGGCCGGATCCTCGAGCGCGGCAAGTTCGACTTCGTCTTCTTCGCCGACCTGCTGGCCGCGCCCGCCCGCTACGGCGCGGACATCACCGAACCCCTACGCCGAGGCACCCAGGCCACCGCGACGCTCGACCCGTCGATCGTCGCGGCCAGCATCGCCGCGGTGACCACCAAGCTCGGTATCGCAATCACCAAGTCCGCCACCTACTTTCACCCCTACGAGCTGGCCCGCATCTTCGCCAGCCTGGACCACGTCAGCCGCGGCAGGGTGGCGTGGAACATCGTCACGTCGCTGACCCAGAGCGAGGCGCAGAACTTCGGTCACGACGACCACCTCGGCCACGACTATCGCTACGAGCGGGCCGAGGAGTTCGTCACGACGGCCCTGGAGCTGTGGTCCAGCTGGGACCCCGACGCCCTGGTGCTCGACAAGGACACCGGCGTGTTCGCCGATCCCGACAAGGTCAGGGCCGTCCAGCACGACGGCGAGTACTTCCGCACCCGCGGACCGTTGAACGTGCCGCATTCGCCTCAGGGCCGCCCGGTGTTGATCCAGGCCGGCTCGTCCAACACGGGCCGCGACTTCGCGGCCAGGTGGGCCGAGGCGATCTTCGAGATCGACCCGACCCCCGAGGGCAGGCGCGCCTACTACGACGACATCAAGAGCCGGGCGAGCGACTACGGTCGCGATCCCGACGGTGTGCTGATCTTCCCGGCGTTCATCCCGTTCATCGGCGAGACCGAGTCGATCGCCAGGGAGAAGCAGGCATTCCACAACGAGCTCGCCGACCCGATCTCCGGACTGATCACGCTGTCGGTGCACACCGATCACGACTTCTCGGGCTATGACCTGGATTCGCCCGTCGAGGACATCGCCGTCACAGGAACCCAAGGGCTCTTCGACACCGCCCGCCGGGTGGCCAACCGCGACAACCTCACGTTGCGCGACGTCGGCAAGTGGTACGCCCAGGGCGTGCTGCTCCCGCAATTCGTCGGCACCGCCACGCAGGTGGCCGACCAGATCGAGGCGTCGTTCACGGCGGGCGAAGCCGACGGTTTCATGGTGTCGGCGGCGCAGTCGCCCGGCACCTTCAACGACTTCGTCGACTCGGTGGTCCCGGAGCTGCAGCGTCGCGGCCTGTTCCGCACCGAGTACACCGGCGACACGTTGCGCGATCACCTCGGGCTGCCCGCCGCGACGTTCGAGTCACCCCGGCGCCGGAGCGTGCCGGTCGCGAGTTAGGAGCTCAGTTCGAGGTGTTCGGCGGCGGCGATGCCGGCATACCGCTCGGGGCTGCAGGTCAGGACGATGACCTGCCCGTCGCCGCTCACCGCGTCGAACACCTCGCCCATCCTGGCCAGCCGGTCGGGGTCGCTGAAACCGAGTGCGTCGTCGATGACGACCGGTACGCCGTCCTCCTTCGCCACCAGCGCGGCGCTGGCCAGGCGGGCGACGATGCCGAGCTGCTCCTTGGCCCCGCCCGACAGCGAGTCGAACGGCACCGTACGCCCATCCAGCGTGCGACTGATGATGCGTAGTTCGCCGTCGATCTCCACCTGGAAGTCGGCGCCGAAGACGATGTGCCCCAACCGCTCCACCTCCGCGCGGAACGGTTCGACGTAGCGCAGTCGCGACTCGTCGCGGTGGCGGGTCATCACCGATTGCAGCAGGTGTGCCGCCCCCGCCCGGCGCTGCATCCGATCGTGCTCGGCGGTCGCGTGTTCGCACTCGGTCTGCGCCGCGTCCAGTCGGCCCTTGCGGCCCTCGGACCCGTACACCTGGAGCTGGGCCGCCACGTCACGGAGTTGGCCGATGACCTCGTCGTGGCGTTCGGCGAGCCCGGCCGCCCGGCGCGTGGCCTCCGACAGTCCCGCCGCCACCGCCGCGGGTTCGGCCGCGGCGAGCTCGGCCTCGACGACCAGCACCTGCGCCGCCACGGCGCGGGCCCGTTCGCCGTCGGCCTCGGCCTGGATCACCAGGCAGTCGTCGGATGCCGACTCACGTTGCCTGGCAAGGCGTTCGGTCGCTGCGGCGACTTCCTCGCGGGCGGTGGCCAGCTTCGACTGCAGGACCGTGGCGGCCGCGGCCACCTGCACGGCGTGCGCCCGCGCCATCGCCGCCGCCTCCCGACGCGCTTCGTGGTCGGCGCGCGCCCGCAGCAGTGCGTCAGCCGCTGCCTCGAGTCCGGCGCGGGCGGCGTCGGCATCCGGGTCGGCGCCAGGATCGGCGGCCATGGCGGCCGTCAGAGCGGCCAGGCGCGTCCGTAACCCGTCGACGACGTCGTCGCCGACGAGTGCGTCGAAGGTCGCGCGCAGGCGGTCCCGCAACGCCGACAGCTCCCGCCGCCTGGCGTCGAGTTCGCGCGCGGCGGCCACGTCGGCGACGTTCGCCTCGTCGAGGAGCACGGTCAACATTTGGCGCGCCCTGTCGAGCTTGTCCTGCGAGTCGGCCGCCGGGGTGCCCGGCACCACGCGCACCCTCAGCACCCCGGGGAGTTCGACCTCCGCTGCCGTGGTGACGTGCCGCGACCAGCCTACGCCGGGCGACAGCGTCACCGGTTGGCCGTCGACCACCACCTCGAGCCCGGTGACCGCATCGAGTTCGACTCGCGCCGAGGCCAATTCGGCCTGCGCGGCAGCACGCTCGGTGGTCAGCGCGGCCAGTTCGATGTCGCGCATGACCTCGTCGGACATCGTGATGTCGGCGAGCTCGCCATCGACGCGGGCCAGCTCGCGCGCGACGCCGTCGATCTTGGTCAGCTTGGCGGTCAGCCGGTGCGTCTCGTCGCGGCGGACGATCCGCTCGACGGTGGCGCGCGCCGCGTCGACCTCACCGTGGCACCGCTCGACGGTGGCGCGCGCCACTTCGGCCGCGGCGTCGGCGGCGACCGCGAGTTCGGCCGCGGCGGTCTCCTCGCCGGCGGCGGCGCGCAACTTCGTCTCCAGGCCCAGGATCACCCCGGTGCGCTCGGCGAGCTCGGCCCGCAGCCTGCGGCGCTCACCCAGGGCGGCCTCGGAGGCGGCCCTGGCCATGTCGGCGGGCTCGGCGAGGGCCCGGGCTCCGCCCAGTCGGGTCTCCAACTCCGCGACGGCCTCGGCCGCCGCCGTGGCGGACTCCAGCAGCTCCGCGGCCGCGGCTCGGTCCAGCGCGAGTCGAGCCCGGTGCTCTTCGAGTACGGCGTGCCTGGCCACCGCGTCGTCGACCTCGTCGACCGCGGCCTGGCATTCCTCGACCCGCTGCCGCGCCTCGCGCAGTCGGGTGACGGCCGCCGCCCACGGACCCGTCGCCCGGCCCGTCGCGGTGAAGTACTGGCGGAACTCGGCGTCGATCCGGTCGATCAGCACCGGCTCGGAACCGGACAGCGTGACCGTCTGTCCGGCCGCCACGTCGAGCGCCCGCGCCAGTGCGTCACAGCTCGAGAAGTCCACGGACGCAGTCGATGCCGACTGCAGCACGCGTTGCGCCCGCCACAGGGCGGTGTCGACGGTCTCGTCGAGCATCGCTCGGACCCGATCGTGCGCCTCGTCGCCCGTGATCTGTTCGCGCGTCGGGGCCGACACGGTGAGCCGTGTCTCCGGCTTCTTGTGGAAGCGCTTGAAGTACTCGAAGCGGTACGGACCCGTCGAGATCACCGCCATGATCTCGGCGCCCTCGTCCACGTGCGTGGGCTTGACCTGCTTGACGTCCTTCTTGGTGGAGCGGTCCTTCGAGTCGAGCAAGAGGTCGAGTGCCTCGATCATCGACGACTTGCCGACCTCGTTCGCGCCGGACACGACGACGACACCATGATCGGGAAACTCGATGTCGCGGTAGGTGATTCCGCGATAGTTCCGTAGAACCAGACGGTGCAGCCTCACGCCACGCTCCCCCGCTCGCTGAGGCGCAACAGCAGCGCCAGTGCTGCCCTGGCGTCGTCCGCCCGGCCGCCGTCGGCACGCGCCGTGGCCACCAGTTCGTCGACGGCGGAGGCCGCGAACCCGCCGATGCCGAGATCGTCGAACTCGCCGTCGGCGGGCACCACGGCGATGTCGGTCTCCCTGTCCCAGGTGCCGAGCGCGGCGAACAGCCTGGCGTACTTGTCGAGGCACGCGTCGAGCGCCGCCTTGTCGGTCACGGTCAGCGTGCCGGTCAGCGCGATCTGCACGACCGTGCGATCCTTGTCGGGCAGCTGGTCGAGGTTGATGTCGAGATCGACGACGTCCCTTGCGGTGTCGACCGACCGCCGCAGCGTGACGAACCTCCAGCGTCCGATCCGACGCCCCTCGACCCGAACCGGACGGGCCGGATCCCGATCGTTCACGTCGACGACGAGGACGTGGCCGGGATCGGGTTCGATGTGGTCGTAGTTGGTGACCTCCTGAGAGCCCGAGTACCACACCCGGCCCGTGCCACCCACCTGGGTGCGAGAGTGCTTGTCACCCAACGCCACGTAGTGCACGGCGCCGCGCGCGAGGGCGGCCTCCACGGTGGCCAGCCGGATCAGCGACGGCTTGTCCCTGTCGGGCTCGAAGAGATCGACCCCGCCATGGCCGACGGCGATCCGGGTGACGCCGTCTCCGTCGAGACCATCGAGCACCTCACCGAGCAAGTCGGTCGTGGGCTTCTTGGAACGCCAAGGAGCCGCGACGATCTCGAGACCCTCACGCACGGGGTGTACGCCGGCACGGTCGAGCACGATCACGTTGTCGGGCCGCTCCGCGGTGAACAGCGCACCGGTGTACACCGACGATGCGTCGAGCGGATCATGGTTTCCCGGAAGCAGATACACCGGAACGCCGATGGCCCGCATGGCCTCCAGCGACAGGCTGACGTCGCGCGGGGCGAGCTGGTTGTGCTCGAAGACGTCGCCGGCGACGACGACGAACTCGGCTCCCGTCTCGGCAGCGATGGCGCCGAGCCCCGCGACGGCATCGCGACGCGCGGCCGAATACCGTGGCTGCGCCTCACCGTTCAGGAAGTGCCGCGTCATTCCGAGCTGCCAGTCGGCGGTGTGCAGGAAGCGCATCCGGACTCCTCAGCTCTCGTGTGGTGGGCCGTCGTTTTGACGGGCATGGCGAGTGTAGGTCCGCCGCCCGACAAGTCCGTGGACCTCGGTCGGCAGGTTCGCGAGCGACCGTGCGGGTTCCCCCGTTACCGTGGTTGCGGTGAGCACCCCCGACCGCACCCTGCTGCTGCTCCGCCACGCCAAGTCGGACTACCCCGACGGGCTTGCCGACCACGACCGTCCCCTCGCGTCCCGCGGGCTCAGGGAGGCAGCGCTGGCGGGCGACTGGATCAGGGCGAACCAGCCGAAGGTGGACGCCGTGCTCTGCTCGACGGCCACCCGCACCCGGCAGACGCTGGCACGCACCGGGATCGACGCCGACGTGCGGTACGACGACGACCTCTACGACAGCACCCCGGGCACCGTCCTCCGACTGATCAACGGCGTCCCGGACGACGTCATGACGCTGCTGGTGGTAGGCCACGAACCGACGACGTCGATGCTGGCGCTCGGACTGGCCGACGAGGAGGACAGCGACGACGACGCCGTCGAACGCATCTCGACGAAGTACCCCACGTCCTCGATCGCCGTCCTGCGCACCGCGTCGCCCTGGAGCCGTCTGGAACTGCATTCGGCGAGCCTGGTCGCCTTCCATGTGCCGAGGTAGCGCGGCCTAGTTGTTGGTGTTGAGCGTGAGTTCCATCAACTTGATGGCCATCGCGCACGCGTCGATGCCCGGCGTCTGCGGGTTGACCCACCAACCGACCACGCCCGCGGCGTCACTGGCCACCCCGCACGCACCGCTGGCGTCGTTGGGCTTCATGACGATCGACTGCACGCCGGCGATGGACCTGCTGTCGACCTGATACTTCAGGGAGGCTGCGACGTTCTTCTCGTTGTCGAGGCTGCCCTGCTCGAACCAGAAGCGGGTGATGTCGATCAGACCTGCCGGATTCAGGGCCTGCCACCGGCACAGTGCACCGACGAACGTGCTCTGGATGTCCAGCGGATCGGCGCCCACCGTCTTGGCGAGGACGTCGGTGGTCAGGACGTCGCACTCCTTGAGCAGGTTCGGATAGGTCTTGGCCGAGTTGTCGTTGCGCGGGGTGCTGCCGCCCGCGCCCGCCTTCACGGCCGTGCCCGACACGTCCCGCGAGCAGGCGACCAGCAACGTCACCGTCGCCAGAACGGCGAACACCCCGGCGAGCACCCTGCGGAGCCGACTGTTCGAGATCATTTCGCATTCACAATCGACTGGCGGGCGAGTTCCTTCGCGACGCCACACGCGTCCGGGAACGGCTTCTCGGAGAAACTGATCGACCACTCGATGAAGTCGTCGTCGAACTGGATCCCGATCTCGCACAGGCTGGGCCCGAGCGTCGGATCCTGGTTCAGCGCGATGAAGCCATCGTGACCCTCGACGTTGACGTCCTCCACGCTGGTGCGCGACAGTTCCTCGGTCTTGCGCTCACGGCCGATCGGGCTGCCCCGGTACCAGTTGAAGGAGAAGTGCGGTCCGAGGATGCCGCCGCCCAGCAGCCACTGGCACCCGACCGACGTCTTCGCGGTGTTGACCAAGCCGTTGACCTTCGTCAGCTGCGCCATGGTCTGGTCGGAGATGCCGCCGCACTCGGGGAACATCGGTCCGTGCTTCGCGGCGCCCGCGGGCGCGGCGGTCGACGGGCCGCCGGGACCCGTCGGCTGATCGGAGCTGCCGGAACACGCCGCAACGAGCGGAATCACCGCGGCAGCCAGCACGGCCAGCGCCTTCGCGTTGCGGCCGCCGTGTCTACCCATCACGCCCGACACTGTAGCGGCAGCGTGTGGGCACAACCACCGACATGCCGATTGACCTGGAGTTTTCATAGGAGATTCGCGGGTGTGGGCAGACAGGATGTGACACGGCGCGGTGTGCGACAGTTGCTGGATGCTCTGGGTGCTGCTGCGACGGTATGCGCGGCCGTACCGCGGGCCGATCGCCATCGTCGCCTCGTTCCAGACGGTCAGCACACTCGCGTCGCTGTATCTCCCGACCATCAACGCCGCGATCATCGACGACGGCGTCGCCAAGGGTGATACCGGCGCGATCGTCGAACTCGGCGGCATGATGCTCGGGGTCACCGCGCTCCAGGTGCTGTGTGCCGTCGGAGCCGTCTACTTCGGTTCCCGGGTGGGCATGGGATTCGGCCGCGACCTGCGCTCGGCGATGTTCCACCACGTCACCGGACTGTCGGCGGAGGAGACCTCCCGATTCGGC
>JAESGJ010000386.1_pt1 | contig 30784 bp, 31 predicted proteins | sample 9266241 | NCBI WGS metagenome assembly JAESGJ01 (sample SAMN14514841, study PRJNA621669) | algae metagenome | isolation source: Brasilonema octagenarum HA4186-MV1 and co-occurring heterotrophs from wet... | place: USA: Manoa Valley, Hawaii | collected 2009-07-20 | reverse complement strand
ACTTTCGAGCGTGCATGGCGATTTTCTCGGAATCAACGTCCATATCCTGAAAGCCGGTTACGGACGCTATTATCGCTTCCTCCGTTTGCTCTTTGAAGAAAGCACCAGTTACACCTGGTATGACCGTTTCCAGAGCACCTCCACGCGCGTAGGCGAGCACGGGGCGGCCGCTGGCCATCGCTTCCACTGGAACCATCCCAAAGTCCTCTTCGCCAGGAAAAATGAGTGCGCGGCACCTTGCGTAGCTTTTTCGCAGAACGTGGAAGGGCTGCGGGCCAAGAACCGTAACGGTTGGGCCTGCAAGACGATGAATCTCATCCAGCATCTCGCCCCCACCGATTACTATCAGTTTGCGTCCCATCTTGTTGAACGCGCGCACAGCCAAGTCGGGCCGCTTGTACGAAACTAGCTCACCAACCATCAAATAGTAGTCTGACAGTTCCTCAACCGGCGCAACCGAAAAAGCATCGACTTTGACAGGAGGATAAATTACCTCGGCATTGCTGCCGTAGTACCTATTGATCCGAGACGCCACGGCTTTCGAGTTTGCGACAAAGCGGTCGACGCGCAAAGAGGACGAAACGTCCCACAACCGCATATAGTGCGCTAACGGTGGCATAACCAAGCGGGTAAGCAATCCCGCGCTAGCCCGGTAGTCTGCGTACATATTCCAGATGTACCGCATCGGCGTGTGGCAATAGCAAACGTGGACGGCATCCGGTGCTGCCACAACCCCTTTAGCTGGGCCCGATTCACTACTAATGACCAGATCGTAGCCGCGCAAGTCGAGCTGCTCGAGTGCGAGCGGCATCAAGGGCAAGTAGCTCTTGTACATTTGCGCGGCGCGCGGCAAAGAATTTATGAATGTAGGAATGATTTTGTGGCGGCGAAGTTTTTCTGAGATCTTGTCCGGCACATAAACATGGGTGAAAATGTCCGCCTCTGGGTACATGTCGCACAGAGCTTCAACCACCTTCTCACCGCCGCGCATCCCGACGAGCCAGTAATGAATGATTGCAACTCTCATGTCGCCTCTTGGTCTTGTCATCGCTGAACGTCTCGTAGCACGGCTTAGACAGCAATTCCCTTATTGAATTTCCGGGGATTGAAAGACGGTTACTTAACGCCGCAATTGCGCAAATTTTGTTGGAGGCATTTTTGAATTGGTCCGGGACAGTGTCTGAATATGGCCTGGTGATTTGCGACGAAAGTAATAAGGGATAGCGGTACGACCGACTGCTTAACCGCGCATCGACGCATGCGGCGATGTAGACCTGTTCTGCTGGTTAATTTTTCTGCACGACGTGTGCTCCATGCCAAGACCGCGGGAGTAGCACAGAATTTGCCCGGGTTGGCCGCAGGCAAGCGACAAAGCAGGCGTGTCACGTAGACCCAAATTGCTGCCGTTTCAGCTGCGCCGCCAGTGTCGATGTTGGCTCATGCCGAGGAGCCTCAGCAGGGCTATCTTGGACTATCCGTCCGCGAGCGTACGTCTCGAGAGACCATTGGGTCGACCTCAGCGCGATTGCGGCGGGCCGGGAGGGCAGCCCTCCGGTGGTCCGGCATCACGTCCATAGACGTGAACATAATCGACAAGGAGGGTAGACGGGTTTGGTGCCTGATCGATCGGCCATCCGCCTCCCAAAGCCAAGTTTATAAGCGGGTACAGAGGACCATCAAGCTCCGGTGGAGTCGGCTGACTCCAAACGTTCTTGCCGTCAAGAAAGAACACAATCGCTTGCGGAGAAATGTCGACCCCGAAAGTATGAAAATCTGCGATCAGGGCACCGTCCTTGAAGTCAATCCGCTGATTTTTTCCTCTAGTTTTTGTTGGCTCGTTCTTGTACCAGACGTGGACGACCGCTTGATATGCCGAAGTGAATTGACCATAGTATTCAATGACATCAATTTCGACATTGCCTTCCGTCAGGCTAGTGGGTTTCAACGCCGCAAGCCAAAATGCCGGCCAAAGGCCCGGTCCTGGTGGCATCTTCATACGGGCTTCAAAATACCCGTAGCGCGTGCCGGCCCCTGCTCCCGACGCATCCGCAGCGGCCAAAAGGCCAGAAGTCCACCGCCCTTCCCGATCCTTTGCTGCAGTAATAGATAGGACTCCGTCTTTTACCTTAAAGGGTCCATACGGGCCCGGATCAAGGAACCTGGCTTCGCCAAAATCGCCGCCCCACGGCGTATGCGCAGTCCAGCGCGCGGGCCCAATCCTGCTCGACGCGAAGCTTTCTGAATTAAAATCGTCGATGAAAACCGGTCGCAATTCGCAGGAATTGGAGTTTGCGATCGTCGCCGCGGACGAAAGAGAGGGAAATAGCGTCGCGAGAGCGGTGGCGATCAGGGCAAAACACAGTTTCTTCATTCGTGAAGCTCCTGTACGGCGCGGCGGTTTCGAAATGCTAGATTCCATCTGATGAAAGGCTCTCTATCACATCGCATCTGCAGTGAATAGCTAAGCGTACATGGTGGTCAATGCAGCGGAAGTAGGGCTCAACAGCATTTCAATTCGCGCGATTGGCAGCTAAGAGCTAGAGTATGCGGCGAATACTGAACGGGAGATTTGTTTGCGACGGAAGATATAAACGCGTGAGCACGCGAACCAACGGCGACAACGGATACGTTCATCGCGTTTAACCCAGACTCTGCAGGCATGAGACTTCTCAATACGACCAGAGCTTTTGCGACAATTGGCGGTCATAGTCGCGAGGTCGCACCAAGCTGCCGCGAGCCTCACCTAGCGTTGAGCTAATGGTCCCGTCTTGGTCGTATGGCTGCAGCCCGACTAGGTTCGATGTAACCGCGCAACAAGTCTGCGAGTCCGCGGAGGTTGCCTATTAACCGGCCACGCCGGTCGATGAACGGCTCTGGATTGATAGAGCGCGCGAGATTACTCGAGAGATTCCTGAAGAGGTGACTGGCAACTTGCCCCCAGCTCATGGTTCCTTTGCGGAGGAGGTAGATAGGGTTGACGACTTGCGAATAGCCAAGCCGATCTCCTGCTACCCTGCCGCTTTTGATTCCCATGTGCACGCCGCATGCGCTTGCGCTCTTGATAAGTCGGCCTCCCCGCTTGGCAAGAGCACCGCCGAAGTCGCGATCTTCGAGCCATCCGTAAAGTACAAGCCGCTCATCGAACTTTAAATCGCGGATCGCAGACACGCGGAAGGCCATATTGCAGCCATAGGGGCTGTATGGCTCTAGGCGGGACCAATGAGCTCGGCGGGCGTTCTCCACAATGCGAACGGCTTCCTCAAAGCTCAAGCCAGGCCCCTTAATTCCGTCGGCCAATACGCGCCCAGTAAAGGCAACGACTTCTGGTTCGTCGCGAAATGTCTGGGCTGCTGCTGCCAACCAGTTTGCATCGGCAACAAAATCATCGTCAAAAAAAGCGATGACATCAATTCCCGGGGGGAGTGCGGCCAGGGCGGCATTCCGTTGGGCGGGCAGACCCGCTCGCCCCGTTACGACTTTGACCGCCGGAAGGTTTGCAGCCTCGCCGGCGTCCTTTTGGTCCACACAAGACACGATAACAGCTGTGGGCGTGAAATTTTGTGTCTTGAGAAGGTAGGTCAGTGTCGCCTCAACTATTCCCGGTCGTCCAAGCGTCGCGATTACTACTGCGATACTGGGCAGTTGAACCTCTCTTTTAACGAGAGTAGAGGACGGATGAATTCTGGGATCGCGCATCAGATCAAGATACCCCGAAGCTGTTTTTTCCCACGAGAACAGCCTTATCTGCGCTGATCCCTCTGCAATCAAATCTTGCCTAAGTTGTGGTGATGCCACAAGCCGATGTAGGTGCTTTATCCAACCGGCAGGGTCGTCGGGGGACGCCATCAATGCCGCTTGGCCGCAAACCTCTGGTAAACTGGCTCGATCCGATGAGATCACGGGACAGCCGCGCGCCATTGCTTCAACAACAGGAAGGCCGAACCCTTCAGTCCAAGAAGGAAAAGCCAAACAAGCGGCCCGATCCATTAGATAGGCCAGATCGTGATCTGTTACGTGGCCAATCATCTTCATGTTTGGCAGGGAGGGCAGGGTCTCTTCGGTGAAGATGCCCGCGCCTCCACCAGCGATAACTAGGTCGAGACCCAGCGCTTCGATCTCGGGCGCAATACGTGTCAGAAGCTGAAGATTTTTGTGACGAGCGCGCGACCCGAGGGCAAGGACGAATCCTCGTTGATTGCTGATAGCAGAAGGAGCAATCTGAGCGAGCGAGGGATCCCATGCCAAGGCGTGTTCGTGGCCATTCGGCAGCACCGCTACGTCCTCAGCCCGAACTGGTAAAAATCGTGCTATCTGACGTGCTGAATCGGCCGAGACTGTGACGATTCGAGCGGCACGTCGGGCAAGCACGCGCTGGAGGGCGCTATAAACCAACCGGAACGACGTCCCATAACTTTCGGGCTGAACGAAAATGTTAGCGTCATGGATACAAACGACTTGGTCGGTCTTTATAATTGGACCTAGGTTTCCTAGGTTGAGCAAACGGCCCTGCCATTTAGCAGGGAGGCTTGACTGTTCCCAAATTTGTCCTGATAGGGGCTTTGCGATCACAAGGGGCATAGCCGTAAAGCCGGGATCCTGCGCTGAGGTAGGAGCTATTATTAGCGCACGTCCGCCGGAGCCCAGGAGGGAGGCATTGATCGCGGCGCATACATTTCCAGCGTACCGCTGTACGCCAGTTACAGGCTGCGTGAGAAAGCGACCATTGATAGCGAAGGAGGAGGAGCTGCTCATGTTTTTGCTTCAGCCGATCTTCGAGCGTAGAATGCCAGAGTTTGAGTGACGCGCTCAGGCTCGGCAGAAGCCAATGCGGCGAATACGTAAAATATCAAGCCCTGCTCGACAGTTGGCGCTGCGAAACAGTCCCCAATTATTAGGCCGAGGCAAGCGTTTCGTGACGCGAGGCGGACGGTAGACGGAAACGTCCCCGGAATGCCTCGGCGAGCGAATAGGGCAGAAGCCAGAAACATGAGGTAGAAGAGCGACCCCGGTATTCCGACGTTTGCTAAGAGCGCATATGGCAGGCTAGAGGTTCGCACAGTGCCGAGGCCTACGCCGATCCCGTAAGAGTCGAAGAAATTACGCAATCCAAAGCTATTCCAAGCCTCGCGTTCTATGCCAGAACTCGACGTCGATTTGTTGAAGATTAGCAGATCGAAGTAATCGCTGACGATCCGCAAACTCTTTTCGTCTATGAGTATGGCGACAGCTAACACAGCTATGAAAAGTGGCGCGCATATAATAGCGGCGGAGCTATAAGGCCGTAGAGCTGGATGAAATCCTCGGCCAACTAACGCAGCATATAGAATTAGCAAAACTGGTAACGTACCCGCTAAGCCTGTGGAAGACGTCGATAGGACGACGGCCGCAAGCGAGGCCAGAGCGAGAGCGCCCGTTAGCGCTGGTCGATAGCCGTACAAGAACAACGTTCCTGTGAATCCCAGCGCACCAAGTGTCGCGCGCGCAAATGCGGATGCTTCTGGAAACGAGCCGACGATGCGTTTCAATCCGCTGACTTCTTCTTCATTGTGTAGAGTGTATTGAGCGTTCCGAATGAACTCCAGCATGAATTGAGTGCCAGTCGAGTAAGTTGCGACATCGAGTACCGCGAGCGCCACATTGACAGCAGCGTAAGCTATCAGCGCGCCTGCAATTGCAAGAAACCCAGCCCGAGTTGAAGCGATCGCTATGGTCATCATAAAACAGATCAGATCGCCGATCATGTAAACGGCTTGCGTAAAGTTGCTCGAGACCGGCCCGAGCGGGACTGTGGATCCGGTATCAGCGTACTCGGATGTACCTAGTGGAATGATTTGCGTGCTTCCCGCCAATAATCGAGGGATGCAGATGCCAGCCAACACCCCGTACACTACCAAGCACATCAGCCAGAATCCAGGCTTGGGCGAACGTAGGGCGTCAATGGCGGCGGCCGCTTCGGCTTTGCGTTGAAAGACAGAGACGGCTACGAAGGCCAGAAGAAGGTGTGCAGGTTGTATGTTTGCGCTCCCAATTAAGAACGCGGCCGCAGAACCGAGCAGCGCCGTTGTCAAAAACACGGCGAAGGTTGCTCGATACCCGAGTTGCAAGCAAATCAGGCCAACGAGCAGGGTCAGCAGGCCAATTGGCTCTATGCTCATCACTCAGTTTCCACATGCGCGGGCCGTTGCCGCAAAAAGGTTGATGATCGTGACTCCGCCTCAAGCAGCAATGTACATCCCCTCAACTCATACTAGCGCGTCAGAAATTGCCCCGCCTTTAATCCTCTTATTGATAATGTAATCGTCAAGATTGGAAGCAGCACGTGCTTGAGGTGCGGGAACTCTCGGGCGATCGCTCCCTCCCGCCAAAGCTGGAACCTTAGAGATTTTAATCTATTGGCCAGCGTTTGCTGCTTTTTTGGTGCGAAGATCGAGAGGACCTCGGCGCGTCCAAAATCGACCGAGCGGTCAGCGACTTCGAGGCAACGTAAATCAGCGTCGGTAGGTCGGGTGATAGCACGCCTTAGTCGGTGCCACGCGCTTTCGGCATCGCGTAACGCAGCAGCGCCACCATCAGCTGCCAAGACGTCGACGTAAGAAAAGGCGCCCGCGAGTAGAGCGTTTTCTTCAGTTGGATCAATGACCCCAAATCTTATGTCGCCGCAGTTCGCATTCACTTCGCCGCGACTGTCCTCAGAGAAGAGACGAACCGACGGCACGTTCGGCTCGAACAAACTTTCAATCAGATGCCAATACCTCAAAACACTAGAACGAACATTGATAGGGCTGTAAAAATTCTGCTGCACTAAGAGACCGCTGACTTTTGGAAAATGCTCTTCTCCGTGACCCTTGTAGTTAGAGCGTGCGAACTGAATCGTCTCCAGGCGCAGATCGGGAAACGCGCTGGCTAACAGGCGCTGCGTGCTTCCATACAGTCCCGTATCGCACAATATAATTCGGTCTGAATCGCCTACTAGTTGTCTGAAGTGGCGAGCAAACAAAGAGTGCTGGCGTTCAATGTCAGCGCGCACCTCGGCTCCCGTCGTGTCGAACAGTAGTTTGACAAATGACTGACCGGAAATAGGCTGATGCCATTCTGCCGGAAGCTCATAAGCCCTTCCACCGAGTGCCGAGGCGACATCGGCCATCGTAGTTCCACGAAATTCGCGCTCTAGTTCTTGAGATGCTGCATTGTCTCGCGCTAGCAGCGCAGCCCGGGCGGCGATTAAGCGCGAAACCATAATATTCTCGCGTCGTGCACGAAGTGGCAAACGAAATCGAAGGATTACTCGCTCGAAGGCTTCTCGAATTCCCACGCCGCCTCGCGCGCAAAAGAGCAAGCACGGATTGCCGTTACTTTGGGCTTCCGCAGCGTAAAGCCATATCAGCAAGCAGAACTGTGTGATGATAGGTCCAAAGATTTGCTGCCCAAAGGAAACAGCATTGTCGCTATAATCTGCAGAAATCTTGGATGCTCGTGACTTGCCGCGCAGGAGCCTCGCGGCTTCTGTCAGCGCTCCGTTTGCTGAACGAAAATGTTTGCGAATGGGGTGCCTTGGTGCATAGCAGGCAGAGATACCCATCGCGCTGGGGATTTCTACGTCGGCCAATACGTCATCCCCAATGTGCACTAGCCGGTCTGGTGACACGCTTTCGGATCTCATCACCGCCGCGAACAAACCTCCTTCGCGTTTAGTCAATCCAAGCTCAGAGCTGGAATAGACCTGATCGATCAGGTCCGGGCCGTGAAAATGATGAATGAGCTCACGCAAAGCTTGCGTGGAAAGCGTTGTATCACTAATCGCAATAATCCGTATGCCCGCGCGCCGGCGCTCCCTCAAGTATTGTGCAAGCTCCAAGTTGGAGGTGAGCGATGCCTTCTCCACCTCCAGTTCGATTCGATAGCGTTTGCCAACAAGAGACTGCGGCAGACCAAGGATGCTTAGTTGGCGGCCAATGATGTCGGCAAGTCGTACCTCACCTGGCTCTCTCCGCATCGACAACCCGCGAAATGCCAGCCTCTGCGCCTGTATTCGGGCTTCTGCAAGAACGTCGGACTCGATGATCGACCCGCTTCGTTTTAGTTGCTCGCAGAATAGGCGCTCCCCTATGATGATCCGCGAGCGCTCGGAACGGCTGTTCCGCAAGAGCAGGGTGTCGAAAATATCGGTCGAGATCGCTTCTAGGTTGTGAACGCGATTAACCAGGTCTGCAATCGGATGCTTTTGCATGGGATGTAGGGCTTTGGTTCAGTTCCCTGCGATTGACAATGAATGCGCGCGGCGTCTAACTCGAACAGCGCAGCGATTGCAAATTCGTGACCCTCTAGCTTAGTTTGTAGATCAGACCTTACAATCAGGCGCAGAGATTGCATAGCAAAACGGTGTCGGTGGCGGACGAACTTTGGGGCTTGGTTTATTTGATGCGCGGGAGATGAGGAGCGGGTTTGGGCAACAAACATCCGTTCCAACGGTTAGTTAGGCTTGGAAGAAACCATGGTTGTCAATGCTTCGACCCAGGAAAGAGCACGGGGTACGCAAACTGCCCTAAATGTTGCCATGCTCCTTAGCTGCGGCTCGTTCGAAGGCTTCTTTGGGTGGGTTCAGGGGCAGACGCGGCAAAGCTATCTTGAAACCTATCGAAACGACTTTGCCTGGTACTATGCGCGGGGCTTAAAGGAAAGCGGTATCAATCCGATAATTTATATACCCGCCTTATACGAAGAGGGAAAATACGCCACCGATTTGGGAGTCTCGGTTCGATTTCTTCCGATGAGCAGATGGTATCGATTGTTCGAAACGGTTTGGCTCAAACGTCTGAGCCGCAGGACCCGCTGGTCCTTATATGCCGAAGAGCGTATTAACACGATTGCGTTTATGCGCGCATTGCGGGACGCGCTTGCTGAGGACCATGTCGATCTGTTGTATCTGCAAGAATACTGGAGCGGCAGATTCGATCACATTGCAGCTCGCATCGATTTGCCGACTGTAGGGGCGGATCATGGTGGCGTTTCAGACCACGTTGTTAAATGCTTCAAGCCAGCGGCCTTCAGGCAAGCCGCATTGTGTTATGCTCAAACGAACCACGAATGCCGTATCGTTGAGCAATACGGAGGGCGAACTGAACTTGCGCCCAACGGGTGCGACGTTTCCGAATTCTTCCCCGACCCGACAGTTACCCGAAGCAAGACGGTTCTCACCGTAACGCGGCTTACTAACAAACAGAAGAGGACGAGCGATCTAATTCGCGCAATGGCTGAGTTGCCACAACAATGGACGCTAGACATTGTTGGGACCGGTCCCGACAGGCCAATGTTAGAAGGGGTCGTTGCGGAACTGGGCTTATCGTCGCGGGTAAACTTTCACGGTTTTCTTGGAAGGCAAGAGGTGCTCCAGCTTTTTCGCCGCTGCGGCGTCTACGCTATGCCGTCGGCCAACGAAGCCATCGCGTTGGCGGCGCTGGAGGCGATGGCCTGCGGTGCGGCTGTCGTTCTAAGTCGGATTCGGGCTTTTGAGCAGCTTGTCAACGATGGGGTGAATGGCCGGCTTGTAGAGGTTGGCGATGTGAAGGGCTTGGCAGCTGGAATCATTGACGCTTGGGAGCATCGGGAGCGACTGGGGCGCGCTGCATCGGAAACGGTAAGGACGCACTACGACAAACGAATTTTGTACGAGCGCCTAGCAGGATCACTCCGCGATGTGGTTCGACGGAACACGGCCGGATCGACTGAAGCAGAAGCAAAACAAAGCGATGCTCGCGAACAGCACTGATCACGGTGGGCTACGCCACGATTCTGTGATCATCCGTGGCTTTTTGCTTCGGCTTAGACGAGTAGGTGACTGGAGGCTGGCATGAAGGAAATGTACGAAAGCGACGTTTACGCGGAAAAGAACCCGACTTGGCACGAGGAGGACTCTCCTTGGAAGGCTGCCCATATCGAAAGAATGATTAAAAAGAACAGGATACCGAGCAGCCGCATATGTGAAATTGGATGTGGTACAGGCGAAATCCTGCTCAACTTAGAAAAGGTTTTTCCGAGTGCAATGTTATCAGGGTTCGAGATTTCTCCTCAAGCCTTCAAGCGAGCCGAAGCCAAGGAGACTGCCCGCACGCATTTCTATTTGAAGGACTTATTGGCCGAAACGGGCCTGCAGTTTGACGTGTTGCTGGTTATTGATGTTATCGAGCACGTCGAGGACTACGTGTCCTTCCTGAAGAAGCTTAAATCATTCGGCAAGTACAAGATTTTCCATATCCCGCTAGATCTTTCCGCCCAGTCGGTCGTTCGATCATGGCCGATTTCTGAGCTCCGACGCAACGTGGGGCACATTCACTACTTCTTCAAACAGACAGCGCTGGCGACGCTCGAGGATTGTGGGTACAAGATCATCGACCATTTTTACACCGCGAGCCGCTTAGAACTGCCGAACCAAGCATTTTCTAGCAAGCTGATGCGGATTCCTCGACAAATAATGTTCTCTATCGATCCGGATCTCGCAGTTCGACTCCTGGGTGGGTACTCTCTGATGGTGCTCGCAGAATAGTCACCTACCGGCAGGCAGGCGTTGACTGCCTTCATTTCCTGCCAGACACCTGGAGGATCCCGGACGTGGTCCCAGTCGGCGTTTGCACCTGCAGCGGTGAACTCAATATCTGTAAGGTGGGATGGCGCGCAGCGTGCGCCCACAGGTCCGGGGCTGCTGGCTTCCCGCAGGTGTTCGGCGAGCTCAATCGCTACGAAATCAGAGTGTCGCTCAGCCAAGACGTCCACGCACTCCGTATTGGCTTATGCGATCTCCACAGGCCGTATTCGCAGAGGTGTGATTCGTTGTCAGTACAACCGCTTAACTTTCAGTTTCGTCCGGCTCAATCAGCAGCTTCACCGATTCACGGTCTGCGGCCAGCGAAGCAGCATCATCGACGTCGACGTCGGCACGAGTTTCCCTGGTACTAACATTGCGAAGATTAGACTTGTGAATTCTACAACAAGCCAAAACGATGTGAATATGGATGAGCTGTTCGATGTCATTGTACTGGGTGCGGGCATCAGCGGGCTCGTTTCTGCCTCTGTTCTCGTCAAGCAAGGGTACAAGCGGATCCTTATTGCCGACGAGTACGATCATGTGGGAGGTAATCACATAGACTGCAGAATCGGCGAATATACGTTCGACATTGGGAGCTTCATCTTTCAAGACGATTCCCCATTATTGGCGCACTTGCCAGAAATTCTGCCGCTATATGTGCCGATCAATCCGACGTGGGGACGTCTAAATCCCCAAGGAGTCGTGACTCGATACCCGATTTCCATCAAGGACGACTTGATCGCCGCCGGGCCAATCGAATGGCTTCGCATTTTGTTTTCTGTCGCGTTTGCCCGCGTTTTCCGACGCCGGATCAACAATGCAAGAGACTTCGCTGAGTTCTGGATAGGTGCCAGACTGCTCCATCGGTCTGGTTTGGGGCGGTATATGGAACGTTTCTACGGGCTGCCGGCGGAGCAGATCGATATTCGTTTCGCGGAAAAGCGAATGCTATGGATCAAGGAGCACGCGATGATCCGTCGTTATTTACATTTGCCGCGTTGGATGAAGCCTAGCGAACCGTCGACGGTTCCGAACCGGCAGCTTGCCCGTCCGAGAGAAGGCTTCTCGCATCTCTACAAGACGGCGTTGCGGCGCATGGAGCAAAGCGGGGTCGAATTCTTACTTGGTACAAAACTCCAAAGCTTATCAAAGGAAGATGATTGCTTCGTTCTGCATGCGACTAAGCGGCAAGTCCGCGCAAACCGAGTAGTGTCGACAATACCGCTCGAACGCGCTCAGGAGTTGTGCGGGATTGCCTCGGATCTCAAGCTTCGAACGGTTATGTTGATTACGCTATTTTTTAGCTTTTCAGGCGAACGAGGCTTTCATGACTCCGTCCTTTATAATTTCTCTCACAGCGGGGCTTGGAAGCGACTAACTGTTTATTCGGACTTTTATGGTCGGGCTGCCGGTCGGGAGTTTTTCGCGGTCGAAGTTAATGCAGACCACGTTTCCGATTCTGTTGAAATCGCGGCGAAGGATTTCAGGCAACACACGGCGATGAACGGACTGTTCGACGGCGACCTGCAACTTGAAGGGAGTCACGTCGTCTCGAATGCTTATCCGATATACACCGAAAAGGCCGATGAACAAGCAGCCCAAATCATTGCTGCACTTCGCGCCTTCGGCGTTCAATCGTTCGGCCGCCAAGGCGCTTTTGACTATCAGCCGACAGCTCGGGACACGACGCTTAAGGCGGAGGCTGCGCTTAGGCGCCACTGACGGTAAGCAGCAGCGTCGCGGGCTGTATGACTAAGTAAAGGCGCATCATCGTCCGAATAGGGCCTTGGCGAACCCCCAAGCTGATCGCTCGCCGGTTTTTAACCGGTAAGAAAGCAACTTACTACTGCGCTCGTTTGGGAGTATTGAGACAAGGAAGTAAAAGGCGGCCAACGCGATCTTGCTTTTTGTTGAGACTGGGACGTCGAAAAGCTTTGCGAGCAAGGCGGGGAGCGCGGTCAGTCTTGGTTGTCGCCCTGACGCGATTTCAAGGTACAACGTGCGATCACGGAAGAAGAATGTGTCGTGAGCGTCAACAAGCTTCCGGTCTGGATGAAGGCGCTGCACAATTGCGCTCAAATGGTTCATTCTGAGCACAAAGCGTTCAATCTCCCGGCGAAGAGAGCTTGAATCGGGAAGTCGACCCAATCCCGAGTCGTTTCGGCCATGAATCCGGTAACGTCCCAGCTCTTCTGAAGTACTCACTACATCGCCAAAAAATGGCGCAGCGAACAAGATCACACCGTCGACTGCGCGATCGTAATTGACTTCGCGGAGCAACTCGCAGACATCGCGGCGAAATACATTTCCGGAGGTTGGCGGCGTTTTGTACACGCCCGTCCTCAGAACCCGGCCAGCCAAGTCATCTCGGCTGCGGAAGGTTTCGATTGAGAAGTGAGCGCCAAAAATAGTGTCGCCGTTGGCGTCAATCTGCGTAAGAGAAAACTGGAGCTTCGCAACGTGGGAATCGAGTTGCCCAATGATCTTATCGAGGGCGCCAGGTTTCAGCTCGTCGTCGGCATCAAGAAATAAAACGAATGGTGCCTGGGTCCGATCGAAACCGTACAGACACGCAGCGAGTTGACCAGAGTTCTCAATTCTGAAGGCAGTGACGGAGGTCTGTCGGATAACATCCCACGAACCATCGGTCGAGCCGTCATCAATGACAACAATTTCATAGTCTGTTCTGTTCTGTTCGAGCACGCTTCGGATAGCGTGACCAACAAAGGCTTCGTAATTGTAGCAGGTGATAACGACGGCAACCTTGGGGATAACGGCGCGGCTCTGCTGCGACGCCGGGTGCGGCACGAGGCTTTCGGCGTTGGTTGCGGTCATGATTGATTTGGCCGCGCATGCCTCGGAAGCTTTCCTCGTACCTGGTGGGATGCTTCCGTGTAAATTTCAAGCGTATCACGCGCTACCCGCGCAATTGTCAAGTGATCGATGCAATATTGGCTCTTCTGCCTCCATTCTTGCAGCTCTTGAGGCGAATTTAGGAGGGAGCAGATAGCTTCAGCCAAAGCACGAGGGTTACGTGCAGGAACGAGAATTCCGGCTTTCCCATACTCTAGTAGCTGCGGAATGCCATCAACCTCGGTTGCTATAATCGCGCAGCCTGCTTCACGAGCCTCCGAGAGAACGAGCGGCGCCGGGTCGGCATGCGACGGCAGCACAAAGATATCCGCACCTGACAAGAAAGGAAACGGTTCGTCTTGCGGGCCGAAGAAGGTCACGGCGGCCGCGCAGTTGAGCGTGCTAACCGACTTAAGGTATTCATCCCGGTGAGGACCGTCCCCGACAATGTAGAGCCGTGCAGCTCTATTGCTTCTGCTAACAATATCAAATGCAGCAAACAGGTCGGGGAGACCTTTTCTCGGATGAAGGCCCCCAACAAATATGATAGCGGGCCCATCAAGTTGTCGAGGGCTACGAGTTTTGCCCTCAAAGCGAGCAGATCCGATGGTCCCATTCAATACGACCCTGAGCTTTGTCTCGGGAATTCGTTTTTTCTGCATAGAGCGGCGAACTGCCTCGCTAACGGCGATCACCCGCGTTCCCAAACCCATTAAGATAGAGCTTTTCTGAAATTCATTATGGACCGTTGTAATGAGCGGAGTGCGCGTAAATCGGCAGATTGGCCAGGCCAGAATCGCGCTGGTCATCATGTGCGCATGGATCACATCGGGGCGCCACCCGCGCTCGAGGCGACGGAGTGCGGCTAGCGACTTCAGCAGCACCGATGGGCGTCGATCATGATTGAGAAGCTTGCTTTCTACGCCGTTCGACGCCAGTAGCGCATCGAAGTCGCCGCCACCGCTAGCGATCGCAACGCTGTGTCCTAACTTGGCCTGAGCACATGCCAAATCGACAGCCGCGTGAACATGTCCGTTCAGGCGGTTCGTATGGTTGAGCAAATGCAAAACGCGCATTAGTGAGTCATCCTATCCCGCTATCGGACAGAGCCATTTGGCCGGTGACAATATGCCTAGCATATAATATAAAAATGAGCCGTCTATTTCGCCGGGAATGCTTTCCGTGTCGGTACCCAAAGTATGACCGACCTGAACGGGAATGGGTTTGTGGTTACCGCGGCAAAGAATGTTCGAAGGCGCCTGCCTGCCGAGCGCGGCGGGTGCAGAAAGGTTCCCCTGCGGTTCTTGAGCTTGCGGGCCGCACACTAGTTCAGTTCGGCGCGTGCAAAGCCTCGGCTTCGGGGCCCAGCGCAAGTCGCTCAACTCTAACGGCATCGGATGCCTCGTTAGGAAATTTGCGCGTCGGCTGCGTTCGGATAAAGCAATTTTTTGTTCTCGAGCCGGCGATTAATGTTACCAGAAGGTCTTGGTAGACGCTGTCGTTTTAAAATAGAATTGTGGTGGTGCGGCCAAATTAGTTCATTAATCGGCTGTGCCTACATTGGGTCGGTCATGAACAAGAGAGCCAGAAAAAGCGTCTCAGTCGTGCTTGCAACCTACAACGGCGCGAAATATCTCGAACAGCAGATGAACAGCATCGCTAATCAGACGTTGGCTCCGCTAGAGCTTATCGTTTCTGATGACGGATCGATCGACAACACTCTCGAGATAGTCGAGCGCCTTTCAGCAGGATTTCGCTTTCCAGTCAGAGTAAATTGCAATCCCGCCCCGCTGGGGTTTAGAGACAATTTTCTTCAAGCCAGCCTACTCGCAGACGGGGATTTCGTTGCATTCTGCGATCAAGATGATATTTGGCATCCAACTAAATTGGAGAAATGCTCAGAGTTTTTTGAAGACAGGAATGTTTCTCTAATTGTTCACGCCGCGCGGCTGATCGATGAAACCTCTGAGCCAATCGCAATGTTTCGGCAGGGCATCGAAACCACTCGGTTAAGAGCTCCGCTTAGTTATGATCCATGGAGTACGTTTTGGGGGTTCTCCATGGTGTTCCGCCGAGAGCTGCTGCGATTGGTCAGTATAAGGGAGCGGTTTATCGACTATATTGTACCCAGCGAACAGATAGCGCACGATCGCTGGATTATGCTTCTCGGTCAAATGGTCGGTTCAACGGTTGAGATCAAGGATGCGCTAGTCGACTATAGGCAGCATTCAAATAATTTATTCGGCGCAACCTCAAGGCGGGGCCCAGAGAGTATCGAAAGTCGATCAGCGGTGTACATCGAAGCGACCTCGCAGATGATCAGCGTGCTAGAAAGGGTGGCAGTCGACGCCGTTACGATTTTCCCGCTTTTTGATAAGCTAAAGTGTCGCCTGTTTCTGGAATCAGCCCTCGAACAATTGAAGAGCAGGCACAAAATTTATGAGTCGCCTACCCGGGCTGAAGCCGTGCGTCATCTTTGGGAGTGTCTCAGCACTCAAAACTATAGAAGCGTCAACGACGGCAGCATGCGCTGGTTTTCTTTGATCAGAGACGCTCAGTTCGCAATTTTACGCAGCTAACAAGCGGGTAGCGTGCGTTCGTTTCACGAACCTTGGACTACCGCCGCATCGCGCACTCCTTGTGCTTGGCGACCTGACTACCAAACGGCCTTAAGTCGATATCTCGTTCCTGCGGTGGTACATGCAAACCGAAGCATTGATAGGACGTACCAGGCATTACACAGCGCTGGATGGAGTGCGCGGTTTTGCTGCCCTTTCAGTGTTGGCTTTTCATCTCGGTCGATGGTTGGACATCCCCTGGCTCGGGGCCAATGGCGGCTTGTCAGTGGACACATTCTTTACCTTAAGCGGGTACGTCCTTTCGCTGGCGTACGAAAAGCGAATAGACAGTCTGACGGTCCTAGGATTTGTCGCGGCGCGGCTGATCCGGGTGATGCCGATGATTGTATTCGCGGTTGCGGTAAGCGCACCGTATGTTTTGTTCCGGAGCTTCGTTGCGCATGTAGATATTCCAACCTCTGCGATAGTTTTGGCGACATTGCTCGGCATGCTCAATTTGCCCTATTTCTACGCTCCTCTCGAGGTAGGGGGCCCCCAGCTGTTTCCTCTCAATGGACCCCAATATTCGCTCTTCCTGGAGGTCGTCGCCAACATCGTTTGGTGGATGGCACGCCGTTCGGCTCAGCTGTCTACAATGATTGTGGTCTCGCTAGCCTGCGCCGCAACGCTGATTGTAATCGGTATAGGCGGTGATACTACCGAGACGTTTTGGTACGGCTTTCCTCACGTCGGCGCATCCTTCGCGCTCGGTATCGCGGTCTATCATCTCGACAAGCGGCTGCCCGAATGGAGAGGCTGGCCGGTGGCTTTCTGGGGCTTGTTCGCAGCGATGGCTGCCTTATTGTTTGCTCCCGGTGAGGCGTCCTTTGCCGTTAAGTTAGGCTGGAAGTGCATTATCGCGCCCCTGTTAGTTCTGGCTGCCGCGCATGCGAAACTCGGTTACCGCACCAGTTGGCTTGCCCTGCAGATAGGCGCGCTGTCGTTTCCGCTCTACGCGTTACATTATCCCATCTTCTGTTGGGTAAACGGATTCTATAGGATGGTTTTTGGTTCACGAAACGCCTTGATTGAAGCGCCATTAATTGCATTGGTGGCCATCACGGCGAGCCTCTTGGCGCTGCGGTTCTATGATAAACCAACACGATCGTATCTGACACGCAAATTCAACAGTCGGGAGCAGAAGCGCTTTGCGGTCAACGCAGGCTCTGCGTAGGAGCAAGCCGTGCTTGTGACGCATGTAGAGAACTTGAGCAGCTAGATTCTCACCTCTCGAGCGCGATGGGGCTCCTATCTTTAGGCATGTACGTCGTTTGAGCTGCTGCCGGTTTCATGGACGCCGGGTTAAGCTAATCCCACCTTGCGTTACTCAACGGGGCTGGTTGATCCGATAGTGGAGCGACGTCGGGTGGATGTAGAACCTCTCGATCTAGTCGAACACATCCGCCCTAGCCTCGTACCTGATTTTTTGCTCGGTGCGCTCGGTCTTCATCGAAGAGAAGAAGCTCTTCATCGTTGATTATCCAAACGTTGCCGGACCGGCTCATGTTGAACACGATGCCGCTGTCGGCCATCATGCGCTGGAACTGTTCGCTGGCGTCTTGGCTGCCACGATCGGAGTGATCCATCAGGGAATCCGGCTTGCCGCGTCGCCAGACGGCCATCAGAAGGGCGTCGGCGACCAACTGCGCTGTCATGCAGGCGCTCATGTCGCTTCCTTCGCTAAATAGGCAGCGGCCTTTTTTAAGAATGTCCCGCTCTGCCTTCAGCTTGTTGACCTCGCGCTCGTTCGAACTCTTTCACCTCATCTGCCGTGGCCGGGGAAGGCCTGCACCGGGGCGGAGCCGAACTCCTTCACCCATTTGCGCAGCACGTTCTCATGGACGCCCAGATCGCGGGCCTGCGGAACCGAGACCCCGCGTGCATTGACAAGCTTGACCGCCTCGACCTTGAACTCTCGAGCAAACTTCCGTCTCGGCATCACCGACCTCCGGCTTCATGAAACACGCAATCCCGGTGTCCATCAAACCGGCCGCAAGCACGAAAGCAGCCTGGTCTGACGAGGGCTACACTGGCTTCTTCGTCCTGGAGTACAACACTCCGCTGGCTTTGGGCCCACTCATGAAGTTTCCCCGCAGCGTGGCCATTTTCGGCATGCGGCCACATGACCGGTCCGTCGATGTTCGTTTTTCCCGCGAAACCGCGTAGCGGAGAAATAGCGTAGGACGAGGTGCCGTCAATCCATGCCGCGACTAGGCCATTTGGAGTGCCGGCTTAATGGAAGATATGTTCGCTGCCAACTCAACCGGCGTTCGGACAGGCTGTGGATGCTGCTAGGGGATTAACGGCCCAGCTAAAGCATTACCAAGTTAATTCACGAAATCTCTGATACGAATTCCAAACCAAGTAAGGACGGCGGCGTAGCTCAGTGAACCTATCGCGGAGCTCAAGACCAGTTCGAGAACAGTGCTTATGTGTCCAGCCGTTTCGTGTCGAAAAAACATTACTGGAATCGCCATGGCAGCGCACGCAGCACCCACTCTCGCTAGGCTTGCAATTTCCTTGCGCAACTCGATACCAGCCATACGGCTAGCATTTAGCAATGTTAACGCGAACATGATCAGCGAGATCAATCCGCGGGCGGCTATAGCTCCCATTAACGAGAAGTATGCCAGCCCTGAAGAAATCAAGACAATCCTCAAGCAAAGTTCCGTAGCGGTCAGCTGAAAAATGACTTTCGGCCGATTGACAGCTAGTGCCAGCGAATACAGAGGCTGAAAGTAGGCGCTAAGCAATGTCGCCAGTGCTAGCCACTGCAGATAACCGCCAGCTTCGGTCCACTTTGTGCCAAGAAGTAGTTTGACGATGAGATCGGATGTTAATGATATGCCTACGCAAACGGGCACGGCTAGCATCATCGTAAAGCGCGAGGCCTTCATATATGCATTGCGAAGTCGCTCGGAGTCGTCGCTGATCCTCGAGAACGCGGCCATGACCGGCTGCATGGCTGGCCCGATCAAGCTCTGTGTTGGGAGCACAGCTAAGTCGCTCGCCATCGCGTACTGACCTAGATCAGATTTTGGGACGAAGTACCCAAGTAAGACCCTGTCAAACTGCCAACTCACTGCTGAAATGACTTGGGCTGAACTAAACCATCCCAGGTATGTCGAAAAATCCGACAGTTTATCGAGTGACAAGCAGGGGCGGTAGGGAGCTAGTGTGTAAGAGAGGAGTGCACTCGCCGCAGAAGACAACACGCTGCTGGCGGCAATGGCCCAGTAACCACCGCCAGCGGAAACGACCGCGATGGCTCCCAAGGATGCAATTAGTTTTCCGCCAAACTCGGCGATAAATGCCGGCCGGAAGGTCATCTGCCGCATATACTTGACCATCCCAGGGCTATAGAGACTTCGGCTCATCGGCCCAAGGGCAAGCACAGATACCAATGCGGCTAAGCGGCTGTCGTGGAAGCCAATCGAAAATGGCCACGCCGCGGCAAGTACAGCAATAGTTAGGAGCCCTCCCCTGAGAAGGCCGATCGTGAACGCGGTATCGAGGTGCGATTTGTCGATGGATTTGAGGCGTGTGAGTGCTTGAATTAGTGGAATCTCGAGCACCGTGTCCAAGACTGCGATCAGCGTCATTGCGAGTGCTGTCAGGCCGAAGTCAGCTGGGGTCAATATCCTCGCCAGAACCAGCACGGTGACGAAATCAATAAGGCGGCCCGAGAGCCTCGATGATACTGTCCAGCCGGCGCCCAGAATAGTTTTCATGGTTAACACGATAGGGAAATCCCGAATTATGGCTTGAACCGTCACTCGTCGGTGATCTGAGAATCCTGGCGAACCACAGTTTGCCGGTCACAGACGGTTGGCACGGCCTTACGCGACCAGCAGAAGACCGGCCCGCGGAAGCCGCTCACAGTTTTAGACATGGGCCTCGCTGTTACCATCTGAACGCCAGTTGAAGGGTCGCGGCGCGGCTTGAAACCGTCCGCCTAGCACATTTGCCTGTTCGCGCAGACCACCTTTTATCAAAATTTTTAATCGCAATATTGAGCCTTCCAAGCTATCCTGAATTGTTACTAACGCCCGTCACCAAATTGAGCGCGGATCCACTGCGTCTTCGTCTCTCGTATGGCCGCTCTTACTAGGAGCTATCCTCAAGGGCGCTAGGCCAATGACTTTCTCTAAGATCGTCTATTGCTGCCGAATGGGTTCTGTTCGCGTTTTGCGTGTGAAGCCTTGCTTGGGGTCGTTTGTTGCCGGTCCAGATAAAAAGAGCTGAGCGGGACAGACCCTAATTATGTTAGTGCCCCGACAATGCCTGGAGGCTGAACGCTGGTTTAGTGAGATAAGCAGAATAGGCCTTGGACTGGAGCTTCATAGCGTTAGATTAAAATTAAGGCGCTACGAGCTGCCTGACGGGGCCGTTCGCAGCCTAGAGGTCCCAGTTGCTATGCACACGGATCGATGGATACGTCCGAAAGTGGCTGGGGTGGGTGTCCAAGTAGACGGAATGTTCATTCTTGCTGTGGAGACGGCCCCAATGGTCAATCTCGCAAAACAAGGCCTATCCATAATAGCGTTCGGTGCTTACAAAGCAGCAGAGAACGAAACGTTTCGGCGGATGATTTTTAACTCAATTCGTCTAAATAGAACGGAGACCGAGCGGTTCTCTGCCAATCACACCTACAGGTTCTTGGCCTATGTATTCTTGAATAGACATCGGTCGAAATCGCAGATCCTTCAAGACCTTTGGGTCAATTTTGAACTTGGTGAAAAGCGGGGCGGCTTCTTTGTCGAATTTGGAGCGGCTAGTGGATTGCAGAACAGCAATACATGGCTGCTCGAAAAGGAACAAGATTGGAACGGCATCTTGGTAGAGCCCAATCCGTTTTGGCACGCAGCTCTAAAGGACAGTCGCTCCGCTACAATCGACTACCGATGCGTGCACCCCGTATCGGGTGAGCGTGTCACGTTTCTAGCGACTGATGCGTTTGATCCGGAGTTGAGCGGGATAGCCAAGTACGCTGACGGTGACCACTTCGCCGAAACGCGCGCCAAAGGAAAGGCAATAGAAGTCGAGACTATTACCCTTGATGATCTTTTTCGCCAGCACGATGCGCCGGACGTCATAGACTACTTATCGGTCGATACCGAAGGTAGTGAGTTTGCCATCCTTTCGAAGTTTGATTTCTCTCGACGAATTATCAACCTCATTTCAGTGGAGCAGAACCGAAAGACGGAAACCAAGATTGAGGGGCTGCTGAAGGAGCAAGGGTTCAACCGAGTTTTCAAGGAGTTTTCACAGTGGGATGGCTGGTACGTTCGAGCTAATTTCGAAAAGCCCACAGTCTTGAGGGCTTTGTGAGCTAGATTTGGTTTACCGGGTCCTGGTTACTGATGAGGGGGAATAGAAGCTGTGTGATTGATCAATCCCTTGTTGTGCCCGTCGACACCTCATCATTTCTCTTTTCTCTGAATGCAAACCACGTGACTCAGCACCTGAGCTCGTTGGCCAGGGACCACAATATCCATTTCTGTCTTGATTGCGGTTGCAGCCCTTCTGCAAAGCTCTTCGGAATCGAAGGGCGCTACCTGCGTCGTAGTGGGAACGCCGGGGCTGCCCAGCACGATCCATTGAAGGGAAATCAGCAGAACCCATTCCACCAGAGCACCGAGAATAGGGTTGGAGTTATGCGGCTTTGCTGGAGAACTTCGCTAGCTTCTCGCGGGCTATCGGCCGAAATTGGGCTTATCACTCGCCTTGCGCAGGACGTTAGGCGCGCAATGGATCGCCTACAGGTCGGCGTTCGCGCAACACCCACCGAAGAAGCTTCGCCCGAAACTTGGGCTTCGAGCGTCTTGTCAAGAGCGCTCCGAACAGCAGAGCGTTCGATCCTAACCAACTAACCGCGACGATGCTCCAAGCCGACATTCGAATACCCCGCTGTCCAGCAAAGGATAGAGGACATTTCTTAACCAACCATAAAGACACGGGGAGGAAGACCACGAATGTCCCGTCGGGCGCGGCACAGTGCCGTTCTGACGACAGGATCTCATCAGACTAGCGCAATCGTCCTCGCTGATGCCGGCCTGTCTCGATGAGAGAATGCGCAAGTTCGCGCTCTCGCGATGGAGAGAGGCTACCTATTGTCAGGTGGTACACCCGATGGCGGAAGTGAGGGGACCGCCGCCATAGTAGCCAAGCCGGCACCGCCAAATTAACCAGAAGCCATATCCCGTTGAGGTTTAATAGAATCGTCATAGGCAAGACCTCCTGGGGCTAAAACGCTCGTCTGGAGACAGCGTTCCGGAAGTGGGGAACATAGGTGGAGCACGACAGGCCCATTATGGTACTCAAATGGAACCCTCCTCGCCGCCAGATTCAACTTGACGATCATGAAAACGGATGTTGCAGTGCAGCTATTGCAAAGCGTCAACCGTGAGTAGGGTTGTCATGAAGGAAATTGTTGATCAGGTTTTGCAGGACTACAATCTCATCCACCCCCTTGATCAAGCGCGCACAGCTGAGTCGCGCGAAAAAGTATCACAATACGTCGCCACGCTCGCGTCCGCAGGGCAAAAAGACCCGCGGCGGCTATTCGTTTTTGCGCGAGCTTATTTGAAGGAGCTCCATGAGGGACCGGACCCGCGGTTCACCGGCTGCTGAGGCATCCAATCTTTTGGAGGCAGAATGGTCCAACCAAACCTTTGCGCTTGGGGGTGATGTTCGGTGGTGGAATGGAGTGAGAGCGGGGTGAAACGCTGGCCGATCGGTAGCGGTGCCGCGTTATAGAGCTGTCCGCTTATCTGCAGCGGTGGGCCCGGGTGCCGGACAAAGGACGGAACGGCTCCACCGATCGCGGTTGTAGCCCCTGCGTTGTTTCAGGCCACGTCCTGGAGCACGGCCCGTGCCATGCAGCTCGTCGACTTCTTAGGGAACGTTGACGATGTTGGTGGTGGCGTCGCCGAGGTAGTGAGCTTGCAGAGTTCGCGATGTGGGAGCCGATCTTTAACGGCCATGGTTGAGGCCGGTCAAGCCATTCTAGCCTGAGAGCGCGCAGCGGGTTGCCAGCAAGTTGCGCCTTCTGGCCTATGAGCTTGGCGCGCCGCCGTGCTCGAGCTCATCGACAACCGGCCGCGCTCATCAGGAGCCTTGCCGTAGCCTTTGCGCTGCGACGCACAGCAGGCCATCGCCAATCTCGCTGCGGAATGTACACCCGGAGATTGATTTGTGCGTACAGGCCTGCCACACTAGGTTTTTAGCCGTCCCCTTATGACAGAGACGCGAATGCAATTAAAAAGAGCATTCCATGGATAATTTCTTCATTACCAAGAATTTCGATTGGCAAATACAGCGATCCTCCAACCTCGATAGGGCTCTCAATCTCGTTACACGGCGTTTTGGAATCAACGTAGACACCGCGAGTCTCGTTGACAAGGCATTATACCGCATCACTGGTTTAAAATTTTCACCGACACGTTCGGGGGTTTCGACCAGCGTAGAACAGCGAATTAATATGTACCACTTAGCGTCCCAGGTAATTGCTTACGATGTAGATGGTGATTTTGTCGATGTGGGATGCAATGAAGGTCAATCTTCCGTTCTGCTTCGGAAGGTAATCAATAGCTTTCATTGTGATAGGAAGCTTCATGTGTACGATAGCTTTGAGGGCTTGCCATCTACAAGCCGTGAAGACGGCACTTCATACAAAGAGGGAGATCTATCTACTACACAGGAGGTTCTTGAAAACAATTTCAGATTGCATGGATTAGAACCGCCGATCATCCACAAGGGCTGGTTCGAAAACACTTTACCTGTGAGCTTACCTGAAAGCATATGCTTCGCCCATCTAGACGGCGATTTATACGGGTCCATATTGGCCAGTCTAAAATTCGTTTACCCTCGTCTTTCAACAGGAGGGATCTGCCTTATTGACGACTATTGCGACACCAAAATCAATCCTGATGGCTGGAACTACCTACCAGGTGTCAAAAAAGCGTGCGACGAATTTCTGGCTGATAAGCCGGAAGAAATTTGCTATATTTATTCAGGCGCTTTCACGCATGCTTTTTTTAGGAAGGGGCTACACTCCAAAAAGTTGCGCTCATGATCCAGCACACGTCCTTCGAATAGCCGGCACAACATCGTCCTGAGTGAGAACAACGGCGGCAAAGCCTGAAACCCGCGTTGATGCTCGAACTTCTCAAACGCCTCGTTGGCTTCCTCGCGCAAATCAAGCATCCCCTTAACACCGCGAAGCCGCGTGTCCGGCGACGATTCATCAAGCAGCTACGCCGGTGCATCGCGTGGGGCTCGCCTTTGCTTCCATGGACGCAGGTCGGTAATTCTGTCGGCGGTTTGGTCGGAAGCCCACCGCAAGGTGGTGAAAACTAGCGAAATCGCGTCGAGCGTAAGCGCAGCATATAGCAATATCTCGAAGAATAGCACGGATAGGGGAGGGCGCATGATCGGTTCGCTTCTCGATTGAAGTGTGCGCGGCGCGCGATGCTGGACCGTCGCAAGGAGCTGCTTAGCTTAGATGATCTTCGTAAAGTGATGTCTCCCCCAATGACCCGGCTTTGTACCGAAATCATGCACCAATTTGATGATTTATGCCGTGCCTGGAAGGCCACCGCGGCCGGCGGCACTCATCTCGATTAGGCAGGCTCGTAGTGACAAGGCCCCCTGATCTCGTTCGTTCTCTGCGGGTTCGTGAGGGGAGAGCCTTGGAGGACCGAAAACGGCATTGGGATAGGGTATGCCATACCGCGGGCTGCAATTTCCAATGGCATTTCGAATTTCTCTGCTTGAATAAGGGGGTGAGCTGACTCCGATTACATGCTATCAAGTTAATATGAGGCACCTTTTGATATCGATTTTTGCGCTGTTTGCCTGCTCTTCTGCGAATGCGCAGAACAGCGCACCGATGAGTGTGGACTTTTCGTTCCGCGGTTCGAAAGACAGGTGCACAGGTTACTTCGAGAGCCCGAAAATGCGTCTTCGAAATGTCCCTGAGGGAGCAGCGTCGGCTAGGCTGGCTCTCTCGGAAAAGGGGACGGAAATGGGCGGGCAAGATGTCGCGTTTCCGACCACCGGTGTCATACCAACCGGAGCAATCCGTACATTTGGTCCTTGTAACCCCGGCGTCTACACGTACCGCGTGACCGTCAAGTCGCGATCAGGGCAAATCCTTGCAAGAGCAGAACAGTCCCGCACTGTTCCTAGCGACGAGCTTGTCAAGCAATCTGTGGTGAAGTAGGCCGAGCAACATGAGCTGACGGCATGACTGCAAAAGATCACAAAAAGAGCGTGCTATCTGTTTGCTTCATTTTCGGATGGCCACTCGTGATTGCGGCACCTTCTGGAGAGAGGCCCTAAGGCCTACGGGCTTACGTTTGTATTTGATATCGCGGAGTGGAAAAGGGTTTACGGTCGCTAGCGCTATTTGGTTTCAACGATCAGGTAGCGCGATAGATCAGCTTTCTAGTTTTGACACGTAGGTAGTAAGGCGTGTTAGAAAACTCATCGCGGCAGCGTTCCTGCAAAGCTTTGGTCCAAGCTTCCGATGATGCTGGCCAAATAAGCCTTAGTTTCTGGCGTACCGCTCCGGTAGGCCAGGACAATGGCCGGTTTTAGATCGGGGCGGCGGGTTAGGACCAACCGAATGTCGCTGCGGACCAGGCTCTGTAAATCAGGGTCGTCTATCCCGGATGACATCGAAAAAACCAGGAGACGACCGGCTATCAGCGTGGCATCACCCGGTGCCGTTAGAAAGGACATTTTGAGCGCCTCAATCTTGGACTTGTCTTCGTCTTGTGTTAGGGCGGCCAGAAGCAGCCAGACATCCGAGGCGTGCGGAGAGAACGATAGCGACTGGATCGCGAGATGGCGGGCTTGTCCTCGGCTCTCCCCCTCCGACGGAGCAGGTGGCGATTTTACAGTTGGCGAGTTTAGCGCCGCGAAGGAGGGGCCAATATAGGCAAACGCCAAATTAGCCGACAAATCGCCGCGGAACGGCGCGATCGAGGATCCAAAGTCAGACAGTGCGGATCTTTCAAATCGTGAATTTCGTATTGCGGGATCGAAAGAATAGGGCCTCGTCTTAGGAGACAAAGTTTCCCCGCAGATGGTCGCAATCGCGAAAGAGCCGAGCAGCAAGGAGAGTGCTGAGCGAACTATTTCGAATATCTTGGTGTGATCAACGGTCAAGTTCAAACTCTTTTTGAGGGGCATTCAGCGTTAAATTGCAAACATGCGCTCGCCTTCGATCGTCAACAACGTCAATATCCCACTGGCATATGCGCCGGTATCTATGTTTATACGGTTCGGGCGGATGTCCGGCTGTGCGACCGGCGTATGGCCGTGAACTATGTATTTGCCGAAATTGCGTTGGCTTCGCAAAAACTCATCTCTGATCCAAAGCAGGTCTTCCTCACGTTGGTCGTGTAAAGCGATCCCTGGCTTTACACCTGCATGAACAAAGAAGAAATCACCGCAAGCGAAGCTTAGCCTCAATTTAGAAATTAAGCGGTGATGCCGCGAAGGCATGCGCTCTAGCAAGCTTTTAACCAGATGATCCTTTTCATCGCGATCGGGTCTAACCGACGGCGCTAGGCCGTAAGATATCAATGTCTGGAGGCCACCAAATTCCGTCCATGCCTCGAGCCGGTTTGCGTCCTGTAAGGCTTCCAGCAAAAATGCCTCATGATTGCCCTTTAGAAAGATGGTTTCATGGCGCTGGCTTCTATCTATCAGGAGGTCAAGGGTTTCGGACGAACTGGGACCGCGGTCGATATAATCGCCCAAAAAGACGTGCAGCGCTCGCGCGGGACCTGCGCGCTTGAGATGGAGGTCTATCGCGGCAAAGACGTCGCGAAGCAGATCCGCTCGGCCATGGATATCGCCGATTGCGTAGATTCGTACCCCGTCGGGTAATCTCGGTCTCGGACGCAGTGTCATCCTCAAGTCTGTGTTTTCAGTGAAAGCTTTACGACGCAAGACTGCACACCTTGCTTAACTTGGTTCGCGCGGTTTGTTCCAAGCAATGTTGAGTTCAGCAGGGTGCTAAGCTCACGACCACAAAACCATTGTCGCGATGGAGGGGTGTATTGATGTTGCCGCAAATGGTTCACTGCCGCTACTTTGTGGTGTGGCTGACGGTCTGCGCGAGGCCCAAACCGATGATGATGGCCGCAAGCATCTGAACCGATGAATCGGTAAAACTCGCATCACAAAAGGCCTCGGCTAAGCCCGCCATGACGCATGCTGCGGCTGCGGCGGCATAAAACGAGTCTCTGCGACGTCGAATCGCTCCATTAAGCAGAAACGCAAACAGCACTACCAGACAAAGCAAAATGAGCAACGATCCTAGCCGCCCCCAGCCTAAGAGCATCGACGAAGCGGAATTAAGTGCGCTCGCACCAGGCAGACCGTCGACATCACGATAAATCGAGGCGAGAGCCTGGTAAGTCCCGACCCCCGATCCAAGCCACGTCGCATCGGAGGCCATACGAGCTGCGGCGTTCGCGTTGGCGCTATCGGCCAAAGTCAACTGAAAAAGTGGGGCTTTGCCTGCATTCGAGGAGAGCCGGATCAAGATTAATCCAAGGCCAGCTAGGAGCACGGCACTCCCGACCACGACTGCGTTCCCGGGCCGTAAGGAAAGCCTGCGAATCAGCAGTACGACCAGCAGGACAGCCAGTCCAAATGACATTGCGATGCCCAAGTCGAGCGAGCCTGCACGGATCATAGCTGCGATGCCGATGCCCGAACCCACGAGGCCACCCAAAAGCGCTGCCGCCAATCTAATCAAGTCTCGCTCTTCAACTCTCGTCTCGTACCTTTCGATTGTTCGAACTAGGAACGTGATGCTGAGGATTGTGCCGAATACGGAACTTGCCAGGAGCGGGCTGGCATAGTCTCCACCGGGTTTGATGAAGGACGGATCTCGGAACACGACAAGAACGGTCGCGCCGAAAGCTGTAATGGCGCATAACGCTAGAAGCAGCGTTTCCGCGCGTTCGCGGTTTTGGGATAGTACAGCCGTGACAAAACAAAGGCAAACCAGCGTCGCGTAATTGAACAGTGCGCGCAAAGTAAAGCCTAGGTCTATCGTCCCGTGAGTAGCGAATGCCCGCGACAGGGCTGCGCCGGCGCTCTGCCAAATAGGCTGCCCGAGATTGTCGAACGGTAGCGGCACGAGCTGTCCGATCATCCATACGGCAGGGAAGGCTGCGGCCCAGCTAATCGTACGGAAAACGGCAGCTGACCTGGCAAGGTCTTGCCCCGAGGCGCTGCGGAGCAACCAAAGCATCGCCGCCACAAGTAAGGTCAGGAACTGTGGCCCTAAACCGCCGTAGCTCATGGCGAGTACCGGCGATCCGGCTACGAGGAGCAGCAGCAGGGCAAAGGCTAGCGAGATCGGTGGATGCGAATCGGATCGGTGAATCTTCGGTTGGATCATAGATGCCCGGGCTGAAAATTGAATCAATTATAGCGCGATTGCACAAAATCTACGCCTGAAGGCCTTCCTCCGATCACATTAACCATTGAAGCTTCTGTATTGCATAGCCAATCCTTTATAGTGTTGTTGCACCATGGCGTGGGGATTGTAGTGCTTCGCACAATTTTTGAGTTTGCGTCGCACAGATGTTAGGGTTAGTAAATTATTAAGAAGAGCGCACAGCCTCTGAAGGTTGTGGCAGTCGAATTGAAGATGGGGTCGCCTGCATGAGACCTGCAAACCACCGCGGTTGCGGAGCTATACGTTCGGCAGGCCTTTGCATCTTGGTCGGGGGGGGCGGCCATGGCACTGACTGCTGACCGCCGGCGTGCCCAAGTCGCACGTTTTCCGGATCACCAGGCCCTAGACGAGATCGCTGACGGGCTGATTAGGGGTGTCGATAGCAATATCGATCCAGAGCTGATCGGGGCGGAAATTAGCTCCGATGATTTTGCGCGGCTCCGGGTTGCCAATGACGACTTGGCGTCGCGCCAATCGGTGCAAATTCCATGCGGAGCTGCTGGGGCCATCTTTGCTGTCGCGGATGCGCTTGCTATCGTGCTTGCGAGCTTGTTTGGGGCGGCCGGATATCAGCTTTTGCTATCGGGCGCGCCGTTCAATTTCAATTTCCATATGGGCGCTGGGTTGGCCGGAGCCATGCTCTATATCCTGGTTGGCCGATCGTCGGGCTTTTACCAGGTTGACGCGATTTTCTCGCTTCGCCGAAACACCAAAGACATCGTTTGGCATTGGTTCCTAACCGGGCTGTTGCTGGCCTTGCTGGCCTTTCTGTTTCGTATTGGGGTCGAATTCTCACGAGGCTCAATCCTGTGCTTCGCGGTGCTCGCTCTGCCGCTTCTGTTCGCCTCGCGGGATTTAATGAAGTTCGCGCTCTTTGCTGCCGTTCGTCGTCAGCGAGTTCAGGGGCGTCGCGTGGTAACGGCGGGACTGCGAAGCGAGTTGCCGGCAATAGCGCCGCTGGAACTTCTCCGCCGATTTGGTTTTACCGAGGTCGGTCGGGTTGAGCTCCCTAACAACGGCAAGTGGTCACTCGGCGATAACAAAAGCGTACTCGCCTCGCTGGATCGTGTGCTTGATATCGCGCGGGAGCAGGGGGCTGAGGAAATCGTTTTGGCGGTGTCGTGGAGCGATTCCCGCATCATCGATCTCATGCGTGACCGCTTCCGCGATTCTCCCTTGCCGGTTCAACTGCTGCCAGACCGTCGGATTCGGCATCTGGTTAGCAATCCGGCGTTTTCAGTGAGGCCTTCCTTCGCCATTGAGGTGCAACGTGCGCCCTTGTCTCGACTGGAGCAGGCGGCCAAGCGTGGCTTAGATATCGTTGGCGCAGGACTTGGACTTCTTCTGTTGTCTCCGTTGATGCTCATGACGGCGGTTGCAATAAAGCTCGACACGAAAGGACCTGTCTTCTTTTTGCAAAAACGGACCGGCTTCAACTCAAAGCAATTTACTATCTTCAAGTTCCGAACCATGAGCGTCATGGAGGATGGAGCGGAAGTAGTACAAGCTGAGCGCAACGACCCGCGCGTTAGCACCTTGGGTGGTCTTCTGCGTGCAACGAGTATCGATGAGCTACCGCAGCTATTCAACGTCCTGCTTGGAAATATGTCGCTGGTCGGGCCTCGTCCGCACGCCGTTGCCCATGATGACTATTATGGCAGCCAACTGTCTGACTACGCTTTTCGCCATCATGTGAAACCCGGTATAACCGGTTGGGCTCAAATCCATGGTTGCCGTGGCGGGACCGCAGAGGTCTCTTCCATGAAGAGACGTGTGGATTTTGACCTTTGGTATATCAGCAATTGGAGCTTAGCGCTGGACTTGCTGATCCTATTTCGGACGGTTACGGAGGTGGTGCGTCGCAGAAATGCCTACTAAGGCCACTAAGGGCTGGCCTGTCGGATGAAGGTTTGGTTCGAAGGCTGACAACTGCTGCGGCGGGAACCTAGGTGATGTGAGGCTTCGGATCTGGTTATGCATATCGTCCATGTGGTGCGACAGTTCTATCCGGCCTTGGGTGGTTTTGAGAGCGTCGTATACGAGCTCGCGAAGTGGCAGATTGCTGCTGGTCATTCCGTCAGGGTCGTTACTCTAAATCGCCTCTTTAAAGACAAAGAGCGGGTTCGGCTACCGGAGAGAGAGAATGTGGCAGGAATCGAAATCATTCGGATTCCCTTCTTTGGTTCGACACGTTATCCGGTTGCACCTGAGGTGCTAAAACATCTTGGTCGTGCCGATGTAGTT